>FWPU01003971.1_pt1 | contig 35599 bp, 24 predicted proteins | sample 2228361 | NCBI WGS metagenome assembly FWPU01 (sample SAMEA103939777, study PRJEB20133) | metagenome
CGCCGGCGAGCAGACGCCCTGGCTGAACATCCATCCGGCCTTGCCCTTTGTCCTCCTGGCGGCGACGTTCCTGGGACGGGTGGTGGCCGCCTGGCCTGGGGGAACGGGCCTCCTCTGGCGGTGGCTCCGCCGGAGAAGGCAAGGTCCGCCCCATCCCCGCGCCGGCGGCGGCCGGCGGCGCGCCGGACATCCCGAAGAGGACGAGTCCGGCCCGGATGCAGCCCACCGCTGGGCCGATCGCGCTACCTTCCTGCTGGGAGCCGGCCTCCTCCTCTGGGCCGGCCGCGCCCTTTTCTCCCGGCCGGCCGACCTTTTCCTCTGGCTTGTGAGCGCCGCCATCCTCCTGGGGCTGGCTTATCTTGCCTTCCTCGGGAAAGGGAGCAGGGGCACAGCAACGCCGCCTGCCGGTTGGCGGAGCGAGGCAGCCTTCCTGCTCCTGGGTCTGACGGCCATCGGGATGTTCGTCCTGGGGGCTACCTCCCTCTCCTTCGGCTGGCCGGCCGAAAAACCCCGCCAGGCCTATGGGGAGTGGTACGCCCTCTACGTCCCCCTGACCATTGCCGCCGCCGCCCTCCTCATCCGGGCCCTCCTGGTGGGAAAACAGGCCTGGAGATCGGCGGCCCTCCTCCTTTTCGTCCTCCTTTGCCTCTACAGTTTCGGCAGCGCCTTCCGGCTGACCTATCTGAATAACGACACACCGGTGGAGATGATCATCTACGTCCAGACTTCCTCCGATCTGCAATGGGCGGTGGACGAAGTGAGCGCCCTCTCCACCCTCACGACCGGTGGACGGGACATCACCGTCCTTTACGAAAACGAGGTGGCCTGGCCGCTGGAGTGGTATCTGCGCAACTACCCCCATCGGGCCCTGGTTGGGGCCACCGTCAGCCCTGCCAGCCTCCAGCAGCATCCGGATGCCGCCGTCATCCTGACCTACCGAACGTTCGGTAGCGAAAGCACCGCCTTTCTGGAGAAGGACTTTGCTCCCGGTACGGGCGCAACGGCGCTGCACCCGTACTATGCCTTCAACTGGTGGTTTCCGGAGGAAATCTACCGGAATGCACGCACCTTTGTAGAGCGTCTGGCACCAGAGTTGCTCCAGGAACATCTCGATCGGGTCGCCGACCTGGAACGCATTTCCTTCCTTCTGCCCACCCTCTTTTCCCGGACCTATCAGGTGGCCCAGGAGGTTGGGTGTTTCTCACTGGGTCCGGCTAGCCCACTCCTCGGCCTCTTGCACCCGGCCTCCTTCCCCGGCGGCTTCAGCCTCCTCGGGCAGATGCGCGAACCCGGCATAGGCGATGTCTTCCGGGTCCTCCTCAACCCTACCGGACAGGCCCGCATCTGGCGTTACTTCCTCTTCCGCCAGATTCCCTCCCCGTTGGGGGCCCGCGAGTTCGCCGTCCATATCCGTCGTAACCTGATCCTGCCGCTGGAGTGGCTGAGAGAGAGCATCCCCCAGCGCTGACCGTATATGGAGAACCCTGAGACGACATTGGCTACGATGGTCGGGTAAAGAAGATGGCTGCAAGAGAAGGATGGCATCCGCAGGCAAAGATGGAAGAAGGGACCGGCCGGCCGCCTTCGCTGCTGGACCGGACGGTAGACCTGACCCGTGTCAGCGCACCTGCACTCGTCTTCTTGGGCCTGCTGCTTGCGGCAGCCCTCCTGCGCCTCCTGGACCTGGGCGGCCGGGCCATGCACCCGGATGAATCGCTCTACGCCTGGCTCTCCTGGCAGTTCTACCGGGGCGCGCTTCCCTATCAGTACGATCCGGCTTTCCACGGCCCCCTCCTCTACCACCTGACCGCGCTGGGTTTCTTCCTCTTTGGGGAAAGCGACGCCACAGCCCGCCTCTCCCCGGCTCTGGCCGGCATCCTGCTTGTGATCCTGGCGTTTCCCCTGCAGCGCTGGCTGGGCCGGTGGGGTGTCCTGGCCGCCCTTGCGGGGCTTGCCCTTTCCCCTTCCTTCGTCTACTTCTCCCGCTCTGCCCGACCGGAAATGCTCGTTGCCCTTTTTACCCTGGGCGCGGCCCTCTTCCTTTTTCGCTACCTGGAGGAACGCCGCTCCACCGACCTGATCCTGGCCGCTGCCGGCTTGTCCCTGGCCATAACTGCCCATGAAGCCGCCTTCTTCATCGGCCTTATCTTCCTTTCCTTCCTGGGGTGGGCCTATCTCCTCCAGGTCCAGGGGGAGCGCTTCCGCGCCCAAGGGAGGCTCCTGGCCGGCCTGTCCTTTGCAGGAGGCCTCCTGGGAGCGGCCGGCCTGGCGGCGCTGGGCACGGCCCCGGCCCTGCAGGCCATCCTCCTTCTGTTGGCCTTGCTCTCCCTGGGCTATCTGGGCCTCTCCTGCCTCCGCCCGGATGCCACTGCCCTGGTGCAGGCGGTGCGTTCCCTCCAGGAGGATCCCCGCCCCTTCCTCACCGCCCTGGGCACTTTCGGCCTGATCTTTGGCCTCTTCTTCACCACCTTCCTCACCCATCCACGCGGCTTCCTGGACGGCCTGGTGCGGGGAACCGAGTACTGGGCCGGACGGAACTTCCAGCCCCAGAGCGGAGGTCCCTGGTCTTACTACCTCACCCTCCTGGCGCTCTACGAGCCGATCGCCTTGACCGCCGGTTTGGCCGGCCTGGGGCTGGTCCTGGCCCGACGGGGACGCCCCTCGAAGGCGGAGGGGGGAGGCCGGCCGGCGTTTCCCCTCTTCGTAATCTTCCTGGCTTACTGGGCCGTCGTTTCCTTCCTGGCCTTCTCCTGGGCCGGGGAAAAATCCCCCTGGCTCCTTCCGCACGTGGCCCTGCCGTTCGTGCTTCTATCGGGCCTGGCCCTGGAACGCTTCGCCTCCTGGTGCGCCTGGCGCGAACTATGGCGCCATGGAGAATGGGCCATCGCCCCGCTCTTCCTTCTCCTGGCCTTTGCCCTGCGCGGCCTGACGATTTTGGGCCAGGGGCAGTTGCCTCATCCCCGCGTCGAAGAGTACCAGAGCCTGCTTGCAGGCGTCCTGGCCCTGATCGCCCTCGGCCTGCTGGTCTTCCTGGCCCGGCGCATCTGGCGGAGCGAAGGCCGCCGTATCGGGCAGTCGTTCGCTGCCCTGGGTCTCTTCCTCCTGGCCCTCTATACCACCCGCAGCACCTTTCTGCTTAACTTCTATGGGGGCGATTCCCCCCAGGAAATGCTCGTCCGCAACCAGAGTGCCCCGAATGTGCCCCTGGTCGTGCGCCAGATCGAATACCTGTCCCGCGACCAGACCCGCAAAAGCGAAAAACGCACCGCCGCCGATCCCACCGGTGGACACGGCCTGCGGGTGCTCTTGGATAACCCCTGCCCGAGCACGGGCGCTTTGCCCGCCGCCCTCCCCGACCCCTCCTGTGCGAACACGCTGGCCTGGCCCTTCCGCTGGTATCTGCGCGACTTTGAACGGGCCGGCACGCTTCGAGAATTCGACGGAAGCCAGGGGCCGCCCCGTACCGAGGGAGACATCGTCCTGGTCCTGGCTGAGCACGAGCCGGCCCTGCGGACCACCCTGGCCGCAAAGTATACCGGGATGCGGTTGAAACTGCGCTGGGGCTTCCCAGAGGAAGGAACGCTCCGGCGCTGGACCTTTCTTTACGCCGGGGCAACCGAAGCGGGCTATCAGACGGTGCCCCTCCTGGCATTCTGGAACTATAGCCCCAAAGGGCTGGGAGACCTCTGGAACTACTGGCTCTACCGCCAGTTGCCCTCGGACGTCACCTACCAGGTCCGGCCCGGAGAGAGCATCGCCTCCATCGCCGCCCGCCTGGGCGTCGCCCCCGACAAGATCCTTTCCCTGAACGGCGGCAACCCCAATGTCGTCCCGGGCCAGGCCTTGCGCGTCCCCCTGGTGGTTCCCGGACAGGACTTTTATCTTTATGTACGGAACGACCTCCTGCCGGCCGGCCCCTCCACAGCCGAGGTGGACCCCTACCTCCAGAAACTCACCGAACGGATGGCCATGCAGGTGCTGGGCGGCCCGGGAAGCGGCCCCGGCCAGTTGTGGGCGCCGGGCGCCGTTGCCTTGGATGCCCAGGCCAGCCTCTTCGTCGCCGATAGCGGCAACCACCGCGTAGTACACTTCGACGCGCAGGGGAACTTTTTCTCCTGGGGCTCCTATTGCGACCTCCAGACCGGCGAGGGCTGCCTGGACCCCGACGGCGCAGGCCCTCTGGAAGCAGGAGATGGCCAGTTCAAAACCCCCTGGGGTATCGCCGTGGACGGACAGGGGCGGGTTTACGTCGCCGATACCTGGAACCACCGCCTCCAGGTCTTTGACCGTTCGGGCAACTTCCTAGGCAAATGGGGCGAGGGAGTGCTGGTAGACACGGGCGAGGATGCCGCGGCCCGGGCTGCCCGTCCCTTTGGCTTCTACGGCCCCCGTGCCGTCGTCACAGACGCCCAGGGGAACGTCTATGTGGCCGACACGGGGAACGAACGCATCCTGGTCTATCGGGTTCGTCCGGATCCATCCGGCCGCCTGTCCGCCGAATACCTCTACCAGTGGGGCACGGCTGGCTCCGCTCCGGGGCAGTTCCTGGAGCCGGTCGGCCTGGCCGTGGATGCCTCCGGTCGCCTTTACGTCGCCGACGTCTGGAACATGCGCATGCAGGTCTTTGCTCCAGGCCCCGATGGGAAAATCGCCCCCCAGCCGGCCACAACCTGGGAAGTTCCCGGCTGGGAACTTTCCACAGGGGATAACAACAAGCCTTACGTAGCCGTCGCTCCCGGAGGGCAGGTCTACTTCACCGTCCCGGGCCGGAACTATGTGGCCGCCACCGACGGAGCGGGGAAGGTGCTCCAGGTCTGGAGTGGGGTGGATGCCGACCGGGTCTCGATGTCCATCCCCGTTGGCATCGCCGTAGACGAACTCGGCCGGGTCTATGTGAGTGATTCGGGGAACGGGCGCATCCTGGTCTTTGAGATGCCGTAGGCGATTCCTCGCCCCTCATCCCCCTCCTCCAAAGGGGAAAAAGGGGGGGAGGGAGACGATGCACCTCAAGTACGTGGCGCTGAAGGACTTTCGAAACTACCGCCACCTGGAGGTTTTCCTTTCGCCGGGGATAACCATCCTCTGGGGACCGAACGCTTCCGGCAAGACGAGTTTTCTGGAGGCCCTGGTCCTCCTGGCAACGGCCCGTTCCCCACGGGCCGGGGCCGAACGAGAACTCATCCTCTGGGAAGCCCCGACGGAAATGGGCCTGCCCCCCTGTGCCCGCGTCGTCGGGCGGGTGGAGCGGAAAGACGGGCCCCTGACGCTGGAAGTGGCCGTCCAGCGCCTGCCGGACTCCCAGGGACGGCTCACCGGGCGCTGCCAGAAGCGCTTTTTCCTCAACCGCCGGCCGGTACGGGTCCGGGAAGCGGTCGGCCAACTGCAGGTCGTCCTCTTCGAGCCGGAGGACCTCAACCTGATCACCGGTTCTCCTGCCCGCCGGCGAAATTACCTCGATGCCATCCTCCTCCAGACCGACCCCCACTACTGGCAAGCACTGGAACGCTACCGGCGCGTCGTCCTCCAGCGCAACCGGCTGCTTCAGAGTTGGAGGGAGACGGGAAAATTGCCGCCGGAAGCCCGGGAGCAGATAGCCTTTTGGAACCGGGAGATGGTGCAGAACGGTGCCTATCTGATCGTGGCCCGCCATCGCCTGGTCACGGCCCTTGCGCCGCTCCTGGAAGCCCTGCACGGCCGGTTAGCCGGAAGTACTGAACCGCTCCGGCTGACCTACCGCCATCATATCCCCTGTCGTCCCGAGGAGGATGAGGAGAGTGTGACCTATGCCTTCCGGAAGGCCCAAACCCTGGCCTGGCCCGAGGAGGTGAAGCGGGGAATGACCCTCCTGGGCCCCCACCGGGATGACCTGGGCTTTTCTCTGGGAAAGATGGACCTGGCCGTCTATGGCTCCCGCGGACAGCAGCGTACCGCCACGATCGCTCTGAAACTGGCCCAGGTGGAGCACCTGGAGGCCCGGAGCGGAGAAACGCCGGTTGTCCTCCTGGACGACGTCCTCTCCGAACTCGACCCGGAGCGAAGGAACTATCTGCAGGGATGGCTTCTGGAAGGCCGCGGCCAGGTCCTCGTGACTGCCGCCGACCGGCAGGTCTTCCATCCTATGGTGCTGGAGCAGGCCACGGTCATGCACCTCGTCTCAGGGGCGTGGGAAAGGTTTATGTAGGAAGGCGGACCCGGCCATCTACGGGGGTCGTATGAGCCACTCACCCAGGATAGCCTCCGATTCGGTGAAACCCAACGTGCGGTAAAGCCCTCGGGCCGGCATGTTCTCCGGCCGTATCAAGAGGCGGATGCCGGCCAGCCCCATTTCCTCAGCCAGGCTTTGAAGCCGCCGGAGTAAGGCGCGGGCCACCCCCCGGCGACGAAAGGCCGGAAGGACGACGAGTTCGTCCACAAAGAGGAAGCCGGCCCGCTCATCGGCCTTCGGGATGCGGATGGCCAGGGCATAGCCGGCCGGATGTCCATCCGCCCGGGCCAGGAGGAGGAAGCAATCCTCGCTCTGCATCCAGTCCCAGGCATCCCGCGAGCGCCGTAGGCCGGCCTCGGCCCGCTCTGCGGCCTCCGCATCGTCCGGCCATTCCGCCGCCGCCAGCGCCCGGAAAAAACACACCAAATCCGGCCACTCCTCCAGGCCGGCCCGTACCACCCCTATCTCGGCCACTAGACTCTCCCCACCCTTCGATCATCCCGGAGGTTTTGGCCCCCCGGAAGCCCCGAATCCGCCTTCCCCACGCTTCCCAGAACCTCCAACTTGTGCAGCACCACCTGCCGCACCGCCTCCCGGGCCGGCCCCAGGTACTTGCGCGGGTCGAACTCCTCGGGATGCTCGGCCAGAACCTTGCGGACCGCCCCCGTAAAGGCCAGCCGCAGGTCGGTGTCAATGTTGACCTTGCGGATGCCGATCCGGCAGGCCTCTCGAATCATCTCCTCCGGCACGCCCTGGGCGCCAGAGATTTTTCCCCCATAGGCGTTGCAGGTCTCCACGAGTTCCGGCAGCACACTGCTGGCCCCGTGCAGCACCAACGGATAGCCGGCCGGCAGTTTCGCTACAATTTCCCGCAGCCGGTCCAGTGCCAGCCGGGGCTGCCCCTTGAACTTGTAGGCCCCGTGACTGGTGCCGATGGCGATGGCCAGAGAGTCGCAGCCGCTCCGTTCCACAAACTCGGCCGCCTGGTCCGGATCGGTGAAGCGTGCCTCCTGCGCCGCCACCGAGACGTCATCTTCGATGCCGGCCAGCCGGCCCAGTTCGGCCTCCACGGAGATGCCCCGAGGATGGGCATACGCCACCACCCGCCGCGTCAGGGCGATGTTCTCCTCAAAGAGCAACCGCGAACCATCGATCATGACCGAGGTAAAGCCCCCGTCGATCGCCGCCTTGCAGATCTCGAAATCCTCCCCGTGGTCCAGGTGCAGGACGATGGGGACGGTAGAAGTGGCCAGCGCCGCCTCTACCAGCTTCACCAGGTATTCGTGCCGGGCATAGCGCCGGGCTCCGGCCGAAACCTGGAGGATAATGGGAGCACGCTTCTCCTCGGCGGCATCTACGATGCCCTGGAGAATCTCCATATTGTTCACGTTAAAACCGCCGATGGCATAGCCCTCCCGCGAGGCCCGTTCGAAAAGCGACCACGTATTGACCAGCGGCATCTTGTCCTCCTATCGAGCAAACCCGGTAAGCCTTGTCAGCAACGCCTCCAGTTCTTCGTCAGAGTAGAAATAGATCGTCACCTGCCCCCCCTTGCGTCCTCGCTTCAGGGAGACACGGGTGCCCAGGGCCTCGCGCAGCCGAGCCTCCAGTGCCGCCGTTTCGGCCTGCTCAGCCGGATCCGCTCGGGCCCGGGGGCGCCCTGGACGCAGGAGGCGCCGGACCAGAAGTTCGGTCTGGCGCACGTTCATCCCCTGCCGGAGCACCCACCGCACCGCCTCCTCCTGAAGTTGCGGAGAAGGAAGGGAAAGGAGGGCCCGGGCATGGCCGGCGCTCAGTTCACCGGAGAGCACCCGCTCGCGGATGGCCGGGGGAAGTTGTAGCAAACGTAGGGTATTGGTAACGGCCGGCCGACTCCGCCCGACCTGCCGGGCAATCTCCTCATGGCTCAACCCAAATTCCGCCAGCATCCGATAGGCCTCGGCCTCCTCCAGCGGGTTGAGGTCCTCCCGCTGCAGGTTTTCCACCAGCGCCAGTTCCAGCGCTTCCCGCGGGGAGACTTCCTTGACCAGGGCCGGGATGACCTCCAAACCGGCCATCTGGGCGGCCCGCCAGCGCCGCTCTCCGGCCACGATCTGGTAGACGGGCGGGACGTTCCCCGCCAGTTCCGTCACGACGATCGGCTGCACCACACCGTGGGCCGCGATGGAGGCGGCCAGTTCGGCCAGCGCCTCCCGTTCCTGTTTCCGCCGTGGCTGATGGGGGTTCGGCACGATCTGGCCCAGGGGAATCATTTGGACCCCACCGGCACCGCCCTCCAGGGGGGGAATAAGTGCCTCCAGCCCCCGGCCCAACCGCCTGCGCTCAGACATTTCCTTCCTCCTGCGCCGAAAGCGCCAGCCCCAGCCGGGACAGGAACTCCCGCCCCAGCAGGCGAAAGGCCGTTGCCCCGGTGGAAAGAGGATCGTACTCCCAGATGGTCTGTCCGTGGCTGGGGGCCTCGCTCAGTCGGATGTTGCGTGGGATAAGGGTGGCAAAGACCCGGCCGGGCAGATGGCGTTGAACTTCTTGGACAATCTCCAGTGAAAGGCGAGTCCGTCGGTCGAACATCGTCATGACGACACCGATGAGGTGCAACCGGGGGTTCAAGCGCTCCTGAATGCGGCGAATCGTCCCCAGGAGTTGGGCCAGACCCTCCATCGCCAGGTACTCGCACTGCAGCGGAATCAGCACACCCTGGGCGGCCACCAGGGCGTTCACCGTGAGCAACCCCAGGGAAGGGGGACTGTCAATGCAGATAAAGTCATAGATCTCCTGGCAGGGCCGAAGGGCCCGGGCCAGGCGGTACTCGCGATCCTGCCGGCCGAGGAGCTCCACCGTGGCCCCGGCCAACTGGAGCGTGGCCGGCACAAGGTCCAACCCGGCCCGCCCGGTCGGGCGGATCACCTGCTCCAACGGAAGGTGGTCCAGCAATACCTCATAGAGGGTGGCCCGCAGGGTACTCTTCTCGATCCCCAGACTGGTGGTAGCATTGCCCTGGGAATCGTCGTCCACCAGGAGCACACGGTAACCCTGCTGGGCAAGAAAAGCGCTCAAATGGACGGCTGTAGTCGTCTTGCCCACACCGCCCTTTTGATTGGCCAGGGCGAAGGTATAGGCCATGGTATGGACGCTCCACCGGACTTTTCCTGATTGTAGCACCTTCCGGGCAAAAGCGCAATTTGACCCTACTCCTGACTTGGTGTACAATACTCCTGCCGGCTATGGGGCCGGACCTGTGGACCGTTTCCCCACCTATCCGGTGGGGCCGTTATCTCAAAGAAGGAGTACGGCCATGTCTTTCCCCGCTGAACGTGCCCGCCGCGCCCTCGAACGGGCCGGCATCCCTCCTCAAGATGCCTATGACCTCCCTTCCAGCACCAAAACCTTCCCCGACGGTGCCCACTACCGTATGGAGATCTCCGGCGTCGAACGCCCCAACGTCTTGGAAGCCCTGGTAGACGAGATGTACAGGCGCGCCATCCCCATCCATCGCCTCATCTCCGTAGTGATGGGTACCACCCTCCTTGATGACGAGGAACTCGGACGCTTTGCCCGTGTTGCCGCCGAGGCCCGCTGCGAAGTCATCCTCACCCCCGGCCCCCGCTCGGCCTGGGATACCGGCCGGCAACTCGTAACCCCCGAAGGCAGCCTCTCCGGACTCCGCTTCCGCGGCTCCGACCAGCTCCGCGCCGTCGTTACCGACATCCTCCGCTGCGTAGACCTGGGCTTTCGCGGCTTCCTGGCCATCGACGAGGGCCTGCTCTGGCTCCTCACCGAGATGAAGAAGAACGGCGACCTGCCGCCGGATGTGGTCATCAAGGTCTCTATCTTCGCCGGCCACGCCTCCGCCGCCGGCGGCAAGGTCCTCCAGGCCCTCGGTGCCAGCACCTTCAACCCCATCGCCGACCTTTCGCTCCCCCAACTGGCCTCCATCCGCCAGGCCATTGACATCCCGCTCGACCTGCACATCTACCTCACCGATTCCTTCGGCGGCTACAACCGCTTCTACGAGGCTGCAGAGATGGCCCGGGTCTGCGCGCCCTGTTACTTCAAGATGGAGCCCGGCCCGGCCTGCGCCGCCGGCCCCGGCGCCCTCTACAAGCCCTATGTCTCCCCACAAATGCTGGCCGACTGGGCCCGGGAAAAGGTCAAGTACTGCCAGATCCTGCACGAGATCATCCAGGATACCAACCCCGGCCTGAAGATGTCGGCCCAGGGGCCGGCCGACCTGGCCATCCCCAGACCGTAGGCCCGACGTGTGCGCCCGTGGGTCCACACACCCACGACGCCGAAGAACCACCGGGTACGGGGGCTATGGGGGGACCCATCTCCAACCCAAGGAGCCGATGATGCGCGATACCGCCCGTTTTGACCCCCGGGGCGTCTTCCCCGCCCTGGTTACGCCTTTCCAGCGTAAGACGGAGGAAGTGGACGAGGAGGCCTTTCGCCGCCTGATCCGCCACGTCCTCCCCTACGTGGACGGCCTGGTCACCAGCGGCACCACCGGCGAATTTCCCTACCTTTCCCGTGCCGAAAAGCGCCGCCTGGTGGAGATCGCCCGCGAGGAGACCGGGGAAAAACCGGTCATCGCCGGAACCGGGGCCTCTTCCACCCGTGAGGCCATCCTCCTCGCCCGCGATGCCCAGGAGGTCGGCGCCTCCGCCCTCCTGGCGGTTACCCCCTTCTTCCTCCACCCTTCGGAAAAGGGCCTCTACCAGCACTTTGACGAACTGGCCCGGGCCGTGGACCTGCCCATCATCCTCTATAACATCCCCCAGGTGATGGACCAGGTCCTGCCGCGTACCGTCATCGAGGACCTGGCCGACCTCCCCAACATCGTGGCCTTGAAGGACAGTTCCGGCGACCTGACCTATACGATGGAGGTGCTGGAGTATTGCGGCGACCGGCTGGATGTCCTCATCGGCCACGATGAGGTTGTGGTCCCGGCCCTGGCCGGGGGCTGCGCCGGCATGATCCTGGCCTCGGCCCAGCTTTATCCCCAGGTATGGCGAAACATCCTGCGCTTCATGCGCGAGGGGAAAGTGGAGGAAGCCCGGGCCGCACAGCAACAGGTACAGAAACTCTCCCGTATCTTCTGCCGCTACGGCGGCAGCGTGGCCGTCAAACAGGCCCTGGCGTTGCTGGGGCTGGATATGGGGCCGCCGCGCCGGCCGCTCAAAGCCGTCGGCGGCGCTCTCATCCACGAGACCCGGGCCGAGATCCGTCTGGAACTGGAAAAACTCGGCCTTCTTCCGACCGAGGAAGAGGACTGGGCATACCCCTCCGGCCCGCTGGAGGAGCGTTTTGCCCTCTTGGGAATCACACCCGAGACGATCGCCGCCCACGGCCTGCGTCCGGGCAGTGGAATGGCCGGAGAGGGGCTCAGCCGGGTGCAACTGGACCTCATCGCCGGACCGAAGGATGGCCCCCTGGGCGAGGTCTATGCCTGGCAACTGACCTACCCCCTGCACGGCCGAGAGGCGCTGACCACCATCCTGGAGCCGGGCCTCATGGTGCGGCCGGCTACTCTCCTCCTTCCTACCCTGGAACAGAAGGACCTCCGCCAGGCCAATATGATCTACGGCCCGACCCAGTCGGCCCTGGCCCGGGCCATCGTCGAGGCGCTGGAGGAGGGCACGATCTCTCCCCTGGCGATGCAGGATGCCTGCATGATCGTCCTGGCTACCGTCCCCCCACGGGCGCTGGACCGCCATGCCCTCTACCAGAGCGTCTACCAAGCGGCCCAGACGGCCATCGCTCAGGCCTTCCGGAGGTGAACGATGGGCTATAAACCCGACTGGTTCCGGGGCATCTATCCGGCCTTGGTCACCCCCTTTGACCGGCGAGACCGCTTCGACGAAGCGGCCTACCGCGAACTTATCCGCTTCCTCCTGCCCCACGTGGATGGGGTGCTGGCCGCCGGCACCACCGGCGAGTTTTCCTACCTGGAGCCCGAGGAGCGCAAGCGCGTGATTGAAGTCACGGTGGACGAAGTGGCCGGCCACGTCCCTGTCCTGGCCGGGACGGGTGCCCCCTCCACCCGGGAAACGCTTGAACTCACGGCCTTTGCCCGCGATGCCGGGGCATCCGCCGCCCTGGTGGTCGCTCCCTACTACCTCAAACCCTCCTTCAACGAACTCTATGACCACTACCGCGCCCTGGACGCCCTCGGCTTCCCCCTGGTCCTCTATAACATCCCCCAGTGCGCCGGCACCCACTACCGCTGGTGGACGGCCGAGGGAATGCTTCTGGACCTGGAGAACGTCATCGGCATCAAAGATTCTTCCGGGGATATGCCGTTTATTGAATCGTTGGTGGAAAAAGTGTACGGTCAGGTGGCACTTTTTGTCGGCTGCGATGAGATCGTCACGGCGGCGCTGGCGGCCGGCTGCGATGGAGCCATCCTGGCCAGCGCCAATCTGGTGCCCGACATCTGGCAACGCATCTACCACGCCGTGCAGCGGGGCGACCTGGAGACGGCGCGCCACTTCCAAAGCCGGCTACAAAAACTTGTCCGCATCGTCGTCAACCAGGGCTCCACCCAAGCGGTGAAAGAGGGGCTCCAGATGATGGGCCTCCGGGTGGGCCACTCGCGCCACCCGATTATGCCGGGCGGAGCCTTTCGCCGAGAGGATCGGGAGGAACTGCGCCTGCAACTCGAACTCCCGGAGGTGGGGAAAATTCCCCGCCGCCCGCTGCTCTATGACCTGTGTGGGCGACAGGTCCATACAGCGGTCCCGGCCATCCACCAGACGCCCTCGCGGATTTCCGGATGGGCGATGAAGGTGGGAGAGGGATTCGCCGGCCCTCCCTTCCAGGAGATCGCCCACATAGACCTCCTGATCGGACTGCGGGACGGCCCGGTGGGGCGGGCCATCGAGCGGGCCCTGCAGGAACACGGCCCCCGACGCGGCTGTGTCCTCCTGGAAGCCGCAACGGCCGATGCGCGGACAAGGCCCCAAGAGCACGGTTGTATCCTGGAGGTACGCCCGCGCACCCTCCTCGTGCCCACGGTGACGATTCGCACCGAGCGACAGCGACACCTCTTCTACGAACGGGCCGCGGCGGGAGTGCGGATGGCGATCCAAGCCAGCATCGAGGACGGCTTCCTCCCCGAGTCCATCCTGGACGACATCGCCATGATCGCCAACGTCTTTGTCCACCCGGCCGCCGCCATCGGCAAGCGGGTGGAACTCAATAACTACAAGGCCATGCGCCAGGCCATCCGGAAGGCGATCGAAAGCCGGCCGACCTATGAGGAGTTGCTGAGCGAGCGTGCCGCCGCCCGCCACCCCTTCCGCTATGCACCATAGGCCGGCGTCCAGAACGCCCTCGATAACCCCGCTTCGCCCCGGCCTCTATCCGGCTGCTCTTCCGCCGGGGGAAGGGGACTTTCTGCCGGGTCGCCCTCTCCGGAAACCCCAGGACCTCTACACCACCGACGAAGCCATCCCGGAACTCTGCCCCGAGGCCCGGTCCCTGGCCCACCGGATTCGGATGGCCCGGAAAAGTCCGCTTCCGGGGCCTGGCGGCCCAGACCTGCCGGCCGGGCTACGGAGAACGGCCCTGGGCCGGCCTGGCCTTGCGCTCCGACCGGGTCAGCGCCTCCATCCCATCGGCTACGTCCACCCAGCCGCTGGCCTCCCCCAACCGCGAAACCGAATGGATGCGCGACGGCTCAGACGCCATCGCCGACGAACCGGTGTGGAATACCTTCCTGAACGATGTCTCCGGGGCGACCCGGGTCGCCTTTCACCCCGGCGGCGGCGTGGGCATCGGCTACTCCCTATCGCCTCAACCAACAGGGAGGGACAGGTTGGCCAGCCTGTCCCTCCCTGGGATCTGGGGGTCAGGGCAATCTTCCGAGACCTTTACGGCCGTACCATTCCGCTCATGTCCACCGTGACCTTCTGGCCGAGGTCGGCCAGAGAGTCGTAGAGGACCTGGATGATGTACTTGGCGTTATGGGCAAAGGCTCCGGGATCCTTGACCGAGTACTGATAGTTGTAGGCGGCCTCCAGGAGACGCGGTGTCCAGGCATTGTAGCGGTTGCCAAAGACCGACTCGTCGGGATCGGCCACCCCGTTGCCGTTGGTGTCGATGAAGAAGTAGGGGTAGACATGCGGGTTATAGGCGATGGCCTTTCCGGCGATGCTCCGGGCATAGTCCTGGATAGCGGCGTAGAGCTTCTCCTGGTAGGTAACGATCTCGTCGTAGATCCCCTCGCCGGTGTCTCCGTCGCCGTCCAGGTCGATGGTCGTTTTACGGATTTTCTTTAGTTCTTCCGGGGTCTGGACGCCGTGGCACACGCTGCACTTTTCCACCCTGACGTTCAGACCGTGGGTGGCGTGGCACTGGGTACAGAGCGTAAACCCTTCGACATGGGGGAAGGAGCCCAGGTAGGTCTTGTCGGCGTACTCGTAGGCCCCTTTGACCTCCGTGCCGAAGCGGGTGGCTCCGGCAGCGTAGTAGTGGATATTGCGGAAGGTCAGTTGTTCGGAGGGCGTATCGGGCTCCAGACCCTTGACGGCGTTATTGACGCTGACGGTGGACTCGCGTCCCTGGTGACAACTGATGCACAGGTTGGCCGCCGGGTCACCGGTATCCACCGTTGCCCCACTGGGGAATTTGACGCTCTTGACCTCGTAGAGGGTGAAGGAAGGCATGTCGCTGTGGCAGTTGGTGCAGAGCATACCGTTCTGGGTCGGCACGGAAATGGTGGTGCCTTCCTTCAGAAACATGGGCAGGCCGCCGGCACCATGGCATTTGGCACAGGTACCGGGGACCATGCCCGTATCATCCCAATGGCGGAAAGCCTCTCCCGATCCGGCAAAGTGGCCGGCATCTACGCGGGAGGCCAGGCTCAAGTCGATCGGCTTGGAGAGTTTGGTGTTCAGGTCGGCGATAGAGTCATAGAGCAATTCGATGACGTACTTGCCGTTGTGGGCATAGGCGCCGGGATCTTTGGCCACGACCTGGTAATTATAGGCCGCCTTGAGCAGCCGACCGGTCCAGGCGGTGTACGGGCCCTCGCCTTCGTCCACTGCTCCGTTGCCGTTGGGATCGGCGAAGAAGTAGGGATAGGCCTCGGATTGATAGACAATCGGCACCTTGCAGACCTCGGCAGCATAGGCCTGGATGGCCCGGTAAAGCATCTCGTGCAGGCCGTCGATCTCGGCGGCGATACCTTCGGTCTTGTCGCCGTCGCCGTCATAGTCTTTCTTGGAGGCGTTCTCCATGCGGATGTTGCGCAGGTCTTCCTCTTTTTCCACACCCGAATGGCAGGTGCCACAGGTCTCGAGGCGAACCTCCAGGGTATGCTGGTCGTGGCAACCCAGGCAAGTATCCAGGCCGGCCACATGGCCGAACTTGGCGTCATAGGCCTGGCCCGGGTACTCATAGCCCCCCTTGGTCACCGTGCCGTACACGGTAGCGGCAGCCGCCAGGTAGTGGATGTTCACGAAGGCGAGCTGATCGCTGGGGGTGTCGTCATCGGTCAGGCCGGCCTTGGCGATGGCCTCATCTACCGATCCGCCGAAGGTCCGTCCCTGATGACACTGCATACAGCGGGCTTCCGGCCCCAGTTCGGTAACCTCGACCTTCGAGGGGAAAAGCACGGTGTTCATCCGCTCCGTAACCTCGTTGTGGCAGGCCCCACAGGTGATCACCGTGCCAATCGGTGCCGCCTTGTCCACAGCATTCGCCGCCGAGCCATCGGCCCCAATATAGTCCAGGAAGCCCGGAGTGCTGTGACATTTGGCACAGGCGGTCGGGATCTCTTGGGGATCGGCCTTGTTCCAGTAGGTAAACGCTACGGCGGCGGCATCGGCATGCCCGGATGCGGCCCACTTTGCTTCAAAGTCCTCCAGGAGGGCGGGGGCCGGAGGACAGGTCGGAGGTGGTGGACATTCCGGACAAGGGATCGCTGTCGGACAGGGAGCAGGCGTCGGCTGCGACGGTTGCCCACAGGCGATCAGGGCGAACCCCAGCAGCAGAAATCCTGAACCCAGGATCACCGCTGTTTTCCCGTTCATGCTAAACCTCCTGTCCATGGATAGGTAAAAGTTCCGATCGTCTGACACAACGGTCGCCTGTAGCCATGGCGAGCGATTTGCCCTCGTTTCCGCTTTATCGGTCTTGCCGCTTTTTTGAGCCTCGCACCTCCTTGTCTTCCGGCTACGCCCAAGGTGGCCCCGACGAGAGGAATATCCTTATCGGCCGGGAGTCCCGAGGTGCACCGATCGAGCAACGCGGTCTCGCATCGGTTGGCACAGCGCCCGGAAGCGCCCTGTTTCTATCGCCGGTTCCCCTCGACCAGGCCACGTGGCTACTCTATGATAACCCCTGATCATATCTCCATCCCAGGACAAATGCCCTGAATTATCAAGGACTTCCGACCTTACGGGCCGGGACTTCCGGGTGGAGGAAAACCCTTCGGTCCTTCTGCCTCTTCCTGCTCCCCCTGCAGGATCCAACGGGTCAACAGAATATAGGTCAGAAGCGCCGTACCCAGAACCCCGCTCAGGATCAGCCCGCCGATGCCGGCGGTATCGAGCACCCAGTGAATAGCCTGTTCCACCTTTTCCCCCTACTTCGGGTTCAGCGCCCCCCCGAAGATCCGGGCCAGGCCCAGGGGGATCGGGATAATGGTGCTGTTCTTCTCGCCGGCCATCTCCACCAGCGTCTGCAGGTAGCGCAGGTCCACACTGACCGGCGAAGAAGCCAGGATACTCCCGGCCTCGGCCAGCGTCCTGGAGGCCTGTAGCTCACCCTCGGCGTGGATGATCTTGGCCCGCTTCTCCCGCTCGGCCTCCGCCTGGCGGGCCATGGCGCGCTGGAGTTGCTGGGGCAGCACCACATCTTTCACTTCGACGATGCCCACCTCCACGCCCCACGGCTCGGTGTGCTGGTCAATGATCTCGCGGAGTAACCGATTAATCCGATCGCGATGGGCCAGCAGCTCATCCAGATCGGACTGGCCAAGCACGCTCCGCAGCGTTGTCAGGGCGACCTGACCGGTGGCCATGGTATAGTCCTTGACCTTGATGATGGCGTCCTCGGCGTTGATCACCCGGAAGTAGACCACGGCGTCTACCTGCACGGTAACGTTGTCCCGGGTGATCACCTCCTGCGGCTCCACGATCAGTGTGACGACGCGCATATCCACCTTGCGCATGCGGTCCACGTAAGGGATGATGATTTGCAGGCCCGGCCCTCGGTTGGAGCGCAGTTTGCCGAAGCGAAAGACCAGCCCGCGTTCGTATTGCCAGACGATGCGGACCGCCGGAATGACGATGGCCAGGAAGAGGGCAATGCCCCCGGCAACGAAGAGAACGAATTGTGCGCTCAATTCCATGAAAACCTCCTTTGGGCGAGGAGCCCCAAACACCAGACCGACGGAACGGTATCGCTCAGATCCCCTGTTCGCTCATTCAATCCGGATCACCCGCGAGCGCCGCTGCCGACCCAGGGCAGGGGAAGGGGCTTCGGCGACCCTTTCCCCGGCCATTTCCCACACCGGGATAATCGGGAAGTAGAGGGTAAAAGCCCCGTACAGCAGGAACAGCCCGGCAAACAAGGCTGCCGTGATGGCCAGTTCAACCCAGGTCGGGTAGTAGAACAGGGATTCCAGCATGGCGGTGAGCATCCGGGGGCGAGCCTCGGTCGGGACGATAACGATGTACCGTTCCAGCCACATCCCGATGTTGATGGCGACCGCCGCGGCGACCATCCAACCGATGCGGTCCTTGCCCCGGAAAAGGACGATGAGCAGCGGCAGGAAGAAGCAGAACAGGACCATGCCCCAGAACAGCACGGAGTATTCGCCGCCGACCTTGAGCGTTGCGACCCGCATTTCCTCCGGCAGGTTGCCGTAGGCGGTGGTGACGAACTCGACGATCATCATATAGATCCAGGCAATGCTGAAGGCGATGATCAGCCGACGTAAGTGGTTGAAGAGGCGGACGGGAAACACCTCTTCCAGGTGATAGACCTTGCGCAGGATCGCCAGGACCACGATGACGGCGGCCAGGCCGGAATAGATAGCCCCGACGAGAAAAAAGGGGCCGAGCAAAGCCGTGTGCCAGGCCGGCTGAATGGTCATGCCAAAGACCCAGGCGACCACCGTATGGACCGTAACCACGAGCAGGGTCATAAAGATGGCCATGCCATCGAGCACCTTCTCCAAACGGCGGAACTGTCCTGAATGGCCCTTCCAGCCCAGAGACAAGACCTCGTACAACCGGCGCTGCCAGGCCGGGATCTGGCTCAGGGGATGGCCCGGCGTATTGGCTCGATCGCGGCACAGGGCCAGGTCCGGCAACAAGGAAAGGTAGAAGAAGACGACGCTGGAGAGCAGATACAGGCTTACCGCGGTCGCGTCCCACAACAGAGGGGACTGGAAACGGCCATAAACGATCAGGTTGAAGACGCGTTCCGGTCGGCCCAGGTCAATCAGGATGGAGACCACCCCAAAGGGCAGGCTGAAGAGGGTAATGGCCTCGGCCGCCCGGGTCAGCGGTTTGCGCCACTCTGCTCCTACCAGCCGGAGGATAGCGCTGATAAAGGTGCCGGAGTGAGCCAAACCGATGAAAAAGACAAAGTTGATGATATAAAGGCCCATATAAACCGGCCGGTACAATCCGGTCACCCCCAGACCGAGGTCCAATTGCCGGGCATACGCGTAGGTGGCGATCAAGATCACCACGCCCAGTACCCCTCCCCAGAGACCAATCCGAGGAGGACGTTTGACCAGGCGGGAGAGAATCCTGTCCTCATCGAAACGCTCGCTCTCCATAGATTATCCTCCCCGCAGGTAAATGACTTTGGGGCGGGTGCCCAATTCCTCCTGTAAACGGAAGGCCCGCTGGTCGGCCACATATTTCGACACCGTACTCTGGGGGTCGTCCAGGTCGCCGAAAAAGCGGGCGCGACCCACACAGGTCTGCACACAGGCCGGAACGTACTCATCCGAGCGAAAGGGCCTTCCTTCGGAAGCCGCTCTGGCCCTGGCCTTTTCCAGACGATGGATGCAAAAGGTACACTTTTCCACGACCCCTTTTCCCCGGACGGCCGGCCCCTCTATCCCGCCTGGGTACTCGACCCGATCGGGGGTCAAGTGCTCTCCCAGCGGTGGCACCCAGGATGGCGCAAACCAGTTGAACTGGCGCACCGCGTAGGGACAGGCCACGGTACATAGGCGGCAGCCTATACAGCGGAGATAGTTCTGACGGACGATACCTTCTTCCCCCACATAGGTCGCCTGGACCGGACAGACCCGCACACAGGGCGGACTCTCACAGTGCTGGCAAGGGATCGGCAGGTAAACGACCTTAACGTGCGGGTACTCCCCTTCCGATGCTGTCTCCCAGGGGTACACATCGTTCCAGTGAAAAGCCCGCCCCATCGCGGCCTGCTCCGGTGGTACAACCGGTGTATTGTTTTCCATCCGGCAGGCCACAGTACAGGCCTGACAGGCTACGCATTTGTCCAGATCGATCACCATTGCCCAACGTGGCATTGCCCTGTCCTCACTCGCTTGCCGTTGTCCGCCCTCGGTCCCCGGCGGGATGCACCGTGTCTCAAGCCCGATAGACGCGCACCCGCGTACCGGTCAAAGCGGCCAGGCCGGAAACCGGCTCCGTCGCCAAAGCCATCAATTCCAGACCGTTGACGCCGCGGTCCCGGGCCCAGCGTCCGATGGCCCGATGTCCCTGGTTGTAAGGCAGGTTCACCACATCCGGCCTTACCCCGGGAACCAGGCGTAATCGGACCTTGAACCTCTTGCCCTGGGCATTTTCCACCCAAACCATCTCCCTATCCTGCAAACCCAACTTCTCGGCCGACTCCGGGTTCATCTCCAGCCAGGAATTCCATGTCTCGCCCACCGTCATCCCCGAGATCTCCTGGAGGGTCGGCAGGTTGGCAGCCGCCGGATACGACCCCAGGCTCATCAGCGTGATGAGGTTAAGGACAAAGGGATATTCTTCCGCATCGCCTACGTAGACTACCGGTTCGTAATGGGGCAGAAAGACCGGATCCCCGGTCTGGGTGATGCCCAGGGAACGCAGTTTTTCCGCCGACAGTCCCCCCACCACACAGGCCAGTTCCCGGCTGTAAAAGTCAAACCGACCGTCCTGGGGGGCCCCACGACGATCCGGCCCGATGACCTCGGTATTCCATTGGGCACTGCCGCGCCGGGCAAAGTGGTATTCCGGCTCCAGCCATACCCCCAGTTCCTGGAGCGTAGCCCAGTCCGTACCGATCGACTGCAAGCGGAACTGGAGCACCTCCCGGAAGCTTCTCCAGGGGAAAGCCAGGTTGACCCGTTCCAGAGCATGGGCCACGCGCAGCAAAAAGTCCCCGGTGGGCATCGTGTCATAGAGCGGTTCCACCACCGGCTGCCGCAGGGCCACACCGGGGAAGCCGAGTCCCTCGATCGCATCGTCCTGCCAGCGTTCCAGAAATGTCGGTTCAGGCAGAACCAGGTCAGCATACTGAGCCGATTCATCCAGGAAAGAAGAGAAGGAGACAATCCAGGGCACCCGGCTAAAGGCCTGGATGAAACGATCGCCACCGGGGACTTCATAGACCGGGTTGGCGTCGTAGAGGAAGAGGATCTCCACCGGATAAGGATATCCTTCCAGGATATGGTCGGCCACCGCTTGATAGGCATGGCGGGCCAGAGGAAAACGTGTCCCGGCACCGTCCACCCGTTCGGCCGCCCGACCTGCCTCGGCCACCGGATCGGCGGGCAGTTCCGGCCACGGGGTATAAGGGAGATAGCGTTGGGTCAACACCCCGCCGGGCTGTTCGATACTGCCGACCAGGGCGTTCAGCATATGGATGGCCATAGCGGCATAGAGGCCGTTGATGCTGCCGTTGAGCAGCCCGCCCTTGCCGGGGAGGATGGCGATAGAAGGCCGGTGGGTGGCAAATTCGCCGGCGATACGGGAGATGGTCGTCGCCGGCACGCCGGTGATCTGCTCCACGCGCCGCGGGGCATAGTTTTCCAGGACAAAAGACCGGAATCCGATATGCCAGCGGCCATTTTCCTGGAAATCGTCGAAGCCGAAGGAGTAATGGTGGACCATCTCCTCATCCACCAGCCCGGCCCGGATGATCTCATGGGCCAGGCCCAGGGCCAGGGCGACGTCGACGCCGGGGCGGATGGGAATCCACTCGTCGGCCTTGATCCCGGTGATGCCCTGTCGGGGGTCAATCACGACGACCTTGCCCCGGTTGGCCCGACCACGGCGCAGGAAAGCAAAGCCCGCGGCCGTCCGCAGGGGCTGTCGGCCGGCCTCCAGGAGGCTGGCCCCGAAAGAAAGTACGTAATTGGCGTTCTCCAGGTCATAGGCCGGCAGGTCGTAGACGCCCTGGGTCAGGTACATCGCCAGTTTGGCCGCCTCGATATTCAAACTATCGTGCGAAATGGCATTGGGCGAGCCAAAAGCGGCCATAAAGCGCTCGATAAAGGCGCGCATCTGGCCCCGAACCTCGCCGTAAAGGAAGACGGCCCGTTCGGGATGCCCCTCTTCACGGAGCCTGGACATCTGGGCTACCACCAGCCGCCAGGCTTCATTCCAGGAAATCGGGGCCCATTGTCCGGCTCCCCGCTCGCCCACCCGGCGCAGCGGCCCCCGCAAGCGGTCGGGGTTGTAGAGCAGCTCGGGCGCCGCCTGTCCCTTCGGGCAGAGGGTCTGCTGGTTGATCGGATGCATCGGATTGCCCTCCACCTTGACCAGCCGCCCATGGACCACCCGCGCCACCATGCCGCAGCCCCCGGGACAGAGGAGACACACGGTGGGGATGAATGTCTCGTCCTCAAAGGCCGGTGGCAGGGTTGTGGTGGACACGCCCAGGAGTTTACGGAGCACCTCCCCCCCGACCACACCGCCAGACAGAAGCAGGCCGAGTTTGAGAAAATCCCGCCGTGTCAACCGGTCCATGCTAATTTCCCCGGGATTGTCCCCCAACCGGTGGGAGGTAGATCGGACGGCAGACATAGCGGATCGGGTCCAGGGGATAAGAAGTCGGGGGCGGCTCGACCTGCCCCATCCCCAACGCCACGACATAGTCCACCAGCGCCCGGAGTTGGGCCGCGGTAAACCTTCCTCCAAAGGCCGGCATCCCGCTCCGCAAGCGGCCACGCCGCAGCGCGGCCTCGATCTGTGGCCGGTTGAGCGTGGTATGGGCCAGCGGTCCGCCGACCAGCCCTTCCCCCCACCGGCCGTGACAACTGGCGCAGGCAATTCGGTACAGCTCCTCGCCCGATTCGATCCCGGGGGCGAGGAGAACGTTGGGCAACGGCGGCACCCGGTCCGGCCGTCCCCGGGCCCCCCACAACAGACCGCGCATGGTCAGCCGTCCCCCACCGCCCGGGTTGACATGGCAGGTCATACACGGCTCCCCGGTACGGAGGGCATACTCCGGCAGCGCATAGGCCGGCCGCCTTCCGAAAAGGGCAACGACGCCGACGGCGACCCCCAGCCCGAGCAGAACGAGAAACAGCTGTTTCTGCATACTTCCTCCTTCTTACTTCGGCAACGTCTGGGCATATTTCAACAGATCGGCGATATCCTGCGGCGTCAGGCCAACCTCTATGCCGGCCGGCATCCCCCCGCCCGGCAGACCCCAAAGGACGCGGTGGAAAAAGGTCCAGGCTTCGTTCCCGGCGACGGTGCCGACATATACAGGCGACGGTCCATCCCGCAGACGGATCTCCCTGCCGTCTTGTCCGTGGCAGGGCCGGCAAATACTCTCGTAAGAGGCCTGCCCCCGGACGGCATCTCCGATCGCCGTCCCATCATCGTGGATATAACGGGACATATCCACCATCCCCCGTTGCAAAAAAGCGACCAGGGCCAGGAGGTCATCCTGGCCCAGAACGCCGGAAAAGTTATGGTCCGGGTTACGGCCTCCACGGAGGACGGATAGAATTTCCTCAACGCTCTGGCCGGAAACGCCGTATACCCCATCGAAACCGACCACCTCGTTTCCGGAAGAGGCCGGCCCTGCTCTCCCGCGGTAGTCCCAACCGTGACAGACCACGCAACGCCAGGTGTCTGCACCGCTACGGGTGGGGCGAACCGCTTGTAACCCCCATAACGGATGGTCGGCCGCCGGCCCGGCCGCGCCGGTAACCTCCCACCAGGTGTCGTAAAGGCGGGCACCCCGGACGATCGCGGCATCGTCCCCGGAAACCCTCTGCCCCTGGATATAGGCCAACAGATCCACATACTCCTGAGAGGTCAGGCCGATATCCAGACCGGCAGGCATCTGGCGAACGTCGGGCAGTCCAAAGCGGACCTTGTGCAGGAATTTCCAGGGCTCCTCACCGGCCACCGGGGCCAACGCCGCCGCCCGATGACAACCGGCACAGTTCTCCTCGAAAACGACCGCACCGGCCGTCGGATCGCCTCCCTGCGTCCAGTCCCCCATATCAGCCATCTCCTTCGAGATAAAGAGGGCCAGGTCCATGAGCGCCTGGTCATCCATCACGCCGGAGAAATCGTGAGCGGGGTCCGTCGCTCCTCGGAGGATGGACAGGACCTCCATGGGGTCCCGACCGCTGTCCCGGTCAATGCCGGGAAAGCCGGAGCGTCCCCGGTAATCCCAACCATGGCATGTCACACAACGCCAGGACTCTGCCCCGCCACGGCCGTTGTCGGCCCGCTGTTTCCATACTGGATGGTCGTCCTCCGGGGCATCCCACCCCAGAACCGCCCACCACGTATCGTAAAGACGCCCCCCGCGCAGCGGATCGCCGATCAGCACGGCCGATGTTTCTGTGGGGCGGAGGGGGTGAGGAGAGGATCCGGCCATCGGCCGGAGAGATCCACAGGCGGCTAATACCAGCACCACCTCGACGGCCAGGATGATGGCACCTACAGCGATGGGAGCCCACCGAGCCATGCTGCCGGTCCTCCAGGAGTGCTCATTTTTCCGACGCGCCGGCCTCGATCCACTGACGGACCAGGGCCAGTTGCTCCTCGTTCAACTGACCGGGGTGGTTGCCCGTTGCCTGGGCCCGAAGCAGCAGACTGGCATCGGCATTGCCGGGGATGATCACCGGGCCGTTGACCCCACCGGCCATCGCCGCCTGGTAGGTGGTCAGGTCTACTCCCTTGATGCCGTTTGTGCCATGACAGACGCCGCACTGCTGCCGGAGCAGAGGACCGATAACGGCCTCGTAGGTGAGTGGGCCGGCCGGAGGGGGCGTGGGCGGCACCGGAGTCGGGGGCGGCGGGAGTTGGGCCTGCAAGATCTTCCGCAGGGCCGGTGCATCCACACCGGCATACTTCCACTCCATGCCGTGGCAGGCAGAATTGGAACAAAAAGAGGAGTTGTCGGCTCCACCCGGGTTCGCCGTGGTATGGCAGTTGGCACAGGTGCTATCCAGGACATTCCGATGCAAAGCCAGCCAGTTGGCGTTCAGATGGGACTGTGGCTCCGGCCCGCGACTGACCTCGATCCGGGCCACCAGGTCGGACGGCCCGGCCACGATCGGGATCGAGTGGCAAAGGTTACACTCCAGCCGGATCGCCTCCTGTTTGCCGTTCAGGTGCTTGCCATCGTGGCAGCGAAAGCAGCCGGGCGCGTAGAGGTGACCGATCTCATTGATATGAGTCGTCCAATCCGCCCGCTGCTCGGGGAATACGCTCTGCCGATAGGTATCCTGCAAGGCCGTTACCGCCGCGGCAATCTTCTCACCGTTCGCGGCATAGAACTGGGGATAATGAGTCTGGTAATAGTCGACCAGCCCGGCGATGGTATCCAGGGCCTGAGCGGTAGAATCGTAGCGGGCACTCAGGAGTTCGACGCTCAGGCGGCGGATTTCCGGGATGGCCGGCGAGATGATGCCGCGGGCCATCAGGCGATCCACCGCCTGCTCCGGCGGGTAAATTAGGTGAGCGATACGGTTATGACAACTGATGCAATCCATCTTCTTCAGGTCGCTCGCTTTCACCTGACGGGGATCGATATCGCTCTCAACGTCTAGGTATTCGATGATCGTGCCGTCGTCCTCCACCACCCGGACGTAGGGGATCACCTGTTCGGAGGCATCCAGCGGCAAATAGTAAACCGAGTTCTCGATATGCCAGTGGATGCCACGTCCCAGCCCCTGGCGTTTGCTGCCGCCGCCGGTCTTGAGGACGAGGAAGATGCTGGTAGGTGTATTGTTCGTATCATCGCCGAAGTGTTTGATCTCGATCAGACTATCATCCGAGAACTTTTCCGGGTAATGGCACTGCTCGCAGGTCTCCCGAGCCGGAGCGAGTGTGCGGGCCTGAACGGGCAGTTCATAGCGCCGAAAAAGCAGGGAGACAATGTGCCTGACCTCGGTCAGTTTGGTTACGACCCGTCCCAGGGTAGGACCATGGCTCATATGGCACTCGATGCACGGCACCCGGGCGTGCGGCGAGGTCAGGTAGGCTGTGTACTCGGGCGGCATCAGGTGACAGGTGGTGCCGCAAAACTGGGGGGAGTTGGTATAATCCCAGACGTAGACCCCCAGAAGCACCATGAACACCACCAGGGCGACCAAGACAAAATAGGGCAACAGCCGGCGCCAACGCGGGGCATCCGTTCCCCGGAAGAAAAAAGATCGCAGCAAATTTCGCCTTCGTCCCATCGTTTCATCCTCAACTCCCCGTAACCGGGGAGAATTTCGGGCATAGAAAAATGGCCAGGGCCGGCCCTACTTGAGCCGGTCTTTTTCCACCTCACCCGGCATGCGGGTCGTTTTGTGAAAAGATACACATAAGCACACGCTTCCATTATAAGGGTTTTTCCATCGCTGTATTCGGGTATATGTCCCGGATAGACAGGGACTTTTGACCTCAACGGATGCCCAATAGCCTGCCGACCGGCCCTCCTTGGGCTCCCAGACGACGGAACAGGCCGGCCCGCGCCTTCCCCCATGCATAACGATAACCCGGGTTACTCCCTGAAGGGATACCCACCCCCAATGCAGGTTAGCCCGCTCGTGGAGGCCGCAGAGGAAACCGGCCCGAAAACCCCGATCGCGGGCCAGGCGCAGTCAGCTCCGGTGGCGTTCCGGCCGCAAAGCCATCGAAAAAAAGCCAGCCGGCCGACCCAATCGATCGGTACCGGCTGGTGGTAAAGAACTCGCTGATCGCCTCTATATCTCCGCTCCCCCTCACCGCCGGCCAAGCAGCAGCGGCAGATAGACCCGCCGGTAGGAGATGACGGCCGGCCCGTGGGGGGTACGGACGCCGTTCCGGTCCACATCCTCCAGGGTGTAAAAGTACGTCTCCCCCGGCCGGGCCGTCGTATCCAGAAATTCGTAGGTGGCCCCGGCATCCCCACCGGGCGAACGCGAGGGGATGAGGCCGGCGTTGACCTTTTCCCCTTTCTCGTTCAGGACGAGGCTGCGGTAGAGGTTAAAGCCCAGGTTGTTGTGCTCGGAGGCCGTCTCCCAGGTGAGCAGAACGCCGTCGGCCTCGGGGAGGGACTGGAAGGAGAGCAGTTTGACGGCGGTGGGAGCACTGCCCAGGGTCCAGGTAGAAAAGGCGGTCACATTGTCCACGGTCACGGTGTTGGCTCCCGTATCTACTGTGCCTCCTTGGAAGTCCCATGAGGAACCGTTCCAGCGGTAGGCTCCACCGATCTGAGATTCGGTCATACCAGGAGGAAGATCGCTTTCATCGTACTGGAAGACGATCTGGGTGCTGAAACCGGCCATCGCCGAGGCGATATCCCAGTTGATGTTCAGGAACGTGACGCTGGGAGGAGGAGGCTGGGGAGGAGCGGTCTTGGCCATGGTCACGGTAACGCTGCCGGCCGGCCCACTGGCAAAGTCCATCTTCACTCCGGTTCGCCCAAAAGTCCGTTGGGGGGTGTTGCCACCGGCAAAGAGGCGGTACGAAGCAGCGCCGGTCAAGGAAGCGGCCGCTGAGGTCACCAGGGCATACGGTTGCGGCCCCTGCGGAACGTTGTAACCGGCCACCCTGACCGTATAGTTCCCCGTCTGAGCGGGAGAGAGGATATCCACCCCTACCACATTGTTTACCCGGTCGTAATTCGTGCTATAGTCAGGCCCCACCATGATGGCCCGGATGTTCAGATTCCTCTGGGCACCGGTAGGAGGCCATCGATTGGTCCAACTGGAGCCATTATTGGAAGAATACCAGCTCCGGCCAGTACTCGGCCCATTGTCCCCGGTGATATAAGGCCGGTTGTTTGCCGTCGGCTGAACGGCGATAAAGAAACTGCCGTCATTGATGGTCACCGGTGGATCGATATTCACGGCCATCCAGGAACCGCTCCAGGTCCCTGTGGTAGTGGTCGGTCCGAAGAGAATGGTGCCAGGGGCTCCCCCAGGGCCATTGTCGTCATAAACCCATAGACGGAACTGGGCCGGATCGGCGGAGGAATAGTAGAAGAACAAGGCCTTGTGGACGGTTACCGGGTAAGAGGTAGGAGTAAATTGGACAGCATACCTCCATGTGCTGGAGGTTGTCCAAGCGTTATAAGGATCCCCGTCATACGAACCGTACTGGGTCGCCCCCCGCTTGCTGGCATTATTGGGGTACTGCACACTTCCGTCTGGTTTGGTGACATCCAGGTCCAGGTCGTTCACCAGCCCACCGCCGGCCGCCATGGTCCCGGGATAGTCGCTCCAGGCCAGGGTAGTACGGAAGGGCTGGGTCACGCTCATATTGAAAACAAAGGTGTCCCACTCGTTGGTCTGGATGCCCTCGCTAAAATCGAAAGGATCCAGCACGCGCGGGCTGGCCGGAAAGAGGCTGTTCTCCACATGGACCCGTCCCCAGCCCTCGACATTGTTCGGTCGGGTGGTTGGTTGCTCCTGCGGGTTGCCGTACTGGCCCGGGTATATATCGGTGGCCCCGTTGACCAGGGTTGCCTTGATTAAAGCCGCACTGGGAGTCATTCCCTCGCGGTCTGTATAGAACTGGCGCACCAGGGTAGCCGCTCCGGCCGTAAGGGGAGTGGCCATCGAGGTGCCGCCCATATATTTGTACCACCGGTTAGGTGGGGTACCCCAACCGTCATATTGAGTTCCGCCATCGGCAGGATGGTTCGCCTGCGAGTAGACGGAGAGAACCCACGTTCCGGGTGCACAGACATCGGGCTTCCAGCGGTTATCGGCCGTCGCCCCTCGGCTGGAAAAAGCGGCCATCCCGTTAGGGTTATCTGCGATATAATCGTTACGGATGGGATTGGAGGGAAAGTCATCGGGCCAATACACGCCCCATTGTCCGGAATCGGGGTTGGGAGCAGGGTTGGGCCGGTTGTTTTCGGTAGCCCCCACCGTAATGCAGTTCTTGGCTGTGGCCGGGCTCCCCATGCTCCAGGGGTCAACGAAGCCGTTGGCCGGGTTGTTGTCCATTCCGTCATTGCCGGCAGCAAAAAGGATGGTAAAATCGCGGCGATTCCAGACAAAAAGGTCGGTGTTCCGCGAGTCCACCGAGTAGGTCCCCGCCTGGCTGCTTCCCCAACTATTGGTGTGGATCCGTGCCCCGAAGTCATAGGCCGGCTGGAAAAGGTTGTTCAGGTCGGCAGGGATGCCGGTCAAGTAGCCATCGGTATCTTCAACTGCCTGGAAATACAGCCGGGCCTCGGGTGCTACGCCGGCATAACAGGTTGAGGGATAGGCACGGGACGGCGGATCGCTTCCGGACATCTCGCCGTTGCCCAGGACAGAACCGGCTACATGGGTACCATGGCCGCTTATGGGGTCATCCGGCCCACTTTGGGGATCCCCGTCCAAATCGATCAGAGCCAAAACGCGGGAATTGCCGCTGCCGTCCTCAAAGTCATCGTGCAGGTTGGCCGGGCCGGTGGAACCGCGGTCTAACCCGGTGTCACAGATAGCCACAATCTGGCCTGCGCCGTACAGTCCTTGGGTGTTCCAGACAACGTTCCTCACCCCAAGGATATCAACGGCGATGTTATTGAAAATCTTGTACTCTGGAACCGGCTCAATCCAGCGGACACCGTTGAGATTCGCCAGGGCCACAACCTCGCTTGCAGGCACCCGCACCCGGAGCAAGGTTCCCATCTCATTTTGGGAAATGCCCTGCACCTCGCTATACCTCTGAACCTGTTCCCGGAGTACCTGGGGGTTTTCACCGGGGAAAAGGTCCACCCGAAGCATCTGGGGATCGGATGGGGCTTCCACCATGCCCAAGACCTGGGCCAAAAGGAGGGGATCCAGGCGATAGCCGGGTTGGTAGATCCCTACCCAGCGGATCCCAGGCATCGCGGCGATTCGCTCCCGGGTGGCTCCGTCCATCCTGGCAATGAAGGTAAAATCGGGAAGATAATCGAACAATGTAACGCCTTCCTTTTCTACCGCTTCCTTCCATTCCGGCAAAATAGGCCCGATAAATTGGACCAAATAGTATCCGGCCGTCCCCTCATCATAACTTTGCAACTGCAAGGAAGCAGGGAGATAAAGGGGCTCGGGTTGACAGAGGGGATCGAATTCCCAACCCAACAACCGCACATAGGGCCCGGTTGTTTCCCCACATGGAGAAATCTGCTGAGAGAAAGAGGAGGCTTCTGCAGGTGGGAAAAGTGAAAAGGCCATCACGATGAGAGCGAAAAATGTCATCCAACGTCCTGAACCTCTGTTCATGCCTCACCTCCTGGGTGGCATCGAGCCTCCTCTGCTTCAGAAACCTTCCGAAAACTCGCGGAGGCAGCATTTTCGGGTCAGCAAAAACGCGGCTTTCACCAGCCCAATGGCAGTTTTCGAATAGGCTCTCAATAGCACAACATATAACGGCCGGTTACGCCACTCGCTCCACCCAGCCCAGGCATCCACATACAGGCCGGGTTTTATCGCTTCCGCTTGTTTTTATTATAAACCTCCACTCCCACCCCGTCAATAGGAAAAAAGTACTATCCCATAGCATACCCCCATAGACCGGGACGGAAGAAATGCTCAACGATGGTAGGAAAGCGGCCAGAGGCGGCCGGCCCTCCCCGTCTTCCCCCACCCCTTGCCTCCAGACCCGACCCGGCCGGCCCTGCTCCGCGAAGCGATACCTCGACTCGCCAGGCCGGCCCGCTTGCCGGCCGACCGGGCCTGGAGTACAATACGGCCCGGAGCAATGCCCGCCCAGGAGAATGCCGATGTTCGATGACCTCTGGAAAAAAACCCGCCCCGTCTACCGGTCCGGCAACCTCCAGACCTGCCGCTCCTTCCCCGAACTCTGGGAAGCGGTCAAACTCCGCCGCCTGGAGGAAATCTTTCCCATGACGCCCCGGCGTTCGCTGGAGGTCGGCTGCGGATCGGGCGGCGTCTCCCTTTACTTCCACGACCGCTACGGCTACCTGACTACCCTGGTGGACATCTCCGCAGCGGCCCTTTCCCTGGCCCGAAAGACCTTCGGCCTCTCTGCCGCCCCGGAACGGCCAGCCCTCTTCCTCCAGGCCGATGGTTGCGCCCTGCCCTTCCCGGAGAATACCTTCGACCTGGTGATGAGTTTCGGCCTGCTGGAACATTTCCCGGATATCGAACGGCCCATCGCCGAACAACTGCGCGTCCTGCGCCCCGGCGGAATCTTCTTCGCTGACATCGTCTCGCGGCGCTTTTCGGTGGACTCTTTCAGCCGCTTCCCCGGCCGACTGAAACGCTTGTGTTCCGACCTCCTGCGTGGCCGCCGGCCGGCCCGCCCGGTCTATGAGAACTCCCTCCCCCTGTCCCGCTACATCGAGGCCGTGGAACGACACGGCGGACGGGTACGCTGGGCCCGCGGCAACCGTCCGCTCACCTCGCTCAACCTGCCGCTCCTGGGCAGGATCTTCCTCCACCTGTACCGGACGGAGACCGTGCAACGCCTGTGGAGACGCTTCGACCTTTCCGATGCCCCCTGGACACGCTTCTGGGGAGCCGGATGGTGGGTTCTGGCGATAAAAAACCTCCCGCCGACGGGAAACCGGCGGGAGGAAAAGCCCTAACGGGGAAACACCTGGATGTGCGGCGGGCCGGCCGGCGGCCCACCCTCGGCCCCGCAGACGACGTTCAGCGAGACCACATCCATGACAAAGTTGGTGGTCAGCGACTCGTCCGTCGTCCCCTGGAACTGGATGTAGATATCCTGGCCGGCCACGGTGCTAAAACCTACCAGGCCGATCTCCTGGAGCGTCCAGTTCATCGGCGTGGTGTTGTCGGCGAGCCAGATGGGATCGGAAAGCGGGTTCCAGGAGGCGTCGAAGAACTGGAGGTAGAGTGCGTCAAACCCGCTGGTTTCCTCGGTATCCACGTACAGATAGAACCGCAGCGTCTGCACGTCCTGGGCGTTGGCCGGGATGTGGATCAACTGATAGAGTCTGTCGTCGGCATTGTCGTAGCCGCCGAACCAGGCCACCCAGGCGCCCTGGTAGGGGTCAAGCCAATCCTGGGTGATGATCGCGTAGCCGCCGGCCGAATCTTCCTCCCAGGCCACGTGGCCCTGCTCAAAGTCGCCGTTCTGAATCACCTCCCCGCAGGCCGGCGTGGGCGTAGACGTGGAAGTAGGGGGAACGGGCGTGCTCGTCGGTGTGGAGGTCGGCGGGACGGGCGTCTCCGTCGGCGTGGCCGTCGGCCCGCCGGGCGTGGGTGTGGCCGTGGGCGAAACGGGTGTACTCGTCGGGAAAGGGGTATAGGTAGGCAACGGAGTATAGGTGGGAAGCGGCGTATAAGTCGGCGGGTCAGTCACCGGGACAGTCACCACGACGGGCGTGCTCGTCGGCAGAGGAGTCCAACTGCCCTGGGCGTGACGGAAGACAAGCGGCAGATACGCGTTTACGGCGGGACGAGGCGTAGGCGTGGCCGTAGGGGTGGCGGTCGGCCCTCCGGGCGTGGGCGTAGGGGTGGGTGGAACAGGGGTATTCGTGGGCGTAGGGGCACCGGGCGTCGGTGTAGCCGTGGGCGGAACGGGCGTCTCCGTCGGCGTGGCCGTGAGCGGGACGGGCGTCTCCGTCGGCGTGGCCGTGGGCGGGACGGGCGTCTCCGTCGGCTGGGGCGACTGGCCGAAAACGCCGGAGACGACCAGGGCATAGGGCTGGGTGGACTGGGGGATGTTATAGGCCCGGACGATCACCTGCCAGGCTCCGACCTGGGGGTTGGCCACATCCACCCCTTCGACGTTGTTTACGCGGTCCCACTGCACTCCGTTGCCGTAGTAATGCTGCCCACCGGGGCTGATGAGTTCCAGGTCCAGGTCGTTGACCAGGGCCGGATTGGCGTTGGCCTGCCCGGGATAGTCGGTCCAGACCAGCGTTACCCGCAGGGGCCGGGAAGGATCGGCGACATAGAGGGGGGTGGAAGGGCTATCGTTATAGACCACCTGCTGGCCGGTGCTTAATCCCGCCGTGTGGTCGTCGAACCACCAGGTGCGAGGAGCATCGGGAACAAGTGCGTTCCTCAGGTCAATCCGGCCCCAGCCCTCGACGTTGTTCGGGCGGGGTGGAATCTCCAGGTACTGCCCGCTGCCGTACTGGCCGGGGGTCATATCAAAGGCTCCGTTGATCAGGGTGGCTTTGATCAGCGCACTGGAGGGGTTGGACAGTCCCCGGATGTCGTTGTAATAGTCGCGCACCAGGGCGGCGGCGCCGGCGGTTAGGGGCGTGGCCATCGAGGTGCCGCCCATGTACATATAGTACTGGTTGATCGGGTCGCCCCAGCCGTCGTAGCGGGCGTAGGAGGAGCGGACGGAGGCGACCCAGGTGCCGGGGGCGGTAACGTCGGGCTTGTAACGGCCGTCGTCGCAGGGGCCGCGGCTGGAGAAGGCGGCCATGCCGTAGGGCTCATCGGCCATGTTGTCGCTGGCTATGGGCTCGGCGGTATAGCCAAACTGACTCCAGGTGACTGAGTTAGGGTTAGGGGCAGGGACGGGCTTGTTGTTTTCGGAAGCGCCCACGCTGATGCAGTTCTTGGCCGTGGCCGGCGAACCCATCGAATCCAGATCGATGACACCATTGCCATCGTTATCCACCCCGGCGTTGCCGGCAGCAAAGAGGATGGTCATGTCCTTGTACTGCCAGGCAAAGGTATCTACCTCTACGGCAAAGTCGTCGTACTGCCCGGCCACATTGGCTCCCCAGGAATTGGAGTGGATGCGCGCCCCGGCGTTATAGGCATCCTGAAGGACCGGGGTAACCCCTCCACTCAGGCCGAGGAGAAGGCAGGAATCCCAGGGAAGAACGCCCCACATGCTGAACTCCAGGCTCTGCATCACCAGGTGCGCCTCGGGGGCAACGCCGGCGTATTGGCCGCCGGAGTTGGTGCCGTTCCCCAGGACGGAGCCGGAAACGTGGGTGCCGTGGCCGGAGCAGTCGTCCACGGCGCCGTCGCCACTATAGTCTATGATCGAGTCCACCCGGCCGCGCAAGTCCAGGTTCACCGTGCTGGGGTCGCCCGTGTCCAACCCCGTATCGGCCACGGCGACGACCTGGCCGGCCCCCCGCAGGCCCAGATCCCAGACGGGCTGGACGTTCATCACCCCACGGGCGGCGTCGTTGAACAGCCGGGGCCGGTGAAACAGGCCGATCCAGCTCACTTCCGGCCGATGGGCCAGGGCCGGGAGATGGGCCAGGTCCACCTCGACGTAGGTAAAGCCGGCGAAGAAGGTCTCCGAGTGGCCCTTGATCACCGCGCCAAGCCACTCCAGCTCCTCCAGAAAAGCCCGGACATCGGCATCGGGCAAGGTCTGGATGGCCAGGGTCTGCCGCCCCTCCAATCCGTCCAGTTCGGGGGAAATACGCCACTCCGCCAGGAAGGGCCCCACCCAGCGCACCTGGGGCAGGCGTATCACCTGGTCATGGACGGCCGGATCGATCCAGGCCAGGAAAGCAAAGTCGGGGATGTAGCCGTAAAGCCGGACCCCCAGCCTTTGCACCTCCTCCGTCCATTGGGCCAGGATCGGTCCCCGAAACTGGAGGATATACAGGCCGGCCGCCTTCTCCTCGGGGAAAGAGAGGCCGGCCGGCGGGGAGAGGGGATCGAAGGTCAGACGTTTCAGTCGAATGAAGAGCGGGGAATCGCTTCTGTCAGGAGCAGCCAGTAGCCAGCCAGCCGCCCCCACAAGGAGGAGGACGGCCGCCAGCAAACTGATCCAACGCAATCGGGTCATCTTGCGCCTCCTTTTCTCAACCGGAACGATACGAAAAGATTAGAAAAATGTGCTCTCACCTCCTTTCGTTCGACGGAAACCGGCGAAAACCTTTTCCCTTTCATCCTATTGAAATCCGTGTGGCCAAAGGAGCATCCGGCCGGGAAATGTGGCAAAAACTCACAATTTTTGACGTGGTGTTATATTCAAGGTACTTGTTTAGCGCCCAATAGGACCACCGGGGAACCCAGTGGCTACTATCCTACCACAAATGCGCGTTCAACGCAACCGGTCCGCCGGTGACCAAGGGCCTCGCTCGCTACGGAGGCCCCAGGGCGGGCGCGGTATTGCGCTTGCGCCGGAAAGTCGAGAATGGAGATCGTCCGCTGCCGGCAGGTCGCCGGGATGCCGGCCGGAATGGCATGCGCCTCCGCCCCACCGGTCGTGCGGTTGCAGCCGTTCGTTTTACGATCGTAGGTCATACCGGCAGTTTACCATCGGTTGGCAATTTGTCAATTCGGAACGCGGTAAACAAGTACGATGGTACTTCCCGTCCCTCACGGTTCTCTACCACGAAGAACCCGGCCGATAAAGCGAACCTCACAAACCTGACAGGAGGGGATCGGGACCATCATCCCGGTGGGAAGGTGAATCCAATAGGAACCATCATCATAAGCGACCCGGGCCATCAGCCAGTGATGGTCCGGGGCAAGGGCCAAATGATACCAGCCGAAGTCGGTGGGGATGGCCAAGGTGGCCAATTCGCAGGCATGGTGAGATGCAGATTGATGGCGTAGAGGAGATAGACCTATCGGTCTTGGGCTCTTTGGCCTACGACGACCTCGTTTTCCCCCTCTCCCCATATGACATCATACACGATCCCCGGTGGATGCTGAATCTCTCCCTCCCCCTGCCCATCGGTGGAGATCCAGTGAGTGCCAAGCAGGAGTTTGCTGCCGTTGGGGGAGAGGCGTACCCGGTCCCACTCGACCCGTATCTCCGGCAAGGGAGTAATAAACTCGGTGGTACTTCCATCGTACCGCACCCTCCACAACTCCTGCCCCCCCGTTGGGCTCAGCAGCAGGGTGTAGTAGAACCACTGCCCGCCGGCCGACCAGCCCAGTAAATGGGAGAAACCGGGTTCTTCAAGCGATAGGATTCGTTGCACTTCCCCACCGGTCAGGTCGACTCGTTCCAGAGTATCCCATCCTTCCCTCCTCCACCCTCGTAATAGATGGCGCGACCGTCACGGCTCCAGAAGATCCGTCCGGCAACCGGGAGAACCTGGCGGAGGTCGCTTCCA
>FWPU01003972.1_pt1 | contig 35597 bp, 31 predicted proteins | sample 2228361 | NCBI WGS metagenome assembly FWPU01 (sample SAMEA103939777, study PRJEB20133) | metagenome
CCGAACAAGTTCGGGGTTCCGACGCGCTCCTAGTCGCTATTACTCCGGCCCTCAACTTGTCGGGAGAATAGAGCGCCTCCCCGAACAAGTTCGGGGTTCCGACGCGCTCCATAGTCGCTATTACAAGCGCCCCCTTCATCGCCTGCCTTGCCACAGCAGCCAGGCAGCCGCGCTCGCCAGCAGCGCGAGCAGCCCCAATCCCGCCACGCCGATGGCGACCGTGCGCGGCTCCATCCCCGGCATCACCGCGCCGCGCAAGCCCGCCTCAGCGCCGTACTCGCTGAACAACCGCCCCCACTTGGTCGCCAGCGCCGCGCGCACCCGCTTGCGCCCCTCGAACGGATACCAGTAGACGTTGTGGTAGAAATTGCTGGCAAAGTAGGACCACGGCACGAGCGGTGTGCGCAGCAACAACGGCTCCAATGGATGCAACCAGCCGTGATAGATCATCTTTTGCCCGCGGCTGGCAAAGGTATCCTCTTGCACGAAATGCCAGTTCTGCGACCGAACCCACTCGGGGTCCTCGCCGGCGATCGCGATCTCGCGCGGGTCGCCCACGCCCAGGCCCATCTCGTGGGCGATGCGGATGAAAGGGAGCGAGAGCGGGTCGAACCCTTGCAGGTGGGCCGAGAGCGCATCAATCGCCACCTGGTCGGCGGAAGCGAGGATGACGTCCTTCTCGTGCCAGCGCATCGCGCGCGGGCCGGGGCCGTCGCCGGCGAAGGTGCCGTCCATCACGGCGAACAGCCCGGGGTGGATGTCCTGCTGGATCATCAGCAGATCCACCAGCGTCTCGTGGATCACCGAATGTGTCCAATGGCGCTTGGTGCCGAGAAGCCCGCCGAAGGCGTTCTTCATCGCCCCGGTGATGGTGGTGAATACATGCGTTTTCACCGTCGGCAACTGGATGATATTGCGCCCGATGAAGAGTTCGGGGATGTGCACGCCCTCGGGGTAGATTTTGTCGAGCACGAGGAAGGGCTGTTTCGGCTCATAGCGCACCCACTTGTATTGCGGCTCGTAGAGGTGGACGTTGCGCAGGCCATACTTTTCGACGACGTATTTGTGCTTGTTGTTGCGCTCGCCCACGTAGGCGTCTACGACGACGGTGTTGTTGTGTGCGCCGATCAGGTTGTGGTAACCGGCAGCCTGCAGCGCCCGGATCACGCCCTCCAGTTGCCAGGGCGTGGTTGAGCAGGCCGGGTACCACGTCTGCCAGGAGATGTTGATCTTGAGGATCGTCTCTTTATCCTGCGGCAGGGCCTGGCGAAAGCCCGCCAGTTCCATCAGGCGGGCGTAATCCTCCAGCACCGTCTCCGGACGGGTTCTGAGGATCGCCACCTTGCCACGACCGGGAAAGTCTCTGTGCATCGTGCCTCCAATGGCAATGGGATGCTCAAAGTATACCCCACTTGCGGGTGACTGTCCAGTGCACGGGAGCAACCGCCGGTGCTGGAAGCGGGCGAGGCGCACGGCAAGTGCTTGCATGTTACCCCTGTCTATGCTATAATGCGTGCCATATACGGTCGTCGAAGAGAAGTGGGCAAGCCCCACTTTTCTTTCTATACTGCTATGGACGCTCTTAGCAGGAGAAAGAGATGAAGTCTGAATTTCTACTGGCATTCAACCAGGTCTGTAGCGATCGTGGCCTGCCTAGAGAGGTGGTGCTCGAAGCCCTGCAGTCCGCGCTGGTCTCTGCGTACCGCCACAACGTCGGCATCAGCCCGACGCAGAACGTGACGGCCCAACTCGACCTAGAGAGCGGCAAGGTGCGCGTCTTGGTCGAGAAGCAGGTCGTTGACAAGGTCAACGATCCACTGCGCCAGATTTCTCTGGAAGACGCGCGGGCCATTCAACCCAAAGCGGTCTGCGGGGACATGCTGATGGTCGAAGATACCCCCGAGGATTTCGGGCGTATCGCAGCACAGAGCGCCAAGCAAATCATCTTGCAGCGCATTCGTGAGGCCGAGCGTGAGGCACGTTACACGCATTACGCCCAGCAGGAAGGAGAGATCGTCCACGGCGTCGTGCAGAGCGTCAAGCCCCAGGCCGTGACGTTGCATCTGGAGGGTACCGAGGCGATCCTGCCGCGCAACCAACAGGTGCCTGGCGAACGGTACACCGTTCACCAACGGCTGCGGGCTTATGTGCTGGAGGTACGCAAGACCAACCGCGGGCCACAGATCATCGTCTCGCGCAACCACAAGGACATGTTGCGCCGGCTGTTGGAACTGGAAGTGCCCGAGATTTTCAACGGCGTAGTCGAGATCAAGTCCATCGCCCGCGAGGCAGGGTCCCGCTCCAAGGTCGCCGTAGCCGCACGCCAGCCCGGCGTGGACCCGGTGGGAGCGTGCGTGGGCATGCGCGGCGTGCGCATCCAGTCCATCGTCAACGAATTGGGCGGTGAGAAAATTGACGTGATCGAGTGGAATCCCGACCCGGCCACTTTCATCGCCAAGGCACTCAGTCCGGCCAAGGTATTGAGCGTCATGCTGGAAGAAGACCCGGTCGAAGGCAAGACTGCCAGCGTCGTCGTGCCCGATGATCAACTTTCGCTGGCGATCGGGCGAGCCGGGCAGAACGCACGCCTGGCGGCCAAACTGACCAACTGGCGCATTGACATCCAAGGCGTCACAGAGGCAGCCACCTGGGCGCTCAAGCAGGTGAACGAGGACCCCGATGTCTTGCCGGCACTGGGTAGCGTAGCCGAGTTCCTTCCAAGCGTCGCCAGCATTCTGCGCCAGCACGAGCAAGAGGGGCTTCCCTACAACAGCGAGGAAATGCTCAAGATGCGGCAGGTCATCGAGGGAGTACGCGGCTATTACGCCTCGCTGCGCAATGCCGAACGCGCACGCCGCATGGCCGAAGAGACCGCCCGCCGTGCAGCCATCGAGGCCGCCGAGAGCGAGCGGCGTGCGGCCATCGCGGCCAGGCGCGCTCGCATCCCGCCCAAAGCGTACGAGATGCCGCTTGCGGACATGGGCCTGAGCGGGCGTGTGCAGAACCATCTGGAGCGCTCCGGCATTACGACAGTCGGGGCCGTGATGGAGCGGCTGGCCGAAGGGGACGAAGGTCTGCTGAAACTGGAGGGCTTGGGGCCCAAGAGCCTGACCGAGGTCAAGGCGTGCCTGGACAGACTACCGCTGCCGCCCATTGAAGAGGAGGCACCTTCGGCGGAGAAGGAAATCGCCGCCGAGCCAGAGGGCGCACCCGCTGCCGTCGAAGCATTGCCTGAACTGCCGGTCGTGCCCGTTGAGGAGCGTGCAGAACCAGAGATTCAGCCTGTTCCAGAGACCATCGAGACGCCGCCCGAGATATCCCTGGTCGAGGAGGCGCCGGTCAAGGCCCCGGAAGTGTTCATCGAGGAAGAAGAGGAAGAGGTGGACTTGTTCGAGAGCGAGAAGAAGCGCGACAAAGACCGTCGCCGCCGCCGCGAACTGGTCTATGACGAGGAACTGGGCATGGTCGTCGCCCGCCGCCGGCGCAAGCGCGGCCAAGAAGAGGATTGGGACGAATTTCTGGGGTAAGCCGGATGGGCAAGCAACCTCGGCGACGTAAGCACGTCCCACAACGCACCTGTGTCGCCTGCGGTGCTGTACGTCCCAAGCGAGAACTGGTGCGTGTGGTGCGCACCCCCGAAGCGATATTGACCGTAGACGAGACGGGCAAACGCAGAGGGCGGGGGGCCTATCTTTGCCTCCAGCGCTCCTGCTGGGAGAAGGCACTGGCACACCGGCGATTGGAACAGGCACTGAAAACAACACTGACACCTGAGGCCGAAGTCCAGTTGCGCGAGTACGCAGCCCGATTGCCGCTGGCGCCGCAGCCTGGGGAAGGCGAAGAAGGGGGCAAGTGAATATGAGTGAACAGACAGTAGAGAAGCGTGTAGTCGAGATCCCGGCTTTCCTGACCGTGCGCCAGTTATCTGAACTGTTGAACGTCAGCCCCATCGTCGTCATCAAAGAACTGATGAATGCGGGCGTGATGGCAAACATCAACCAACAGATTGATTACGAAACGGCGGCCATTGTCGCCCAGGAGATGGGGTTCGAGCCGCGAGAAGAGACGCCGACCGTCACTGAAGAGATCGCCGAAGAGGGTCCAACCTTGCTCTGGGAGCGCCTCTACGCCGGCGAGGATCCCGCCAAACTCAAGCCCCGTCCGCCGGTCGTCACCATCCTGGGCCACGTAGATCACGGCAAAACCTCGCTGCTGGATGCCATTCGCCACACCGACGTGGCCGCAGGCGAGGTCGGCGGGATCACCCAACACATTGGCGCCTACCAGGTCGAACATAACGGGCGCAAGATCACGTTCCTCGACACGCCCGGCCACGAAGCGTTCACGGCGATGCGCGCCCGCGGCGCCCACACCACCGACATCGCCGTGCTGGTGGTGGCTGCCGACGACGGTGTGAAGCCGCAGACGGTCGAGGCTCTGAACCACGCGCGGGCTGCCCGCGTCCCCATCATCGTAGCGCTGAACAAGATAGACAAGCCCGGCGCCCAGCCCGAAGTGGTCAAGCAACAACTGGCCGACCTGGGGCTGATTCCCGACGACTGGGGCGGAACTACTCTGTGCGTCCCCGTCTCCGCCAAGCAGCAGACCGGCTTGGATGACCTCCTGGAAGCCATTTTGCTCGTCGCGGAAACAGCCGAGATCAAGGCCAATCCCGACCGGCATGCCGTGGGCACTGTGCTGGAAGGGAGGTTGGAGCGCACGCACGGCGCAACTGCCACCGTGCTGGTGCAGAACGGCACACTGCGCGTAGGCGACACGGTCGTCGCCGGCCTGACCTACGGCCGCGTGCGCAGGATGTTCGATGAGGCGGGGCGCTCCATAGAGGAAGCGCCGCCCTCGACACCGGTGATGATCCTGGGCCTCTCCGGCGTGCCCGAAGCCGGGGAAGTATTCCAGGTCGTGGCGGACGAACGTGCCGCACGGGCCATGATTATCAAGCGCCAGGAGGAAATGGCGGCCAAGGGTGTCACGCCGGTCAAGGCCTTCACCCTCGATGACTTCTCTAGCCGCATCCAAGCCGGGCAGGTCAAGGAACTCAACCTGATCGTCAAGACCGATGTACAGGGTTCCATCGAGCCGATCGTCAACTCGCTGGAGAAACTGGGCGGCGAGGCCCTCAAGGTCAATGTCATCCACGCCGCCGCGGGCCCCATCACCGAATCGGACGTCAACTTGGCCTCTGCCTCCCACGCTATCGTCGTCGGCTTTCAAGTGCAGCCCGACCCAGCCGCGCGACGTCTGGCGGAGAGCGAAGGCGTGGACATCCGTACTTACGACGTGATCTACAAACTCGTGGATGAGGTGGACAAGGCGCTCAAGGGGTTGCTGGAACCGACCTATATGGATGTGACCGTCGGCGAGGCAGAGGTACGGGCCACCTTCAACATCCCCAAGATCGGCGTCGTAGCCGGCTGCTATGTGCGCGAGGGAGAAGCGCGACGCAATGCCCGCGCGCAGGTCCTGCGAGGCGGGGAGCAGTTGTTCGACGGCCATGTCGCCTCACTCAAGCGGTACGACAAGGACGCGCGCGAGGTACGAGCAGGATTCGAGTGCGGCGTTGCCCTGGAAGGCTTTCAGGATTTTGCCATCGGCGACGTGATCCGGTTCTACGTGAAGGAGCGGCAAGAGGCGGCGTAAGGAGAGTTGTGCCACAGCCTGCTCCTTGCATCCCGAACTATGGGCAAGAAATACCAACGACGGGTCTCTGACCTCATCCGCACCCATCTGACGGACCTGTTGGAACGCAAGGTCAACGATCCACGCCTGCGCCCGGTCACGATCACCGATGTATCGGTCACCCAGGACACCATGCGCGCCGACGTGCACTTTAGCGTGCTGGGCGGAGACGAGGTGCGGGCCGACGCACAAGCCGGTCTGGAGCACGCCGCCGGCTGGCTGCGCCGTGAACTGAGCCAGCGGCTGCGGCTGCGTAACACGCCGCAATTGGTTTTCCACTACGATCCCTCGCTGGAGCGCGGAGAACACATCGCCAGCATCCTCGACGAATTGGGATTCCGTGAAGAAGACGTCACTGAGACAGGCTAGCCAACTGATCCAGGCGGCTCACCGGCCCCTGCTCGTCTGTCACATTTCCCCGGACGGGGACGCCGTCGGCAGTCTCACCGGGTTGGGATGGGCTTTGCGCCAAGCGGGCCTGCGGCCCCTACTGGCCTGCTCCGATCCCATTCCTCCTCCCTTCGACTACATCCCGGGTGTGGAAACGATCGTGCAAGAGGTCAAGGCTCCCTTCGACCTTGTCGTCTCGGTGGACTGCGCTGACCTGGAGCGACTAGGGCGCGTGCCGCAGTTGCCGGGTTTCGACTCGTGCCCGCTCATCAACATTGACCACCACATCACCAACTCAGGGTTCGGCACGGTCAACCTGGTGGACGCTGACGCCTCATCCACCGCAGAGATCGTGCTGCGGCTGTTGGACACGCTGGGCATCTCCCTCGGCAAGGAGGCAGCAACCTGCCTGCTCGCCGGCATCGTCTCCGACACACAGGGCTTCCGCACCGAGAACACCACCGTCGAGGTGATGGAGATGGCGGTGCGGCTGATGAAGGCCGGAGCCCCGCTGCCCCTCATCGCCCATCACGCGCTCGACCGTCGCTCTACCGCAGCGCTCCGCCTGTGGGGTGCAGCCCTGGCCCAGATGCACATCGAGGATCGCCTGGCGTGGACCGGTATTTCGCAGGCCGCGCGTCGCGCGGTGGGCTGCGCCGGAAACGGTGACTCCAAACTGGCCAACTTCCTCATCACCGCCGAGGACGTAGACGCTGTGGCCGTCCTGGCCGAGCGTGAAGACGGCCGCATCGAGGTGAGCCTACGCGCTGCTCCCGGATTCGATGTCGCACAGGTAGCACTCCAACTCGGCGGCGGTGGTCATACGTTGGCCGCCGGCTGCACCATCCCCGGCCCGCTGGAGGAGGCGCAGGCTCAGGTGCTCGCCGCCCTGCAAGCCGATATTGCCCGCCAGAGAGTGAAACGTGAAACGTAAAGCGTAAAGTGTAACTCGCAATCACGCTTCACGCTACTCAGTAGATCGCAACTGCTCTCACCGGATGACCATCCGGCAGTTACCACGCGGACTGTCGTCCGCTTGGAGCCTTCTATTGTGATCTACCGATACTGCGATGCCCGACGGGATTCTCAACCTCGACAAGCCCCGTGGCCCAACCTCTCACGATGTTGTAGCACGCGTGCGTGCGCTTACGGGTGTCCGCCGCGTGGGGCACGCCGGGACGCTCGACCCAATGGCGACGGGCGTGCTGCTCGTGTGCCTCGGCCAGGCCACCCGTGTGGCCGAGTACCTGATGGCCGGGCGGAAGGTCTACCGCGCCCGCGTGTGTCTGGGGGTTACGACCGACACCTACGACGCCACAGGCCGGGTGATCGCCGAGTCACCGGTGACGGTAGATCGCGAGCAAGTCGAGCAGGCGCTGGAGGGTTTCCGGGGGCCTATCTTGCAGACGCCGCCGTTGTATTCGGCGCTCAAGCGTGAAGGCGTCGCCTTGCACCGGCTGGCCCGGCGGGGCATCGAGGCGGAGCGCGAGCCACGCCCGGTGGAGGTCTTTCGGCTGGAGTTGAGCGAGTGGCAACCACCGGCATGCACATTGGAGGTGACCTGCTCGCCGGGCACGTATGTGCGGGCGCTCGCGCACGACCTGGGGCAGGCGCTCGGCTGTGGGGCGCACCTCACTGCCCTCACCCGCCTCGCCAGCGGCGCATTCCGCCTGGAGGATGCCGTTACGTTGGATGAGTTTGCCCAGGCTGCCGCCCAGGGCCGCTGGCGCGATCTGTTGCACCCTCCAGATACGGCACTGGCGCATCTGCCGGCACTGCACCTGGATGCAGAGGCGGCGCGACGGGTGTGTTCGGGGCAGACGATTCCCCTCTCGTTGGATCGCATCGAGCAGCAAGGTCTCGCTCGCGCCTATGGCCCCGACGGCGTTTTCCTGGCACTCGTCGCCTGTGATTCCGACGCCGGCGTGTGGCGTCCGCACAAGGTGTTCTGCCGAGCGGAGCGGTAGCCTATGCAGGTCGTCCACGACTGGGCCGGAGCCTTTGTCTCAGGAGGGGGGTATGTCACCATCGGCGTCTTTGATGGTGTCCACCGCGGCCATCAGCAACTTGTCACGGCGATGGTGGCAGCAGCCCACTCCGCAGGCGGCACGGCGATCGCCGTCACCTTCGATCCACATCCGGCAGCCACGCTGGGCCGCAAACCTCCACCACTTCTGACGACGGTGGCAGAGCGCGCCGATCTCTTGTCTGCCTTGGGGCTTGATCTGCTCGTCGTGCTGGCCTTCACGCCGGACTTGGCCCGCACCCCGGCGGCGGAATTCGTCACGAGGTTAATCCGGCATTTCAACTTGACCGCACTGTGGAGCGGGCCGGATTTTGCGCTCGGCTATCGGCGCGAAGGGGATATGCCGTTCTTGCGGCGACTGGGGGCCGAGCGCGGATTCAGCGTGCATGTCGTCGAGCCGCTGATGTGGGACGGGGCGCTGGTGAACAGCAGCCGCGTGCGGGCGGCGCTGAAGGCAGGGGATCTCGTCCAGGCGACGGGCTGTCTGGGGCGGCCCTACCGGCTGGCGGGCACGGTGGTGCATGGGCGCGGTGTGGGCCGCGCGCTAGGGATTCCCACGGCCAACATCGCGCCGCCGCCGGAGCGCCTCATCCCGGCCACCGGCATCTATGCCTGTATGGCGCGCATCGGGCAATTGAGCGCTCATCCGGCAGTGGTCAATGTCGGCACACGGCCCACGTTTGCCGAACATGCGTTGGTGGTGGAGGCGCATCTCCTGGACCTGGAGGCCGATCTCTACGGCCAGACCTTGGCACTCGATTTCGTCGCCCGTCTGCGGGACGAGCGAGCCTTTCCCAGCGTGGAGGCACTGGTGGAGCAGATTCACCAAGACATCGCCCAAGCACGAGACGTCCTAGCGCAACTTTCGCCCTGGTCGGACACCGGTCAGAAGTGATCGGCGGTCGTCCAGCGGCCGGTCGTCCTACTGCAACCCCGCAATCTCGAACGAGAAACCCAGCAGCGTGAGCAGCACAGCCGGAGCGGCCGGTCTGTCGTACTGCAATTCGACGATCTGCACCTGGCCGGGCTGGATCACCCAGGGCAGCGGAGGGGCCGCCATCCGCAAGTAGCCCATCCCGGCGCTGGAACTGAGACTGATGTTGCCCAACTCCACCGTGAGCGGCCCATTCCCCACGTTCTGCACCTCGCCCTCGATGACCAGCACGGCGCCGTCGTTGCTGAGGAAGGCGTCGGTAATCGTCACTTGGGCCTGGCCTGCCCCTACGGCACTGGGAGGCGCCTCGTAAGGGATGCTGACACTGACGCGCGTCTCTGGGTCGGACTGCAGGCCGAAGGTCCAGGTGAGCGTGGGCCCTGCTAGCGTATCCGGCACCACGTAGCCGGCCGAACCCTGCGCTTTCGCGCCGGGCGCGATCTCCCCACTGAGCGGCCCGCTCTCACCCCAGGCGCTGGCCGTAGGGGAGAGCAGATAGGCGTTCCCCAGGCTATCCCGCAACTCCATGCTGAATGCGTCGGCGTCCAGCGGCAGCGTCCCCAAGTTCTCGATTGTGAACTCGACGAGATACGCCATCGTTCCCGGCGCAAGGCCGGCCAAACCGCGCTCTGCATGCCCGCGGACGACCAGCACCTGTGCATCGCCCACGCGCACCGGCAGGCCGGGCTGAGCCGCTACCTCGGGCAGTTGAACCGGCTCCGTTGCGGCGACGAAATCGGCGGTGACCACCTGCCAGGCGCCGCCGGCCTTGCGGAGCACGAGCGTCAGGCGGGGGCGAAACTGGTCGAAAATGCCCGCCTCATACGCCGTGACCTCCCGCTGCTCGACGAAACGGAACCGCAGCATCACACCGCTGGACAGGAGCAGTTTGACCTCGTCGCCTGGCCGCAGGCCCGCCAGGAGCGCTTCGTTCTCCGCCGCCGGTGACAGGCCGACGACGTAATTGACCACCGTCCCACAAACCCAGGCAGCCGCGCCCGCGTTGCCTTGCGGATAACCCTGTGGTTCACGAGCGACCACGGTGACCGAGAACACCTGGCTGCTCACGGTCAGAGAGACGGGAAGCGGCGCAGCCACCTTTACGTCACTGCTGCTGATGACCGTCTCGCATTCGGGAGGCAGCAGCGGGGAAGCGAAGGGCGTGGGCGTCAGTTTGGTCACCACCAGTGGGATGCCCGGGTTCGCTTCACCGCGCGGGGAAAAGAGACTGTGCCACACAACATAGAGGATCAAGGCCGCGGCAGCCATTAGCAGGAGCACTCCGCCGATGATGGGAACGATGGGCAACCAACTGCGTTTCGTCGAACTGGCCGGTGCAGGCCGTCCAGGTGGAGGTGGTGTTGGATCGCTCATACGGTTTGGGTCCTCCTACGTGTAGGACGGGATGGTATCCCGTTTAGGATGGGATGGGCATCCCGTCCTACGGGAGCGAGGGGGGGACGCGCAGGTAGATACCGGCCCCTCCCTCGCCGGCCACCAACTGGCTGAACCCGAAGAAGGGGACACTCACGCGCACGGGGCCGACACTGGCGACGGTGAATTCGAGATTGCCCTGAGCGCCGGTAAAGCCCTGGGCCAGCATCTGGCCCGTGCTCGTATCGTAGGCCTCCGCCGAGAGACCGGCGATGCCCTCGCCCGCGCCGGGCTGGCCGTCGTTGTTGGCGTCATAGTAGACCAGCAGGCTGATGGGAATGAAACGCGGCGCCGAGGGTGTGGCGACGGTGGCAGATGGAGGTGGTGTGGTCAGCAGGCGCCACGTCAGGCCCGGGGCCGGCGTAGGTGAGGCAGGCGGTGCAGCAGTGGGGGGTTGGTACTCCGACGTCGGGGCGGGCGTGCGCGTCGGCACCGGGGTGGCCGTGCCGGGCGCCACTACATCACAGCGCAGGGTATAGTTGCTGGCGCTGAGATTGGGCGGCGTGCGATTGCCTGTGCCCACCAGGATGTACAGCCAGCCCTCGTAGGTGGCGAAGTAACTGAGGGCACTGTTATAGTCCCCCGGCGAGACATCATCGTTGCCGGCGATACCGTTGCGATTCTGATCGTAGATGATCATATTGGGGTCCACGCCGGGAGACAGGTCTGACGTCCTGCAATCAAATCGCAGCCCTGGCTTGACCCAGATCTTGAAATAGTCATTGTCCGGCCCGCTGAAAGGCGATATGAAGTTAAAGTTCAGGGATTGATTGGCGGGGATGACGCAAGCATGGTCGAAGTCATAGTTGTTCTCGCAGGAATCCAGGCCGGCGACGGGGGTGGCGGTGGGGGCGGGAGTGGAGGTGACGGTAGGCGTGGCGCTGATCTCGACGATGGTTAGGTCGTAGGTGTCGGCGCTGGTGCTGCTGACGCGATTGGTGATGCACACGTAGTAATAGTTCTCACCGTAGGAAGCAGTCCACTCAATCCTGCTCGCAAATCCACCACCGCTATCGTTGTCGCTCGTGATCTCGTTTCCATCCTTGTCATACAGTTCCATGAAGGTATCCACGCCCGACAGGTCATGGGTATAGGCCTGGTAACGCTGTCCATTCCGCACGTAGAAGCCATAGTAGTCCGTATCGGGAACGGGCCAAAAGTTCGCGTTCGTGGCGCTGGCCGAGGTACTCACGGGAAACTTGTAGGCGGTGTTCCAGGCGTTGTTTGGCTCATAGGCATCGGCGCCTGGTGTAGAAGTGGTAGAGACTGTCAAATGATAGGTGCCGCCGGTGCAATAGTTGCTGATTTGAAGCACCTTGAAGTAATACGGACCGACAGCGCTCGCATTCAGAGTAACTTTGGCAGAATTGCCGTCCAGTGTATTGGTGTCGGTGATAATCGCTCTGTGGTCTTGATCGTACACAATAAGCCCCAGGTTATAATTGCCAGCTCCATCCGGAACTGCCTCGACTTGATAGGAGAAGCCTGGTGTAGCACTGCCGAGCACAAAATAATCCTCTTCAGCCACCCGTGGGCCCGGGGGACCCGCGACCAGGGCCAGCCCACTGTAGTTCGCCAGGTTGGCGGCGGTATCGAAACTGTTGATCCCGGGGAGAGCATCAGTAGTGGTGATCGTGATATTACACGTGATCACCGTCTGGAGCGCAGGCAGGCTGATAGGCCCGGCGAGTATGTTGGGAATCGCCCCCGGATGAGCAGGAGCCGCTTGCACGGGAGCGCGATGACCAGCAAAGAGCAGAACCCACAGCAGAGCCAGTCCCCCTGTCACAACCAGAAGCACCAAGTATATGCGTCTCATCGGCGCATTCCTCCTGCCGGAGCACCTCGTTCCCGCCACCGCGCTCCGGCCACACGTAACTATACCACAAAGAGCGGCATACTTCAAGTAAGGCGGGTTGCCAACCCGCCCTACGCTAGTTCCCGGCACGAAACGCGGCGGACGCCCCGATTTATCGGGGGCTTCCCGGCTGAAGCCGGGCCTCCAGGACGGTTTTGTACCGAGAACTACGGTAGAACACGTTCACCGGCTCCTTCTCCAGCAGGATCACGTCGTGCACGGCGCTCTCGCGGATGGTGGCAGGGGAGATCAGTGTGATACGGGCCTTGTCCCGCAGTTCCTCGAGCGTCAACGCGCCGCAACTGCACATCGTGGCGGCGATCTTGGCCAGCGTCACTTCCAGGTTGTCGCGCAGTTTGCCGGCGTAGGGGACGTACCCTTCCACGCCCTCCTCGAAGGTGAAGCGATCGTCGCCGCCGGTGTCGTAGCGCTGCCAGTTGCGCGCCCGGTTCGACCCCTCGCCCCAGTATTCCTTGACGTAGGCGCCGTTGATGACCGTCTTGCGCGAAGGGCTCTCGTCGAAACGGGCAAAATAACGGCCCATCATGACGAAATCGGCGCCCATCGCCAGCGCCAGGACGATGTGGTAATCCTGAAAGATGCCGCCGTCGGAGCAAAGGGGGATATAGACGCCGGTTTCTTTGAAGTACTCGTCGCGGGCCTGGGCCACTTCGATCAGCGCGGTGGCCTGGCCGCGCCCGATGCCCTTCTGCTCGCGGGTGATGCAGATCGAGCCACCGCCGATGCCGACTTTGACGAAATCGGCGCCGGCCTCGGCCAAGAAGAGAAAGCCCTCGCGGTCCACCACGTTGCCGCCGCCGACTTGGACTTCATCGCCGTATTGCTCCTTGACAAAGCGAAGTGTGTCCCTTTGCCACTCGGTAAAGCCGTCGGACGAATCCACACACAGCACGTCCGCCCCGGCCTCGACCAGCGCCGGCACCCGCTCGCGGTAGTCGTGGGTATTGATGCCTGCACCCACCATCAGCCGCTTTTCGTGATCCACCAGTTCGTTGGGGTTCTCCTTGCTCTGCTCATAGTCCTTGCGAAAGACCAGCGCGCAGAGACGTTGCGCCTTGTCAATGATCGGCAACGTGTTCAGTTTGTGCTCCCAGATGAGGTCATTGGCCTCGCTCAGCGTGATGCCCTCCTCGCCGTATACCAGTTCCTCGAAGGGCGTCATCAGTTCCGCAACCGGTGTATCCAGATCGTGGCGGCCCGGCCGGTAGTCGCGGCTGGTGAGAATGCCCAACAGTTTGCCGTGGGCGCTGCCGTCTTCTGTGACGGCCATCGTCGTGTGGCCGGTCTGCCTGGCGAGCGCCAGTACCTCGCGGAGGGTCGTTGTCGGTTTGACGTTCGAGTCGCTCTCCACAAAGCCGGCCTTGAAGCGCTTCACTTCCCTGACCATGTAGGCCTGTTGCTCGATGGGCTGGGAGACGTAGATGAACGAGAGGCCGCCGCAACGGGCCAGGGCGATCGCCATGTGATGATCGGAAACGGCCTGCATGATGGCCGAGACGAGGGGTATATTCAACTCCAGGGGGGGCAATTCCTGCCCCTTTTTGAACTTGACGAGAGGGGTCTTGAGGCTGACGTTCTGGGGGATATGGCGCTTCTCGGTCAGGTTGGGGATCAACAAGTACTCACTGAACGTGTGGGACGCTTCATAATAGCGAGCCATCGCTCACCTCCTCAAACCGGCTGCTGGCAGGGGGTTTTGGGGTAATGTTAACCGAAAGGTGCGAACCTGTCAACTTAGGCCCCGTATCCCAGGCGCTGTACCTCTTTTTCGTCTTGCCGCCACCCTTCGCGCACCTTGACGTGCAGGTCGAGGTAGACCTTGCTGCCGAGAAACGCCTCAATCTCTTTGCGCGCTGCCGAACCGATCTGGCGTAGCATCCGGCCGCCCTCGCCGATGAGGATGCCCTTTTGCGATTTCTTCTCCACCCATACGTCCGCCGCAATATAGGTCACCCCACTCTCGCGCTCCTTGAACTCATCCACGATGACGGCCACAGCATGGGGCACCTCCTGGCGAGTGTAGCGGAGCACCTGCTCGCGGATCAGTTCGGCCACCAGATCGCGCTCGGTCTGATCGGTAATCTGTTCTTCGGGGTAGTAGCGCGGGCCCTCCGGCAGTGCAGCCATAATGAGCGCCAGTAACTTGTCCAGGTTGACGCCTTGCGTGGCAACCGTCATCATCCAATCACGGCAGTCAGGCACCAGGTCCCAATAGGCTTGGGTGTGGGATTGTACTTTCTCCGGCGGCAGCCGGTCCATCTTGTTGAGCACGAGGATAATCGGTGACCGAGTATGTCGGCGGATCAGATCGGCGATCAGGCGATCCTCATCGGTGGGCAACACGGAGCAGTCTACCATGAACAGCACCACGTCGGCGTCGGGGATGACGCCGGTGGCGGCGGCGACCATGGCCTTGCCCAGTGCGTGACGTGGGCGGTGTAGCCCTGGCGTATCCACAAAGATGATCTGGGCATCAGGGCGGGTGAGAATGCCGAGGATACGCCCGCGCGTGGTCTGCGGCTTGGGCGAGACGATGGCGATCTTTTGGCCCACCAACTGGTTCACGAGCGTGGACTTGCCGACGTTGGGCCTGCCGATCACGGCGACAAAGCCGGATTTGTGGCCGGGGGGGTACGCTTCAGACATTGCACTCCTGTTGGGACAAGGGGAGGGGAAGACAAGGAGACGCTCACCCTGTCTCTGTGTCTCCGTGCCTCCGTGTCTCCGTGTCGCGTTCAGGCACCAGATAGATTCCCGGCAGGCTCAACAGGGTAACGGCGCCCTTTACCAGCACGTTAGCCCAAAAGATGGACCACACCGTCGCGCCGGGCAGAGTGCCACCGAACGCGCCCCAGCAAAAGATCAGACTATCGAGCGGGACACTGACCGCGTTGCTCGTCAACACCCGCGCCCATTGATAGCGGCGGGTGGCCAGGGTCACCCAAAGATGATAGATCTCGGTATCGGCGAATTCGCTGGCGAGTTCGGCCAGGATCGAGGCGACGACGATGCGCCAGACGGGGGTAAGCACGGCGACGAACTCGCGTTGCAGCGGCCAGGTGGGATCGGGCGGCAGCCAGGCGGCGAAAGCGAACAGGCCCGCCATGGCCAGATTGATCACGCCCGCCGCGACGATGACGGTACGTGCCGCGCCGCGCCCTAACTGCTTGTGAACCAGATCGCGCAGCGTGAAGGTGAATGGGTAGATGAACGTGCCGGCGTCTATGCTGAACGTGAGCACCAACGCGATCTTGAGACTCATTATGTCTGAGAGCATCTGCGCGGCGATGTAGGCGGCGACGACTAGGACGCCAACGGTGGCGAGAGGGGCGATACGTTCAGAACGGTTCATTGGTCCATCCCGACCTGATCTCATCTCCATCCCCTACCCTCCCTGCTCTTCTTCCGCAGCCAACACCGTCACAAACTGTCGGGGGGTGATGACCAGCACGCCGTGGTAGGAGCCAATCTCGAGCAAGTGCCTATCGCCGGAGACGATGTATTCGGCACGTCCTTCCAATGCACAGGCCAGGAACATATCATCGGCCAGGTCGGCGCTTCTGCGCACCTCGTACAGCCCGACCACCACTTCGGCGTCGGATAGCAGCGCATCCACGACCGCCACAACGTCGTCCTCGGTCAGGCCGTAGTGGTCACGTATGCATGGATAGCGCAGGACGCGCGCCACTTCACCGATGATGGCCTCCGAAGTAACCAGTGTGAATCGGCCTGCAAGCCATGCCTCCAACGCGCGGCGCGGCGCGCCACGAGGGGCAATGACGCCGCTCACGAGCACGTTGGGATCCAGGACGACGCGCGTCACGAGTTACCCCGCACCGCTGCCACCGCCTCGGCCACGTCGGTTTCTACCTGCTCAGGAGATGCGTCTGGGTTACGCTCGGCAATGGCAAGCAATCGGTTGAACCGCGCTTCTCGCTCGCGTGTGCGGGCTGCAATCAGCCTCTCGTATTCGTCAAACCCGATGAGCACGGCCATAGGCGTACCACTGCGCTCGATGATAATGTGTTCTCCTTTGAACCCGGCTTCACCGATCAGCCGCGAGAACGACCGCCGCGCCTCTACGGTTCCCACTCGTAATGCCATTCTCCACCTCTCAGCATATTCTGTACACAGTGTACATCCCCACCCCAGTCTTGTCAAGCCCTTGCCCTGACCAGGCGATACCCATGTGGAGGGCGAGACGTCTATCGGCTCCGGCGCGGACTGTCGTCCACACGCAGCAGACTTGGCTATTCCCGCTCCAGCACCAACAGGTGCGAGAGGCCGAACGCGGCCAGCGGCGTGCGTTCGAGCGCGTAGGTGACCACGCGCACGATGCGTCCCAACGTTGGTGCGCGGGCGGCGATCTTGTCGTAACCGGGAAAGACCTGCACGTGGTGGACGACGCGCACCGGCAACCCCGCGAACAGGCGGCGCAGGCCACGCGCGGTGTAGGCGCGCACGTGCGGGGCGAGCCGCTCCCGCAGCGAATCGGGCAGCCAGTTGACCAGTGGGATGTTGCCGAAATGGTAGCACCCACGCCAAAAGATGCCGTGCGTCTCGAATGGGTAGAGCCGGTTGGGGACGAAGACGACGATGCGACCGCCAGGCCGCGCTACGCGCACCATCTCCGTCGCGCCGGCCCGGTCGTCGGCGACGTGCTCCAGCACTTCGTGCGAGAACACCACGTCGAAGGCGCCGTCGGGGAAGGGCAGCCGCTCGCCCAGCGACTGCACCACACCGGTAGCCTGTTCCCGCGCCTCCAACGCCCGCTCGCGCTCGATCTCGACGCCGAAAACGTGCGGCGTCTCGCGCAAAAAGGCCGCCGTGTACATCCCCACTCCGCAGCCCACGTCGAGCACGCGCCGGCCTACCAGGGGCACCCAACACCGCACCATCTGGAAGCGCCGCTCTTGGCCGGCCCGCCACACGTAGGAGGGATGGCCACGGGTGGCGACTTTGTCGGGGGTTGCACACTGTTCTATCGCAGCCTCTCCTATGTCGGTAGACAAGGATGCAAGTAGACGAGGGACTCCTGCCTGTTACTTGCCTACCTGTCTACTTCACCCCATCTCGCATACAACGCATTCTCCACCCCCAACCTTGCCAGTACCCGGCCGACGCTGCCGTCCACGAGATCGGCAATGGTCTGCGGGTGGCCGTAGAAGGCGGGGACGGGCGGGAAAATAACGGCGCCCAGTTCGGCGGCACGTGCCATCAGGCGCAGGTGGCCCAGGTGCAGCGGTGTCTCGCGCACCACGAGCACCAACGGGCGGCCTTCCTTGAGCGTGACGTCGGCGGCGCGGCTCAACAGATCGGCGGTGTACGAGTTGGCGATGGCGGAGAGGGTCTTGATCGAGCAAGGGGCGATGGCCATGCCATCCACGGTGAAGGAACCGCTGGCGATGGGGGCCGCCAAGTCATCGGGGGCGTAGGCATAATCGGCCAGGGCCGCGATCGCCGTCGTGTCGCGCCCGATCTCGTGAGCGATGATCAGGCGGGCGGCCTGGCTCACGACGAGGTGCGTTTCGATCTCGGAGTGCTCGGCCAGGACTTCCAGCAATCTGACGCCATAGACTGCGCCGCTGGCGCCCGAGATTCCAACAATCAGCCGCCTCTTTCTCTCCCTTCGATCTGGCTCAGGGCAAGTCTTGTCCCTTTGTCCCATCGTCACCTTGCTCCGGGTGCTACGCCACAGCAGGCAAGCGATCAAGCCCTAACCTATGGAGTTCTTGCTCATGGGGCGAGAATTGGTTGGCGCGGTCAACCGCGCCCATTGCTCTTCGACGGACGCCAGATCAACCGCAGCCCCCAATTGTTCAAAGATCCGCCGAGCCTTCAGCAGTTCCTCGCGGGCCTTCTCCGGTTGCCGCAACCCGAGCCAGACGATTGCGCTCCAGTAAGCGGTCTGCCCGGCCTCGTGTCGCGCGCCCCTCGCGTTCAAGATGGCCGCGCTACGCTCCAGGTGACGACAGGCCGCCGCCAAGTTCCCCTTGGCCCAGGCGATACGCCCCATCAGCTGCTCGTACAGCCCCCACTTGACTGACTCGCCTTGCTCGCTACCCGTCAGCGTGCGCAGTAGATCGCGACCGCGCCCTGCCCACTCCAGGGCTGCGTCGTTCTGCCCCTGCTCGAGACAGAGGACACCCTCTAGCCAATACACATCGCTCAGGCCCGAATCCGTATAGTCGCCCACATCCCTGTACAGTGAAACTGCGGTATTCAGGTGCTGGGCACATTCCACCAAGCGTTTCCGCAGCAGATAGAGCCGCCCCAGATTCGTGTGCGCCCGGGCCAGTTCGGAAGTCTGCCCCACCTCCTGAACGATCGTGAGGTATCGCCGGAGGTACTCCTCGGCCCTGACCCACTCGCCACGGAGGGTATAGAGCACGCCCAGGTTCGCGCAGGCCGTGGCCTGCCCCTCGACATCCCCGATCCGCTGGTTCAGTTCGACGGCCTGTTCGTAATCTCCCAGCGCGCCATCCCAATCACCGGCGGATTGCTTGAGCGTGCCGAGGCTATTCAGTGCGCGTGCATAACCGACCAGGTCGCCCAGCCGCTCGCAGAGTTTCACGGCTTCCTCTATGCACACGACTGCATGATCCCACTCCCCACGGCTGTGATATACCGCGCCGAGGCGGTTGAGGATGGCGGATAGCACGTCGTAGTGGTCGGTATTTCTGACCAGCGCCAGCCCTTGCTCCAACTGCTCCTGCGCGGCGCCCAGATTGTTGCGCCGCAGGCTAATCCATCCCAACTCCGAGTAGATCTGAGCATACAGCCCTGGTAACGTCTCACTAGCATCGCCGAGCAGCGACAGGGCCCGCTCCAACCAATCCTCCGCCGTCTGCAAGATACCCCGTCTTACCCATGCCTGCGCCAGACCGAGCATGGCCTGGGCACGGGCTTCAGGAGGGGCATCCTCCCACTCGTCCAGCGCAGCCTGGAAACAGGCGATGGCCTCATGGTACTCACCAATGTGCAGTTCGACGTGGCCCAGTCCGACAGCCGCCTGCCAGCGCTCGGCGGCATACCCGGTCAAGTGTTGGGAAATCTGCAGCGCCCTGCTGTAGTATTCGATGGCCTCGCGATTGGCGAAGCGTTCGCGGGCGCGGTTGCCCGCCAACAGCGCGTAGTACATCGCCTTGTAGCGCACGCGGGCGCGATCATAGTGCAGGGCCAGCGCTTCCACCTGGCTGTTGAGATCACCCGCATAGAGCGACTCGATACACTCGGCTACCACACGGTGCATCTCCGGACGCTGGCTGCGTAACAGGCTATTGTAGATCGCATCCTGGGTGACGGCGTGACGGAAGGCATAAACCTGCTCGCCCGCTTGGGGGCATTCTACCAACAGTCCCAAGTCCCGCAGTCGCTCCAACAAGGGGAGCACAGTGGTGGGGCCGTGCAGCCGGCGCACCACGCTCTCCAGCAAGCGAGCGGAGAACTGCAAGCCGATGACGGCGGCACTACGCAGGACGGTCTGCAAATCCTCGGAGAGGCGGTCCACGCGCGCCATCATCAGACCACGCAAAGTCGTTGGAATCTCCAGGGCCTGCAACGCCATGGTCGAGGACAGGCGCCACTTCCCATCGGCCGGCGTCAGCACTTCTTTCTCGATCAACATCCGTACGAACTCTTCGATATAGAAGGGATTGCCTTCGGCATAAGTCTGAACGGCGTTGATGAGCACCTCCGGCACTTCTTCTTCCAGGTCAATCAAGTGGGCCAGCAGGGCGCGACCCTCATGGGGAGAGAGGGGCTTCAGATCGAGTCGTAGGCCCGCCGGCCCAGCCAGCACCTCCTCCCAGGGCAGCGGCGCGAGACCGGGGGAAGGCTCGGGCCGCATGACCACACAGAACAGCACAGGGGCTTCGTCAATCAGATCAATGAGTGACTGCAAGGCATCCCGCGAGAGATCGTCCGCGCTGTGGAAATCCTCCAAGACCAATACCAGGGGGCGTAGACGGGTCTCACCCAAGACCCATTCGCGCAATGCCAGGATCGTCAGGCGCTTGAGACGCTCCGGCCCCAGGTGATACAAGGGTGCCCGTTCCTCAGGCGAGAGTATTCCAACCAGATGCCAAAGGAAAATGCGCAAAGGAACGGACACCTCAGCATCCCATGCCACACCGGGTGGCTGAGTATGTATAGCCTCCTGCAGCATCGCGCGAAAGACATCATAGCCCTGGCCTCGAGCATAGGGCCAGGCACGGCCATACCGGATGTCCACCTGGCCGGCTACACCTGATAGCCACTCGGAGACCAAGCGCGATTTGCCGATGCCCGCTTCACCCTGGATGACCACCAGCCGACCGTGCCGGTCTTGGAGAAAGGCCATCATCAGATCACGCAACTGCTCCAGTTCGGCCTCGCGCCCCAAGAAGATGCTGGGAGCACCTGTGATTCCGGATGTCGGCAGCGGTCTAGGGCGGCTGCCGACAACCTCGTAGATAGGCAAGGGCTCGTCGAATCCTTTGACGTGCGCCGTGCCCATCTCTTTGAAGTCGAACAGCCCGCGCATCTGGTGATAGACACGCGGGCTGACCAGGATGTGGCCGGGGCGGGCCAGCGCCTCCAGGCGCGCTGCCAGGTTGACGGCCTCGCCGATAACCGTATAGGCCACCTGCTCATCGGCACCGATGATGCCGGCAACTACCGGCCCGCTATCAAGGCCAATCCGGATCTGTAGGGGAGCGCCAAGCCTGGCGCGGGCGATGCGCGCGAACTCGGAGGCTGCCTCTTGCATGTCCAATGCCGCACGCAAGGCCCGTTCCGCGTCGTTCTCGTGAGCAATCGGTGCACCAAAAATCGCCATCAGGCCGTCGCCGGTGAACTTGTCTACCACACCGTCGTAGCGATGAATACATTCCACCAAGCGGCCCAGCAAGTCGTTGATGAGCTCAAAGATCGTTTCCGCATCTAGCGAGGCTGCCAAACTGGTAAACCCGACTGCGTCGGCAAAGAGCACCGTCACCTCTCGGCGTTCGCCGTGCAATCGCCCCTGGTCGTGGAGGACGCCTTCAGCGACGACGGGAGGAACATAGCGGCGCAGGCGGCGCACGGCTTCCCAGGCAGCCGCCACATCGTGCGAGGCAGGGTCGCCGACCAGAGCGCCGCCGCAAACAACACACGAGCGCGCGGTATCAGAGTTGGATGCTCCGCACTGGGGACAAAACATTGAGCGCTTAACTCGCGACCAAACAGTGCCGATATTCTAGCACAAATCACCAAAGTTGCAGGGACAGGCTAGTTTCCGGTACAAAACTGGGCTGGAGGCCCGGCTTCAGCCGGGAAAACCCCGATAAATCGGGGCGTCCGTCGCGTTTTGTACCGAGAACCAGGCTAATACCCCCGCTCCTTGAGAGCCTGATGCAGTTCCTTGCGACCAAAGAGTGGTGCTTGGCTGGGAGTAACGTCCTTCTCTGCGGCTGCGCCAGCACGCGCTTCTCGACCTCCCACCACCGCCATACGCGAGATCAACCGCTGCACCTGATGCGCACCGCAGGCCGGACATGGCGGCGCACTTTCCTCCTCGGCCAATCGCAGCGTGCGAAAGTAGTGACTGAAGAGGTGAGCACACTCTTGACAGCGGTACTCGTAAACCGGCATCGCTCATCTCCCCTCACTCGTTATATAGTATTGCTCTCGAAAAACTATCACCACCGCGAAGATTCTCTGGACGCAGATTCACGCAGATTGCCGCAGATAGTGAGAGGATAAAGGGCTCTTCGCGGAACAGTGGGAAAAACCGCTCAAAGGGAACGACCGTCTCCGTATCTGACATTGCGAACGAGCCAAACGCCATACACGGCAATGGCGGACCGTCGTCCGCCACGAGCAGCCCACTGCGCCATGTTGCCCCAGAAAAAAACCAGTGTCCATCAGCATTTATCTGCATCCGACGGTTTGGGTTGCGGCCAGAGGCCGCGCTATGCCTGGGTCCCGTCCTATACTTCAACCGCATCTCCCTGCACCGGAATGCCCACTTGGCGCACGCCAAGGTCGCGCAGGCTTTCGGCCAGTGCCGCTGCCGGCTCAGGGTCACCGTGCACAACGAAGGCACGCCGCAAGGGAGAAGCGATCGGACGCACCCAATCCAGCAGGCCGTCCTGACCGGCGTGGGCACTGTAGCCGTTGATCACTTCGACGCGGGCGCGCAGCGGGAACTCTTCGCCAAAGATGCGCACCACCGGCTGCCGCTCGACCAGTCGTCGTCCCAACGTGTGAGGAGCCTGCCAGCCGACAATCAACACCGCATTGCGCGGATCGGTGATGGTGTGCTTGAGGTGATGCTGCACCCGCCCTCCCTCACACATTCCCGAGGCACTGATGATGACCGCTGTCCCCCGCAAGTCATTGAGCGCCTTCGAGGCATCCACACTGCGGATGTAGCGCAACCGATCGAACCCAAAGGGGTCTGGATGGTGGCTGCGGGCCATAAAATCCCGCATCTCCTCATCGTAGCACTCGGGGTGTAGCCGAAAGATCTCCGTGACGTCAACCGCCAGGGGGCTGTCCACGAAAATGGGCACGTCTGGCAGGCGATGTTGGTCAGCCATGCGGTGGAGGCTGTAGACGATCTCTTGGGTACGCCCCACAGCGAAGGCGGGGATGACGACCTTCCCTTCCTGCCGAACCGTTTCGGTGATCAGGGCTAGCAACCGCTGCTCGGCTTCCTCGTGAGCAGGGTGCACCTGGTCGCCGTAGGTAGATTCGATGAGCAGCACATCAGCCTGCGGCGCGGAGGTGGGGTCGCGCAGAATGGGCGCCGTGCGCCTTCCCAGGTCGCCACTGAACAGCAACCGCGTGAGCCGCCGGCCTTCCTGTACCTCCAGAAACACAAATGCGGAACCCAGAATGTGTCCGGCGTCGAAAAAGGTGCAACGGATGCCCGGTGCGACAGACACGGGCCTCTCATACCCAATGCTCACAAAATGCTGCATACTCGCAATGGCATCCGCATGGGTATAGATGGGTTCGACCGGCGGCAACCCCTGAGCCGCGCGTTTCTTGTTCACATAGGCGACGTCGTTTTCCTGGATGACGCCCGAATCCTGGAGCATCACGGCGCACAGGTCACGGGTGGCCGGCGTGCAGTAGATCGGGCCGCGAAAGCCGCTGCGCACCAGGTTGGGGATATTGCCCGAATGATCAATGTGGGCGTGGGAAAGCACCATGGCGTCCAGGTCTGTAGCCTCGAACGGCAGGCAGCGGTTGCGCTCGAACATCTCCTGCCGCTTGCCCTGAAACAGCCCACACTCCAGCAGGATGCGGCTGCCGTTCACCGAGAGGAGAAACTGGGAGCCGGTGACGGTCTGGGTTGCGCCCCAAAATTGAATCTCCATCGCGTCCGATCTCCTGGTTCAGGGAGTGCAGATCACAGCCCTTTGATTACGGCCAGCAGCTCACTCCCATACATGCTACGTTTCCACGGGCCTAGCCCTTCGATACACTCCAGGTCTTCCAGCGAACGGGGATTGCGCTCGGCCAATGCCCACAGTACGGCATTGCCCACAATCACATCAGCCTCCACGCCGCGCGCCGCAGCGACACGCTTGCGCCAGGTGCGCAGGGCTTCAAAGCGCTCCACCTCTTCGTCTGAATGGCGCGGTGGAGGTGATGGGGGCTGGGGTATACGGGCCGTGCAGCCCCGTTCTATTGCCCGCACAATTTGCCTGCCATAGCGGCGCACCTGGTACGGTTTCAGATTCGCCGCGCCGACCAACTCCTCCATCGTGCGCGGGCGGGCTCGGGCAAGGGTAACCAGGGCATGATCCGCAAGCACCTTGAAGGGGGGCTGATTCTGGCGGCGGGCCTCTCTATCGCGCCAGAAGGCCAGTTCGCGCAGGATCGCCCGCTCGCGTCCGTTCAAATCGCAAACGCCCTTGATGTGCCAAAAACTCTCCAGATCGAGGGTGCGAGCCGCCGGCTTGCACGCGGCAATCTGCTCAAAGACTTCCTGCGCTTCTTCCCAGGCTCCCTTCCGCACCAGCGCCTCGGCCTGGAGATGACGCAGCGGCAACAAGTAATGCGTATCCAGACACGCATAGGCCAGCGCCTGCGACTCCAGGGGACGCCTGCCCCAGTTGTAGCGCTGATAGCGTTTGTCGGTACGCACGTCGAACGTATCCTTCAACACATCGCCCAACCCCACACGCGGCCAGCCCAAGATGCGCGCTGCCCACATGGTATCGAACAGATTGGCGAACTGGAAGCCAAAGTCACGCTTGAGGCACATCACGTCGTACTCAGCAGCGTGGAAGACCTTCTGCACGCCGGGGTCGGCGAATACAGCAGCCAATGGTGACAGGTCGAGGCCGGCCAGCGGGTCCACAGCGTAATCAGCCTCAGGTGTGGAGAACTGGAGCAAGCAGACACACTCGTGGTAGGCGTACAGCGAGTTGGACTCTGTATCAACGGCAATGGCAGACTGATGAGCAAGGTCCTCCAAAAGTGCGGCCAGTTGGAGTGACGTATTGACAATGATAGGCGATGAAAACTGAGATGGTTCTCTCTTGGACTTCATGGTCTGGTCCTTCATAGCCGTTATTATCTCACGTTGGCAAGAGATGTCAATCGAGATGCCGCCTCTTCCCTCTCTTGCCAGAATGTGCTACAATTGCAGACGAGGTGCAGGATGGCCGAGTCTATAGCCGCGCAACTGGGCAAGATTCCCTTGTTCTCCAGACTCAGCGAGAGCGACCTTGAGGCAGTCGCGCGGTTGTTCAAGCGCGCGGAGTATCCGACCGGGGCCGAGATCAGCCGTCAGGGCCAGATCGGCACCACAGCCTATTACGTCGAGAGCGGCGAACTGCGCGTCTCTCAGGTGGATGCGCAAGGAGTTGAAGCAGAACTCGGTCGCCTGGGCCCTGGCGCCTTCTTCGGTGAGACTTCGCTTCTGCTGAACGAGCCCCGCGATGCCAGCGTCGAAGTATCCCAAGATGCTGTCCTCTGGTGCATCACCAAGGACGACTTTGAACAGTTGTTGAGAGAACGGCGCTCTGTACTCGGCTCGCTTAGGGTGCGACAAGAGGTTGCCCGGAAGCGCGGCGCCCGGCGATTCAAGTGGCTGGACCCGGACGAAATCGTTGTGGTCTGCTTGCACAAACATGGACAGGTGCTGGTCCGCAACCTCTGCGTTCCGGTTCTGGTCATGCTCGTAGGATTGCTGACCGCCGGCTATGGGATTGCCCGCGCTGTGCACCTGGCCGTGATCGCAGGGGGGATTCTGATACTCGTGCCATTGCCCTTTGCTCTGTACCTATACCTCAATCAGATCAACGATCTCTACATTGTGACGAACAAGCGGGTGATCCACGAAGAGCGCATCCCATTGATTCGCGACGAACGTGCCGAAGCCCCACTGAGCGCCATCCAGGACATCCAGCAGATCCAACAAGGGTGGTCGGCCAGGCTCTTCAATATGGGCGATCTGATCATCGAAACTGAGGCCACGAAGGGACACGTCGTATTTCGCCAAATCAGCAATCCGGCACAAGTACGTAACATCATCTTTGAGCAGATTCAGCGTTTCCGAGCGAGGATAAGGGCTGAAGAGCGGGCCGCGATCCGTGAGGCCTTGCGACGCCAGTTTGGACAGCGGCAGGTAGCAGTACCGCAACCTGCAAGACCATCACCACCCAAGAGGGAGCGCACCCGATTGAGTCCACCTGCGTGGTGGCTCACGGTTTCGCGTGTCTTTGCCTTTATACCTCGGTTGCGCGACGAACAAGGAGATACCATCACGTGGCGCAAGCACTGGATCGTCCTCCTCAAGAGTACGGCGCTTCCTGCGATCCTCATGGCCATCGCGACCGTCGTCGCCATCTACCTGATCCACCTCAATCAGCACGATTGGCCGGCGATCCTGGTCAGTTATGGCATAGTCATGGTCTTTCTGGTCCCCTGGTGGTTCTGGCAGTTCGCAGACTGGCAGAATGACTTTTATCAGGTTACGCCCACGCGCATCATTGACGTCGAGCGTCTCCCGTTCTATCTACGAGAAGATCGTCGGGAGGCCAACCTCGACAGTATCCAGAACATCAGGCTGGAGATTCCCAGTTTCTTGGGCAAGATATTGCGATACGGGTCCGTGACCATCGAAACGTCTGGCGTCGGCGTCTTCACGTTCGAGCACGTCCACAACCCGTACGAGGTGCAGAAAGAGATCTTTCGTCGCATCGAGGCGTTCCAACGTCGCCAGCGCCAGACAGAGGCCGAACAACATCGCTCCGAGTTGCTCGACTGGTTTTCCGTCTACGACAGCATGCGCCGTTCACAACCTGCGGTGATCCAACCGCCATCTTCCCCACAGGAGTCCTGAGTTCATGCCGGTACGGTCAATCGTGACGTACGATGACCCGCGCTTACGGAAGAAATCACGCCGCGTACAACGTGTCGATCGGACTATCCGAGCGCTCGTCAGCGACATGATCGAGACGATGCACGCGGCCAACGGCATTGGCCTGGCTGCCATTCAGATCGGCATCCCCCAAAGTGTCATCGTGGTGGAGTTACCCGCCAATGAAGAAGGCGCCGAGGATGGCAGACAGTACATCGTGATCAATCCCCAGATCGCGCGCCGGTCGCCTGAAACGGAGGCCCGTCCCGAAGGCTGCCTCTCTGTCCCGGGCCTGGCCGGAGAAGTCGTGCGCCACTGCGCGGTCACCGTCAAAGGACTGGACGCCCAGGGCAAACCTGTGCGAGTTGAGGCAGAGGGGTTGCTGGCACGCGTCTTCCAGCACGAGATTGATCATTGCAACGGGGTGCTGTTTATTGACCACATTACCGACCCCGAGAAACTCTGGACGGTGCAGGAAGGAGAGGAAGAGGCCTCTGAGGTGACATCTGCCAAAACAGCGGCCTCAGTAAGGGCTGGGTGACCGCGCCTCCACCAGGCGCGATCTCAATCGCCAGCGCCCTGGTAAATCGTGCTGTGCCAAGGAGCGGATAGAGCAGGAGTCGCTTTGTCTAGCCAATGTGAACCTCCACCGCTGGTTGTTGAGGGGCTGAGTTTCCGTTATCGTGCCCGTTCGGAGCCTGCGCTCCAGCACGTCTCGCTGACGGTGAGGCGTGGGGAGTTACTCCTTGTGGCCGGCAGCAGCGGTTGTGGCAAGACGACTCTCGTCCGGTGCATCAACGGGCTCATTCCCCGCAGTTACAAAGGTGATCTGGATGGGATTGTGCTCCTGCACGGCCAAGATACCAGGGGACTCTCCCTTGCACGCATCTCCCAAATTGTCGGCACCGTGCTCCAGGATCCGGAGCGGCAGATCCTGGGTGCGCGCACCTTCACAGAGGTTGCCTTTGGCCTGGAGAACCTGGGTCTGCCACGAGAGGAAATAGTCCAACGGGTCAACGAGACGCTCGACTACCTGGGCATTTCCCATCTGCGCGACAGAGAGACCTTTTCCCTCTCCGGCGGCGAAAAGCAAAAGGTCGCGCTCGCCGGTGTGCTGGTCATGCGTCCCAGCATCCTCCTCCTCGACGAACCACTGGCCAGCCTTGACCCAGCCAGTGCTCAGGAGGCCCTCACCCTCTTCCGCCGCCTGGCCGACGAGGGGATCAGTGTCGTCTTCGTTGAGCACCGTGTCGAGGACGTGCTGCGCATCAACCCAGACCGAGTGATCTTTATGGAGGAGGGCAAGATCACCTACGACGGGCCACCCGATCAGATGACGGAGGCGGTGGACTATCGGCAGGTCAAGTTGCCCGCTTCCGTTGTGATCCGGCGTGCGGCTCAGACACTGCCGCATATTCTCGAGCCGGCTATCAAGCCGAATGGGCGCGAGCCGTTGGTGCAGTTCGAGAACGTCTCCTTTGCTTATGAAGAGGGTGCACCGGACGTTATCCACGATGTCAACCTGACGATTCGGCGGGGCGATATCATTGCGCTCTTGGGCCCCAATGGCGCGGGGAAGACAACATTGGTCAAGCACGCCATCGGCCTGCTCAAACCCCGGACAGGGCAAGTGCTCATTGAGGGACGCAGCACCAGGGAACTCAGTGTCGCCCAGATTGCCCGCTCACTGGGCTACGTTTTCCAAAGTCCTAGCCACATGCTTTTCGCGCCGAGCGTGCGCGAGGAATTGGCTTTTGGCCCCAAGAACCTGGGTTACAGTAAGGGGGAGATCACAGAGAGCGTAGAACACGCAATCGAGACCGTCAACCTGAAAGGGCTGGAGACGTACTCGCCACTCGCGCTTTCCTTCGGCCAGCAGAAACGGGTCAGTATCGCAGCAGTCCTGGCCATGCGCTCCAAGATCTTGGTAATGGACGAGCCGACCGCCGGACAGGATTACTGGAACTATAGGGCCTTCATGGACTCGCTCCTCCAGACGCCCGGCTTTGAGGCCATCTTGTTCATCACCCATGATCTGGACCTGGCGATCTGCTACGCCAACCGGGTTGTGCTCATGTACGAGGGGTGGATTGCCTCCGAAGGACCTCCGCCGCAAGTGCTGGCCGACTATGACTTGCTGCGGCGCTGCCGTATGGTACCGACCTCGCTGCTGGCAATCAACTTGGCATACTTGCCCAGAACGGGGCGCTTTATGCCGGCCGAGGTACTGGCGCACATCTCCGCCATCGCTGCGCCGCCAGGAAAGCAAGCCGGCTTGGACAAACCGGCGCCATCCCCCTTGGATACTCAGATCATCCCCAGGTGATGATACGTATGGCGGCGAGCACGCCGGGGGAGGGACGTGTTTGCCGCCCGATGGTCAGGAGCATCATTATTGGAATTCCATTTAACAAGGGAGGTAAAGGATGAGCACAGAGAGAGTAGTGGGAAAGAGAGCCATCGCCTGGCTCGTGGTACTGGTCGTCTTTGTGTTGCTGATGATCATCGCCAGCATCCTCACCGGCGGCCAGAAACTCCAGGGCGTGGCCTGGATCGTCCTCACGGCGATCGCCCTTATCGCCATCTTCGTCATCTACCTGCTCACGGCAAAAAGCCCGGCCTGGGAGGTCGGCACACGTCAAGTGGTCTACATGGCCATCGGCGCTGCATTGTACGGGCTCTTCAACTGGCTGTTCAATACCATTCCGATGCCCTCTGTCAGCCAAGTGGCGCTGCGGCCTTCCATCTGCATACCGGTCTTCTTCGGCTACGTCTTTGGCCCGGTGGTCGGCTTCTTCACCGGAGCCGTGGGCAACATTCTAGGCGACTTTCTCACCGGCTGGGGTGTATTCCCCGTCTGGGACGTGGGCAATGGACTGATAGGGATGGTGCCTGGCTTGGTGCTGCTCTTCGCCGATAAGAAGCGCAGCCTGGATTTTCTGACCTGGGTGGTGGCCGTGCTCATCGTCATCGTCGCTGCCCTGATCTTTGTCAACCCGCGGGTCATAGGGCCGTGGACAGGCGAGATCGAGGACTTTTCCTTCTGGGCATGGGCCTTCATCATCGGCGGCATCGTGGTGATCGTCGGACGCTTCCTACTAGCACGAATCAACATAGACCTGGCAGCGGTGAACATCTGGGGCACACTAGGGATCGTCATCGGCATTGCCTTCGCCGCAATCTCTGACATCTGGATCAACGGCTACAGTTTTGCCACGGCCATGATCGGCGAGTTCGCGCCAGCGGCAGGGCCTAACATCCTAAACTCGATGATCCTCACCCCCATCCTCCTGGCTGCCTATCAGGCCATTCGCTCGCGTACCGGTCGGTAAGAGGAGTGACCTCATGCTGGTCGCCTGGCGTTATCGTGAACGGGATACTGTCATCCAGCGCCTGGACCCCCGCGCGCGGATCATCTTCATGCTCGCCATGCTTTTCTCCATCATCCAGTTCTGGGACCTGCGCATCATGCTCCTGTTCTTGGGCATAGGGATACTCCAGTACGCGCTGGCGCGGTTGACCTGGCGCGAGACCCGCCGGGTGTGGATCGTGATGAGCCTCGTCATTGTGTTCATGACCATCCTGACGTTCCTTACCGGGAGAGGCGGCATCGTAGAAGCCTATCAACAGGAACACCTTATCCGTCGCCTGGGGCCTCTCTCCCTCCCCTTCTTCGGCTGGCAACTGCACCTGGATATCACCGCTGAAAAGAGCATCTTTGCCCTCAGCCAACTTGCCCGTATGTACGCCATCACGATACTGGCCATCACCATCCCCTATACAGTTGACCCCGCCCTCTATGGGGTCACATTCCGGGGATTGGGCCTGCCCGACAAGTTTGCTTATGCGATGGACCTGGCCTTTCGCTTCGTACCGACGCTGGGCCGCGACTTTAGCATCACGCTCGATGCTCAACGCGCTAGAGGGTACGAGGTCGAGAAACTTGCCGGTGGCATCGTGGCACAGATCCGCAAACTGGCACCGCTATTGGTGCCGGTGACCATCAATGCCATCGTCGGCGCAGAGGACGTGATTGACGCGATGGACTTGCGCTGCTTTGGTATCGGGCCGCGAACCTGGGTGCACAGCCTCACTTATCGGCGTGCCGACAAGGCACTGATTGTAGCCAGCGTGGTGCTCTTCGTCACCTCGACCGTGCTGGCCTTCGTGGGCGTCGGTAGACTGTGGGTGCCGGAGGCACTGGTGCGCCTGGCGATACCCTAAATCTGATTTTGACATCCGCCCCTCCCAGACTAGTTCTCGGTACAAAACTGGCATGGAGGCCCGGCTTTAGCCGGAAAGCCCCCGATAAATCGGGGCATCCGCAAACTATACTAGGGGCAAGGAGTGTGATCTATGGACGAACGCACGGTCAACCGCATCATTTCTATCCTGGAAACCGATCCCGACTTTTTCGTGCCGGTCAAGAAACTGTGGCTGATGCTCCAAGGGGAATGCCTGGCTCTGAATGTGGACCTGGAGACGCTCCATGATTGGCTCCAGGCCGATGGCCGATTTGAGTTCGACCCGGGCGTGGATCAGAAAGAGGGCTTCGAGGACGACCCGGCGTTTGCTGCGGAGTTGGAACGAGAAATGGAAGCATTGGGCTTCTACAGCGGGCCACGGGTCAAACTGATTGCCCGCGAGATGACCGCAGCCGATATATTTGCCGCCATGTCCCGCAGCCTGACACAAATGAACACCGCTCTCCAAAGTGCATGGGAAACACGCCCGGTGGATGACCAGGAGACCGAGGCTCAGATGCTCGAGATCCTTGCACTGGGCCAGAAACTTGATCGGGAAATACGGGAATTGATCGAGGAACAGGAACGGAAATCCAACCAGCCCTGAATACATTACCGAATCAATGCATCATGCTCTTCGAGCAATATTAGCCTCATAGTCACAGGCATGATAGCACGTATTAGGATTCCTGTCTGGTATCCAGGTATCATGTTTTTTCACGGAAGCATCAGTCGTAGTCGTAGTAGGGCCTGGGAAAACGGGGAATACCTGACAGTTCTGTAAAGATACCCGTATGGCTGGTAGGAAGTATATGCCTCACCCCTATTGGTGGCGGGAAAGTTGTATCTGATTATCCACACAGAGGGTGTGGAATTCTGGGGAAAAGGCGGAGGGTGGAAATAGCGCCGGGGAAGTACGGGTCGCCCCGGCGTTCGTTGTTTCTATGTAAAGGACGTCTAGAGAGAGGAGTTATCCACCAGGAACGCCGTTTATCCACAGAAAACCTCGGGTTATCCACAGGACCAGTGGCCGGTGCCCTATTGTGTGGGGGCTCTTACCCCTAACTCTGGGGGTGACCTTAGCATGAGGGTCAAGGATTAGGGGTGTGGATGGTGCCGGGGGACTGTGGAAAAGGGGCTACTTGCCGTTTCCATACAGTTGCTGGCGCAGAGCGAGGACCTCGCGCCGGAGTTCTACATCTTCCTCGAGCATCTCGGTGACTCGCTCGCAACCATACAGAACGGTCGTGTGATCACGCCCTCCTAGCACTTGTCCGATCTGAGGGAGCGATGCCCCTGTCTCTGCGCGGATGAGGTACATAGCGATCTGCCGTGGGCGGACAATGGCCTGGCTGCGGCTATGCCCCTGAAGGGCAGCAATCTCAACGTCAAAGTACTGCGCTACAGCCTCTACGATCTGCTCAGGGGTCAGTTTCCTGCGTTGGGGCAGTAGGTTGCTCAGGGCGGTTTCGACAATCGCCGGAGTCAGCGGTTGGTCTGTGAGGAGAGCCAGCGCCATCACGCGATTCAGCGCGCCCTCGAGTTCGCGGATGTTGCTCTGAATGCGGTTGGCGATTAGGGCCAGAATCTCGTCTGGGATGGATGCTCCGCAGGCCTCGGACTTGGTGCGCAGGATGGCGATGCGTGTCTCGAGATCGGGAGGCTGAATGTCGGCGATCAAGCCCCATTCGAAGCGGGAACACAGCCGCTCTTCGAGCGTGCTCATTGCCTTCGGCGCCCGGTCGGATGAGACAACGATCTGGCGCCCTGTGCCGTGGAGGGCATTGAAGGTGTGGAAGAACTCTTCTTGTGTGCTCTCCTTGCCGGCGATGAACTGGATGTCGTCCACGAGCAACACGTCGGCGGTGCGGTACTTTTCGCGGAAGGCGTCGGTAGTGTGGGCGCGGATGGCTTCGATCAGGTCGTTGGTGAACTCTTCGGACGAGACGTAGAGCACGCGCAGCCCCTGTGCCAGACACGCATGCCCGATCGCGTGCAAAAGGTGCGTTTTGCCCAACCCTACACCGCCGTACACAAAGAGCGGGTTGTAGGATGCAGCGGGGTTTTCGGCCACGGCCATCGAGGCGGCATGGGCCAGGCGGTTGCCCGGCCCCACCACGAAATTATCGAACGTGTAGCGCGGGTTCAGGTTCGCAGAAGAGATCGCGGCGGGTGTCTCCGTGTCCGGTGCGGGGAGGTTGAGAAGAGTGACGCTCTCTTTGCGTGGCGGCTCCTCGCCGCACACGATGAACTTGACCTCGATGGCCTGGCCGGTCAGCCGGGCCAGGGTGCGCTTGATCGTGGCGAGCAGCCGGTTTTCCAGCCAATCCTTGGCATAGCCGCTCTGGACACCAACGACGAAAACGCCATCCTCGTACTTCAGCAGCCTGGAATCGCGCAGCCAGGTATCGAAGGTGGCCTTGGTCATCTGGAGTTGCAGTTCACCGAGAGCGGCCGGCCAGACTTGTTCCGCGTTCATGATCCGGTTGTAGTGCAAGGGATAATAGGCGGCTGAAAATGAGGCCAAAAAAAGCGGACTGCAGCAGTTGCCAACCCTGCTGATCCCCGCCCGCTATTGCGCCCTAATTTTACTCATAAGGCCGATCTGAGGCAACCGTTTTTGGGGCACAGAACTTAAAAGAGTCCGTGTTTTAAGGTATACCTTGATGACAGCCACAGGCGAGTAGCGTGGTGCGGCAACTGACCGTATCTGTTTGGGTTGTCAGGGGCGATGCCCCAATATATGGGGGTATGGCTCTAGTCGTGTTTCTTGACCAGGGCGATGCAGGCTCGCTCAGAATTGGCAAACGCTGCCAAAACGGTTTGGGCGACTCAGAGGGCCGTGAGTAGCGCCAGGCCGACCAATACTCCGATCACCCATCCTCCGATGATGTCGGAGACGAAGTGAACCCCGAGTATGACGCGTGCCAGGCCGACCAGCCCGCCCCATAGCGTGAGCAGTGTGATCCCCCATGCGGGTAGGAGTGGTGCGACGAGCACGAGCAGGCAGGCGGAGCGCCCGGCGTGACCGGAAGGGAAGGAGTGGCGGTCGAGATGTATGTAGAGGCCCGGGTTGTTCCCCGGTGGGCGTCGGCGACGAAAGAGCCACTTGAGGACGGTGGTCGCGGTGCCGGCGACCAGTGTTCCCAGGAACACACGCCCTCCCAGTCCACACCAGAAGGCATCTCCCCAGAGGCATGCCACGATGGCACCTGCCAGCCAGAGCGGACTATCGCCGCTGTGCGCGGCCGCGAGTGCCGGCAGGCGCAAGGCGCGGGATCTGTGCACGAGGGCAAGGCGCACCGATAGCCGTCGGTCAATCTCGACAAGACGTCGCCAGAAGGTCATCGCAAAGCGACTCGAGCCGTTATGAGGTGTGGGCAAGCCGTGCCTCGATGTCGGTGCGCACGATCTCTAACTGGAACGGCTTGTCTACATCCATCCCGATTTCGGCGTGGCGGAACGGGACGACCCGGACGCGCAGGCCGAATACTTCACGCGCGCGCCGCTCGGTGTCGGCAATCGTAAGCCGGTGGACAAGGAGTTTGAGAAACATCCCCAGGCCAACCATGCGCGCCTGCCTCAACGCGCTCTTGCGTGCGCGGGCCAGTTTTCGTCCCAGTTCTTGTTGGTCAAAGGTCACGCCGGGACGGATGAGGATGATGTCTCCGCCAGCCACGTCCCCATCACGAAAGTGGATATAACTGCGGCGCGAGCCGGGAAAGCGAGCCTCCATCACCGCGCGTGCGACCACGCTGTAGTAGACGTCGTGGTCGGTGCGAAAACATTCCTCGATGAAGGCATCCACGATGGCGGGGGTGATGGTGGGCACGTCACAGCCGCAGAGCAAGACGCCGTCCAGGCCGGGATAGCGGGCCTGGGCCTGTTCAAAGCCGGCCAGATTGTTCTCCATCAGTCCGCCGGCGTCGGGCACATAGCCTACCTCGACCGGGAACCGGATACCTGCTGCTTCGGGATCGAGCGCGACGATGAGGATGTGCCTGATGTAGCGGGAGCCGGCCAGAGACTCGACCACATAGGCGATCATCGGCTTGCCGGCAATAGGGATGAGGGCTTTGGGTCTGCCCTGGGTGTATCCGGTAAGTGGGTCTTTTTCATCGGCACTGCTGCCGGCCGTGACAACGGCGGCGAGTGAGAGGGATTCGGCCATCTCGTTCTCCTGATAAGCGATGCACCGGGGCATGTATGCCTCCGGTGCATTCTAGCAGACCTCGAGGGCGATGTCAATTTCACCGTCCGCGTTCTCCGAATGGTCTCCTATGTGCTCCACCTGTGCCTGGCCGGCGTGCCCATCGTCATCGCTCCGATGTCGGCGGGTTTCTTGTTGCCCAATGGGCTGCTTTTGACCGCCGATGTGCTGGCTCGCTGGGTACTGGGGGTGTCATTCGTCTTGTGGATGGCCGTGCCCGTACACTGGTGGTTCCACTGGCGCAAGGCAGATGCGCTCTACGAACGCACGGGGATGTACCGGCTGGTGGGGGCATTCGCCGTGTGCAAGCGCACGGCGGGCACGCCGAAAGCAGTTCGTGCTTTCATCTCTCGGGGACCCTAACCCGGACAAGCCGGAACCAAAAACCACGAAGGACACGAAGGATACACGAAGGACACTAAGGTTACCTTTGTGTCCT
>FWPU01003975.1_pt1 | contig 35587 bp, 26 predicted proteins | sample 2228361 | NCBI WGS metagenome assembly FWPU01 (sample SAMEA103939777, study PRJEB20133) | metagenome
ATGAGGCGGGGCCGCACGGATGGGGATGCAAGAGGGCCTTCCTGGGCGGCGGTGACGGGTGTCGTGGACGTGAACGCGGGCGGACCTTCCCCACCGTGGGCGTGGGCGTCGGCGTGGGCGTGGGCGAAATCGAGGACTTGCACGGCAAGGAGTCCCGCGTTTCCAAGGGAGGGGCGGTTCGAGACAACCTCCAGAACGGAGGGGCTTTCATCGATCGGTTACGAGCCAGTGGGAAGGTCCACGGCGTGGAATGCAAGTGGTCCGCGGCACCTGACACGTCGAGCGCCTCGGGGTTGCGCCGATTCCTCGATGCCCTGCCACCACAACGGCGGGGTCACGGATGGCTGGTGTGCACGTCCCCCGAAGAGTCGCGCATCGGCCCCGTGCGCGTCCTCCCCATCTGGCAACTCGCGAGCATGGAGTCCATCGCCGAACTGGGACGATAGCGACACGCGGCGGGGCCGGATGGCAAGCCAGCATTTCCCACGCCTGCACCCCCCTCATCCCCCGAACACGACCGGCAGGACGAAGCGGCCCGCGCCGAACAGGAGCAGGAGGCCGACCCCCAGGAACAGGGCAGTCGCGACCAGGAGCCAGGCCACGCGGCGGCGGCGCCGGGGTGCGTCTCTCATGGGTTTTCCCCCCCGGCCGCGCGGCCCAGGCAGTCGCGGTCGAAGGCCTCGGCCACTGGCCCACGCCCGGGCAGGCCCCGCCACGCCTCGCGCCCGTCCAGGACGCGGGTCACGACCGGGGCCAGGTCCCGGGCGATCCGATCTACTCCGGCAGGCGTGGGGTGGAAGTCGTTCGGGAAGGTCAGGCCAGGGTGGTCCTGCAAGGTGGGGAGGTTCGCGAACAGGAAGAGGCGGGCCGTCGGGGGTGGCGCCCGGTGATAGGCGGGCGGGCACCGGTTCGACAGATACGTGAACAGGACATCGAAGTCGTGACGGTCCGCGAGCCGGGCCAGGCGGGCGACGTCCTCCTGGAACCGCTCCAGGCGGCCCGGGACCTCGGACAGAGGATGCTGGCGGATCCACCAGTCCAGCGCGTAGATCCACTCGAGCATCGCGGGCAGGAAGACCATGGCGATCGTGGGATGGGCGTAGTAGGGCAGGACGGGCATCAGGTCGTTCTGGGGGTTGTGGACCACCACGACGAGGTCCGGTCGGATCGCCTCGACGTGCCGTTCGAGCAGGGTCACCTCCTGCGCGAAGTTGAGCCCGTTGAGCGAGAGGTTGAACACCGAGGCCCGGGTCCCGGACAGGGCAGCATCGAGGCGCCGTGCGAGTGTATCCTCCTGCCGCGTGATCCCGGAACCGAACACGATGGAGTCCCCGAGGAGCAGGACCCGGGGGCCCTCGCCGGGGACCTTCTGGGTCCACTCGCGGTCGCGGAAGCCGTGCGAGTTGGTCCGGACCACGATCGTGGGCCGCGACGACATCACGTCGAAGAGGAACTCCGAGGAGGGGCGCATCGAGGGCAGGCCGTCCTCCATGCGGGTGGGTGTCTCGCGCAGGGCCCACGCCGCGAGGGCGGCCAGCGCGCCCACTGCAAGCACGGCCGCCGTCCAGGCGGCGCGACGAAACCAGCGCGAGAGGCCCTGCCCGGCAGCCGGGGAGCCGGCGCACCGCTCCTGAAGCCACTCGCGGGCCAGGCCGAGCACGGCCGCGGCGCACGCAAGGCCCGCGGCCAGGAAGAGGTGCGCGCTCAACAGGTGGATGCGGATGCGGTAGGTCACGGGGAAGGCGCTGTTGTCGTACAGGAACATCGTGGCCCACCCGGCGGCCAGATACGCGGCCAGCACAACGAAGACGCCCTGGAGCGCCCCGAGTGCGACCGGCGCGACACGTGAGCCCCAGGAAGGTGCGATGGTTGCCATCCCCCCTCACGATCCGCGCCGGACCAGCGCGTGTGGTTCGAAGTACCCGAGGTCCGCGCGGCCGAGGGCCCGGACCTCGCCCGAATCGCCCAGGACCGCCGCATGGATGTCCTGCACCCGCAAGGACAACCGCACCTTCGCCTCCCCGGACATCTTCGTGGCCCGCTTCGGAAGGCGGACCACGACGATCCCGTCCGCGGCGAGGGCGTCCAGAAACGGCCTCTCGACCGGACGGCCGTCCAGTGGCAGGGGGAGCACGGCCACGGCAGTCGCGGCCTCGGACCACGAAAACCGGCCCTCCACGACGACGCCCTGATGGTCCGTGACCGCTGCCATGGCCTGCACCGGCCCGAGCGTCCGCACGTGGTCTTGAAACGCCACCGCCATCGCGTTTTGAAACCGCACGCCGTGGCACTCCCTGGCCAGGCGTGCCCCTGGCCCGAGCGTGACCGCTGCCAGGCCGAAGCGCAGCCCGGGCAAGGTCGGGACACGGTGCTCCCGCCAGTTGGCCATGAAACGGTTGAAATACGGCGAAAGGACATCGCCTGGGTCCTGGAGGTGCTCGGGGTCCTCGGCCAGGGCGTCGAGGAACTGGAACGGGCGCAGGAGCCGCGCGAGGGACGGCGACAGGAGCCGGGCCGCGAAGAAGGTCCACACGGAGTCCATGGCCTCGTGGATCCGGTCCAGAGAGGTCCGTGTCTCCCCCGCAACGGGCCGCGTCACGTGCCAGACCGCCCCCAGGCTGACCGTGACCCGCGGTGAGCGCTCCGCGCCGAACCGGCGGCGCAGCCGCGCGAACACGCCCGCGTCCGTGGCCCACAGGTCCAGGTGGATCCGCCGCGACGACGCCGCGAACCGAGCGACCCGGTCCCAGGCCGCTGTCTCGGAGGCGAGCACCTCGGGCGACAGGCGAGGGACCTGTTCCTCGGGGGGGACCGCCGACAGGTCCACCCGACCCTCGAAGGCCGCGTCCAGGGCCTGGAGGTCCTCGTCCGCCGGGGGGGTGCACAGGTACAGCCCCACGCTGCCATCGAAACGATGGGGGCCGCCCGCTGCCAGGGCCCTGATTGTTGCCGCGAGTGCCCCTCGACCGGGCTTGCCCACGATCAGGCGCAAGTGGCGCACGCCGAGGGCCTGGGCCTGGCGCACGCGCTCGGCGACCGAGGCCGGGGAGCGCAGAAGATAGCCTTTTCCGAAAACGTCTGCATACGAACCATAACAGGTCGAACAGCGCAATGGGCACCCGCGGGCGACCGGTATCGTGCGGCCCTGCGAGAAGGCCGCCGCCTGCCAGTCCGTGACTTGCTGGAACGTGGGAAACCAGTCCACGGTCAAGGGGTCGGTGCGGTCGAAGTCGCTGGTGGTCATGCGCTCCAACTTCGGCAGAGGAAGACCCCGGCCGTACACGTTCGCAATCCCCTCCGGCGCGCGGCCGCGAAGCACGGCGTCCACGAGGGCCGCGAACGCGACCTCCGAGTCCCCGCGGAGCACGAAGTCGATCGGGTAGCGTTCCAGGAGGGCCTGCGGGTAGTGCCCCGCGGTGATCCCCCCGACCACGATGACCGCAAGGGGATTGAGAGATCGGACGTGCCGCACGAGGCGCCCGAACCCCGGCAGGCCCACGGACCAGTGCAGGTCCATGGCGACGACGCGCGCGGCCCGCACCTCGTCGTCCGTGACCTCGAAGGCGTAGCGCCCGGCCTTGCGGGCCTCGATCCCGTTGAGGCACGAGATGGCCCCGGTCGGGACCACGAGGTCGTTCAGGTGTCCGCTCGGGTGGATGTACAGGACGTCGGGAACCGAGACGACGGCCAAGTGGAACTGCCCCCTTTCGCCCTGGACCACGCGGGCCGTCAGGCCGCCTCGAAGGGCACCGGCCAGGCCGCGGCGGCCTCGGGGTCCGCGTCGTGATAATACCGCGGGAGCCCCGGGCAGCGACCCCTGGAGGCACACCGCTCGCACGCCGCCTCGTGGTGAGCGTCCCCCTCGAACTGCAGGCGCACGACCGCGTTCGTGCGGGCGTCCACCTGGAGCGTCTCCACGTGGAGGCAGGCGGCCAGGTGGGGCGCCTCGGGCAAGAGGCAGCCCGGCGCGTGGTAGAGCGTCATCTCGATACCGAGGTCCCCGGCCAGGGCCAGGGCCTGCCGCACCGCGTCGCGGACCCGGTCGAGGGGGGGGAAGAGCGACGGGTTCTCGAACATCCTGCCGCGCCGGCTCGGCAGGCCCAGGTGGACACGCACCGGACGGCCCGTGCCGTTGTATGCTGCGAGCCAGCGGAGGTGGTCCGCGAGCGCATCAAAGTTGGGCGCGAGCAGGATGCGATAGAAGTACGGGACCACATCGGTCCGGGCGAGCAAGTGCCGCGCGGTCTCGAGGTACGCCTCCCCGGCCTCCGGGCGCCCGGCCAGCACCCCGGCGCGGTCCGCTCGGTGGTCGTGCATCGAGAACCTCACCCCGTTCAGCCCGGACGCGACCAGGCGGTCGAGGTAGCCTCCCGGCGCCAGTTTCCGGCCGTTCGTGCAGACGGTGATCCACGAAAAGCCCAGGTCCCGAGCGCGCGCGACCAGGGCCGGCAGGTCGGGGTGCAGGGTCGGCTCGCCCCCGATGAAGTCCAGGGCCGCGTGTCCCCGGGACAAGAAGACGCGAGCGGCGTGGGTGATGAGGCCCTCGATATAAGGGCGGTCGTGCAGGCCGGGGTCCTCGCCCCCGCGCACGTTGCAGTAAACGCACCGGTTGTTGCAGTGCGTCCCGACCGGGATGTGGACCATGGGCAAGAGCGGCGGGCCGAAGGAGCCCTCCGGGCGGGTCAGGACCATCGCGTCGTACCGCCAGCCTCCCGGGTGTTCCTCGGGCACGTGCGAGCCCCCCGCGCCGACTCGCATCGGGCGGATCACGGCCCCGCGGGGACCGCCCGGCAGGACCACGGGGCCGGTGTTGGTCAGGCGATACGCCAGGTCCAGGCAGGGATGGGTCCCGTCCGGGCCGGGACTCACGGGCTCCTGGAGCGGGGGAAAGGTGATCGCCACGCGCAGGCCCGCGGCCCGCATCTTTCGTATCCCCTCCAGGGCCTGCTGGAAGGAGCCGGGGACCCGGGTGTGGGCGTCGTGCTCCGCGTCAATCGCGCCGAACAGTTTCACGACGACCCACCCCACGGCCCCCTCGGCGAGGCGGGCCACCACCTCGTCATAGACGCACAGGCGCCCGTTGGTGACGAGCGCGGCCACGCGACCCCCACGGACGCGCACGGCCTGCATCCACGCCGTCAGACGCCGGTCCAGGAGCGGTTCCCATCCCGCGATCACCACGTCCCGCCCCGCGGGGACCCGGTCCAGCGGCGTCGCTCCGAGGACCTCCGGGTCGGCCAGGCAGTCCACGCAGGCGTTGTTGCAGGGCCGGACCTCGCCCTCCCCCCGAGGCAGACAGGCAACGACAGGGGTGGGGGCCTTTGGCTCCTCTGGGGTCGGCGGGCGAATCGGGATGCTGTCTCGATCCACGCAGCCATGCTAGCAAACGCCCCCCGCCAGTTCAAACGGGCAGGGACTCGCGGGCGTTTGACACGAAGGACGCGGGTGGCTACGGTGTGCCCGATGGAACGCGACGCGGCACTCGACCTCGCGAGGCGTTTGGACCGGATCCGGGCGCTCGGACTGCCGGGGGAGGTCTTCTCCGGCGACCTGACCCGCTGGATGGAAGAGCCCCTGGCCTCGGAGGTGGTCCTGGGTTGGTGGCAGGCGCTGTTGAGGGACCGCGAGGCCGGCGAGGCGCCCGACTTCCTCCAGTTCTACCTGCACGTCCCGTACTGCTCGCACAAGTGCCTATTCTGCCAGTTCGATTCGCTTCCCTGCCGGGATGCGGCAGGCCTGGAGGGCTACGTATCGGACCTCGAGGCCGAGGCGGCCCGGTTCCGGGCGGCCCTGGGCCGCGTGCGCGTGGCGTGCGCCTCGGTGGGCGGCGGGACCCCGAGCCTCCTCGACGAGGCGCAGTGGGAGCGGGTCGTGCGCGCTCTGTTCCGCGGGCTGATCGCGCTCGCGCCGGGGGCGTACTTCTCCGTCGAGATGAACCCCGAGACGACGACCCGCGGCCAGGTGGAGATCCTCCACGGGGAACGGGCGAACCGATTCTCCCTGGGGGTCCAGTCCCTGTCGCGAGAGGCCCTGCGCAGGGCAGGCAGGGCCGTGATTGGACCGGAACGGGTCGCGCAGGCGGTGCGCGCGGTCCGCGAGGGCGCGCCCGGGGCGTGGCTCAACCTGGACCTGCTCGCCTCGCTGCAGGGAGAGACGCACGCTTCCTTTCACCGGGGGGCGTGGTCCCTTGTCGGTCTGGACCCGGACTCCATCACGCTGTACCGGTATCAACCGGTCGTGCGGGATGGACGGGAGGTGGCCCCCGGGGTGCTGTCTTTCGAGGAGGCGAGTCGGGTCCTGGCCGACCTCGCGGCCCGGGCCGGGATGCGGGAGGTCCTGCGCACGCGCACGTCCACCATCGTGATGCGCACGGTCCCCCGATGGGTCCACGAACGCTATGAGCATCACCCGGACCGGCCCGGGTCCCTGATGGCCTTCGGCCCGTATGGGGAATCCCACGTCTTCGGGCGCGGGCTGTACCGCACGGACTTCGCCCCGGGCGGGGGGTGGGTGTACCGGGGGATTCCACTGGCCCGGGACGAGGAGGCCCGGTGGGAACTCGCGAGGGCGATCGCCCGCAACCGCCCGGTGGACCGCGGGGAGTTCGCGTCCAGGCTCGGCGTGGACCCGGTGGATCTCGCGCCCGGCGTCCTTGACTTCCTGGCCGCCCGCGGCCACGTGAAAATCACCGCGACCCGCCTCACCCCGACCACGGCCGACCCCGATGAAGCCGCCCTGTTCGCGGGCCTGGTCCTCGACGACGCCACCCTGGACCGCCTCGCGGCCCTGGCGCGCACGCGCCGAGGAGCCGGGCTTCAGTGGACCTTCCCCGCTCGCTCGTGACCGATCGATGAAAGCCCATCCTTTCTTTGAGTTGCCTCGAGCCACCCCTGCGTTTGAAACACGGGACTCCTTGCCGTGCAAGTCCTCGATTTCGCCCACGCCCACGCCTACGCCCACGCCCACGCCCACGGTGGGGAAGGTCCGCTCAGGGCCATCGCATCTCGAAGTCGTTGGAATCCCTCGTGGGCGTGGACCTACACGTGACCGCGGACGTGCGCGTGGACGGACCCTTCCACTGTGGGCGGCTCGTCGAGGCAAACGTCCACGGGCACGTCCACGGGGCTCCAGGAAGATGCGATGGCCCTGGCGCAAGAATCGCGACCCCTTGCCCAACCTCGCGCGGGGCGCTATCTTCCCCGCATGACGTGGCGCGTGAAGGTCGTCGGCCGTCGCAGGGAGCGGGGAGACCCGATCGAGGAGGCACGGGTGTGGCTCCAGACCGTCCTCGACCTCCGCGGCCCCGGCCTCTGTCCGCGCGGGGTGTATCGCTTCCGGACGCACGAGGAAGCCCAAGAATGGATGAGGCAAGAGATGGCCCGGTCTCGCGTCCGCCGACACTGGACGACGTCGTCCGGCTCTGCGCGTCGCTGAACGCAGAGGGTGTGCGCTACGTGGTGATCGGTGGGATCGCGGCCATCCTGCACGGGGCGCTGCGCGGGACCAAGGACGTGGACCTGCTTGTGGATCCGTCGGCCGAGAACGTGCGAGCCCTCAAGCGCGCGATGGCCTTCCTCCCGGACAACGCGGTCGCCGAGGTGTCAGAGGAGGACCTCGCACATTACCAGGTCGTCCGGGTCGCGGACGAGATCCTGGTGGACCTGATGGCCTCGGCGTGCGGAATCCGGTACCAGGACATCGCCCGAGACGGAATCGAGTCCCTCGACATGGATGGAGTCGTGGTCCCGATCGCGAGCAAGGAGGCCCTCATCCGGACCAAGGACACCGTGCGCCCGGGTGATCGGTGGGATGTGGAACTCCTTCGTGCCCGGATCGAGCAAGAAGGAAAGAACCGATGAGAACGTGGAGCCCGTTTGTTTGATGATATTGATTGTGAGCTTGATATACTTCTATTGAACTTCTTGCCAAAAAAGTGGAGGTGTGCGCATGAGCCCGCCTCCGGGTGAAATCCTGAAGCGATTGACATGGAACGGACCGGAGACCTGGTTTTACGACCTTGCCCTACTCGGGGGAGTGGTCCCGCGGTTGCCCCGGTCCCTGAAGGTGCTCCTGGAAGACCTGGTCCGACGCGGGGCCTGGGAGGCGGTCGAGGCCGTGCTCGCCCGCCGCCCGTCGCAAGACGGCGCCCAGAGGGTCGAGGTGTCCTTCCTGCCGGCGCGCGTGCTGTTGCAGGACTTCACGGGCGTGCCGCTCGTGGTGGACCTCGCGGCCATGAGGGACGCGGTGGCGGCCCTCGGAGGCAACCCGGCCCGCGTCAACCCTGTCCTGCCCGTGGACCTCGTGATTGACCACTCGGTGCAGGTGGACCGGTTCGCGTCTTCGGACGCGCTGGCGCACAACGTGGCGCGCGAGGTCGAGCGCAACCGCGAGCGGTACGCCTTCCTGCGATGGGGACAGAAGGCGTTTGCGCAATTCCGTGTGGTCCCCCCCGGCACCGGAATCTGCCACCAGGTGAACCTGGAGTACCTCGCGAGCGTGGTCCGCGTGGAGCCCGGGCCGGACGGGAGGGTCGTGGCCCGACCCGATACTTTGGTCGGCACCGACTCGCACACGACCATGGTGAACGCGCTCGGCGTGCTCGGCTGGGGGGTCGGGGGCATCGAGGCCGAGGCCGCGATGCTGGGCCATCCCATGGGCCTTGTCTGGCCGGAGGTGGTCGGGGTCCGATTGAGCGGGCGCCTGAACCCCGGGGTGACCGCCACGGACCTGGTCCTGACCATCACGGAAACCTTGCGGAGCGTCGGCGTGGTCGGGCGGTTCGTCGAGTTCTTCGGCCCGGGGCTCGACCACCTGCCCATCCCGGACCGGGCGACGCTTGCGAACATGGCACCGGAGTATGGGGCGACCGTGGGGTTCTTCCCGGTGGACGGCGAGACGCTCGCCTACCTGCGGTTCACCGGCAGGTCCGAGGAACAGGTGGCCCTGGTCGAGGCGTACGCGAGGGCGCAGGGGCTGTTCCGCGCGAGCGACGATGACCCGGAATGCGACCAGGTCGTCGAGGTCGCCCTGGACCGCGTGGAGCCGAGCCTGGCCGGACCCCGGAGGCCACAGGACCGGGTGCCCCTGGCGGGGGTTTCGAGGTCGTTTGCCGCGGCGTGGCCCGAGGCCCGCAAGGCCGTGGACATCGAGGTCGAGGGCCAGGTTGCGACTCTCCGGGACGGCGCCGTGGTCATCGCGGCCATCACGTCTTGCACGAACACGTCCAACCCGTCCGTCATGGTCGCGGCGGGTTTGCTCGCGAAACGCGCAGTTGAACGCGGCCTGACCCGTGCACCGTGGGTGAAGACGAGCCTCGCGCCAGGCTCCAGGGTGGTGACGCAATACCTGGTTCGCGCCGGCCTGATGCCGTTCCTGGAGGCGCTGGGGTTTCACCTCGCCGGCTATGGCTGCACCACCTGCATCGGCAACTCCGGGCCGCTCCCCGAGCCCGTGGCGCGCGCGATTGACGAACACGACCTGGTCGTGGCCGCGGTCCTGTCCGGCAACCGCAACTTCGAGGGTCGCATCCACCCCCAGGTCCGGGCGAACTACCTCGCGTCCCCGCCGCTCGTGGTCGCTTACGCGATCGCGGGGCGGGTGGGCGGGGACGTGACGCGCGAGCCTCTGGGCACGGACCCCCGCGGCGAGCCAGTGTTCCTGCGCGACCTCTGGCCGAGCCCGGCCGAGGTGGAGGCGGTCATCCGGTCGAGCGTCTCGCCCGAGATGTTCCGGGGGACCTACGAGGACGTATTCGCCGGGGATGCGGCCTGGACCTCCCTGGAGGTGGCCGACTCGGCCCTCTACCCGTGGGACCCGTCATCGCACTACATCCGCCGCCCGCCGTACTTCGAGGGGCTCTCGGCGGAGCCCGCGCGGGTCACGGACCTGCGCGGGTTGCGCGTGCTTGCGGTCCTGGGCGACAGCGTCACCACGGACCACATCTCGCCCGCGGGGTCCATCCGCGTGGACAGCCCGGCCGGGCGGCACCTGGTCTCGCGGGGCGTGGACCCGCGCGATTTCAACAGTTACGGGGCGCGGCGCGGCAACCACGAGGTCATGGTCCGCGGGACCTTCGCGAACATCCGCCTGCGCAACCTCCTCGTGCCTGGCGTGGAGGGCGGGTTCACGAGGCACCCGTCGCTCCAGGGACCTGTCCCCATCTACGACGCGGCCATCAAGTACGCCGAGGAAGGGATTCCGCTCCTGGTGATCGCAGGCCGTGAATACGGGACCGGGTCCTCGCGCGACTGGGCCGCCAAGGGCACGGCGCTCTTGGGCGTGCGCGCGGTCCTCGCCGAGTCCTTCGAGCGCATCCACCGCGCCAACCTCGTCGGCATGGGGGTGTTGCCGCTCGAGTTCGAGGCCGGCCAGAATCGCGAATCCCTGGAACTTTCCGGGATCGAGACCTACGACGTCGAGGGCCTGCGCGACGACCTGCCCCCGCGCGCCCGCGTCCTGGTCCGCGCCACCGCGCCCGACGGGACGACGCGGACCTTCCGGGCGACTGCACGCCTGGACACCCCCGAGGAAGTCGTCATCTACCGCCACGGAGGCATCCTGCCGTACGTGCTCCGCTCGCTCATCGCCGGAGAATGAGGGATGGGGTGCCTCCGCGTCCTGCTCTGCATCGTGTTCCCGCCGCTCGCCGTCCTTGACCGCGGCTGCGGGTCCCTCGTGATCGTCACCCTCCTCACGCTCGCGGGCGGGGTCCCGGGCGTGATCGGCGCGCTCGTCATCGTCAATCGGCCCCGATGAATGCCGACCCGCGGCATTCGGCGAATGACTCAAGACTCCGCTTGACCACGCGGACACCGAACGCAAGAGTAGCGTTGATTTCGAGAGAGGCGCATCCGCCCCGCGGGGTGACCCATGGTCCGACAACTGACCGGAATCATCCAACGCGAGGGCGACGGCCACGTCGCGCTGTGCCCCGAACTCGACATCGCCAGCCAAGGCCAGTCCGTCGAGGAGGCGCGGGCCAATCTGGTCGAAGCCATCGAGGCGTTCGTGGAAAGCGCCGCCCCCGAGGAGGTGACGGATCGGCAGCACACCGAGATCTTCATCACCCGGCTAGAGGTCCCGACTGGGTAGGCTCCGCGTCTTCTCCGGCACGGTCCCCGGTCCCGGACCACTCGGAGTTGCGTACGGGGACTCTTCAGTCCATCATCCGACAGTCCCGCTTGCCTCGGGACCTGTTCGAACATCAGGGATCGCGCTGACGCGGGACTGATGCTCCGGGTTCGTCGAACTGTAAATATTTGTAAACCAAATCTGACTTCGGGGTCACGCGCTCGCGCACGAGATCGAAGTATTCCTGCGGCGTGGGCAGGCGGCCCAGCAGGGCTGCGACGGCCCCGACCTCCGCGGAGCCGAGGAAGACGCGGGCGTCCGTGCCCATGCGGTGGTCGAAGTTGCGCGTCGAGGTCGAGAACACGGTCACCCCGTCCGGGACGCGCGCCTGGTTTCCCATGCACAGCGAGCAGCCGGGGATCTCGACCCGAGCGCCCACCCCCGAGAACACGGGGTAGAGACCCTCGCGCTTGAGTTGCGCCTGGTCCATGCGCGTGGGCGGGCAAAGCCAGATGCGCACGGCCGGGTTGAACGTCGCCCCGCGCCAGACCTCGGCCGCGGCCCGGAAGTGCCCGATGTTGGTCATGCACGACCCGATGAACACGTCCTGGATGGGCGTGCCCGCGACCTCGGACAGGGGCCTCACGTCGTCCGGGTCGTTGGGACAGGCGAGGATGGGCTCAGTGATCTCCTCGAGGGCGATATCAATGACCGCCGCGTACTCGGCGTGGTCGTCGCGGCGCAGGAGCGCGGGGTTTGCGAGCCATGCCTCCATGTCCGCTACGCGGCGGCGCAGGGTGTCCGCGTCCTGATAGCCCTCCTCGATCAGGCGCCTGAGGAGGGCAACGTTGGACTTCAGGAACGTCGCCACGCTCTCGATGGACAGGGCGATGGTCGCGCCCGCGGCGCTTCGCTCGGCCGAGGCGTCTGTCAGTTCAAACGCCTGCTCGACCGTCAGGTCCGGTAGGCCCTCCATCTCGAGGATGCGCCCGTTGAACACGTTGACCTTGTTCTTCTTGGGCACGGTCAGAAGCCCCTGGCGGATCGCCCACAGCGGGATGGCGTTGACCACGTCGCGCAGGGTGATGCCGGGGTTCAGGCGGCCGTGGAAGCGCACGAGGACACTCTCGGGCATGTCGAGCGGCATGAAGCCCAAGGCCCCGGCAAAGGCCACGAGCCCGGACCCGGCCGGAAACGACAGCCCGATCGGGAAGCGCGTGTGGGAATCGCCGCCGGTGCCGAGGGTGTCGGGCAGGATCATCCGGTTGAGCCACGAGTGGATGACCCCGTCCCCGGGCTTGAGGGCCACCCCGCCACGTTCCGTCACGAAGCCCGGCAGGGTGTCGTGCATCCGCACGTCCGCGAGCTTGGGGTAGGCCGCGGTGTGGCAGAAGGATTGCATGAACAGGGGCGCCTGGAAGCGCAGGCACGCGAGTTCCTTCAGTTCGTCCGCGGTCATGGGGCCGGTCGTGTCCTGGGAGCCCACGGTGGTCATCCTGGGCTCGCACGCGGTGCCGGGCAGGACCCCGGGCAGCCCGCACGCGCGGCCGACCATCTTCTGGGCGAGGGTGTATCCCTGGCCCGGCCTGGGCCTCGGGTTGTCGGGCAGGGTGAAAAGGTCGCTCGGGCCGAGGTCCAGGGCCTTGCGGGCCTTGTCCGTGAGCGAGCGGCCGATGATGAGCGGGATGCGGCCGCCCGCGCGGAACTCGTCCTTGAGGGTCGCGGGCTTGAGCGTGAAGGTTGCGAGGACCTCGCCGTCCGGGGTGCGCGCCTCCCCCCGCTCGAAGTCGAGCACGACCTCGTCCCCGGTCTTCATGCGGGTCACGTCCATGAGGAGGGGCAGACCGCCCGAGTCCTCGACCGTGTTGAAGAAGATGGGGGCGATGACCCCCCCGATGACCACGCCCCCGCGCCGCTTGTTGGGCACGCCCGGGATGTCCTCGCCGATGTGCCACATCACGCTGTTCGTGGCGGACTTGCGGGAGGAACCGGTCCCCACCACGTCCCCGACGAAGGCCACGCGGGCGCCCCGCGCGCGCAGATCCGCGATGGTCTTCAGGCCGCCGGGAAAGCGCGTGCGTCCCATCGCGAGCGCGTGCAGGGGGATGTCAGGGCGCGTGGCCGCGTCCCCCGCGGGCGAGAGGTCGTCCGTATTCGTCTCGCCGTCCACCTTGAAGACCGTCACCGTGAGAATCGCGGGAAGCCCGGGGCGGCGGGTGAACCACTCGCCCGCGGCCCATTTCTCGAGGACGCGGCGTGCGGCCGGCAATTCCGCGGAAAGTTTCAGCACCTCGTCAAAGCGGTCGTACACCTGGGTCAGCCCCGCAAGGGCCCCGACCGCCTCGTCCGCGACCTCCGGGTCCCGCAGCGCCTGCACCAGGGGCGCGACGTTGTAGCCCCCGAGCATCATCCCGAGCATCCGGACCGCGTCCTTCCTGGACACAAACGGTGACGAAACGCGTCCTTCCAGGACGCCGGCCAGGAACTCCGCCTTGACCTTCGCCGCCGGGTCCACCCCTGGCGGCACCCGGTCGCACAAAAGCCCCAGCAGGAACTCGCCTTCCCCGGCAGGGGGGTTCTGAAGCATGTCGCACACGGCCCGCGCCTGCTGCGCGCTCAGGGGCAGCGGTGGGATACCGAGCGCTCGCCGCTCCTCGACGTGCTTGCGGTACGCCTCGACCATGACGCTTCCTCCTCGCCCAGTGCCGGGACCACCCCGGCCAGACCGTGCTCGCTTATACCGCACCTCGTTTGCATTGTCCGCGAAGATTTTGTCCGCGACGCCGTTTCGATCAACCTTCCGGCATCGCGGTGCTCCACACCCGGATGTGGCGGATCTTGCGGTCGCTCTTCCGGCGAGCGATCCGCGATGTCGGCAGCGGTCGCGTCGCCATCCGCGCAACAGCGCGGATGGCTCCCGGCAAGGCGCGCTGGCCGTGGGACCGTGCTACACTGTTTTCGTGTTCGACGGAGAAGCGGGGATGGATCGCAGGAACGTGACGATCACGCTGCCGGCGCCGGTCATCATGCGCGCTCGCCATCTCGCGGTGGAGAAGGGCGTGTCCCTGTCGAGGCTGTTGTCGGAGGTCCTCGAGGAGATGGTCCGCGCCGACGATGTTTGCCGGCGGGCATCGCAACGGATCCGGAGGCGTCTGGCCCGAGGTTTTGACCTCGGATCCAGGGGCCGTGCCGCGTGGACCCGGGAGGAACTTCATGAACGTTGAGTTCGTGGACTCCAATGTCCTCGTGTATGCTCACGACCGCAGCGCGGGGGCCAAGCGGCGCATCGCCCGCGACCTCCTGTTGCGGCTCGTTGACCGGCATGCGCTGGCGCTCAGCATCCAGGTACTCGCCGAATTCTACGTGGTCACGACGGGGAAGATTCCGAAGCCGATTTCCCCGGCTGACGCCATCGAGGTCATCGAGGACCTCGGGGCGTTCACCGTGTTTCGCCCGGCCGTGGAGGACCTCGTGGCGGCCGCTTCGTTGGCCGCACGACACAAGATCCATTTCTGGGACGCGATGATCATCCGAGGCGCACAGGCGACCGGCGCCGCGACCCTGTGGTCCGAGGACCTCTCGAGTGGACAGGTGTACGGCACCGTGACCGTTCGGAATCCGTTTGCGGAACGCGGGACTGAGCCGTGAACCGCGTCGGGGGTCGGTGGTCGAAGACCTCCAGGACTGGACGTCGCGAATCCGCCGCGAATCGGAGTTCGCGACTGCACCATGAAACGGGGCCATTCGACAAGAGAATGGCGAGTTACGCCGAGACCACGCGGAAGTGCCCAAGCGCCCAGCCGGCGTGCGCTGGCGGTCCGCCACGACGGCCTTCGACAAGACACCCCCGCGGATTCCTGGTATGAAACAGGCGGCGACGGACCCTGGATCGGGGTGGGGAAGTCATGGACGAGACGGACCTGCACGCGTTGAACCTCGAGTTCGCGGAGGACCTCGGGCAGCAGTACCGGCGCGACCCGGCCTCGGTGCCGGAGGGCTTCCGCAGGGTCTTTGAGGGCGCGGGCATCCCGGCGAGGCGCGGGCCGTCATTCCGCCCGCGCGGCCTGTTCGAGCCGGTGCCGCGGGCCGACGCGGCAGGCCACGACGACTTCACCACGGCGAACCTCCAGGACCGCGCGGACCAGTTGATCCGCGCGTACCGCGTGAGGGGGCACCTGGTCGCCGACCTCGACCCGCTGGGCCGACCTCGACCGCCCCAGGTCGAACTGGACCCCGCCTTCTACGGGTTCACCGAGGCCGACATGGACCGCGTGTTCTCGACGCGGACCATCTTTCCGCACCGGGCGCTGACCCTGCGCGCCATCCTCGAGCACCTGCGCAACACATACTGCCGCACCATCGGCGTGCAGTTCATGCACATTGACGACCTCGCCCTGAAGACCTGGCTCCAGGAACGGATGGAGGGCACGGAGAACCGGTGCGTCCTGACGCGCGCTGAGCAGGTGCGCATCCTGACGCGCCTGACCGACGCGGTGCTCTTTGAGGAATTCATTCATAAGAAATATATTGGTGCGAAAAGTTTTAGCCTGGAGGGGGCCGAGACCCTGATCCCGCTGCTGGACCTCGCCATCGAGCGCGCGGGCGAGCAGCACGTGGACGAGGTCGTGATCGGGATGGCCCACCGGGGGCGGCTCAATGTCCTGGCGAACATCATGGGCAAGAGCCCGCGCCGCATCTTCCAGGAGTTCGAAGACCCGGACCCGGAGGCATTCCTCGGGCATGGCGACGTCAAGTACCACCTGGGCCACTCGACGACCTGGAAGACGCAGACCGGCTACGACGTGCACCTGTCCCTGTGCTTCAACCCGAGCCACCTCGAGTTCGTGAACCCCGTGGCGCTCGGGCGGATGCGGGCCAAGATGGACCGCGTGGGGGACACGGAACACCGGCGAGGGCTCGTGATCCTGATCCACGGAGACGCGGCCTTCGCGGGCGAGGGCATCGTCCAGGAAACGTTGAACCTGAGCCAGTTGCGAGGGTATTCGGTCGGCGGGACCCTGCACGTCATCGTGAACAACCAGGTGGGGTTCACGACGCCTCCCGAGCAGGGGCGGTCGAGCCCCTACGCCACGGACGTGGCCCGGATGCTCCAGGTCCCCATTTTTCATGTCAACGGCGAGGACCCGGAAGCGGTAGCCCAGGTCGTGCGCCTGGCCATGGACTTCCGCGAGCGTTATCAGCGCGACGTGGTCATTGACCTGTACTGTTACCGCAAGCACGGCCACAACGAGACGGACGAGCCGGCATTCACGGACCCCCTGATGGTCCGCGCGATCCAGGCCAGGCAGTCGGTGCGCGACGCCTACCTCGAGCGGCTCCTGGCCCTTGGCGAGGTCACCCGCGAGGAGGCCGACGAGATCGTGGCCCGCCGGAGGGCCATGTTCGAGGCGGAACTCGCGGTCGCGCGCCGGGAGCCCCTCGGCCGACCGGGCCGGCCCCGGGGGCTGTGGTCCGGATACGCCGGGGGGCTGGAGGAAGGCGTCCCCGAACCCGACACCGGCGTGGCGCGCGAGCGACTGGAGTCCTTGCTCATGGCGATGGCGCGCCTCCCCGAGGACTTCCACCCCCACCCGAAGGTCCGGCGATTCCTGGACCAGCGTGCCGCCATGGCGCGAGGGGAAAGACCTTTGGACTGGGGCGCGGCCGAGGCCCTGGCCTTCGCCACCCTGGCCGTGGAGGGCCACCGAGTACGCCTGTCGGGCCAGGACTCCGAGCGCGGGACCTTCAGCCAACGCCACGCGGTCCTGCACGACGTGGGGGATGGCCACACCTTTGAGCCCTTGCAGCACCTCGCGCCCGGCCAGGCTCCAGTGGAAATCATCAATAGTCCCCTGTCGGAGGCGGGGGTCGTGGGATTCGAGTACGGATATTCCTTGGACTGTCCGGATGGGCTGGTCCTCTGGGAAGCCCAGTTTGGCGACTTCATCAACGCGGCCCAGGTCATCGTGGACCAGTTCATCGCGAGCGCCGAGGCGAAGTGGAACCGCCTGTCCGGGCTCACGCTCTTGTTGCCGCACGGCCTCGAGGGCCAAGGCCCCGAGCACTCGAGCGCGCGCCTGGAGCGCTTCCTGATGCTGTTCGCGGAGGACAATTTCCAGGTGGCGGTCCCGACGACCCCCGCCCAGTTCTTTCACCTCTTGCGCCGCCAGGTCTTGCGGCCCTGGCGCAAGCCCCTCGTGGTCCTGACGCCCAAGAGCCTGCTCCGCCATCCCGAGGCGGTCTCTTCGCTCGATGAACTTGCGACGGGCCGGTTCCAGCGAGTCCTGCCGGACGACCGCGGGTCCGAGCGCCAGGCTCGTCTCGTCCTGTTGTGCGCGGGGAAGGTCTTCTACGACCTCGTTGCGTACCGGCGCCAACAGGGACGCGACGACGTGGCCATCGTGCGCCTCGAGCAATTCGAGCCCCTGCGCGACGAGGTCCTGGCCGAGACACTCTCGTGTTACCCGGACGGGACCCCTGTGCGGTTCGTCCAGGAGGAGCCGGAAAACATGGGGGCCGCGTGCTGGCTGCGGCGGCGGTTCGGGCGCGACGTCCTGCTCGGGCGCTGGCCGCTGAGTGTTGTCGCGCGTTTGCCCTCCCCTGGCCCCGCGACCGGCTCGCACGCGAGCCACCGCGCGGAGCAGGCAGCGCTCATCGAAAGGGCCTTTTCGCAATAGGAGTCTCCAATGGCGGTCGAGATCAAGGTCCCTGCGGCGGGTGAGTCGGTGACGGAAGGGATGGTCGCATCCTGGCTCAAGGCCGAGGGCGAATGGGTCGTCGCGGACGAGCCGGTCGTGGTCCTCGAGACGGACAAGGCCACGGTCGAGGTCCCGGCACCTGCCTCCGGGGTCCTGGCCCGCATCGTGCACGCGCCCGGCGAGGTCGTGAAGGTGGGCGAGGTCCTGGGCGTGATTGACGAGACGGCCAAGGCCCCGGACGCAGGACCGCCCGCCAGGCCCCGGAAGGCGCGTGAGGCCCCGGCGCCCCCTCCCCCGGCAAGGAAGGCTGCACCACAACCCCGCGTCATGCCTGCGGCTCGGCGCATCATGGCGCAAGCCGGCGTCTCCCCCGACGAGGTCACGGCCACCGGCCCTGGCGGCCGCATCCTGAAGGAGGACGCCGAGCGCGCGGCCCAGGCGCGTGAAGACGCGGCGCCCGCGGCGCCTTCCTCGCCCGCACACGTGCCCGGCGATGCGGCCTCGCGCGAGGAAGAGGTCGTGCCCATGAGCATGCTCCGCCGTCGCATCGCGGAGAAACTCGTCCAGGCCGGGATCGAGATGGCCCTGCTCACGACCTTCAACGAGGTGGACATGAGCCGGGTCCAGGCCCTGCGCCGCGAGCGCGGCGAGGCATTTCAGGCCAGGCACGGCGTGAAACTGGGGATGATGTCCTTCTTCGTCAAGGCCGTCGTGGATGCGCTCAAGCGCTTTCCCGTGGTCAACGCCTCTGTAAAAGGTACTGATATTATCTATCACAACTATTATGACATCGGCGTCGCCATCGGGTCCGGGCGCGGCCTCGTGGTCCCGATCCTGCGCGACGCGGACCGCCTGTCCTTCGCGGCCATCGAGAAGGCCATCGCGGACTTCGCGCGGCGCGCCCAGGAGAACCGCCTCGACGTGGCCGAGTTGCAAGGCGGGACCTTCACAATCTCGAACGGCGGGGTCTTCGGGTCGCTGCTGTCGACCCCCCTCGTGAACCCGCCACAGAGCGCGGTGCTGGGCCTTCACGCGATCCAGGACCGCCCGGTCGTGCGCGACGGCCAGGTGGTGGCGCGGCCCATGATGTACGTGGCTTTGTCCTACGACCACCGGATCATTGACGGGCGCGAGGCCGTGTCCTTCCTGCGCCACGTCAAGGAGGTCGTCGAGGACCCGGCCCTCCTGATGCTGGAGTTGTGACATGTCCTCGGACGTGGTCGAGCACGACCTGGTCGTCATCGGAGGGGGTCCGGGCGGGTACGTCGCCGCGATCCGGGCGGCCCAGGCCGGGATGAGGGTGGCCTGCGTCGAGCGGGAAGCCGCGCTCGGGGGGACCTGCCTGCGCGTCGGGTGCATCCCGAGCAAGGCCCTCCTGGAATCGAGCGCCCGCTTCGAGGAGGCCAGGGTGGGGCTCAAGGCCCACGGGGTCGTGGTCTCGGACGTGACCCTGGACCTCGCCGCGATGATGCGCCGCAAGGAACGCATCGTGAAGGGTCTGGCCTCCGGCATTGATTTTCTGTTCAAGAAACACAAGGTCGCGCGCCACCGTGGGCACGGCAGGCTCGATGGTCCTGGACGGGTCGTGGTGGAGGGCGACGAGCCAGAGGTGTTGCGGGCGCGCCATGTCCTGATCGCCACGGGGAGCCGGCCCGCGACCCTGGCGGGCGTTCCCCTGGGGGGCCGCATCGGCACGAGCACCGAGGCCTTGTCCTACCCGGAGGTCCCCGGACACCTCGTCGTCATCGGGGCCGGCGCCATCGGCCTGGAACTCGGGTCCGTGTGGCGCCGGCTCGGGGCCCGCGTGACGGTCCTGGAGTACCTGGACCGCATCCTGCCCGGGGTGGACGCGGACATCGCGGCGAAGGCCCGCAAGGTCCTCGAGCGCCAGGGCATGACATTTCACCTGGGCGCCCGCGTGACCTCCGCCCGCGACGATGGGGATGCGTGCGTGGTGGAGGCCGAGGGAATGGAACCCATCCGCTGCGACCGCGTCCTGGTCGCGGTCGGGCGCGTGCCGGTCACGGAGGGCCTGGGCCTGGAAACCGTCGGGGTTGCGCCGGATGCCAGGGGATACATCCCCGTGGACGAGCACTTGCGCACGTCCGCACCCGGGATCCTCGCCGTGGGCGACGTGGTCGGGCCGCCCATGCTCGCGCACAAGGCCCACGAGGAGGGGATCGCCGCGGTGGAGTTTTTGGCCACGGGATACGGCCACGTCAACCACGACGCGATCCCGGCCGTGTGTTACACCGAGCCGGAGGTCGCCTCCGTGGGCCGCACCGAGGAGGACTTGCGGGAAGCCGGCATCGAGTATCGCGCCGGCACCTTCCCCTTCCGGGCGAACGGTCGGGCCCAGACGATCGGCGAGGCCGAGGGCGAGGTCAAGGTGCTGAGCGACGCGCGCACGGACCGCATCCTGGGCGTGCACATCCTGGGGCCCCGGGCCGGGGACCTCATCGCCGAGGCGGTGGCGGCCATGGAGTTCGGCGCGTCCTCCGAGGACCTCGCCCGGGTCTGCCACGCCCACCCCACCCTGCCCGAGGCCCTTCGCGAGGCCACCCTGGCAGTCCTGGGTCGGGCGATCCATATCTGACCGTGGACCCTCCGACTCTTCCGGCCCCCCCAAGAACAGACCTTTACGAATCAGGCATGTAGCAGGGGCGGTGATGGTTTTCACGGATGCTCCCGGGTCACCTCTCGCCCACGCAGTACCGGCGCACGACCTCGACGAGGGCCTGCAATCCCCAGCGGAAGCCGTCCACGGGGATGCGCTCGTCCACCCCGTGGAACAGTCGCGCGAACCTCAGGTCCGGCGGCAGGGCCACCGGCGCGAACCCGTAAGTCGCGATCCCGAGCGGCGCATAGGCGATGGCGTCGGTGAAGCCCGACACCAGGTACGGGACGACACGCGCGCCCGGACGCGACTCCTCGACCACGTCGCGGATCGTGTCCCACAAGGGCGTGGGCCACGGGGTCTCGGTGGATTCGGCCGATTTCAGGACCTCGACCTCCACCTCGTCACCGAGCAGGGCGTGGAGGACGGCCACCACCTCGCACACGGGGCGCCCGGGCAGCACGCGCACGTCCACGACGGCCTCGGCCACGGCCGGGAGCACGTTTTCCTTGTCCCCGGCCCGCAGCACCGTGACCGCCGCGGTGTCGTGCGTGATCGCCCGGAAGTAGCGCGCCTGCTCCGGGTCCGGCAGGGCCTTGAGAATGCGCGGGGCCAGCGACTCGAAGGTGAGGCCCCGCACCGCCAGGGATTGCGGGAACGGCAGGCAGTCCGCCACCGCGGCCAGGAACGCGGCCCCGGGACCGTTCAGGCGCGTCTCGACCACCCCGTCCCGGATGCGGGACAGGGCGCGCAGGAGCCGGGCCGTGGCGCAGGCCGGGTCCCACAGGGAGCCGTGACCGGGCTCACCCCGCGCCCGCACCCGCACCCACGCGAACCCCTTGGTCCCCACCCCGACCGGGACCAGGGTCCGGCCCCCTACGTCCAGCGTGAACCCGCCCACCTCGGTCAGGCAGTACCGGGCGCGGATCAGGTCGGGGCGGTTGCGGGCGAGCCACAGGCTCCCCTTCTCGCACCCCTCCTCCTCGTCCGCCACCGCCGCGAACACCAGGTCCCGCTTCAGGTTCCATCCTCGCCGCTTCGCCGCCACCATCGCCGCGAGAGATTGCGCGAGCATGTGCTTCATGTCCACGGCGCCGCGGCCCCACAGGTACCCGTCCGCCTCCACGCCCCGGAAGGGGGGGTGGGTCCAGTCCCCGGGTGCCGCAGGGACCACGTCCATGTGCGCGGACAAAAGCAGGCCGTCCTCGGGCCGCCCGTCCCCCGCGGACAACCGCGCCACCAGCATCCCCCTCCCGCGCCCTGGTTCCGCCTCCACGATCTCGTAGGCGATGCCCTCGCGGTCCAGCACCCCGGCGAGGTACGCGGCCACGCGCCCCTCCCGCCCCGGCGGGTTGGTCGTGTCCAGGCGCAAGAGCGCCCGCAGGTGCTCCACCGCTTCTCGGAACTCGCTGTCTGTCCACCGGGTGTCCATGGGGTTTCCCTCCTCGGCAGGCAATCATGGCACAAGACCGCCTCGGGGGGAGCGACGATCAGAGCCGGGGTTGACAGTGTCTTGCGACGTGGAACCCGGTCCTTCCACACAGGCACCCCCCGGGCAGACAAACCCTGTTGCCGGCGCTTCGGGGCGGGGAATGGAAAGCGGGGAGGGGTCAGTCGCCAGGGTACGCGGTCCAGTCCGCGGTCCAGTCCGCGGTCCCGATCGCGCCGACGAACGTCGCCGAGGGGTCAAAGAAGCCGTCCGAGGGCGGCGTGGCGCCCCCGGTCAGCGCGGGTGAGCCTGCCTTGGGCTTGAAGTCGGGCGCGCCCAGGTTCCGGGCATCTTCCAGCATCGGGTCGGTCTGGCGGTTCGAGTGGGCCGGGTCCAGCACCGCCGCGGCCACATCAAAGCCGGCCTGGTCGCTCTTGCCGAAGGCCCCGGCATCGTCGTTCGCGATGTCGTGGAAGATCGAGTTCTTCACGAACAGGTGCCCCTGTTGCATCTGGCTCACCGTGGCGGCGTCGTTCACCTGGATGCCGTGGTCGCTGAAGTGGGCCATGACCGCGTTGCGGATGTGGCCGGCCGTGCCGCGCCGGAACATTGCGATGCTCTGCGTCTTGCCCGCGGTGCCCGGGTCCGCGTCGGACCCGACGAACGTGGCATTCCAGACCTCGGGCATGGAACGGGGCGCGGCGTCGTTGTCGTTCTTGTTGTTGTCCGCCTCGATGCCGTTGTCCCCCACGAGGGCGTTTTGCTGGACGATCAAGAACTGGACCCGGCCCGTCCAGCCGAAGTCCCAGTCCAGGCCGTCGTCGTCCGGTTGCGTGATGACCACGTGTCGCAGGTCGGCCGTGCCGCCGAATGCCTCGACGCCGTCATCCGCCCCCTTGTGGACCTGCACGTAGTCCACGACGGTCTTCGACCCGCAGCCGGCCAGGGTCAGGCCGTTCAGTTCGTTGTCCGGGGCCAGTTCGAATCCCGCGAACTCGATGCGGACGTACCGCAATGTCCCGCAGTCGTGCGTCGGGTCCGCTCCGCCGAACACGGTCCGGGCCTCCGTGGCGGGGAAGCCCTCGACCTTCTCGGACCCGCCGGCCACGTTGATCGGGGCCTGACCCAGCAACACCACGCCACCCCAGTCGCCCGGGGCCCGCGAACCGGCCGGCTGGGCGCTCGTGAACACGATCGGGGCCTGTGCGGTCCCCTGGGCATTGATCCGGCCCGAGGCCGTGATCACAAGGGAGGTGCCGTTTTCACCGAGCACCGTGACGCCGGGCTCGATGGTCAGGGTCCCGTTCTCGACGAAGACGTGTTTTTTCAGTGTCACCGTGGCCCCGGCCGGCCACGTCACGTCCCCCGTGATGTCGGCGGCCACCTCGATGGCCGGCGGCGGTCCCGACAAGTCGGTGTGCGGGCCACGATCCGATGGCCCGGCCAGGTCGGTGCCTCCTCCCCCGGGGTCCGAGGGACCCGCTCCCCCGCCTCCCCCGCCGCACGCGACGGGGAGGGTCGCCCACAGCGCGATGATCGTTGTCCTTTTCATGGTGTCGTACCTCCTTGTGTGTTGGATGTCTCTGCCTCGAGCCGCCGGGACTGGAAGGACCAGTCCACCGACACGGACCCGGTGACCCCCGGCCGGTCCTGGTACACGGTCACGCTCCCCTGGCGCACTCGCGCGGCCTGGAACGCGAGGTTGGCCAGGGCCAGGCGCAAGCGAAATCCCATGCCCAGTTCCTGGGAGGCGGTCAGGTCCAGACGATGGACCGGGTCCTCGTACACATCGGGAAGACGGTCGAATCCCACCTCGGAGATTCGGGGACCCGACACGTTGTACAGGACGTTGACCTCGGTGCCCGTGCGCTCGCCACGCCATCCGAGCCCGAGGTTGATGACATACGGGGACTGCCCCTGGAGGGGGCGTTTCCGGCTCGTCTGGAGCGTGGCCTGGTCTTCCGAAAAGGTCACCCGCGACCGGATCACCGCAGCATTGCCGAGGACGCGAAACTCGCGAAGTGCCCGCGAGACCCACGCCAGGTTCGTGCGCGCCTCGACCTCGAACCCGACGAGCCAGGCCCCCGGCGCGTTGTCAAAGCCGACATCCCCCTGCGACGCGGCCAGGATGACCCGCTCGATGGGGTGCTGAAAGTACTTGTAGAATGCGCCCGCGGCGACCACGGAGTTGGCCCCCAAAAACCACTCCCACCGGAGGTCGGCGCCGTGGATGCGTGTCACGCCGAGGCGCGGATTCCCCGAGACCGTGCGGCGCCGCGTGAAGTCATAGTATGCGAACGGCGCGAGTTCCCGGAACTGCGGGCGCGCGAGGGTCCAGGCATACCCCAACCGCAGGTTCATGTCGGGGCGGATGGCCCAGACCGCATTGAGGGAAGGCACGAAGGCCGACTCCGTCCGGTCCACCCCCGGCTCCACGAAATCGGCGACGGAATAGACGGTTCCGGAATGCAGCCGCTGGCGGGAGCGCTCGAACCGGAGCCCCGGCGTCAGGCGGACCGGTCTGGTCGCCACGATGTCCGCTGCCACGTAGGCCGCGGTCACCATCAGGGACGCCTCGTAAGCGTCCGAGTTGAGGGTCCGCTCCTTCAACCGGAACGAGGGCCCGATGTGCGCGGGCGACAGCATCTCCTCCGGCGCCAGGAACAGGACCGACAGGTCACTGCCAACTGCATCGAACCGGAAGCGACGCGCGTGGAGGTCCCTGGACGACCACTGCACGAGGGCGCCCGCCAGGAAGTGGACCGGTCGAGTGGGCCAGGTGACCTCGACCCCGGCGCCCCCGGACAGGTCCCGGAGCCCGAGGAACAGGCGCTCCGCGCTTCCAGGCCCCTGGGCGAACCGCGTCCGCCCGTCGTCCAGCACGTGGTACTTGATGTTTCGGGTGTCCGGCTCGTCGCGTTTCACGAGCGAGAAGTGCCCCGTCCAGCGCAACTCGACGCCCGAGGCGGACGAAAGGAGGTGCCTGCCCCGCACCTGCGTGAACGAGAGGGTGCGCGCGATGAACTGGAGTCTCGATGACGTGAAATCCTGGGCGTCCGTCTCGTTGTACCCGGAAGCCATCTGCGCGACCTTGTCGGCGTCGCGGATGAACAGGGAGAGGACCTCGATCTCGTGGGACGAATTGAACCGAAGTCCGATGTCCGCGAGGGCTCCCAGTCGCGCGGTCTGAAGACCCGTCGTCACTCGGGTCTGCTCGCGGACCACGGTCTCTCGGTCGTCCACGGGGGTTGTGCCGTTCGCCCCGTCCCCGGTCGCCGCGAGCGTGGCCCGGGCCACGTCGGCCTCCCGCACCCGGTCCTTGTGGGCATACTGGAGCGAGACGAGGTAGCCCAGGCGGGCCTGACGACCGAGCGCGATCGTGTCCCCCACCGTGCCGGCCACGTCGAGGTTGGGCGCAGCCCGGCGCGTCGTGGTGCTCCATTCGTTGCGAAACGCCTCGCCCGCTGTCTCCACGACGGTCGCGTCCACCCCACCGGACCCCTGGACGAGCGGCACCCCGTCCGGAAGGGCGTCGGGCAGGGCGCGCGCACCGTCATCGAAGCCGAGGAAATCCAGCCGGCCGCCTCGGTAGGTGTTCATCCGGCGGAACGTGGACGCGGAATCGAAGCCCATGCCGAGTTTCACCTTGGCCTCGAGGTGGTCGGGGAAGGCGTTCGTCTCGATCAGGAGCGCACCGCCCCCGAAAGTGGCCGGCAGGTCCGCGGTGTGCGTCTTGCCCACCGAGAGGTTCGCGAGGAGACTTGCCGGGAGCAGATCCAGGGGAAACGCGGGCTCGTCCGGGTCCGGACTCGGCAGGGTCACGCGGTTGATGAGCGTCGCGGTATAGCGGCCTCCGAGTCCCCGGATGGCCGCGTACCGCCCGTCCACCAGGGTCGTGGCCACGATCCGCTTGACCGCGTCCGACGCGGTCGAGTCCGGGGTGCGGGCGATCTCCTCGCTGCTGACCGCGTCCGACACGCTGCTCGCCCGCTTGCGCCTCTCGAGCAAGGTCCCCTCCTTGCGGGTGTCCGCCCTGGCGACCACGACGAACTCGAGGACCGCCGACTCGTCCGGCTCCAGGTCCACGTCCAGGCGGGTCATGCGCCCCGGCTCGACCACGACTCGGCGGACGCGGCGGGTCCGGTACAACTCGTGCCGCACCCGGACCTCGTGGACGCCTGGCTTCAGCCTCAACCGATAGCGCCCGCCGTCGTCCGTTTGCGTTGCGCCCTCTCCCCCGGACACCACCTCCACCGACGCCTCGACGACCGGGTCTCGGGTCTCCCGGTCCTGGACGACCCCTTGCACCCCGGAGGCCGGCACGTTCTCTGCGCGGCTCGTCTTGGCCCACGCCAGCACGAACAACATCCCTGCCACGAGAGACGCGCATCCCGATGGCCCGGGCCGCGTCATGGCCTCGCCTCGACCCCCAGGGGATCGGGGATGACCACGAGGGGTTCTGCGCCGCCCGAGCGCGCCAGGTCCATGACCTCGACCACGCGCCCGTACAAGGCATCGTCTTCCGCGGAGAGGAAGACCACCCGCTCCTTGCGGGCGGCGAACAGGCGCCGAAGCCTCGGGGCGAGCGCGGTGGTCTCCACGGCCTCGTGGTTCAAGGCAACGCCACCGTCCTTCCGGACGCTCACGACCACGGCGGGCGCTGCCTCCTCGTCCGGGGGCGGCCCCTCGACGTTTTCCGGGACGCGCACGTGAAACTGTTTCATCAAGAGCGGGGTCACCACCATGAAGATGATGAGCAGGACCAGCACCACGTCCACGAGAGGGGTGACGTTGATGTCCGGGCGGACGCGCGGGCCGTTCGTGTCGGCGAATCCCATGGTCACTCCCCCTCTTGCGGCGCGGTGACCTTCAGGGCGACGCCCGAAAGGCCGGCGTCACGACATCGCCGGAACACCTCCCGCACCTTCCGAAAGGCGGTCTTGCGATCCGCCTGCAGCAACACGGGGCGTCCGGGATTCACCCGGCGTTGTTGTTCGAGGAGGTCGGACAGGACTTCCAGGCTCACGGGCCGCCCGCTCCACAGCACCGAGCCGTCCGCACCCACGCTCACCGCAATCGGGTCCATGCCCTTGGGCTCGGGGTCGGGGTGGCGGGCCTTCGGCAGGTCCAGGGCGATGCCTGATTCCATCATCGGCGTGACGACCATGAAGATGATCAGGAGGACCAGCACGACGTCCACCAGGGGCGTCACGTTGATGGTCGGTCGCACCTTGTTGGTTCGGGACATGAAGTATCTTCTTTCAGCAAAGAGACTCTCCGGTGCGCTGCGTGGAGAGGCGCTCGGCAGGCCCGATGACCGCCGGCACCTCGGCCCGGACGCGGACCGCACCGTGGAACATGCCGTCCATCAGTTCGCCCGCCGCGGTCTTCAGGGCGAGCATCTCGGACTCGACCCGGCCGTTGAGGTAGTTGAACGTCAGGACCGTTGGGATCGCGACCCCCAGTCCGATGGCAGTCACGACCAGTGCCTCGGCGATACCGGCTGCCACCGCACCGATCCCGCTCGAGTTGTCCGCCGCGATCCCTTCGAAGGCGGTGATGATCCCGATGACCGTTCCCAGGAGCCCCACGAACGGGGCCACGGACCCGACGGACGCGAGGATCCCCATCCCGCGACGCAAATCCGCTTCCAGGTTCTCCAGGCAGCGCGAGGTCGCGTTCCTGACCGAATCGGGCGCGGCGGTCCCCTGGCCCCTGGACGACAGCCACGCCTCCGCGACACCCGCGAGGAGGGTGGCGAACGGGCTCCTCCTGTCCTGTCGAGCCGCCGCCGCAGCCGCCTCCCACTCCCCGGCGACCACGGCCGGCGCGACGCGGGCCGCAAGCGCCCTGGCCCGCCTGCGACCCACGCGCAGGCCCCACCACCGCTCGATCCCGACCGCGACGGAGGCCACGGCCATGACGAGCAGTGCCCCGATGATCACGTGGCCGAAGGCGGACATCTTCTCGAAGATCTCGATGAAGTGGAACGACATGACCCCTCCTCAATTCAGACGAAACCGGAATCTCAGGACGCGGAAGACCGCGACCTCCTGACCCTCCAGCGAGGCCGGACGGAACGTCCAGTCTTTCACCGCGGCTTCGACCGCGGAGACAAAGGGCTCTTCCCCCCGCAGCGCCTTGACCAGGACGACGCGGCCCTGTCTCGTGATCTCGACCTTGAAGTCCACCTGGCCCTCGACCCCGGCGAGCCTGGCTTCCTCCGGGTACGCAGGTTGCGGGTTGCCGGGGTCCGGAATCGGTGGCGTCGTGACTTCCGACCACTGGATGGGGCGGGCGCGCCTGGGGTCGGGAAGCGCGGGCGTGGCCGTGGTCGCGACCGAGGCAGCGCCGAGCCCCACGAGCCCGCTGCCGGCCCCCGCAGCCTCGTCGGAGCCCGGAGGACGTACCGGGTCCACGTCCAGCGGGGCCGAGGCGGGGACGCGCCTGGGCGCCTCCAGGGCCTTGCGCAGTCTCTTTCCGCCCGCGGAAGCGGAGGTCTTTGGTCTCGGCGGGTCGGGCGTCGGGGCCGGAGCGGGCGCCGCGGCCGGTTCCACCGGCGTGGCCGAAGGTCTGGGCGCGAACGAGATCGGGATGACCCGCTCCTCGGTGGGGGGGGGCCGCCTGGCGACCAGGACCACGGCGCCGGCGATGACGGCCGCGTTGACGATGCCCGATGTCAACACGAATCCGATCCACCGCCTCCGGCGTGCCGCCGACTTCCGACCTTCGAGGGACTCGAACACGGTCACCTCCACTCGCCCGCCAGGATGCCCGCTCCTGGTGACCGTCCGTCGAGACTGCCGTAACAAGTCTGTGACAACGACTGTCACAGTCTGTTTGCGGAGATGTCACGGTTGCGTCATCACGACCCGGCACGATGGGACAGGCAGGACCGGGGTCCAGCCCGGTCCCACCGGTCGCAAGCACGGAGGACGTTGTGACGCGCAGAGTCCTGGTCGTCGAAGACGAGGCGGATTTCGCGACCCTCGTGGCGGAAAGCCTCCGGCGGTCCGGCCTGGAGTGCGTGACGGTCGGGTCGGGGCAGGCCGCCCTGCTGGAGGCCAGACACCGGCGTCCGGACATCGTCCTCCTCGACCTCATGTTGCCCGACATCTCGGGCATCGAGGTCTGTCGCCGCCTGAAGTCCGACGCGGCCACTCGCGACATCCCGGTCATCATGGTCACCGCCAGAGGCGAGGAGGTGGACCGCATCGTGGGCTTTGAACTCGGGGCGGACGACTACGTGGTCAAGCCCGCGAGCCTCCGCGAACTGCGGCTGCGCATCCTCGCGGTGCTCCGGCGAGGCTCGGACCTTGCGTCGGAGTATCAGTCCTTCGAATTCGGAAGCCTGCGGGTGGACGGCCCCGGGCACCGGGCCTTTGTCGGAGGAACCCCCATCCCGCTCACCCCGCTCGAGTTTCGGCTGCTTGTGTTTCTGGGGAGCCGCCGTGGTCGCGTGGTGCCTCGGGACACGATCCTGGCCGCGGTCTGGGGCATCGAGGCGGAGGTCGAGCCTCGCTCCGTGGACGCGCTCGTCAAGCGCCTGCGCGTAAAACTGGGCGAGGCCGGTCGCCATGTCGAGACGGTCTGGGGGGTCGGATACCGATTCTCGGACAGCCCCTGATTCTCGTTCGTGTTCAGAAAGTGTTTACGAAATGAATTCCCACCGCGCCGGTCGCCGCATCTCATCGGGACCCCACGGACCGGACGTGCCATCCGAGGCACGTCCTGTCGCGCATGTGGACATTCCCCACTCGCTCGTGACCGATCAATGGAAGCCTATCCTTTCTTCAGGTTGCCTCGAACCGCTTCTGCTCTTGAAACGCGGGGCTCCTTGCCGTGCAAGTCCTTGATTTCGCGCACGCCCACGCCTACGCCCACGGTGGGGAAGGTCCTCTCGCGCATGCCGTCGGCACGCGCTCCCACGTCTGATAGACTCCCGGGACAGGGGGCGGGACATGACGTGCATCCCCTCATGGACGGCTGTCGCGTGGGTGGCGGGTGGCCTCGCGTGCGCGGGGGCCAGTCCCGGTGCGGCTTTGGACCGCCTGTCGGGACCGGCGGACACCCCGGACGCGGCCGGCGAGACGGTCCAGCCGGTGACGCCGCCGGCGCGCGACGTGGTCCCGTACGCACGGTTGTGGGCCCGATCCACGAGCCCCACCCGCGGTTTCTGGCCGCACGAGGCCTGGGACGCCGTGTTCACGGTGCGGGACTCGTCGCCCGAGACGGGGTACAAGCCGCTGCCGGGCGAGGAGAACGCGATCCGCGTGGACCTTCAGCCCTGGCTGGGCCGGGCTGTACCCTTGCGGTCCGTGTCGTGGTCGTGGGAGGGGGCGGACCCGTCTTGGGTCGAGGTCCGACTGGCCGAGGGATGCGGGCTCCCCCCCTCGCGCATCCTCGACTGGCCGGACCCTCGACTCGCCCTCGACCTCGGCGACTCCTCGGCCGGCTGCGTGGAGGTACGCTTCCTCGTCGCGGCGGACTGTTCCGTGACCGCGCTGTCCGTGTGGACCGCGGACCCCTCCATCCCCTGGCCGGACGACGCCGGACCGGAGCGCCCCGGCCCGCCCGTGCACCCGCGGTCCGGGGTGATCGAGGGGTTCTATGGCCTGCCGTGGTCGTGGCGGGAGCGGTCCCGCATGGTCCGGGCCATGGCCGGGCTCGGGCTCGGGGCCTACCTGTACGCCCCCAAGGACGACCCCCTTCACCGCGGGCGCTGGCGCGAGCCCTATCCCGACGACGAGATGGACCGGTTCGAATCCTGGAACGGGGAGGCGCGCGGCCTCGGGGTCACGGTCTTCTTCGGAATCAGCCCGTTCATTGACTTCGAAGACGACGACGAGGACTACCGGATGCTCCTGGACAAGTCGCTCCAGTTCGCCGCGCGCGGGTTCACGGGATTCGCGCTCCTCGCGGACGACATCGAGTTCGAGGCCCAGGTCCAGGTGGACGGGGCGCTCGGCGGGTCTCACGCGGACCTCGTCAACCGCCTGCTCGCGGACCTGCGCGCGGAGGTACCGGACGCGCGGATGTGGTTCGTCCCCACCGTGTACAGCGACGAACGTCTGGAGCGGTGGCCGGGCGCCCCGGCGTATCTGGCGGCCCTCCAGGCCCTGGACCCCGCGGTCGAGGTCCTGTGGACCGGCCCCAGGACGTCATGCGCGACCATGGCCCGCGAGGACATCCTCCCCTTCCGGACCCTCGTCGGCCGCGACCCGTTGATCTGGGACAACTTCTGGGCGAACGACGGCGGGGACCTGTTCATGGGCCGCGTCCTGCTGGCCCCGTTCTCCGGGCGGTCCGCGGACCTCCTGGACGCCGTGAGCGGCATCGCCCACAACCTCTCGTTGCAAGGGGCCCTGTCGCGCCTCGCGCTCGGGACCTTCGCGGCGTGGCTCGAGGACCCGACTCGCGCGCCGGACGCGCTGGTGGACCGCGCAATCGCCGCGGAGCAGTCCTTCGCGACCGGCGCGGGCCGGGACCCGGGGCGCGACGCGCGCGCCCTCGCCTTCCTGATGGCCCTGTTCGAGGGGTCCGCCGTGGACCCCTATCCACGCTTCGAGGCGCTCGAGCAAGCGGTCGAGGCCCTGCGGGCCGCGGTCGCGAGTGGCGGGGCCGTTCCAGTCGCGCAGGCGGGGACCCTGCTCCCCCTCCTGGCCCGGATGGGGGCCATCCCGTCGGACCTGCACCACTCCGGGCTTGACGCGGACCTCGTGGACGACGCGTGGTTTCCGGCGGAGAAGGCGCGGGCCGAGGCCATGGTCGGCCTGTGGACCCTGGCCCTCCTCGGCGAGCGGCTCGCGGGCCGCGCGGGGACCCAGGCCGAGGCACAGGCGGTCGAGGCCCTGGAGGCGTCGTCCCGCAACCGCTTCCTGTTCGGTCCCGGGTCCCTGGCCGCGCTCCTGGACGAGGTCCGCGCGCTTTCCGTCGAGGACCGGGGATTCAGGCCGCCGGCGCGGGCCGAGGCCGATCCGCCGGCCTGCATGGCCGGGACTCCCGCGTCGTGGCGGGGCTGGGCCGACGCCACCCGCGTGGAGGTCGAGGGTCTCCCCGGGGCCGGCGTGGACGCCCAGGGCCTCGTGGTCTGGACCCCGCCGCACGCCGGGGCCTTCGAGGCGGTCGCGGTCGCGCTGTCGGACGAGGGCTGGGACTTCCAGGTCCTCGCGTGGGTCTGCGCCGGGGAATGAGCGCCCTGACGCGGTGCCGATCGGGCGTTCCAGTCAGTGTCTGTTATGACGACTTTGGTTGATGAATTCGCATCACGCGAAAGTCATGGACCGGTCGAGAACGGGGTCCGGGGGTATGGACAAGGTCTGCAAGAACGTTTTCACATCTGGCCCGACAGGTCGTGGCGTCGGGCCTGTCGGTCCAGAGGCCGCGCTCCCGGCACCCACCGGGTGGTCCCTGGTCTCTTGGATGGCTCCGGAAAGAAGTGGGACGCGGTCGGATACCACCGAGCGGGATCCTGACGAGACACAGCAAGCAGGCCAGTCTGGAGGGCCTGGAAGACCACGGGTGAAAGGGAATCGGGTCCACCTCGCCTCCAGGTCGCGTTTCCACGGCGTTCGCGATGGACCGCAACGATTCCAGGCGGTTCTGCGCTATCCGAACGGCATGGCGTGAAGCCCGTAGCCTGCTCCGAATTCCCGTCCGCGACCCTGTCACTTGCACGGTTGTACTTTCTGACGTACAAGTAGTTGTCCCTTTGGGAGTATTGACATGCCAAAGGCGTCGAACATCGTACCGGTGAGCGACTTCAGACAGGACGCCGCTGCTATTCTGGACCGCCTGACCAGAACGAGGGAACCACTCGTCATCACCAGGAGGGGCAGACCTGCTGCCGTGTTGATGAGCATTGACGAGCACGACCGCACCGAACATGAACGTCAACTCCTTTACCTCCTGGCTCGCGGCGAGGCGGATATCCACGCTGGAAAAGGACACGACCTGGAAACTGTCCTTGCCGAAGCGGATGAGATCCTGTCCAGGAGTTGACGTTGCGGCTGCTACTGACGCCGACCGCCCGGTTGCAGTTCCTGTCCGCGATCGAGTACATCCGAAAAGACAATGCATCCGCTGCTCGGAAGTTCCGTCGCAAGGCAGAGCAGGTTCTTCGTAGGCTTCTGCGCTTTCCGGACTCCGGGCGACGAATCCCTGAATTCCCTGAACTTCCGTTTCGGGAAGTGATTGTTCCACCTTATCGCTTCTTCTACCGAAAAGAAGGGACGAACATCTGGGTGGTTGGCGCATGGCATGGCGCGCAACTGCCTGGCACCCCTGGTGAATCTGCCAGCCCCTGACCTTGTTTTCGGTTCATCGTGTTCCTGCTGGCCGCACCGCCTTGCCGGGTCAAGGCTCGCCGTGGGGGGTGAATTGGCACGAGAAATCCAAGAGTTCAAGTGCCAAGAGGGGGGCGTGCGACGCCCCCCTCGAATGGTGTCCGGTCTCCTTGAAGATGCCGACAATGAACACTTTCCTGGGGCAAGTCCTTTTCCGAACCCCCCTGAAGACCGCATCAATGCTCTATCTGCCGACATCGCCGATCGCACTGCGGATGCTTCGCTCAGGAACGATGCACGTGTACGGGCAGGCCGCCCGCGGCCTCGGCGGCCTCGAGGGTCAGTTCCGAGAAGGTCGGGTGCGGGTGAATGGTCGCGGCGAGGTCCTCGATGGTCGCCCCCATCTCGATGGCCAGCGTGGCCTCCGCGATCAGTTCCGAGGCAAAGGGACCGACGATGGCCTGGCCTAGGACTCGCCAAGGGTCGGGCTCGTGCAGCACCTTCACAAAGCCGTCCGCCTCGCCCATGGTCCACGCGCGCCCGAGCGCGGTCAAGGGGAAGCGGGTCACCTGGACCGGGACCCCTTGTGCCGTCGCCTCCCGTTCGGTCAGCCCGGTCCAGGCGACCTCGGGGTCCGTGAAGACCGCCGCGGGGATCGCGCGGTTGTCGAGGGCCGAGGGCCGCCCGGCCAGGACCTCGGCCGCGACCTTGGCCTCGCGCGAGGCCTTGTGCGCGAGCATCGGCCCCGGGGTCACGTCCCCGATGGCGAACATGTGCGGGACGGACGTGCGGCGCTGCTCGTCCACCAGGATGAACCCGCGGTCGTCCGTGCGGACCCCCGCGCGTTCCAGGCCCAGGTCATCCGTGTTGGGCCGGCGCCCGACCGCCACCAGGACGCGGTCAAACCGCTCCACGCGCGACTCGCCGCGCGTCTCGAGGGTCACGTCGGCCGCATCGCCTCGGGGCTCCATGAGGACCGCACGGGTCTCCAGCAGGATCGCTTCAAACCGGCGGGTGAGCCGGCGGTGCAGGAGGCGCGAGAGGTCGCCGTCCGCGCCCGGGACCAGGGTGGCCGCCATCTCCGCGACCGTCACGCGCGACCCGAGTCCCGCATAGACCGACCCGATCTCCAGGCCGATGTACCCGCCGCCGACCACGAGGAGGCGCTCGGGGACCTCCGGGAGGTCCAGGGCCTCGCGCGAGGTCCATGCGCCCTCAAGCCCCTGCGGCACCAGGGGTCGCGACCCGGTGGCGATGATCGCGTGCCGGAAATCCACCCCGGCCACCTCCGACCCGAAGACCTGGAGCGAGTGCGGCCCATCGAGGCGCGCCCGCCCACGCATCACCTCCACGCCCCGCCGCTTCAAGAGGGCCGCCACCCCGCGCGCGAGGCGGTCCACCCCGGCGTCCTTCCACGCGCGCAGGCGTTGCACGTCCAGGCGCACCCCCTCGACGTCGAGCCCGAACGTCTGGCCCTCCTGCGCGGCCCGGGCCACGCCGACCGCGTGGATCAGGGCCTTGGAGGGGATGCACCCCTCGAGCAGGCACGTCCCACCCGGGCGCTCCCGCTCGTCCACCAGGACGACATCGAGCCCGAGGTCCGCCGCGCGCAGGGCCGCCACGTACCCGCCGGGGCCTGCCCCGACCACCACCACGCGCGCCTCCTGGCGCAGGGAACCCATGACCACGGCCTCAACCCTCCACGACGAGCCTCAACGGGGTTTCCAGGAGGTCCCGCACCCGCCCCACGAACCGCGCGGCCTCGGCCCCGTCCGCGATGCGGTGGTCGAAGGATAGGGTCATGGGCAGGAGGGTCCGGACCACGACCTGCCCGTCACGCACGACCGCGCGGGGTGCCGCCCGACCCATCCCGAGTATCGCGGATTCCGGGTAATGGATGGCCGGCACGAACGAGGTCCCGCCCAGCACGCCGATGTTGGTGATCGTGAACGTCCCGCCGCGCAGGTCCTCCACGGTGAGGCGGTTTTCCCGCGCCCGGAGGGCCAGGTCCTCGACCCCGGCCGCGATGCGCTCGATGCTCATGCGGTCCGCGTCCTTCAGGTTGGGCACGATCAGGCCCCGGTCCGTGTCCACGGCAATCCCGATGTGATGATATTTTTTGTAAATCAGTTCTTCGCGGAATGGGTCCAGGCTCGCGTTGAAGACCGGGTGGTGCCGGAGCGCGGCGGTCACGGCCTTGACCACGAACGCGAGCAGGGTCAGGCGCGGTCCGGCCCCGCCCCGCCGCTCGTTCTCCGCGCGGCGAAAGGCTTCGAGGTCCGTCACGTCCGCCTCGTCCATGTGGGCCACGTGCGGGATCAGGACCATGGCGGTCACGGTATTGCGCGCGACCTTGCGCCGGATGGAGCGCACGGGCTCCCGCATGACCTCGCCCCACCGCGAGAAGTCGGGCAGGGGCTCCAGGTCGAGGTAGGGGATGCCCTGGGCCCGCGCCACCCCCTCGCGGGGTCCCTCGTCGTCCAGTGCC
>FWPU01003978.1_pt1 | contig 35578 bp, 42 predicted proteins | sample 2228361 | NCBI WGS metagenome assembly FWPU01 (sample SAMEA103939777, study PRJEB20133) | metagenome
CATCTTTAGCGTTGCAATACCCCCCTACAAATTCATTGACAAAATAGGATAAATTTTATAAAATTTGTTTCGTGGTTTTTGAATAAATTTTTTCAAAAGGAGAAATATTTTGGCTCAAAAAAATCTAATTTCTGTTTCTGACTTTTCAAAAGAAGAAATAGTTAGAGTTATTGAAACTGCTCTTGATATGAAATATAACCAGAAAAGAATACCAGAAGCTCCACTTAAAGGCAAGACTCTTGCTATGATTTTTCAGAAACCATCTACAAGAACAAGGGTCTCTTTTGAAGTTGCCATGTTTCAACTCGGTGGACATGCAATTTTTTTAAGTGGTGGGGAACTCCAACTTAAAAGAGGAGAAACAGTAGCAGATACCTCTAAGACACTTTCAAGGTATGTTGATGCTGTGATGATGAGAGCAAATAAACATCAAGATATCATTGAATTTGCAAAAAATTCTTCGGTACCTGTTATAAATGGTTTAAGCGATATAGAACATCCCTGTCAGGTATTAGGAGATATTTTGACTATAGCAGAGAATATATCAAAAGATAGAAAAAAACTAAAAATGGAAGAACTAAAAAATTTAAAATTTGTCTTTATTGGAGATGGTAATAATGTCTCAAATTCATTGATGTTAGTTTCTGCTATACTTGGCATGAATTTTGTAGCATGTACACCAGTAGGGTATGAACCAAATAAAGATATTTACAACAGAGCACTGGAAATTTCAAAAAAGACAAAAGCAAAGATTGAAATTTCAAACAATCCACAAAATGCAGTAGTCAATGCTGACTTTCTATATACAGATGTCTGGACAAGCATGGGAAAAGAAGAAGAACAAGAGAAAAGAAAACAAATTTTTAGACCGTATCAAGTTAACAAAGAACTTTTACAGAAGACAAATAGAAATACAAAATTTTTGCATTGTCTGCCTGCTGTGAGGGGAGAAGAAGTTACAGACGATGTTTTAGATAGTCCACAGTCAATTGTTTTTGACCAGGTAGAAAATAGATTACATATTCAAAAAGCGATACTTTTGTATTTGATGAAGTGAGGATATAACAATATGGCGGTTTTTGAAATTGTAAAATATCCAAATAAAATTCTTAGAAAGAAAACAAAAATCGTTAAAGCAATCACATCAGACACAAAAAAACTTATAAGAGATATGATTGAGACGATGAAAAAGAACAATGGTATAGGACTTGCTGCAAACCAAGTAGGAATACCACTTAGAATCCTTGTTATATCTTCTAAGGATAAGAACAAAAAAAATAACGATATAGCTCTTATAAATCCTGTAATTGAGAAGAAATCAGGTAAAATTTATGAAGAAGAAGGATGCCTTTCTTTTCCTGGAATTTATTTGAAAATAAAAAGAGCAAACTATGTTAAAGTTAAAGCAGTAAATGATAGAGGTAAAATTATAACAATTGAAGCAGATGGTTTAATAAGCAGAGCCCTTCAGCATGAAATAGACCATCTTGATGGTAAGACATTTCTTGAGCGCCTTCCATTGATAAAAAGACTAAAAACTATTAGAGAAATTAAAAGAAGAATTAAGAGTGGTACTTGGTAGAATTTTTCAACTAACTGCAAGCGACAATTATTTATAGACATTTTTTACTAAAAAGGTAGTTGCTCATGTTTGTGGCAAAGTTAGTAGCATTAGCAGTTGAGATTTTTTCTTTTTGTGAATTTTGTTGATAATTGTAGATGATTGTTCTTTGTGATGTGGGTTTTAATTTGGTAAGATCTTTCTGATTAAAACAGATTAAAACATTAGAAGTAGAATTCTAGAGTGTTTTTTTGAGTCAGAGTTAAAAGTTGTGTGAGCGTGTATCTTTGGTGCCAATCATCTTGCTTTGTAAAATGGGGATTTCCCTCCCCAAATACATACTCAATAAATCAAGCAAACTACAATTAGCCCGGACAATTTCTTCAATTAACATTAAGCTTAATTAAGATAGCAAAATTGCTATTGTGAATAAAATGTAAAACTAAAAACTATTGTAGTAATGAAAAATCTCCTATTTGCAGGAATAAATCAATAACTTTTTTTAGAAGAGAGAGACGATTTTTACAGAGGTCCTCCTCCTCAACCATAACCATAACTTTTTCAAAGAAATTGTCTATTGGTTGACGCAATAAAACAAGTTTCTTAAGAACATCAAGATATTGTTTTTGCTGGTTAAGCATAAAAACTTCTTCCTGAATTCTTTCTATACTCTGGAAAAGTTCTTTTTCTTCTTTTTCAATAAGTTTATCAACTACTAAATCCCTGGTAGCTTTTACTAACTTTTTTTGCTGTGCTTGTTTTATTATGTTTGCTGCTCTTTTATACCCAATTATAAGTGGTTCAAAATCAGGTAATTTGCGAATTTCCTTTATTGCTTTTATTTTCTGTTCTGTATCTGATAAATTATCAAACCCAACCGAAAGCACAGCACGAACCTCATCAAACCTATAACCTTTTTCTTCAAAAATTATTTCAAGCCGTTGAGAAAAGAATTCAAGAACAGAAGAGATTAAAGCACCTCTATCCACAACAACTTTTTCAGGTAGCAAATCTATTGTTTTTTCAATTAAAGACCTAACTGATATATTTAAGTTTTTCTCAAGGATAATTCTTAAAAGGCCTATTGCCTGACGACGAAGACCGTAAGGGTCACTTGTTCCTGTTGGAATTAAGCCAACTGCAAAGTCACCAACAATTGTATCAATTTTATCTGCAATTGAGACAATTGTTCCACAGGTTGTTTCAGGAAGTTTACCCTGTGAAGTTAAAGGCCAGTAATGTTGTTCAATTCCATGTGCAACCTCTTGTGGTTTGCCACTTTTTAGCGCATAGATTCTGCCTGCTATTCCCTGAAGTTCTGGAAATTCATATACAAGTTCTGTTGTGAGGTCTACTTTCGATAATTCTGCAGTGTAAAGAATATTTTCTGAACCGCCAAGCCATTTTGATATTTCAATAATTCTTTGAGTTTTGTCATAATAAGTTCCCAATTTTTCCTGAAAAACAATTTCCTTTAGTTTTTCTATTCTTTTGTCAAGCGGAATTTGAAGGTCTCTATTATAGAAAAACTGTGCATCATTTAATCTTGCTGAAAGAACTCTTTCATAACCTTCGCGAACAATTTCCTGATATTCAGAAGGTCCATTTCTTATTCCTACAAAATAGTTTGTTAGTTTTCCTTTTTGGTCTGTCAAAGGGAAAAATTTCTGATTTTTTTCAAGGCAGGTTATTATTATTTCCTGTGGCAGTTGCAGAAATTTTTCATCAAATTTTCCAACAACTGCTGAAGGAAATTCAACTAAAAAATTTATCTCATCAAGAAGTTTTTCGTTCAGTTTTAGTTTCAAATTATATTTCTTAATTGTCTGCTCAATAATTTTTTTTATTGTCTCTTTTCTCTGCTCATGGTCAACAATTACATAATTGTTTTTAAGCACATGAACATATTTCTGTGGTTCTTGTATTTTTATTTTTTTGTTTGATATTGTCCATAGCCCATAAGTGAAGTTAGTTGACTTTACATCTGCAATTTTAATCTTAATTGTTTTGTTTCCATATAAAGCAACTAGATTTCTTATAGGCCTTGCAAAACGAATTCCACCGGAACTCCAGACCATTGTTTTTGGAAAAGAAAGTCCAAGAATAATATTTGTAAATATTTCTGGTAATAATTTTTCTGTTTCAATACCTCCAATATTTTTTACAACGCAGAGATATTCACCTTTCTGTGTTTTTTTAATCTTTAATTCTAAAGGACTGACTTCCTGGTCTTTTGCAAAACCTAGTCCAGCAGAAGTGAAATTTCCATTTTTGTCTTTTGCTATACTCAAGGGAGGGCCAATAATTTCAACTGATTCTTGTTTGGTTTTTTCTGAAAGTTTTTCTATATAAACTGTTAGCCTTCTTGGGGTTAAATATATTTTAATTTCCTTAAACTCAAGATTCTTTTCGGTCAGTAATCTTGTAGAAATATCTTTTAATTCTTTAATTGTCTGTGGAAAAAATCTTGCTGGAATTTCTTCAGTATAAATTTCTAAAAGTGCATCTTTAGGCATTTTGCTCTATATATTTTTTAGCAACACTACCTGCTAAATTTCTTACTCTTGATATATAAGAGGTTCTTTCTCCTACTGAAATTGCGGCCCTGGCATCAAGTAAGTTAAAAAGATGTGAACACTTCAAAACAAAATCATAAGCGACAAGAACAAGCCCTTTTTCAAGTAACCTTTTTGCTTCTTGTTCGCATTCATCAAAATGTTTTTTTAATAATGAAGTATTGCTTTCTTCAAAATTGTATTTTGAGAACTGTTTTTCATCTTCAAGATGAACTTCGCCATAAGTAATATCTTTTGACCACAATATATCATAAACAGAGTCCTTTTTTTGAGAGAACATTGTAAGTCGCTCAAGTCCATAAGTAATTTCAACAGAAATTAAAGATAAATCAATTCCACCGACTTGCTGAAAATATGTAAATTGTGTAATTTCCATACCGTCAAGCCAGACTTCCCAGCCAAGTCCCCATGCACCAAGTGTCGGCGATTCCCAGTCATCTTCAACAAATCTTATATCATGCTGTTTTAGATTTATCCCTATTTTTTTAAGTGAAGACAAATAAATCTGCTGGATATTTTTTGGTGCTGGTTTAATTATTACCTGATATTGATAATAATGCTGAAGCCGATTTGGATTCTCACCATATCTTCCGTCGGTAGGTCTGCGTGATGGCTCAACATATGCTACTTTCCATGGTTTTAGGTCAAGACATCTCAAAAAAGTTGCAGGATTAAATGTTCCTGCGCCTTTTTCTATATCATAAGGCTGCCATATAAGACAACCATAATTCGACCAGAATTTGTTGAGTGCAAAGATTATATCCTGGAAGGTCATTTATTTAGGGGTAAAACCATTTTTCTTTTTTTTCCATTCACGCCATTGTTTGGCATATTTACTTATCCATTCAAGGCATGCTTTTTCACCAAGGTCACAGCCTGCTTTTTCTGACTCAATCCATTTATATTTTAACATTTCTTCAAATTGCTCTTTTAATTCTTCTTTTATTCTTTCCTGTCTCCATTTTTGTGACTGATTTTGAATCCAATCCCTGAGTGCACATTCTATCCCCACATCATATCCCATTTTTTGAGATAGGTAATACTTATGAGTATCTACCGCTTTTAGTTCTTCTTCAGTGAGTTCTTTAATAATTTCTTCTATACTTTTGTTATTGTTAGCTTCTTGCATCATTTTAGCTCCTTTTTTTTCTTTCAGCTTCTGTTTATTCTCCTTTTACTTCAGTGGACTTCATTTTTAATTAAACTGTAGCTCTTTCAGAATTACTTAACAATTTTTATTATAATAGCATTTTTTTGTCAATTTTGCAATATAAATATTTCCATTCTATTTACTTCAGACAGTGGTTAAAGTAAATATCAGACGAAAACCAAAATATATCAGTAAAATGGCACTAAATATTCTCAAAATAAAAACTAAAGATGAGTTAGTTTTAATTTTGTCAACAATAAACCCAGTAAATACTCCAGCAGGAATAAGAGGTGTAATTAATGTTCCAAGACCAAAAGAAAAACCCGCTATTAAGCCAGATAAAGAGTTTTTTGCCATTGCAGCTATATAAGTTAAAATTGCAATAAGTGGTGCACATGGAGAGAATCCAATTAAAAAACTGAACAGAAAAATATTTATGTTGCTATGATTTATAATTGTTTTCTGGAAAAAATTACAAACAGGATTTAGTAAAGTAAGTTTTTCGCCAATCAGATAAAAGAAACCTATAAGAATTATTAGAACACCAAGAATAAATTGAAGATAGTTATCTTTTAATCCAACTATATTTTGGATAAACCTGTAAAATGAAACTGATAAAAAACCAAGAAGGGAATAAGATATAAGACGTGAAACTGAAAATAGTAAAGTTAGTTTTAGTCCAAAAAGAGTAGTGAGTTTGCCCTGTGGTTTGGAACTGGCGATTATGTAAGGCAGAACTATCGGCAGACATATAAAAAGGCAAGGGCCATTGCCAAGTGTTATACCTGCCAAAAATATTTTTATCAGGTCATTTATGGACACTTTTTACAATTTCAAAAAATTTCTCTTGACAAATTCTGTCTTTTGTATTATTTAATATATTGAAAAATACCGGAGTTCAGGTATAATAAAAATCCTGAACTCCGTTTTTTTATTACCATACACCATAAATCTTTTCACCGCAGTACTTACACTTTCCACTAGTGATATTATTTTCTAAAATCTGATAACCAAATCTCTTTATGAGAAGTTTTTTGCATTTGAAACAATAAGTTGAACCAGCAGGATGGTCAGGTTGAACATTCCCAATATATACATACTTCATACCTGAATCAATGGCAATTTTTCTTAATTTTTCAAGTGTCAAAACAGGTGTAGCAGGATAATTTTGCATTTTATACTGTGGATAAAATCTTGAAAAATGTAAAGGCACATCATCTCCAACATTTTCTTTTAACCATTTACACATATTTTTTATTTCTTCAGGATTGTCATTCAATGTTGGCACAACAAGATAAACAATTTCCAGGTGAATACCTTCCTGTTTTATTGTTTTTATTGCATCAAGAACTGGCTGTAATCTTCCTTCAACAACTTCTTTGTAATATTTTTCATTGAATGCCTTCAAATCAATCTTTATTGCAGAAACATACTTACATAAAAGTTTAAGTGGTTCAGTATTAATAAATCCACCTGTTACAACAACTGATTTAATACCTGCCTGTTTTGCAAGTTTGGCTGTATCAAGCATGTATTCATAAAAAACAACAGGTTCTGAGTAAGTAAAAGCAATAACTTTTGAATTTGTTCTTCTGGCAAGTTGAATAACTGCTTCTGGTGGAATATAAAATGCATCAATGTCTTCCGGTCTTACCTGAGATATTGTCCAGTTCTGACAGAATTTACAGTTAAGATTACATCCAGCAGTTGCAAGTGAAAGCGTTGCTTCAGAGGGCATGAAATGATAAAATGGCTTTTTCTCAATAGGGTCAATATTTATACTGCAGGCTCTTGCATAAACAAGCGTAATTAGTTTCCCATTTTGATTTTCTCTTACCTCGCAAATTCCTCTTTCACCAGGTTTTATCATGCATTCCCATGGACATAGTTTACATTTAACAATATTACCTGGTAATTCTTCATAGAACATTGCAGGATGTGGTCTATGATTTACTTCTGTATATCTTAAAGAGCTGTCAGATTTTGTCGGTTTTTCTATTTCAGGGGTTGCAGTTGTTGTTGAATCTATCTTTTGAGTTTTTTCTTTTTGCTGTATTTCTTCAGTTGATTTAGTAATACTTTTAAGATTTTCAAAAAATATGCTAATAATCAAAACTGAACTTGTTATAAACAAAATCCAGAAAAAGTTTTTTCTCATATTGAGCGAGTTATTCCTCCTGAATTACAAAAAGTTATACACTTGTTACATTGAATACATTCTTTAGTTAAAACTCTAATGGTCTGTAGTTGGTTTGATTTTAACTCAATTGCACCAACAGGACATATTTTAACACATTTCCTACAGAAATTACAATTCTTGTTTGTTTTTATTTTCAAGATACTAAATTTTGATATTATTCCAAAAAAAACACCAACAGGACAGAAATATAGACAATAAAATCTTGAAAAAAATATAGAGCCTATCAAAACAATAACAGTGAATATCAAGAATAATTTTGTTGCTTTGAACATAAAAAAAGTACCAAATGGCTCATAATTTGCAAAATTTGGAACATCAAAAACAAGCGCAAGAACTAACGCAAGCCACAAAAAAAAATATTTTGTTTTTCTTGCTTCCACCTTTGAAAAAGTGGAATAAGAAGAGGATTTTAATAGCATGCCAACCAACTCCTGAACTGCACCAAATGGGCAAATCCATCCACAGTAAAATCTGCCAAATAAAACAATTAGTATAAAATTTAATCCGAGAAAAAAATAAAATAAATAACCTTCACTCAATGGGATAAATCTAAGTGTAAGAATATTGACAATATTAACAAGAGAAATTGTGCTCTGTGTCCAAAAACCAATTAGGAAAATAGAAACAAAAAGCCCAATGACTCGTAGAAATTCTTTCTTTTTCAAAAAACTAATGATAACAAAAGTCATAAAAATGCTAATAAGAATAAATGATAGTTTTTTCTTAAAAACATTTTGTGAGATTTTAATTGACCGCACCTTATGAAATTTATCTATTCTGGATATTGACTCTTTAACAATCTCCAAAATTGTATTTGAAGTAATTGTTGCGCCTGTTATTGTTTCAATTTTTTCTTGAGGTTTGAGAAATTGTTCAAGAAATTTGTTAAGTTTTTCATTTGTTACATAAGGTGGGGTCTCATTGTGGCTGACAACTTCAATTCCTAATATATTTAAAGAAGGATCTAAAACAATAAGCAAATTTATAGGACCACCATATCCTGATTTTTTTATTCCAAGACTAAAAGTATAAAAACAATATCCCACAAGATTTTTTTTTGAATAAACTTCAAAATATTTTTCGGATGTTGGTTTTACTACAAAACTCCCAGAAAAATATTTATTCAGAACCGAGAAGTTCTCAACAGCGGGTCTTTCCTTGGTTTTACTTCTTTTATACAAATTAAAACCGAAAGCCAGAAAAAAAGTAAGAATCGCCAATAATACAACTATTTTTGATGGTTTCATAGAGGAAGATTCCCCTCAGTCCCATTTTTACAAAGGGAAATATTTCTCCCTCTTTGAAAAAAAAGGTTGAGGGAGATTTTAACTCAACCGTTAATCTTTATAGCTTATTTTAATAGTGTGACAAATAATACCAATACAATTTAACTTTTTTTCTTATAAAGTGGAGAAATAGCTCTTAGTTTAGAAATGATTTCAGGGAGGATATCAACAACATAATCAATTTCTTCTTCAGTGTTTTCTCTCCCAAGAGAAAATCTTATTGCTCCTTGTGCAAAAACAGGGTCAACTCCCATTGCTTTTAAAACATGTGATGGCTCAAGTGTTCCACTTGTACAGGCAGAACCAGTTGAAACAGCAACTCCTTTTAAATCAAGATTTAAAAGGATTGATTCTCCTTCAATAAACTTAAACGATACATTTAAGGTATTAGGTAGTCTTTTTTCTGGATGACCATTTAGTTGAACATCTTCAATCTTTTTTGAAATTCCTTCCCAGAGTTTGTCCCTTAAATATGTAAGTGTTTTTATTTCTTTTTCCATGTCTTTTTTTGCAATCTCACATGTCTTACCAAGTCCTACAATCCCTGGTACATTTTCTGTTCCTGCGCGCCTGTTCTTTTCATGATGTCCGCCCTGTAAGATTGACTGGATTCTTGTCCCTTTACGAATATAAAGGGCACCTACTCCTTTTGGCCCATAAATCTTATGCGCAGAAAGTGAAAGCAAATTTATATTAAGTTCTTTAAGATTTATTGGAATTTTCCCAACTGCCTGAACTGCATCAGTATGAAGATAAACTCCGTTTTCACTGCAGATTTTTGATATCTCTTCAATTGGCTGAATTGTACCAACTTCATTATTTGCAAACATTATTGAAACAAGTATAGTTTTTTTGGTTATTGATTTTTTCAAATTATCTAAGTCTATAATGCCATATTTATCTACGGGAAGATAGGTAACTTCAAAACCAAATTTTTCAAGGTTCTTACATGGGTTTAAAACAGCATGATGTTCAATCTTAGAAGTTATTATGTGATTTCCTTTTTCTTTAAGCGCTAAAGCAACTCCTTTTATTGCAAGATTATTTGCTTCTGTTCCTCCTGAAGTAAACACAATTTCAGATGAGTTTTCAGCACCAATAAGTTTGGCAACTTTTTCTCTTGCCTGTTGTATTGCGTTGTGTGCTTGCTGACCAAACCAGTGAACACTTGATGGGTTTCCAAATATTTCCTTATAATATGGTAACATTTCAGATAAAACTTCTGGGTGAACAGGTGTTGTTGCATTGTTATCAAGGTATATTCTTTTTAATTCCATAAAAAACTCCTTATTCAATTTTTCTTTCGTTTAAATTTTTGAATTTTATACCTGACTCAGGACCTGGGATTGGGACAACTGGATCTGTTAAAAGAAATTTTCCTGATTTTATCCACTCTTTTAGTATATTTGCAATTTCAAGTGCTTTTGTATAACTTGAAAGTGGTGCTGTTGGAACTTCTTTATTTTGAACAATAATTTTTCCTGATTTAAGTTGAGCATAATTTACTTCACCAAGCGAGTTTGATATCCTTTCAGGATAATCTTTGCTATAGTCAACTATTTGAGTAAATATATCACTGTCTTTTACTGCTGTATATATTGCTATTTCTTCGTCAAGCACAGGAATTGGTATTCCTATTCCGACTGTAAGAGTTGCACCGTATCCAAGCATGCTTGTTCCAACAAGCCATTCTGGTTTCATTTGCTTAAGGTCACCAATAACTGCAAGTGTTCCTGCAGGATATTTTGGAACTCCATTTTTGTTTCTTGAAACTGAAGGATTATGTTGTGTTCCGTGCCAGCAGACATAACCAATTCCACCGCCAAGAAATATTTTTGTGCCAATTCCTATTGTTTTGTAATAAGGGTCATTCAAGAGTGGAGATAACTGTCCTGCACTACAGTAGTTTGCATTTCCAAGGTTTGGCTTTAAGACGCCCATATATGTGTAAATTATTCTATCTGACAAATTAACTGCTACATTATAATTTTGATATGAATTTCTTGGGTTAAAAAGAATTGCTTCATTGACATCTCTTATATTTATAAGTGTTTCAAGTTTTTTTCTTGGATAACAATCTGTTCCATAAGCAGTTGCGTTTAATCTTATGTCTTTACCTGCAACAAATTCCTGAATAACATGACCACCACCATATTTGAACTCACCAGGATAAATTTTATTTCTTGGATCATCGTCAGGTATTGCTGTACAACCGAGATATAAATCTACTGCTGCCCAGCCACAATAAGCAGGAACTTCATTTAAATAGCATCTACCACCGCCAAGTTTTATCCTTGGCTTTGAATGGCCTATGTTTATGTAAATTCCACTTGAGCACATCGGGCCAAAAGTGTAGTTACAACATCAACTTTTTCTGCTGCTCTTTTTGGACCTTCTTTTTCAACAATATCTATCATTTCTTCTGCATTGACTACGACAACTTCGCCTTTTTTAATTTTCTCATTAATTTCTTCAATTGTTTTTGTCATGATTTGTCTCCTTTAAAGACCAATTTTCAATTTATAATACTATATTCAGGTTTATAAGCTAGTCTTTTATTACCTTTTTCTAATTAAGTTAGCACCTTCAGGGGATGGGATTATATATTTTATAACACCTTTCTTTACATGTTGATTTATCAGGACACAGTGTTGAATCTTTGTGTCATTTTCAATTGTTGAGCCAAAAATGTATGTAATTCCTTTAATTATACAATTATCTCCTATCCTTGTAGGATATTCATCACTTCCTGTAATTCTAACTCCTGCTTCTATCCTTGTATTTTTTCCTATATAAACGTTGCCTTTTATAATATCGCCACTAAAAATTTCAGTATTATCTCCGATAAAAAGTCTTTGTTCAGGATAGGTTGATATATGAGTATTTCCATGAATATTTACCTTTTTACCAAGAATTATATTTCCATCAAGCACTGAATTTTTACCTATTTTTACGCCAGGACTAAACTGGACACCTTTTGAAATACTACAACCTTCACCAATAGTTATGTCTACTGTTATTCCTTTTTTATCCATTTGAATTATATCTTTTATAACACCAGGGGCTATAAAGAAATTCTCTTCATCTTCAATTGTTATTATATCTTTTAACATTTCAAAATATTTCTTTCTTAAAATTGACTCCATTTTTTTCAAGTCAGTTCTGGAATTGAAACCAAGAAGTACATTACTATCAGGAGCCTGATAAGCACCTACTTTAAGACCTTCTTTATTATAAATTTCTACAAGGTCAGTTATATAGAGTTCTTTTTGAACATTTTTTGGTTTGAGTTTTTTGATATATTTTTTTAAACTTTCTGATTTAAATGCAAATATTCCAGAGTCAAATTCATTGTTTCTTAGAAGTTCTTGTTTTGAAAATTCTCCGTAGTGCTGGCCACTAGACATATTCAAAATATCTTTTGCCTGAAGTATAGCAATTACTCTATCGTTTACTCTTACAACTCTACCATAAGGATTGTCTTCTGGATTGCCATCATATCTTCCCGTAAGAACCATAATGTCGTAATTTTCTTTTTCAAATTTGTTTTTAAATTCTTTTATTGTTTTTTCATCAATAAGTGCAGCATCTCCAGGGAATGTAAAAATATTTCCATTGAAATTTTTAAAAATTAGACTATTTAGTGCTACTTTAACTGCATGGCCTGTTCCTTTTTGAATTTTTTGATATACAAAAACTATATCTTTTCTTTTCCTTAATAAACTTATTACTTCCTGAGCTTTTTTTCCAACGACAACGACTATGTTCTTGCAATCCAGTCCTTTTCTTACCGCATCACATACTCTTAAAACAGAAGGAACACCCCACACAGGATGTAAAACTTTTGGGGTTTCTGATTTTATTCTTGTGCCTTTGCCAGCAGCAAGTATAATTCCTATAGATGGAAATTTCTTCATTTTTGTTTTAGTATCCACTTTTTTATAAAATTTCTCAACTTGAATTTTTCAAAGAAATTCATTCTTGTATATTTGAGACCATAGTGATACAAATTTCCTAAGTTTTGTTCTCTTACAACAATTGCAAAGACATTAAGTATAGTGTGTTGCTCATTTGAAAGTAGATTTATCCTTGTAAGAATTTCAGAATTGAGCTCTAATTTTGCTTCTGTTTCTATTGCCATCCCTCCCAGGCTTATGTTAACAATACATGCCCTTGCTTTTTTTACTGAAGAATCAGGTGTAAATAAATCAACTAAAATTGTTACTGGAATACGTGGATATTTTCTTCTTTGCATTTGGTATTAAAAAGCCGGCGAGAGGATTTGAACCTCCGACCTGACGCTTACAAGGCGCCTGCTCTACCACTGAGCTACGCCGGCAAAAACTTTTCTAAAATATAATACAAAAATTTTTTGATTTTGTCAAAAGTAATTTTTTTTTCGGGAAGACTTGACAAATTATTTTGTTTTTGTTTTAATAAATAAAATTTATTTTGGATATTCTTGCCAATTTTTAATAATTCCATAAAAAATAAAATGAGCAAATTTATTAACAGAGAAGATATTTTAAGTTTTCTTAAAACTCTGTGTATAGACAATGAGATTTATTATCTAACAGAAGAACAAAATTATGCTAAATTTTCTAAGGATGATTATACAAATAAATTAAACATAGATGTTATTCGTGCAATAACTCCACTAAAATATTTCTTTTTTCAGCATTTTGAGAATGTTGACTTGCCAAAAAAACCTGCTAAGAAATCAAAAATTATCTTTGGTGTTAAAAATTGCGACATAAGAGCAAAAAAAATACTTGATAATATATTTCTTGGAGGTGTTTGTTCTGACCCACTTTACAAATTTCATAATGAAAATACACTTATATTTACAAGTGATTGTCCAAATCCAGGAAATAGTTGCTGGTGCACTTTTATAGGTGGAAAACCATATTCAGAAGAAGGTTTTGACTTGAATTTTTCTCCTGTTAGGGATGGATATATAGTTGAACCAGGTTCTGAAAATGGCAAAAAAATAATTAAACAGGCACAGGCATTTTTTGAAGATGTCTCAGATGAACAATTATCAGAAAGAGAAAATTCAAGAAAAAACTCAATAGAAAAACTTGAACAGATAAATAAAGAAGTTACCGAAATTAAAAATATTGACTTTCAAAAACTTTACAAAGAAAATTTTAACTCAGATAAATGGAAAAAATTGTCAGAGAAATGTGTTCAATGTATGGGATGTAATAACATCTGCCCAAGTTGTTATTGTTTTTACTTAATAGACATTTCAAAAGAAAATTTTCAAAAAGTTCGGTTCTGGGATGCCTGCCATTCCACAAGTTATGCAAGAGTTGCTGGTGGTGCAAATCCAAGACCAAAAGTTTATGAAAGGTTTAGAAACAGATATCAGTGTAAGTTCAATTATAGAATGACAAATTTTGATATTTTTGCCTGCACTGGTTGTGGCAGATGTTATGATGTTTCACCTTGCAGAATTGATATAAGAAAAGTAACACTGGAATTATTAAAATGAATTGCTATATTCCAATTGAAGCAAAAATAGAAAAAGTAATTACAGAAACACAGAATATAAAGACATTTGTTTTAAGACCAAAAGAGCCATTTTCATTTGAAACAGGACAATTTATTCAGTTGACTGTTCCAGGGTTTGGAGAGTCACCTTTTACTCCTTCTTCATCTCCTTTTGTTAAAGAAACATTTGATGTCACAGTTATGAGGGTTGGAAAAGTCACAGAAAAACTTCACAGTATGAAAGAAGGTGATGTTGTAGGGATAAGAGGACCTTTTGGTAAAGGTTATCCTGTTGAAAAATTTTATCACAAAGAAGTTTTAATAATTGGCGGTGGGGTTGGGATAGCACCTTTAAGGTCACTTCTGCTTACACTGATTGAGCAGATTAACAAGTTTAAAAAAGTTATTTTGTGTTATGGCGCAAAAACGCCAGAAGATATTGTGTATAAACCATTTTTTCCAGAGTGGAAAAAAATTCGTGGTCTTGAAATTTTAAGAAGTGTTGATAAATGTGGCCCTCATGAAAAATGGGACGAAACAACAGGTGTTGTTACCTGCCTTCTTGATAAATGTAAGGTTGATATAAACAATAGTGTTGCTATTGTCTGCGGACCTCCGATAATGATGAAATTTACTGCGCTTAAACTTAATGATATGAAATTCAAACCAGAAAATATTTATCTTTCAATGGAAAGAAATATGAGTTGCGGGATTGGTAAATGCGGACATTGTGCAATAGGTCCTTATTTTGTGTGTAAAGATGGGCCTGTTTTTACTTATGACCAACTGAAGAATGAACATGACATCTGGGCATAATTTGTAGTGGTGTGATTTATCGCACATTATTTCCCTCTCCTTAACAAGGAGAGGATTAGGGTGAGGATTTCTAGTTGCTCAATTTATTGAGCTCCTTTAGAGAAAAACAACAGGGGGATTTTTGAAAAAACTACTTCTTGATATTGAAATTTGTTATAAATGTCTGGCAAAAAATAAAAAATGTCTTGCTTTGTGCAGTTATTTCTATCACAATAGTGATATATTAAAAGATGTCAAAATTGAAAATAATGGTATTGAGAAATTTCTTGCTTATGCCGCACAATATATAATTTGTAGAAGATGTGAAGAAAAATTCTGTGTTAGTGCCTGTCCGAATGATGCACTTGAAAAAAATGAAAAAGGAATTTTACAGAGATATTCAATGAGATGCACTTCCTGTAAGACCTGTAGTGTTGCCTGTCCTTTTGGAACAATTTATCCTGAGATATTGCCTTATAAAACATCTAAATGTGATTTCTGTATTGACAGGATAGATAGTAAACCGCCACTTTGTGTTGAGACATGTTCAGAGCATGCCTTACAATTTGTAGAAGTTGAAGATTCGCCAGAAAAAAATATTTATGTAATAAAAGAAAGAGTGGCAATACACGGATTGCCTTGGAATAAAGAAGCAAAGATTGGAGTCCCAAAATGAATTATATATACCACTATCTTGTTTTTCCTGGATTTCTTTTTGTAAGTCTTTGTGGAATGATTGCAAGTTTTATTGATAGAAAAATTACTGCCCGTCTTCAGTGGAGGAAAGGGCCGCCGCTATTTCAGCCATTATATGATATAATAAAATTACTTGGTAAGGAAACTTTAATTCCTGCTGGAACATCAAAAATTTTATTTTTGCTGTTACCTGTTGTTTCATTTTCATCAGTTATTTTACTTGCCACGATAAGGGGAGTTATTCTCCTCTGGCCCGATGAGCCATTTATTGGTGATTTAATTGTTTCTATCTATCTTATGGCTATACCAGCAATATGTTTAATTTTATCAGCAAGTGTATCAAAAAATCCTTTAGCATCTATTGGTGCAAGTAGAGAAATGAAACTTGTTTTAGCATATGAGATACCTTTTATTCTTTCATTGCTTGTTCCCGTAATAAAATCAGGTGGTAAATTAGTTATAACTGAAATAATAAAATATCAGGCTGAAAATATTCCTTTTGTTTTTAGTTTATCAGGTATAATTGCTTTTATAATAGCAATAATATGCATGCAGGCAAAACTTGGGCTTGTTCCTTTTGATGTTTCAGAAGCAGAGCAGGAAATTATGAGTGGAGTTCTTATTGAGTATTCCGGTCCACCACTTGCAATATTTAAACTTACTCGTATGATTATGCTTTTTGTTTATCCATTTTTTTTGGTAAAGTTGTTCTGGTACAGTATGAGTGGAAATGTTTTAATGGATATAGTGACATTTGGATTGAAATACTCAGTAGTAACGGTAGTTCTTATTTTGATAAGAAATACTAACCCTCGTTTAAGAATTGACCAGACAATAAAGTTTTTCTGGACTTATTGCACAGTGTTGTCATTTATTGCAGTTGTTCTTGCATTGCAGGGTAGATGACATCTAATCTCTTCCAATTCCTTCTCCCTAACAGGGAGAGGGCCTAGGGTGAGGGTTTAATATATATGAAAAACTATCTTTACAGATGGAAAAAAGGTCCCAGACATCAATCTAAGAATTTGACAATACTTTCAAGGAATTTACGTCAGAGTATGACTGATGCAGAAAGACGCCTCTGGATGTTGTTGCGCAATAGAAACTTAATAGGATTGAAATTTCGTCGTCAGGTACCGTATAACAGTTATATTTTAGATTTCTATTGTCCAGAAAGAAAAATATGTATAGAAGTTGATGGTTCACAGCACTATTCTGAAGAAAGCAAGGCAATAGATAGAAAAAGAGATGAATATTTGGCAGGACATAGAATAAAAGTTCTTCGCTATTCAGACAGAGATGTTTTGATAAACACTCAAGCGGTTTTAGAAGATATTTTACAGAAGGTTAGAGAATAAATCCTCACCCTAACCCTCTCCTTTTCAAGGAGAGGGGATAAAAGTAATTAAAGTAATAGGGTAGAAAAAGTTAGAATCAATTCCCTCTCCCTAACAGGGAGAGGGCCAGGGTGAGGGTTTGTTAGTTTTAATAACATGAGTAAATTAACACTTAATGCACTAACAAAATCAATCTGGGTTTTTCATGCTGCATGTAGCCCTTGTAATAATTGTGATATAGAGATACTTGATGCACTAACCCCGAGATATGACCTTGAAAGGTTTGGCATTCTTCTTGCTGGAAGTATAAGGCATGCTGATGCTTTACTTGTTACAGGGGTTCCTAATAAGAAGACAGCACCGAGAATAAAATTACTTTATGAGCAGATGCCAAAACCAGGTGTTGTAATTGCAGTTGGAACCTGTGCTTGTGGTGGAAACATGTTCAGGCATTCTTACAATTTTGTTAAGCCATTGGATGAGATTATTCCAGTGAACGCTTATGTTCCTGGTTGTCCGCCAAAACCAGAAGCGTTGATAATGGGTGTTGTTAAATTGATAAAGGCAATTAAAGGTGCAAAATGAATATAGTAGACCAGGTCAAAGAAAAACTTAAAGATAAACTTATTGATTTTTTTAAGAAAAATGAGCAGAGATACTATATCTCAATAGAGCAAAAAGATATAATCGAAACAGCAAGAATTCTGTTTAATGACCTGGGATTAAGATTGGCAACAGCCACTGGAATTGATACACCAAAAGGTATAGAAATTCTTTATCATTTTTCACATGATAGGACAGGCAAAATTTTTACAATTAAGGTTCTTATATCTGATAAAAATAAACCTGAAATTGAATCAATTTCAAAGATAATTAAAGGTGCTGAATGGATTGAAAGAGAAATCTGGGAGATGCTTGGTGTGAACTTTAAAAATCATCCTGATTTAAGACGATTGTTGCTTGCTCCTGACTGGCCAGAAGGTATTTATCCATTAAGACAAAAAGAATAATATGTAGTTGCCCGATTTATCAGGCATATTTTTAGGAGAATAAATGACAGAAGAAAAAAAGAAAACAGTAATACCAATTGGTCCATATCATCCATTACAAGAAGAACCAGAATTTTTCCGCCTCTATGTTGATGGCGAAAAGGTTGAGAAACTTGACATTGAAATTGGTTACAACCATCGCGGGATTGAAAAACTTTCTGAATCAAAACACTTTGACCAGATTGCTTTTCTTGTCGAAAGAATCTGTGGAATTTGTTCAACTTCACATCCTTTTGCTTATGTCAATGCGGTTGAGGATTTAGCAGGTATTGAAGTTCCTGTTCGTGCAAAATATATAAGGTCAATTATAGGTGAACTTGAAAGAATTCATTCTCATTTACTCTGGCTTGGACTTGCAGGACATTTTCTTGGATATAACACAGTGTGGATGTGGTCATGGAAATATAGAGAACCAGTTCTTGATATTTTAGAGTTTATTACAGGAAATCGCAACCACTATGGGATGTTTAAGATTGGCGGAGTCAGGCAAGATATAATAAAAGCAGATATTCCAAGAATATATAAAATGTGTGATGAACTTTTACCTGCTATTGATTTGTTTAAAGGTGCTGTTATGGATGACCCTGTTATTCATGCAAGGACAAAAGGAGTTGGTGTTTTAACTAAACAGGAAGCAATTGATTATTGTGTTCTTGGCCCTACTGCAAGAGCAAGTGGCGTTGATATTGATGTCCGTCGGGATGACCCATATGCTGCTTATCCTTTAGTTGACTGGAAAGTTATTGTTACACAAAATGGAGATGTTTTTGACAAAGCTGCAGTGCGTATTCTTGAAATGTATGAGTCAGTAAAAATAATAAAGGGATGTCTTGAAGGTTTGCAGAAAGAACCAGAAGGTGAAATAGACGCAAAAGTTAAAGAGATCCCGCCGGGTGAAGGAATAGGGCATCATGAAGCACCGCGGGGCGAGGTCTTCCACTATCTGCGCTCTGATGGCACAAATAGACCTGTTCGCCATAAAATAAGAGCACCATCTTACATGAATGTTCCATCAAATCAGGTTGCTGCAACAAGAGGAACAATATCAGATGCTGCAATTACACTTGCTGCAGTTGACCCATGTTATTGCTGTACAGAAAGAACTACTGTTATTGACAATAAAACAGGTAAAAAATTTCTCACTGGTGAGGATTTGATTAAATTGTCTCAAAAGAAAACAGAAAAGTTATGTCTGATAAATCAGGCAACTAAAAATAAATAGGTAATTATAATGGATTTAATTTATTTACTGATTCTGGTGCCGTTTTTTTCAGGGCTGATTTGTCTTGCATTGCCAAACAATATTTTAGCCACAAGAAAAGTTGCAAGGTTTATTTCAGTTTTAACTGTTCTTGATATTCTTTTTTTATCTTCAAAATTATTTATATCTTCTGAATATGTAAACGAATTTTTCTTTGTTGATGGATTAAATAAATTTATTGCTCTTACAATAGGTTTTTTTGGTGTTATTATAGTTTTATATTCATTAAAGTTTATCTCGTCTGAATCAGAAAATCTTAAAGAGACAAAATATTATGGTTATATTCTCTGGACTTTGAGTGCATGTTTTGGTGCTGTTTTATCAAATGACTTAAGAGCTTTAATTGTTTTCTGGGGTTTTCTTGGTTTGACTCTGTATTTGTTAATAAATCAGGGTGGTTCACAGGCAACAACATCTGCTAAAAAAACATTTATTATTGTTGGTGGCTCTGATGCTTTGATGATTCTTGGAATAGCAATTGTCTGGCATCTTACAGGAACTTTTCAAATTCATAGAATAAATATTAACTTAGTAAATCAGGCAACTACACTACCGGTTATTGCTTTTCTGTGTATTGCAATTCCTAGTTTTGCAAAAGCAGGAGCAATGCCATTTCATACCTGGATTCCTGATATGGCAGAAGTTTCACCAGTGCCAGTGACTGCGTTTTTGCCTGCATCACTTGACAAACTTCTTGGAATATATCTTCTTGCAAGAATATCTCTTAATCTCTTTACTCTTAATTCTTCATTCCTTGCTCTTTTAATGATTATTGGTTCAGTAACAATTATTGCTGCTGTTTTTATGGCAATGATTCAACATGACCTAAAAAAATTGCTATCATATCATGCTGTAAGTCAGGTTGGATATATGGTTTTAGGAATTGGCACAGGTAACCCAATAGGTATAGCAGGCGGGCTTTTCCATATGTTAAACCATGCAATTTATAAAGCATGTTTGTTTTTATGTGGTGGTTCGGTTGAATATAAAACAAAAATCTCTGATTTAGATAGATTAGGTGGGCTTGCAAAATATATGCCTATAACTTTTGTTTCTTGCTTTGTTGCATCACTTTCAATATCAGGAGTTCCACCATTTAATGGTTTTGTATCAAAATGGATGGTTTATCAGGGAATCATATCAAAATTACAAATTTCAGATTATAAGTTACAAATTTTTTATACTATATGTCTTATCAGTGCTGTATTTGGTTCTGCTTTGACATTAGCAAGCTTTATGAAATTACTTCATGCAGTGTTTTTAGGACAACCTTCTAATGTAGTTGCTCAATTTATTGAGCCTAATAAATCAAGCAACTACAAATATGTGTCAAATGAAGTTCACTGGACAATGTGGTTGTCAACAGGAATACTTGCACTTCTTTGTGTCCTTTTTGGTATTTTTGCATACCAGATTCCACTGAAATATTTTATTTCTCCTTCAATTTATAGTAACTATCAAGTATCTGCTGACTTTATTGGATTATGGTCTCCTCGGCTTGCAACTTTACTAATTTTTATTGGATTACTTGTAGGTATTATAATTTATCTTATTAGCAATATTAAATTGAGAGAACTTGAAACATTTGTTGGTGGTGAAACTTTGCCGTCTACAGAACGCGTGACAGGAGTTGATTTTTATCAGACAATAAAAGATATTGGATTTTTTAAGTCATGTTATTTTCTTGCAGAAAAGAAATTTTTTGATATATATGACTGGGGGAAAAATATTGTTTTTGGTCTTGGGAGTGTTCTTTCTGGTATTCATACAGGAAATTTACATACTTATTTAACATGGTGCCTGATTGGAATTTTAGTTTTGTTTTTTGTGGTGATGAAATAATTCAACTTTAAATTTGTAGTTCTTGATTTATTGAGCATAAAATTAAAAATAAGTTTTTTAGTTTAATAATAGCCATGACTATTTTGTGGTTAAACATATGATTCAACTTCAAATTTTATTAGTTTTAATGATTATTGGTGCAATTGTTGCAGTTGAGTTAAAGGACCTGCTTGGCGCAGTTGTTGGATTAGGTGTTGTAGGTCTTGGTCTTTCAATTGCATTTTTACTTTTACAAGCACCTGATTTAGCAATAGTTCAACTTGTAGTTGAAATCCTTTCTTTAGTTATTTTGATTCGTGCTGTTGGAGTGAAAGATGGAATATCAACTGTAAAAGAGAGAAGAATTGTTGGTTCATTTGCAGTTATAATATTTATTGGATTATTCCTTTATTTTGCAACCATGGCATTGCTTGAAATTCCTGTTTTTGGTAGTCCTATTATGAGGGTTGCAGCAAGATTTTTACAGTCAGGACTTAAAGAAACAGGGGCAGCAAATTTGGTTTCAGCAGTTATTCTGGACTACCGTGCACTTGATACACTTGGCGAGGCAACAGTTCTGTTTACTGTTGTAATTGGTGTTCTGGCAGTAATTCGTAAAATTGGAAGGAAGAAAAATGGTTAAAAAATCTGAACATGGGATGACATTGATTGTTAAAACAATTACAAGATATACTGTTGGTTTAATCCTGTTATTTGGAATATATATTGTTCTGCATGGTCATTTAACTCCTGGCGGTGGATTTGCAGGTGGTGTTATAGTCGCATTATCCTTTGTTCATCTTATGCTTGCTTTTGGTAAAGAGATAGCACTTAAGAGAATGTCAGAAAAGGCATCAGGAATATTAGAAGCAGTTGGTGCACTTCTTTTTATAATGATTGCTTTTTTAGGTTTTTTAGGAGGTTATTTCTTCTTCAATTTTATTACAGGACAAAACCCACTTGAGACAAATTTCTTTAGATTATTCAGTTCAGGAATTATACCATTTTGTAATATTGCAATATGCTTAAAAGTTGGTGCAGGACTATTCGGAATTTTTTTGGCACTTATATTTTTTAAAATTGATTCAAAATAAATTTTACATTTTTAATTTTTAATTTTACATTTTTAATTGTATTTCCATGACTGAATATTTACTCTGTTTAATTTTATTTTCTATTGGACTTTATTGTATTTTGGTAAAGAGAAACCTTATTAAGATTATTATAGGCCTTGGTATAATGGAGTATTCAATAAATCTGTTTTTTATTCTGCTTGGATATAAGGCCAGAGGACAGTTCCCTATTCTATCAAAAGATATGGTTGCTCAATTTATTGAGCCTGATAAATCAGGCAACTACATAATGGTTGACCCGATTCCTCAGGCACTAATACTTACTGCTATTGTTATAGGGCTTGCTGTCACCTGTTTTTTAGTTGCTATTGCATTGAGAATATTTGAAAAATACAAAACATACGATATAAGAGAACTTAGACAGCTGAAAGGATAAATATGCTTCCACTTTTTGTTGCTGTCCCACTTTTTGGTGCATTTTTGAATTCTCTTTTTGGAAAAATTTCAGATAGAATAAGTGATTATTTAGGCAATCTTGTTACCACTGTTCTTGTTATTCTATCTTTGAGTTTGATAGGAACAAAAGAAGTTATTGTCTATAAAATGGGTGGATGGCTTCCTCCTTTTGGTATTTGTTTTGTCTTAGATGGACTTTCAATATTGATGCTTGTAACAGTAAATGTTATTGCTTTAATGGCTACAATATTTTCTATTCCATATATGGAAAAATATACAGATAAATGGAAATACTATACACTTTTTATGCTGATGCTTGCTGGCATGAATGGTGCTGTTCTTACAGGTGATATTTTTAATCTTTTTGTCTGGCTTGAAATTGGTGCAATATCAAGTTATGCACTTGTTGCCTTTGGGACTGAAAAAGAAGAATTGGAAGCATCATTTAAGTATGCTGTTATGAGTTCTGCTGCATCTCTGTTTATACTTATAGGAATCGGTTTACTTTATTCTTATACTTCAACACTAAATATGGCAGATATTGGCAAGACATTACTTGAGAGACCAAATTCTACAATTATAGGTTTTATAACCGTGCTTTTTATCTTAGGTTTTGGCCTAAAAAGTGCACTTGTTCCTTTCCATTCATGGCTACCTGATGCACATCCTTCAGCTCCAGCCCCAATATCTGCTATGCTTTCAGGAGTTCTGATTAAATCATTGGGAATTTATGCTCTTTTAAGAACTATTTTTAACATTTTTGGAGCGACATCCTCTGTGCTCAATATACTTGTAATTCTTGGAATTATTTCAATGATTGTTGGTGGACTTCTTGCGCTATATCAGAAAGACTTTAAACGGTTACTTGCTTATTCAACAATCAGTCAGATTGGATATATTATGTTTGCGTTTGGTCTTGGTACGTCTCTTGGTATATTTACTGGTTTGTTTCATCTAATAAATCATGCAGTTGCAAAGTCATTATTGTTTTTAAATTCTGGCTCAGTTGTCTATTCTACTGATGAAAGAAATATAGAGAAACTTGGCGGGCTTAAAGAAAGAATGCCAGTTACTTCATTAACTTCACTAATTGGTGCTATGTCAGTTTCAGGGGTTCCACCTGTTGGTGGGTTCTGGAGTAAATTTCTAATTATTCTTGCGGCTGTTAATGCAAAAAATTTTACAGGTGCGTTTATTGCTGTTTTAACAAGTATTGTTACTCTGGTATATTATTTAAAATTGCAAAAACAAACATTTTTCGGCAAACTAAATGAAAAATTACAGAATATTAAAGAGTCACCAGGTTTGATGTGTTTTTCAATGGTTATTCTTACTTGTTTTTGTATATTTTTAGGGTTACTCCTTTTACCTGATGTGAAATCAGTTTTTCTTGACCCTGCGGTTAGTGCCCTTGAAAGCGGAGTTGAATATAGTCGGATAGTTTTTGAGAGTATAAAGTAAATTGTAGTTGCCGAGCTTGCTCGGCTCTTTATAGGAGGTGATTTTCCTTTATGTTAAAAGCAAGAGATGTTATGACAAAAGATGTAATAACAATAAGCCCTGATGCGACTCTTGCGGATGCAATTGAGTTATTAGTTGCAAAAGAAATAAGTGGAATGCCAGTAGTAGATGCTAATGGTAAAGTGATAGGAATAATCTCAGAAAAAGATATATTGAATTTTATTTTCAGTGGAAATTTGCGAAATACAAAAGTTAAAGAAGCCATGTCAACTAATATCATTAGTTTTACTTCAGACACTGATATAGATAAAATCTCATTATGTATTTCAGAAAACAGAATCAGAAGAGTTCCTATTATTGATGAAGGAAAATTAGTTGGAATTGTAAGTAGAAGGGATATTATTCGGGTAGTTTTGTTTCACCATTAAAAATGAAAAGTAGAATTATTTCATTCTTCTTATGCTTTATTGTATGGCTTGGCTTGAGCTGGTCTGTTGACTGGCAACATCTTTTAGTGGGTTTTGTTGTAAGTTTACTGGTCTCTTATATAGTTGGTGATTTATTTACACAAAATCCATGGAAATTTAAGCAGCCAAAAAGATATCTCTGGGTAATATATTATTTGCTTGTTCTTGTCTGGGAGATGTTAAAAGCAAACTTTGATGTTGCTTATAGAGTAATTCATCCAAAGTTGCCAATTAGACCTGGTATAGTTAAAGTAAAAACAAAACTTAAAAGTGATGCTGCGCTTACATACTTAGCAAATTCTATTACTTTGACTCCAGGCACCTTTACTATTGATATTGACAAAGAAAAAGGTTATTTATACATTCACTGGATAAATGTTGTTACAGAAGACATTGAAAAAGCAACAGAAATAATAGTTCGTAGGTTTGAAAAAATTTTAGAGAGGATATTTGAGTAAATGAAGATATTGCGCTGGTTTTTAGGATTAGTTTTTTTTGCAGGTTTAATGATATTAAACTTCACTGTTGATATACCTGTTTTACTTAGACTTTTGAATCCTTTAATAATTTGTTGTTTTCTTTGTCTGTGGCGGGTTGGTTTTGGTCCAACTCCTGCAGATAGGGTTGTTGCAATTGATATACTTGGAATATTAATTATTGGTTTTTGCGGACTCTTATCTGTATTTACTAAGAGAGATTTTTTTATAGATATAGCAATTGCATGGGCGCTTCAATCTTTTATAGCAACAATTGCTCTTGCAAAATTTTTAGAAGGAAGAAGTTTTGATGAGTGAAGTAATTGGTTATATTTTTATTGGTGTCGGACTAACTTTTGATTTTTTGGGTTGTCTTGGACTTGTGCGTCTTCCTGATTTGTATAACCGTCTTCAAGCATCAACAAAATGTGTAACTTTTGGAACATGTGGCATTATGCTTGGCATTTTCTTTATTCATGGTTTTACGGGTGTTGGAGTGAAAGCACTCTTTTGTGCAGTGTTTTTACTTTTGACTGCACCTGTCTCAGCACATGCAATTGCTCGTGGAGCACATTTGAGTGGTTTCAAACTCTGGGAAAAAAGTGTCTGTGATAAATACGAGGAAGAGAAAAATAATTGATTTATTCATCACATAAGTAGCGCGGGAGTTTATCTTGCGCAATAACCTTGGCGCGGGAGTTTATCTTGCGCAATAATCCGTAGCACGGGGTTTATCCCCCGCAAAATATATTGGAGATAAACTCCGACTCTACATAAAATATGCGTTACCCAAAATTAAGAGAACTAAAAGAAGCAATTAAGGCACTAATCAAGGGACCTTACACAACAAGGTTTCCTTATGAACCGCATACACCGGCTGAGCGGTTCAGGGGAAGACCTGTCCCTGATGAAAAAGAGTGTATTGCCTGTGGTGCCTGTGCAGAAGTTTGTCCTGCAGTTGCAATTGAGGTAATTGATGATTTGAATTCAGCACCACCAACAAGACAAGTTATATGGCATTATGATATGTGTATTTTCTGTGGTCAGTGTGAACGACTTTGCACTACAAAAAAAGGTGTTAAACTTTCAAACAAAGAATTTGATTTAGCAACTTTAGACAGAAAAACACTCTTTGCAGGAGTAAAAAAAGAACTTCTTGTGTGTCAGTCCTGCGGAACTGTAATTGCTCCAATAGACCAGATATTGTGGATATCAAAAAAACTTGGCCATATGACATATGGAAATTATCTTGAATTTACAGTTATTCAGGAGTTATTGAAGAAAAACAAATTAGAACTTTTAATGCCTGTCACTGAATTGCCTCTAAATAGAGATGACATGTTTAGATTTTTCTGCCCGAAATGCAGACGCCAAATCCTATTGTTTGATGAGTATGGCATAAAGTAGACCTATCTAAAATTTGCAAATCCATTTAAGATTTTGTAATATTAAATTATTGAAGATATTTATCGGCCTAATAAATTCCCCCTTTAAAAAAGGGGATTTTTAGCACTATATCAAACATGCAACTGAAAGACATATTCACCGAAAAAGTTTTATTAGTTGGCGTAGGAAATACTCTTAAAAGTGATGACTCTGCAGGTCCTGTTTTTATTTCAAAGTGTTTATCAAAAAACATAAAATCTGAGTTCTTAGATGCAGGTGTTTCACCTGAAAATTTCATCAATAAAATTATGAATTCAGAATTTAATACGCTTATTGTTGTAGATTCTGTTGAGATGGGAGAACCACCAGGCACAATAAGAATTTTTACTCCAGAAGAAATTTCAAACAGGTCAATTTCTACATATAATACTTCACTTAAAATTTTATTTGAATATATAATTTCACAAAAACCACAAATAAAAATATATCTTGTTGGAATTCAGCCAAAGTCATTAAGATTTGGTGAAGAAATTTCAGAAGAAGTCAGCAACTCAATTGATAAACTTATTGAAGAATTGGAATTTCTATGCATGAATTAGGTATTGCAAAAGAACTTTTTGAAGTAATTAAGAAATATGCAAAAGAAAATTCTTTAAGTAAAATTACAAAAATTGTTATAAAGATTGGAGTTGCAAGTGGGATTGAAAAAAATTTTTTAAGACACAGTTTTGTTGACCATGTTCTTGTAGGAACTATTGCAGAAAATTCTGCAATTGAATTTGATTTAGAACCTGTTTCATTAAAATGCAATGACTGCAATGAAATAATCCTTCCTGAAGGAGTTGATATTATTACCTGCCCAAAGTGTAAAAGCCATAGAGTAGAAATAGTTTCAGGTAAAAATGTCTATGTTGAAAGTATTGAAGGGTATTAAATTTAAAAAAAGTATTCTTGCCTGTGGCGCTGAATTGAAAAACACTTTTTGTCTTGCCAGAAATAATAAATTATTCCAGAGTGAAATTATTGGTGATTTAGAGACATTTGAGTCACTGAATAAATTTGAAAGAGAAATTGAATATTATAAAAAGAAATTGTCAATAAAATCAGAAGTTATTGTCTATGATAAACATCCTGAGTATTTATCAACAAAATATGCATTAGAAATCTTAAAGTCAAATCCCAGAATCAAAGGCATTCCTGTTCAGCATCACTATGCTCATCTTGTTAGTTGTGTTTTTGATTCAACAGAAAAACTACTGAAAGAAAAAGTTATTGGAGTAGCATTTGATGGACTTGGCTATGGAGACGATGACAAATTCTGGGGTGGAGAGTTTTTTGTATTTGATTTCAAGAGTTATAAAAGAGTTGCTCATCTTGAATATGTGCCTATGCCTGGTGGTAAAAAAGCAATATTACAACCATGGAGAATGGCATGTATCTATCTTCAAAAAGCATTTGGTTATGTTGAAAAAGCACCAGCCCAATGGAAAATAATAAAACAGAGTCTGGAAAAGAAAATAAATTCTCCTGAGACTTCAAGCATGGGGCGCCTCTTTGATGCTGTAAGTGCAATCTTAGGTATAAAAAGAGAAATTGAATTTGAGGCACAAGCAGCAATTGAACTTGAAAAAAATGCCTGGGAGTATACTCAGGAATATGAAAAACGCTTTCGCACAATTAATCCATACAGGTTCAGTTACAGACCTACAGGCGAGATTCACATAATCTCCCCACTTCCTGTTATAAAATCAATAGTGTCAGACATAAAAAAAGGACTTAAGAAACAGGAAATTGCTTATAAATTTCATGTTTCTAGTGCTGGAATGGTCTGTGAAGTGTGTAAAATAATAAGAAAAAAGACAGGAATAAAAAAAATTGCATTGAGTGGTGGCGTATTTCAAAACAAATTACTTTTAAAATTAGTGGTTGAAATTTTAAAAAAAAATGATTTTACAATTATTCTTCATAAGAATCTACCGCCAAACGACAGCGGAATCTCACTTGGCCAGGCAATTATAGCAATTAACCCGTCGTCTGGGTAATGTTGAAATCTGAATCTTTTTATGCTATACTCAAAGAAGAAATAAATTTCATTAAGAATAAATTAAAATATGAAAAGACTTGAAGAAATAAAAAGAATTTTGTCAGAACACAAAGAGGAATTGAGAAAAAAATTTAAAGTAAAAGAAATAGGTATTTTTGGTTCTTATGTTAGAAAAGACCAGAAAGAAAAAAGTGATATAGATATTTTAGTTGGATTTGAAGAACCAATTGGACTTTTCAAATTTATGGATTTAGAAGAGTATATAGAAAAAATAGTTGGATTAAAAATTGACCTTGTATCTAAGAAAGCGTTAAAACCAAGGATTGGAGAACATATTTTGAAAGAGGTTATTTATTTATGAAAAATAGAGAATACAGAGATTATCTCCAGGATATAATTGACTCTATAAATGACATTGATTCATTTACTAAAGACATGAATTTTGATAGTTTTTCTAATGATAAAAAAACAATAAGTTAAAGAAGATATACCTGCACTTAGACCATTGATTGAAGATATTCTAAGAGATGTCAACAACTGAATTATTCTTAATATATTTCCCATCTTATTTTTTGTTTTAATTGATTTGAACATTTTACTAATCAACCCGTGGATATATGACTTTTCTGCTTATGATTTGTGGTTAAAACCACTTGGACTATTATACATCTCAAAAATTCTAAAAAATACTGGCCATAAAACATATCTAATAGATGCATTAGACCGTCTTCATCCATCAGTAAAGAATATCACACCAAATTCAAACAAATTTGGTTGTGGTCATTATTACAAAAGACCAGTAGAAAAACCAGAAATATTAAAACAAATCCCAAAAAGATACAAAAGATATGGCATGCCAGAAGAAATATTCATAAATGAACTAAAAAAAATTCCAAAGCCAGAAATAGTTTTAGTAAATTCAGGTATGACCTACTGGTATCATGGAGTTTTTGAATCAATAAAAATAACAAAAAATTTATTTCCACAAGCAAAGATTATTCTTGGTGGAATTTATGCAACACTCTGCTATGAGCATGCAAAAAAATATTCAGGTGCAAATTTGGTATTTGCAGAAAGAAACATAAAAAAACTCCTTAAAGAAATTGGGATAGATAATGTTGCTATTCCTGAGAGATTCTCTGAATATCCTATGCCAGATTTTGATATTTACCCAGAGTTAGAATATGTCTGTTTAAGAACATCAATTGGCTGTCCATTTAATTGCAGTTATTGCGCGACAAAATTTTTAAATACAGAGTTTGAGCAAAAGTCCGCAGAAATAATAATTCAAGAAATAGAATATTTTGTTAAAGTGTTAAAAGTTAAAAATGTTGTTTTCTATGACGATGCTTTACTATTTAACTCAAAAAATCATATTGAAAGAATTCTAAATGGTATTATTCAAAAAAACATAAATTGCTATTTTCATACTCCGAACGGGCTCCATGCAAAATATATCACAAAAGAACTTGCGCATTTAATGTTTAAGTCAGGTTTTGTATTTCCGAGACTATCTCTTGAAACAGCAGACCATGAACTCCAAAAGAAGACAGGCAATAAAGTCAAAAATGAAGAATTTATTCAGGCACTGGAATTTCTCTGTTGTGCAGGCTATAAAACCAGTGATATTATTGCTTATATAATGATAGGTCTACCTGAACAGGATTTAACTGATGTAGAAAAAACAATAAATTTCTTAAAAAAATTAAAAGTAAGAATTTCACTTTCTGAATATTCGCCGATACCACATACTGATGACTGGGAAAAAATTGGCTGGGATGAAAAAACAGACCCGCTTTTACACAACAATTCCCTTTTTTCATTTACTCGTTTTGGACAAGAATTACAAAAAATTAAAGATATAGTCAGGTTGCACAATTCAAATATTCGGAACTTGTAAATTCTCTCAAATAAATGTATAATAGAATTATAATAAGAGTTTATTTCTCAGAAGTTACTGCGGATATTGAGATTGTAGAGCGGGAATTCATCTTGCGCAAATAATCAGACGGGAGTTTATCTTGTGCACTGGATTCCTGACGAAAGTCAGGCAGAATATGTCAGAGATAAACTCCGACGCTACTAAGGGCTAAACTGTCACAGATTTATGAATCAGGAAAGAACTAATTTTTTAGAATTGGTAAATAAAAGATATAGTGTCAGAGATTACTTAGACAAACCGGTTGAAAGAGAAAAGATAGAACTCTGTCTTGAATCCGCAAGGTTAGCACCATCTGCATGTAATTCTCAGCCGTGGAAATTTATAGTTGTTGATGACCCTGAACTGAAAAACACTCTTTGTGACAGAATATTCTCAGGCCCTTATATAACAAACAAGTTTGCTAAAGAAGCACCAGTTATAGTTATAGTTGTGTCAGAAAAAGCAAATTTTCTGTCCAGAGTTGGTGGTATGTTAAGAGACACAAGATATTATCTTATAGATATTGGTATAGCGGTTGAACATTTTGTATTACAGGCAACAGAACTTGGGTTAGGAACATGCTGGCTTGGATGGTTCAATGAAAAAGAAGCAAAGAAAGTCCTTTCTATTCCTGAAGAAAAAAAAATAGATGTGGTCTTGTCAGTTGGTTATCCAGCAAAACCCCAGCCTAAGAGAATTCGTAAATCCTTACAGGAAATAAGTTCTTTTAACAAAATCTAAGTTTTTGGAGAAATATATGTGCCTTGGGATACCAATGAAAGTTATAGAATTAAAAGAAAACCTTGCAGTTGTTGAATATAATGGTGTAAAATATAATGCAAATCTTGGACTACTTGATGATATTAAGTTAGGAGATTATGTTATAGTTCATGCAGGATTTGCAATTCAGAAACTTGACCAAGAAGAAGCACAGAAAACACTTGAACTGTTTGATGAACTCTCTAATCTGTAATTGCTCAATTTGTTATAGATATTATGTCTAGTTTTGTACCAATTATCCCCCTTTGAAAAATTGGGATAACAGAGTGATTTTCGATTGCCCGCCTGGTTTATCATGCAAATTTAATCCCAGAGCTTGTGGATATAAAAATATAGCAAAGACAATCTTTACAATTACAAACAATCAAATGGGAATAAATAATATGCTACTCAGTGATTACGATTTTCATCTACCGAAAAAATACATCGCACAGGAACCATTAGAGAAAAGAGACACTTGTAAACTTATGGTTCTTGATAAAAAAACAGGAAAAATTGAACATAGGATTTTTAGTGAAATTATAGATTATTTTTCACCTGGAGATTGTCTTGTTATAAACAAAAGTAAGGTTCTGCCTGCAAGAGTTTATTGTAAAAAGTCAACTGGTGGTAAAATTGAGGTTCTTTTTTTAGAAAAAGTTTCTGAAAATACATGGTGTGTTCTTCTAAAAGATGGGAAAAGCCAGAAAGAAATTATAATGCCAGATGGAATTACAAAAGCAAAAATTGTCTCTAGAAACAGTTATGGAGAATTCTATCTTGAGTTTGAAAATAAAACTGATGTGATTTCTTTAATGAAAAAATTTGGTGAAATGCCACTGCCACCGTACATAAAACCTAAAAAAAGAACTGAACAACAAAAACAAAAAGATAGAATATTTTATCAGACAGTGTATGCTAAAGAAAATGGCTCAGTTGCTTCGCCAACTGCAGGGCTACATTTCACAGAAGAACTTCTTGAAAAAATTAAGAGAAAGGGAATAGAGATTGTAGAAATAATTTTACATATTGGTTTAGCGACTTTTAGACCTGTGAAAACTGAAAAAATAGACCATCATAAAATGTTACCTGAATGGCTTGAAATCAGAAAAGAATCTGCAAAAATAATTAACCGTTCAAAAAAATCAAATAAAAAAATTATTGCTGTTGGGACAAGTGTAACTCGTACTCTTGAGAGTTGTTCTGACCAAAGCGGGTTCATCTATCCACGGTCAGACAAAACAGAACTTTATATTTATCCTGGTTATAAATTCAAATGTATTGATATGCTAATTACAAACTTCCATCTACCAAAATCAACTCCATTTTTGCTTGTGTGCGCATTTGCTGGAAAAGACAGGATTCTTTCTGCTTATAAAATAGCGATTGAGAATAACTATAGGTTTTACTCTTACGGAGACGCAATGTTAATAGTCTAGTAGCGATTAAATAGCCATGTGTTAAGCTTGAAAAATTTATACCAGCGCAGCTTAATTACACAGAGATATACTCATCTATTTGAGAGGTAATTATATTCCATGTCAATCGACTTTTCAAAATTTCAAGATAAAAAAATCTGTAATTATTTCCTGGAAAAGATAAAAAAATTGGCTGATAAAATCCTGCAACCTATTACACTTATGGAGGTCTGCGGAACTCACACTATGGCAATTTTCAGAAGTGGGGCAAGGTCTGTTCTACCAAAATCTATAAAACTGACTTCAGGTCCAGGTTGTCCTGTTTGTGTAACACCACAGGAATACATTGATAAAGCAATTGCCTATTCAAGAGAAGGTTTTATAATAACAACTTTTGGTGATATGTTCAGGGTCCCCGGAAGTGCATCTTCACTGGAAAAAGAACAATCCGCAGGACATGACATCCATATTGTCTATTCTCCTTCTGAAAGTTTGAAAATTGCAAAAGAAAATCCTTCTAAAAAAATAATTTTTCTAAGTGTAGGATTTGAAACAACAACACCACTTGTTGCATTGACTCTAATTGAGGCAAAAAAAGCTGGATTGAAAAACTGGTTTTTACTCTGCGGGAACAAACTAATTCCACCTGCACTGAAAGTACTTGTTGAATCCCCTGAACTCAAAATTGATGGATTTATTTGCCCTGGACATGTCAGCACAGTAATTGGTTCAAAACCGTACAAATTTATTTCTGAAAAATATAAAATACCTTGCGTCATAACCGGATTTGAGCCAGTAGATATTTTTGAAGGAATTTTTATGTTGGTAAAACAAATAGTTGAGAATAAAAAAAAGGCATCTGTTGAAATTCAATATAAAAGGTCAGTTAGACCAGAAGGAAATCCGAAAGCAGTAAAAATAATGTATGATGTCTTTGAAGTTATTGACTCAAACTGGAGAGGAATTGGCAAAATACCAAAAAGTGGCTTAAGATTGAAAAACAAATATAGCAATTTTGATATAGAGAAAGTCCACAATATAAAAATAGAAAAAGTAAAAGAGCCAGCAGGTTGCATCTGCGGAGAAATATTAAAAGGGACAAAAATTCCTACTGAATGTTTGCTTTTTAGAAAAGTATGTAAGCCTGAAAATCCTATTGGTGCTTGTATGGTTTCATCTGAAGGAACTTGCTCTGCATATTATAAATATATGTAGCTGCTGAGGTTGCCTGGCTGCTTATAAATCTTTGAAAAAACTCAGGAGACAACTATGAAATTTCAAAACGACTGGATTCTCTCGGTTATAGTTTTTCTTTTTGTTGTTGGAGTTGGATATGGTATCCGTTATTTAACTTTTAAACTTCTGCAGAACTGGGCTAAAAAAACAACTACTAAATTAGATGATATCATAATATCCGCAATAAAAATTCCATTTCTATTGTGGATTATTCTTGTAGGTATATCTTTCTCTGCAAAAACTACAGGACTTTCTGAAAAAATAACAGTTTTTTTAGACAAAACAATTCTTATTATATGGGTTATTTCACTTGCAATTGTTGTATCAAAAATAGCAACAGGAATTATAAATGAGTATTCAACCAAACTTGAAACAACACTGCCTGTGACAAGTTTAACACAGAATATTGTCAACATAATAGTTTTCATAATTGGTTTTCTTGTGATACTGAACTTACTTGGAATTTCAATAACACCTATACTTACTGCACTTGGTGTTGGAGGTCTTGCTGTTGCACTTGCCCTTCAGGAAACACTCTCAAATCTTTTTGCAGGAATACACATAATAATGGCAAAACAAATAAAAGTTGGCGACTATGTTCAACTTGACTCAGGTCAGGAAGGCTATATAACAGATATTGGCTGGCGTTCAACAAGAATAAAGGCACTTCCAAACAATATTATTATAATTCCAAATTCAAAACTTGCTCAGGCAATAGTTACAAATTATTACATGCCAGAAAAAGAACTTGCAGTTTTAGTTCAGGTTGGTGTTAGTTATGACAGCGACCTTGAGAAAGTTGAAAAAATTACAACTGAAATTGCAAAGGAAGTTATGAAAACAGTCCCTGGTGGGGTTCCAGATTTTGAGCCATTTATAAGATATCACACTTTTGGTGAATCAAGTATAAATTTTACAGTGATTTTAAGAGCAAAAGAATTTACAGACAGATTTTTGATAACTCATGAATTTATTAAGAGACTTAAAAAGAGATATGATAAAGAAGGAATTGTTATACCATTCCCGATAAGAACCGTTTATATGGCTGATGGAAAAAATGTCAAATAGTTTGCAAAAATTAAATTATTTTTCTATAATTGAATTTATATGAGCAAAAAGTTTGTAACAAAATGGCTTCTTATAGTAATAACATTTTTAGTAACTCTCAATAACTACTCCTTAGCAATTTCATATTTTGATAGACAACTCATAATTTTGTCAAGAAACTTAATAAATAACTGCGCTCTGAAATTAGATAAACAAGAACTACCAGTAACAGTTGCTGTCCTATCTTTTGACAGCCCATCAAAGGACCTCAAAGCAAGAAAAATTGGAATTGGAGCATCAGAAATATTGACTTCTTATCTAACAAAATATGGGGCTAACACATTCAAAATAATAGAAAGAAGCCAGTTAGAAAAAATATTGTCTGAAAAAGCCCTGAAAGAAACTGGTCTTGTTGACATAAAAAATTCAAGCAAGATAGGAGAAATTTCAGGAGCAAAATTATTACTTACAGGCAGTGTTAATTCAGATGGAGAAAATTATTATGTTCAGGCAAAAATAATAAAATCAGAAACAGGTGAGGTCGTTACTTCATACTCTTTAGCGCTTCCTATAGAGCAGTTTGAAAAAGAAACAAAAAAATACATC
>FWPU01003831.1_pt1 | contig 35544 bp, 29 predicted proteins | sample 2228361 | NCBI WGS metagenome assembly FWPU01 (sample SAMEA103939777, study PRJEB20133) | metagenome
GCACAGGGATCGACCTGCCCCACGAGCGGAAAGGGATTGTGCCCGACCCCGATTGGAAACGCCGAACCTACAATCAGCCTTGGTTTGGTGGTGAGACGCTCAACTTCGGCATAGGGCAGGGCTACCTCAACACCACTCCGCTCCAGTGGGCGGTGGTCGCGATGGGCATCGCTAATCGCGGGGTCGTCTATCGCCCCCACATCATGCGCCAGATTGTCGCGCCCGACGGCAGTGTGTTAGAGGAGGCACAGCCCGAAGTCCTCTACCGCTACGACGCTTCGCCCCAGCATTGGGAAGCGGTGGTGGAGGCGATGGTTCGCACGGTGGAGCAAGGCACGGCACGTGCTGCGCAGGTGTCGGGCATCCGCGTGGCAGGCAAAACAGGCTCTGCCGAGGTTCGAAAAGGAGGCAAGACCAACGCATGGTTCATCGCTTTCGCACCTGCCGACAACCCGCGCATAGCAATCTGCGTGATGGCAGAAGAAGCAGGTGGAGGCGGTGCGATTGCAGCACCCGTCGCAGGCGAGTGGCTCCGCTACTTCTTTGAACTGGGATATTGAAAACCCCTTGCAATTGCGGGCAAAGTGGTGTATAATAAGGGATTAGGAGGTAACCCATGCAACAACGGAGAGGTTTTACTCTGATAGAGCTTTTGGTAGTCATCGCCATCATCGCGATTCTGGCTGCCATCCTGTTTCCTGTGTTTGCCCAAGCGCGGGAAAAAGCCCGCCAAACGCAGTGCTTGAGCAACCTAAGGCAAAGCATTCAGTCGGTGCTGATGTACACCAACGACTATGACACGACCTATCCAAGGGGGATTAGTGGGCAGGGTGTGACAGTAGTGCATCTGTTTGATCTGCTGCACCCCTATCGGCGCAGTGCAGAAATCTTGACTTGTCCCTCCTATCCTGCGGAGGGTTCGGGAATGGACTGGCCCGCGCGCCTACGCCAGCGCAACTCGACCCTGCGTAGTATGGGCACCTTCCGCTACTTCTCCTATGTGCCCAACTATGGTGTGTTTAGCCTTGACACTTGTGGCATCACCGCTATTTACTACCGAAATCAAGGGAAGCTCATCACGGAATCGTATGTTCCTCGCCCTGCTGAGACAATTGCGCTGGTGGATGGCTATTGGTACTATAATGCAGGAACTTATTGGTTCGAGTATTGGTTCAAGATAGACATTTGGCCCCGCCATCACCTCGGTTCAAACATTGCGTATCTGGATGGACATGTAAAGTGGTCGCACCACTTGGGCGTTCCACGCGGTGGAGATATTCCCCCGAACTGGCGTCAAAGTTTTTCGGGTGTCTGCCCTCAGCGCAATACGAACACCTACTACTTCTTCAACTACCCACCCGGCTGGAACAACCGCACCCCGAAAAACGAGACCGAGTTTAACACGGTCAACCCCCACGGACAGTGCTTCGGTGACTTCTTCGGTATTCCCGAAACGCCTATCGTGAATGTGTGTGAGCGTTCGTGCAGTTCCAGTACAGTGCCTGCAGTCTGTTGGTAAACGAACTCTTGCAGAGTTGAATAAATATCGTCCACCCTCGCAAGAGGGTGGGCGACTGCTTTCTTAGGGGGTATAATCTTGCCAGGGTGAATGGAATGGCACAAGCAGGCACTCCGACTCAACGCAGAGCGCGCACCAAGCGCGTCAAGTCTCCTGCCGTTGCCTACTGCCCAACACCGCCCGATTCGAGCCAACTCATTTTCGACGACGGTGAACCCTTGGAAAGCGATTGGCATGTCGTCCAGATTTTTTTGCTGAACGAAGTGGTGAGCCAACTCTTTGAGGGGCGCACCGACTTCTTCTGCGGCGGAAATATGTTCGTCTACTTCAGCACCGAGCAGGTTGAGAGCGTCCGACGCAACCGCCCCCTCTACAAGGGACCCGATTTCTTCGTGGTGAAGGATGTGGATGGCTTGAAACCGCGCCAAGGCTGGGTGGTCTGGGAAGAGGGCGGACGCTACCCGAATGTAATCTTCGAGCTAATCTCGCCCACCACTGCCAAGAAGGACAAAGAGGACAACCTCAAGCTCTACTCACAGACTTTCGGCACGGAGGAGTATTTCTGGTACGACCCCGACCACGATGAACTCAAGGGCTTTCGCTTAGTGGGCGACCGATATGTGCCCATCGAGCCGAACGAACAGGGCTGGCTTTGGAGCGAGCAGTTAGGGGCTTATGTAGCGGTGTGGGAAGGGATATTCCAACGCCGACATCGTCGGTGGGTGCGATTCTACCGAGAGGACGGCTCACTCGTGCTGACCTCCGCTGAGGTTGCCGAGCGCGAACGCCAGCGTGCCGAACGACTTGCCCAACGCTTGCGAGAACTCGGTGTGGAGCCAGACGAGTAAACCAAAAACGCTCCCTGCTATCTTTAGGGAGCGTTTTTGGGTGTGGGAAAGCGAAATCCTAATGCGGTAGATACGCGATAATCGCCGACAGCACAAAAAACACCACCGCCAAAATCAGCGTCAGGCGGGAGAGGGTGTCGTCGAAGCCCGGCTTCGCTTTGCCATACATGCCTTCCGCAGCGCCAGGCGAGAAAATCCCCTCCGAGCGCGTGGTCTGAATCGTCACCAAAAAGATGAACACAGCCGCAACTGCAATGACTACCCAAGTGAGAATGTTTGCTAAGACCGCCATCGTTGCTCCTCGTCTAATTGATAGAGTCGCTCGCGCACCTCATCCACAGGCTCTTCCAGAGACCGAGTGACCTCTTCGCCTGCTTTTTTGAACTCGCGCATGGCTTGCCCAACGGAGCGTGCGATTTCGGGCAACTTGCGGGGCCCAAAAATCAGCAACGCTAACACGAAGAGCACCATGATTTCGCTAAAGCCGATGCTTCCAAACATAGTTTGCCTCCTCGCCAGCGCGTCAGCGAGCGATAGCATTATACCCCATCGCGCTTCGAAGGTATACTGCAGGCGATGGAAGCGCATGAGGAGGTTGTGGTGATGGACGCTGAGGATATTCGGCGTGCCATCACGCGGATTGCTCATGAAATTTTGGAGCGCAACAAAGGTGCGCGCGACTTGGTGGTCATCGGCATTCAACGGCGCGGTGTACCAGTGGCACGACGGCTCGCGCTCGCCCTGTCGCAGATCGAAGGCACGGGTATTCCCTGTGGCAGTGTGGATATCACGCCCTACCGCGACGACCTCACCGAACGCCCCACGACCCTCCACCGCAATCAGTCCGATGTGCCGTTCCAGATTACGGGCAAGCGCGTGATTCTGGTGGACGAGGTCATCCAAACAGGGCGCACGGTACGCGCTGCGATGGAAGCCGTGATGCACTTGGGACGCCCTGCGAATGTGCAGTTGGTGGCACTGATTGATCGCGGGCACCGTGAACTGCCAATCCGCCCCGACTATGTCGGCAAGAACCTGCCGACCAGTCGCACCGAGTTCGTGCTGGTGGAGTTGTCGGAGTTAGAGGGGCGCGACCGCGTAGTGTTGCGCAAGCGCCGTGAGCCTGCCCCTGCCCTTCCATAACAGGCGATGAGACACCTACTTTCTGCCAGTGACTTGCCGGCCGCCCGCTTGCTAAGGCGGATGGACGAGCTGAAGAGTAACCCTCACCCACCCCTGCCCTCCCTCTCCCAAGGCTTTGGGAGAGGGAGGGAGTCTGGACTCCCCTCTCCCGAAGCGTCGGGAGAGGGGCAGGGGGTGAGGGCTACTCCCCTCTCCCACAGCGTGGGAGAGGGGCAAGCGGTGAGGGCTAACACTCCCCACTCCCCATTCCCTACTCCCCACTCCCCGCTTATCGCCCTTCTCTTCTACGAACCCAGCACGCGCACGCGTGGAGCGTTCGAGCAAGCCTGTGTGCTTCTGGGCTATCATCCGCTCGTGATAACCGCAAGCGCAAGCAGCATCCAGAAGGGCGAGAGCCTCGCCGATACGGTGCGTACCCTCTGCGCGCAGGGTGTGAGTGCGATTGCGCTACGCCATCCCCAAGCAGGTTCCGCCCAGCTCGCCAGCCGATTTTCGAGTGTGCCCGTGCTGAACGCTGGCGACGGGGCACACGAACACCCCACCCAAGCCCTACTCGACCTCTACACGCTCTGGGAGCAGTTTGGCAAGCCCGACCCTGAAACGCGCTGGCTGGAAGGGCGTAAAATCGCGATTGTGGGCGATATTCGGCATAGCCGAGTGGCGCGCTCGAATCTCACCTTGCTCACCCAATATGGTGCGCAGGTGTGGCTCTGTGCCCCACCGACCCTCCTGCCCGACACGCCCTTGCCGAATGCTTACCTAACCCACGACATTCGTCAGGCATTGGAGGGCGCCGAGGTGGTGATGACCTTGCGCCTCCAGATCGAGCGGATGCAACAAGGCTTGCTCACGAGCCTCAGTGCTTACCGCCGAGACTACCAGATTAACGCCGAGCGATTGCGTAATGTTCATCCCAACTGCATGGTGATGCATCCCGGACCGATTCAGCGCGGAATCGAAATCAGCGATGAGGTCGCCGACAGCGTGGCTTCGCTCATCCTGCGCCAAGTGCAGAACGGGGTCTATGCGCGCCTTGCGTGCTTGGAGTGGGCGTTAGGTCATTAAATTTGGCAACAGTTGCCCCTGTCTCAAGTCTTAATCACTCCTCCCCCACTTCCTGAAGCACGCGAAGATAGAGCTCGTCACTTATCCAAAAGCCCATCTGAAATCGCAGGGATTCTACAATTGGTTTCACACGGGCTACTAAGCCTCGCCGTTTCGATTCAGTTAGAATACCGAGTACACCCATAACTCGCAAACCCAACTCTTGTGTTTTGCGTCTACCTAATCGCTCGTCCATTAGCACAATCTCTACATCTTGTTCGGTTGCGAGCACGATCGATTCTGCTTCTCCTCTGTCGAGGGTTTGACTGAGTAAGGTTACTGCTAAGCGGTTTTGTACCTCGCAAACTTTTATCTATGGGAAGGCGTTAGGAATATCGGCAAAGCGTGTATCACGCACAATCTCTTCTGATACTGCGATAGGAATCACAACCTGCTCGAAGAGAGCCTCTAATAGTTCAAGGTATCCTACTCCTGCTAAGTTCACAATAGGAGAGGTATTGCTAACGACCTTCATCTGTAGAAAGACCTTTCAAGGTTTCGATATCTTCCTCGAACTCAGCGATATCATAGTGAATAGGAATGCGTCGGCTTGCAAGCAGGTGCTGGAACTCAGCAAGAGTCATATTAGCGAGTTGGCTTGCTTGGGACAGAGTCAGGCGTTCATTTTGGAAAAGCCATATCGCCAATTCTTGCCTAAACTCCGATTCGGTCATGCGTGTTGCTCGCAACAGTTCCTCTGGCAGGGTAAGGTTCACTTTGTCACCCTCAATCGATTATACCTGCGTGTTTCGTTTGGGCAGCCGTGGCTCGGTTGAGAGACATTCCCAGTTATATCACCTCACAATCAGCATCGAGGCAGAGGTGCAAAAACCCTTTGGTAGGGAGCTACACCTTCTCCTCCAGTGCCTTTGCGCTGAGCGGTTCGGGCACAGGGCGTCGGGCACGCACTTTCTTTCCGCGCGGAACCACTTGGCGGGGAGCAGGCGGAGGGGGTGTCTCGCCGTTTGCGCGCGCCACGCCGTAGCGCACATCGCGTGCCCGACGCACTGTCGCCAGCAATCCACCGATTAGCGTCAGGGGCGGTCCTAGCCAGACCAGAATCGTGAGAGGCTTCACATAGACCTCCAGCGGGATTACCCAGCGCGGGTTGGTCTCAGGCTTGCCCGGCACCATAATCATCTGGAACTCGACCATGCGCTGGCTCACATCCATCTGCCCGACCAATAGCTGCGCTCCATCGGGCAAGGGCACAGGAATTGGAATCACACCACCTGCCGTCACCACCCGGAACGGCTCCACCTCCACGGGCTTCTCCCAGTTCGGGTGGCTCACACGGGCACGGGCAATTGCCCGGAAGCCGTCCGCGCCCATCGTACCGCCCGTTTCGAAGCCCAAGAACTCTACGGTGTAGCCATCCTTCGTGGCTTTCTCCTTCTCGTGCAGGCGAATCGTAATCGGGCTGGCGTCCACTTGGGGCGGAGCGAAGAAGGCAACATAGAGGTCGTGGTCCCACCAGCGCACGATATGGGGCCAGACCACATTGTTGTTCTGCGTTCGGCGTTGGTCTTGGTAGAAGCGTGGCTCCACGATGAACTTTTGGTCGTGTGAGGCGACTTCGATGCGCACGCGGTTGAACTTGTCCGCCATCGGGTCGCCAGGGAACTGCTCGTTGCCCGTCATCCCCAGATAGCGCCAGCGGTAGCCGAGCGCCATCGTGTCTTGACCCTGCATCACCACCACGCGCTCTTTGACTTCATAGAAGTTGGAAATCATCAGCCCCAGCACCGCAATCCCCAGCCCAGCGTGCGTTAGGAAGCCTCCGATCGTCACTTTGGAAGTGCGGATGCGTCGCCAGATTGCGCCCAGGTTGGAGAAGACCGCAAACGCCAACAGCACCGAAATCAACAGGGTGAGAGGCTCGCGGAAGCCCATAAAGAACAGGATGAAGGCTGTGGCGACCGCTGCAATCCAGCCCTTCGTGAGCCGTTGGAGAACCTCGTCTAAGGTCATCCCGCGCCAGGTGAGCATCGGCGCAGTCGCCAAGAGAATCGCCGTCACCACAATCCACGGCGCATGCACCTGATTGTAAAACGAGGGCTGAAGCGCGACCATCTGTCCCGTGAACGCCTTGCTAATCAGGGGCCAAGAGGTGCCGACGAGACTAATCAGCGCCGAGATGACCAGCAAGCCTGCCCCCCACTTGAGCGCGTTCTCGCGGGAGAGTTTGCCCGCGTTGGTTGTGGCAGGCAGAGGCATCGAGCGGTAGCGCCACGCCCACAACCCCACCGTCAGCAACAGTCCCCCCAGCAGCATCGTGAGCAGAATCCAGAGCGCACTTTTGGCTAAGGCGTCGAACGAGTGAACCGAGACCTCCGCCAGCAGACCACTGCGCGTGAGGAAGGTTCCATAGACGAACATCAGGAAGGGCACCGCCATCAGCAGGTGGTTCCAGCGCACCATCCGCCCGCGATTGATTTGGAGCATCAGCCCGTGAATGCCCGCCGCCATCGTCAGCCAGGGGAAGTAAGAGGAGTTCTCAACAGGATCCCACGCCCAGAAACCGCCCCAGCCGAGCGTCTCGTATGCCCAGTAACCTCCCAGCGCCAGCCCGATACCGAGCATCGTAGCCGAGTAGATTGCCCACGGACGCACACGCACCGCCCACTCGTGGTACTCCTTACGCCAGAGGCTCGCAATCGCATAGGCGAACGGCACTGCCAACGCTGAGAACCCTGCGAAAATAATCGGCGGATGAATCTTCATCCACGGGTTCTCCAACACGGGGTTCAAGCCAAAGCCGTCTTGAGGGGGCCAAACGGGTGGGGCAGGGTCGGGTTTCTGAAGTGGGGCGAACGGGCTTTGGTACGCCAGAATGCCCATCAGGAGCAGGATAATCGTCCCATAGACCACCATCACCCAGCGTTCGTAGCCACCTGCAGTGCGCATCAAGATAAGTCCATAAATCCCTGTCCAGAGTGCCCACAGCAGGAAGCTTCCCTCCTGACCTGCCCACGCGCTCGCCATCTTCATCAGGGTCGAGAGGGACTGCTCGCTGAAGCTGAACACATATTGCAGGTCATAGCGTCCTGTGAGCAGGGCGTACTGGAGTACTGCCTCCGCCCCCACGATTGCGAGGAACGCTCCGATAAAACTCAGGCGCGCCCATCGGATTAGTTCAGGGCGCCGACCACTCAAGAGGTAAAGCGCAACCGAAACGAACGCGAATAGAACGCCGAACCAAACCACTGCATAACCGATAAGCATTTTTGTCTCCTATAAGAACGCACACTGCCCCCGCTTGTGAAGCAGGGAAGCGCAGGTCAGTTTTTGGCGGTTTGTTGTTCGCCTTGATATTTGCTGGGGCACTTCACCAGCATATCGCGGGCGTGGAACACCCCGTCTTTCATCTCCCCGATGACCACCACTTGGGTCGCCATCTCGAAGTTGTTCGGCTTGCCCTTGGGGTAGACCACCTTCACCCGCCCCGTCTCGTCTTCACCTTCAAAAGTGAGCGTCATCGTGCGAATGTCGAACTCAACAGTCTCCTGAAGCGGTTTGAGGGGCAGGTGAACTTCACTCTGGAACTGGGAGAGTTGAGCGACTTTCACATACGGACTGGTGTTCGTCACGAAGGCGCGGACAGTGAACACAAGCCCCGCGAGAACCAAGACAATCATTGCGATACTGCCGGGTTTCATAGTCACCTCCAGCCCCATTATACCCCAAGTTGGGGTACTTTCGGGAGAAGGAGGGTGTTCGAGAAGTCTATTCGTAGCACGGGCATCCTGCCCATTAGCAAAGTGCAACACAGGCATTCCTGCCTGTGCGCTCTATGGGCAAGATGCCCAAGCCACTTACTCGTAGCACGGGCGTCCTGTTCGTGTGCGAAATGGGCAAGATGCCCAAGCCACTTTTTCGAACACCCTCTCAGGAGGAGTGGAATGGCGATTGCGTTCACAACAAACTCACTGCCAGGAGCCACGATTCGAGACAGTCGGGCACTTCGCGAATGGAGTCCAACAGCGGGTGGTCGGGATAGATACTGAGCAGGGTCTGCCAAGCGGTGCGATAGTCGCCATAGGCGTAGGCGCGCAGAGCGTCGGACAGTTCAGGATGCTCGCGCAGGTGGGGCGCCAGCGCACGCTCTAACAGGCGGTCGCGCCCCATCTCGTCGGCGGTGAGGAGCGTATAGAGCCGTTCGTACTGCCCTGCCAAACGCGCGATGCTGAGCGCAATCTGCTGGCGGGCGAGCGACGAGTCGACTCGTGCCATCGTGCGTGCCAGTAGGGGCAGGTCGCCGAGCGTGCCGTGCCGAGCGAGCGCACGCGCCAAGTTGGTCAGCACGGCGGGGTCGCTATCCTCTTTCAGATGTGTGCGCAGGATTGGGGCTAACTGGGCGTCGGGTGGCAGTTGTGCCAGCGCGCTCGCACAGTCGGCGCGCACATTGGCGTGTGGCGAGTCGAGCCAGTTCACAAGCGTCTCCAACCCCGCCACATCGGTCAGCAGGTTCGGGTCGGACACACGGCTGAGCGTGGCTTCAATTGCCTCCAGTAGGCTGGACTGTTCGAGCGGTCCGGGGGCGCGGGTGAGCCGTTCGAGGAGTGGGTTCAGCGCACGTGGGTCGGCGATTTGGCGCAGGGCTTGGATTGCCGACATGCGCACCTCGATCTGCGGGTGGTCAATCAGGTTCACAAGGTCGGGCACCGCTTCGGGGCTACCGATTTTGCCCAGCGCTTCGGCACACTCCAGCACAATGTTGCTGGCGGGGTCTTGCATCGCGCGGAGCAGGGCAGGCACAGCGCGCGGGTCGCCAATCTCGCCCAGTGCACGCGCCGACTCGCGACGCACCTCCAACACGGGGTCGTTCAGCGCGCTCACCAGCTCTTCCACTGCCAGCGGGGTGCGCTCTTGTGCCAGTGTGCGTATCGCTTGGAGGCGCGTCGCTTCGTCCGATTGACGGCGTAGTTGGCGCATCGCACGCCATCCGCGCGGGCGCACCGACGAACGCAACTGGGCAATCACATAGCCCGCACTGCGCCCTTCAGGCTCCTGAATCCCCTTCAGCCACGGGAAGGCGAGCAGGCGGAAGATGGAGGCAAGCGCAAACAACACAAAAAAGCGTGCTGGGTCTGCTATATAGGGTTTGAGAGCCTCCATCACCGCACCACTGCTGAACGCGGCGATACCGCCCATCACTGCCACCACCGTCGAGAGCGCGCCCATGTAGACTGCACGCTGTTGGGGAGGCGCAATCGCCACATTCAAGTTGAACTGGGTCAAGCCGACACCTGCCCAAAGCGCACCTGCCAGCACTTGAATGAATGAAATCACGCTCACGCTCCAGAGGTAGCGCTCAGGGTCGGTTAGGAACCACAGATAGGGCAGGAAGGTCACACCGCCCAACGAGAGGATGAGCAGGGGCTTGTTGCCGAACTTGTCCGCCAAGTAGCCCCACACCGGCATCATCAAACTGCTGAAGAGCGCCGCAATCAGCCCCATCACCTGCACCATCAGGTAGGGCATCTTGATTTGCTCCAGCATGTAGACCGTGAAGAACTGCCCGGCGAACATCTGTCCGAACACCAGAAACGAGTTGAAGCCGAGCAGGAGTCGGAAGTTGCGTGTGCGGAACGGCTCACGGTAGAAGTCAAGCAGTCCTTTCAGCCCGCGTGCTGGGGCAGGGGTACGGGGCGGTTCGGGCATTCGGCTCAGTGCCCATAGCGAGGCAATCGTGAACAGCGCGCCCAAGCCGAACAGCACGCTAAACGCCACTGCTGGGGAGAACCGCTCGTACTTCACCGCTTGGTCAAGGAAAATCGCTGGGGGGAGCGCTGCGCCTGCCGAGACCAGCCCCAGAATCATATTGCGCCTGCCGAAATAGCGTCCCCGATGGTCAGGTGGCACGAGGTCGCTCAGCCACGCCAGAAACGCAGGTCCCGCAAACGCCCCAATCACTGCCGAGAGGATGAGAATCGTCGTGAAGGTGTGCAGGCGCGGAAAATCGGGCGAGAGGAACGGCAGTACCGCGATGAACAGCAAAGGAATGCGTGAGAGGGTCGCATATTTCAGCACCATCTGCTTGCGACTGGGGGTGATGTCGGCGAGGTAGGCGGTGAAAATCTGGAGTGCGCCCGCCAGCGAGGGGACCGAAGTGATAATCCCAATCCAGAGGTCGTTCGCCCCGAAATAGCGTGCCAGACCAATCTGGAACGCGCCCGTCGTGAGCGCAATGTAGAGCGTGATGAAGATGGCGTCCCAGTTCGCCCACCGCAGACCCCGCATCACCTCCAAGCGTGTGAGCGCGGGCGTCTCAGTCTTCACAGCGTGCGCACCTCCACGCGCCAGTCCACAATATCGAGGTCGGGGTCAGCCACATCGCCCGCACTCTCTAGCCCCGCATCGACATTGCGCAGGATGCGGTTTTGGTCGATACGAATGTTGAGATACTGTCCCAAACCAGGCGGACCGAGCGCATCGCTCACTTTGGGTGCGGTGTCGTTCGGGTCAAGGGGCACGCGGTCGGTGGCGATGAAGTTCATCTGGATGAAGCGCATCTCGCGCGCCTCATCGGGGTCGGGGATGAACTGGGTGATGTCGATCTCTAAGCGCAGGCGGTTCGAGTCCGCACCCACTGGCTCCACCACCAGTGGTACACCGATGAACTGGAATACCGAGAGGTTCGTATCGGGCACGACTCGATAGAGGGCATAGCGCGCTTGGGGCTGGAATCGGTCGAAGCGCATAAAGTGGGTGAATGCGCCCCCTGCGAAGCCGTTGCCCCACGGCGGTATCAGCACGGGCACAGGACCCGCCTGACCAGTGGGGTCGTTACTGAGATTGAACAGCACGAAGTAGTGATATTCGGGACGGATGCGCCCTGCCACCTGCATCTCGATAATCAGCCGACGCACGCCTTGTTGGGCAGGCGTGTCGGGAAAGCGGGCGCACCCTGTCGAGAGCATTAGAAGGAGAGCCAACTCAAGCCGACCCAGCCAACTCATCCGAGTCTTAGTCCATCGCTGAGAAGACCACATATTTCGGTAGGCTCATCTGTTCGATTCGGGAGCGCATATCTTCAAGGCACATATGATGCTCCTGCAGGTCGCCCTTGATGAGCGGGTCGGTGGGCGAGAGGGGCACTTCGTTGATATGCACTGAGAGCGCACGCACGCGCCGAGCCATATCGAACGCTTCGTGTAGGTCGCGCGTGAAGACGCCCAAGTGTAAGCCTGGCTCCATCGCATTCAGCACCGATACCAGCTTGAAGAGGCTCTCGTAGGTGTGGATAAGCACCACGGGACCGAACACTGCATCGCGGTAGAGCGTACAGTCGGTGGGCACATTCTCCAGCACCGTCGGGTGATAGAACGGCGGCTCGGCTTTGGCGCCCGTCAGCACATGTGCGCCTTTGTCAATCGCTTCCTGAACCCACTGGTTCACGCGTTCTATCGCTTGGGGATTGATGAGCGGTCCGAGTGTGGTGGTTTCGTCCATCGGGTCGCCCATCACGAGCGATTCGACACGCGGGATGAGGTGTTCTAAGAAGGCTTGGCGCACATTAGTGGGCACCCACACATGCTGCACGGCGGTTGCCGATTGACCTGCCATCATGAACCCACAGCAAGCGACCTTCTCGGCGACGCGCTCGTAGTCCGCACTCTCGGTCAGCACCACCGCGCCCACGCTCTCTAACTCCATCGAGATTTGCTTGGAGCCTGCGTTGGGCGGAAGTTTAAGCCCCACTTCTCGGCTTCCCGTGAAGGTGAGCATATCGACATCGGGATGCTTGGCAAGTGCTTGCCCAATCTCGTCCCCCCGACCTGTGAGGATACTGAGCGCTTCGGTGGGCAGTCCCGCCCGATAGAGCAGGAGTCCCAACCGCAAGCAGGTCAGAGGGGCATCGGTAGCAGGTTTGAGAATCACTGCATTGCCCGCTGCGATGGCGGGGGCGGTCTTCTGCGCTGCGCTTACAAGGGGCAGGTTGAACGCCAATATCGAGGCGACCACTCCGCGCGGTTCACGCGCCCAGAACCCAAAGCGCGAGATGCCATCGGAGAACGATTCGGGCGAGAAGTGGGTGGCGCGTGGGTGGTGGCACGCCTCCGCGGCGAGTTCGAACAGGGTTATCGTGCGTTCCACTTCGGCGCGCGCCTCCAAGATTCGCTTGCCCGTCTCACGCACCAGCAAAGTGCTGAGTGCTTCCCGCTCCTGACCAATAAGATGAGCCACTTGGCGCAGGATATGCTCGCGCTGAGAGAGGGGCATCGCACGCATCTGGTCGGCACCAAGACGCGCAAGGGCAACGGCTTGGTCGACATGCTGGGCTGTGCCCCGCGCCACATGGTCTAATGGCTCGGCGGAGTAGGGGTCTAACACCTCCAGCCACTGGTCGACACCCACAAGGTGCCCGCCGATGAGCATCTTCTGCATAGCGATCATCGTTTGTAGGCTATCGCCTCAATCTCCACCCGAACGCCCTTTGGCAGTGCGGAAACTTGCACCGTCGCACGCGCAGGATAGGGCGGATGGAAGTAGGTCTCGTAGATTTCGTTCACCGTGCTGAACTCACCCAGATCGGTGAGGTAAATCGTGGTTTTGACGATAGAGTCGAGGTTCATCCCCACCGCCGTAAGCACCGCCTGCAGGTTCTGAAGCACTTGCCGTGTCTGGGTCGCAATCCCACCTTCCACCACCTTGCCTGTGACGGGGTCAAGCGGGATTTGTCCCGAAATAAAGACCCAATTGCCGACCTGTACGGCTTGTGAATAAGGTCCAATAGGCGCAGGAGCGTCTTGAGAGAGTATCGCCTTTTTCGCCATTTCCACCTCCGAGCAGAGAGTATACCTGCCTACTTGTCTTGGAGTATCGCCACACCGGGCAGAACGCGCCCTTCCAAGAACTCTAATGACGCTCCGCCTCCCGTCGAGATGTGACTCATCTTGCTGGCGAGACCGAGCATTTCAGCGCACGCTGCGGTATCGCCCCCACCCAAGATCGAGAGTGCGTCCGATTCGGCGAGCGCGCTCATCACTGTGCGCGTGCCTTGTTCGAAGGGGGGCGTCTCGAACGCGCCCAGCGGTCCGTTCCAGACTACCGTTCGTGCCGAGCGCACAATCTCGCTGAAGTGTTGGGCGGTCTCCGGTCCGATGTCCAGCCCCATCTTGTCAGAGGGGATTGCGCTGACGGGCACGGTCTCGGTGGGCAGGTTCGGCTCCAACCGCTCGGCGACCACCACATCGGTCGGCAGGACAATCGTGTCGCCTGCCGTCGCCAACACTTGGCGTGCGAAGTCGATACTCTCAGTATCGAGCAGGGAGTTGCCCACCTCGTAGCCTTGTGCCTTCAGGAAGGTGAACGCCATACCCCCACCGATTAGCAGACGGTCGACTTTGGGGAGCAGGTTCTGGATGACGCCGATTTTGTCGTGAACCTTCGCCCCGCCCAGAATCGCCACGAAGGGGCGTTCGGGGTTCGCAAGCGCACCGCCAAGATAGTTCAGCTCCTTCTCCATCAGCAGTCCCGCCACGGCAGGCAGGTAGTGTGCCACGCCCTCGGTGGAAGCATGGGCACGGTGGGCGGAACCGAACGCATCGTTCACATAGAGTTCGCCCAACTGAGCGAGCGACTGGGCAAACTCGGGGTCGTTCGCCTCCTCTTCAGGGTGGAAGCGCAGGTTCTCCAAGAGCGCCACCGAACCGAGAGGCAGGCTACGCACGCCTTCTACCACTGCCTCCCCAACACAGTCCTCGAAGAACTGCACGGGGCGTCTTAGCAGTTCACTGAGCCGATTCGCCACAGGGCGCAGGCTATATTTCGGGTTGGGCTGACCTTTCGGGCGTCCCAGATGCGACATCAGCACCACGGTCGCGCCCTGTTCCAAAAGGTACTGGATTGTCGGGAGCGCCTCGCGTATTCGTCGGTCGTCGGTAATCTGTCCGTCTTGAAGGGGCACATTGAAGTCCACGCGCACCAGCACGCGCTTGCCCTTCACATCCACATCCCGAACCGTCTTTTTATTCATCGCTATTTCCCTCGCTGTGCAGAGATGAGACCGCGAATGTACTGAATCTGCCCTGCGTGATAGAAATCGTGTTCGGCGAGCATCAGGAAGAGGCTCCCTGTGGAGATGCGTCCACTGCCGTAGGTCGGGCGTTCCACTTCCAAGTCGTCATCGGTCAGGGGAGCGAGCGCGTCCAGCACCGTCTCGTGTCCCTCTTGGGCAATCTGGAGCGCCGCTTGCAGGTTGCCCCCCATCGCCCTGAATCGGTGTTCCATCGCCAGCCAATCGACCCCGCCCTCACCGAAGGCGGTCGAGATTTGCACAATCTTGTCGGCACCTACATGGAAGATGACCTTGAGAATCGAGCCGTCTGCCCATCGGAACCCTTTGAAGCCTGTTGGGGGAACCCAGAGTGCCTCTTCCTCTGTGAGACCGTCCACTGCCGAACGAAAACTATGCCACCGACTACCCTCGTACGCCTGCTCCAAGAGTTGCTTGAGAAAGTTGACTTGCGTTCTCATCCCTTGCTCCTGCACGGCAAATTGTACCCTGTTCCTGTTTTGTGGCTTAGAACGCCTAACAAACATCTCAACCCCGTGAGAGATTGTCCGAAAGACCCGTTTGTGGCACGGGCATCCTGCCCACAAGCCATACCGTAGCACAGGCATTCTTGCCTGTGGAAAAGGCACAGACACGAATGTCGGTGCCCCCCTCGTAGCACGGGCTTCTCGCCCGTGTGCGAAATGGGCAAGATGCCCAAGCCACTTTTGTTAGGCACTCTTAGAGTGGGGTGAGCTACTGCACGACACTTTTTGAGGGAATAGAAAAAGGGCGCACACGGGGGTGCGCCCCTACTTCACCGCCTTGCCTGTAGGGGCAGACCCCCGTGTCTGCCCCTCAAAATAAAAGCCGACTCAGGCACAAGCTCGAAAAACTGTTGTGCACTAAGGTGAGAGGTGTGGGAGCGTTGTGCCGAACCAATCGGGTACACTCTAAGGGCAGAGAGGAGGCTCCGCATGCAAGTGTTGACCGAAGCGCTCAGTTTTGATGATGTCCTGCTCCTGCCCAACCATTCGGCAGTGCTACCTGACCAGGTCGATACCTCCACCACGCTCGTGCGTGAGATTCGGCTTCGTATCCCGATTGTCAGCTCGCCGATGGACACCGTGACCGAATCGCGCATGGCAATCGCTCTGGCGCGCGAGGGTGGGGTGGGCGTCATTCACCGCAATATGCCCATCGAGAAGCAGGCGCTGGAAGTCGACCGCGTCAAGCGCAGTGAGCACGGCGTGATTTGGGACCCCATCTATCTCTCCCCGAACCACACCGTGCAGGATGCGCTCGCCCTGATGGAACGCTATCACATCTCAGGTGTGCCTATCACCGACCCTGAGGGCTACTTGGTGGGCATCCTGACCAACCGCGACATCCGCTTCGAAACCAACTACAATCGCCCCATTCACGAGGTGATGACCTCGGCGAACCTCATCACCGCCCCCGTCGGCACGACCTTAGAAGAGGCGGAAGCCATCCTCCAACGCCACAAAATCGAGAAACTGCCGATTGTCGACTCGGAGGGCAAACTGCGCGGGCTGATTACCATCAAAGACCTGCTCAAGATACGCCAGCATCCCAACGCCACGAAAGACTCGCGGGGTCGGCTGGTGGTGGGTGCGGCGGTCGGACCCCTGCGCGAGCCAGTGGAGCGGGCGCGTGCCTTAGCCGATGCAGGGGTGGATTTTATCGTCATCGATTCAGCGCATGGGCACTCGGAGGGGGTTCTGCAGGCGGTTCGTGCGATACGGCGCGCGTTGCCCGACATCCCCGTGATTGCTGGCAATGTCGCCACGCGTGAGGGAGTGCGTGCGCTGGTGGAAGCAGGCGCAGAAGCCATCCGAGTGGGGCTGGGCGCGGGCAGTATCTGCACCACGCGCGTCGTGTCGGGTGTCGGTGTGCCCCAGCTCTACGCAGTGATGGAGTGTGCCGACGAAGCGAGCAAGCTGGGCGTGCCGATTATTGCCGACGGCGGGATACGCTATTCGGGCGACATCGTGAAAGCACTGGCAGGTGGAGCGAGCGCAGTGATGCTGGGCAACCTGCTCGCAGGCTGTGAGGAGTCGCCCGGCGAAATCGAAATCTTCCGCAACCGCGCCTACAAGGTCTATCGAGGGATGGGTTCGGTCAGCGCGATGCGCGAAGGCTCCAGCGACCGCTACTACCAGACCGACCCGCGCAAGATTGTGCCTGAGGGAGTGGAGGGGCGCGTGCCCTACCGCGGCCCGCTTTCCGAAACAATCCACCAGCTGGTGGGCGGTATTCGCTCAGGAATGGGCTACATCGGTGCGAGCAACCTGAAGGAACTGCGTGAGAAGGCGCGCTTCATCCGCATCACCAACGCCTCCCTGCGTGAGAGCCATCCGCACAGCGTCTCCATCACGCGCGAACCACCGAACTACTGGACAGGAGGCGAGGAGTGAGACGCATCCAGACGATGGAGGGCAGTTGGTCGGGTTCGCTGAAGTTGGGCGCGCAGACCCTGCGCATCGTGTTCCACTTCAAACGTACTTCCGAAGGAGAGTGGGCAGGCACGCTGGACAGTCCCGACCAAGGCGCGTTTGGGATTGCTATCTCCCGAATCACGCTGGAAGGGCGCAAACTAACTGTGCGCGTGGATAGCATATCAGGCGTCTTTGAGGGCACGCTCTCGGAGGACGGCAAGCAGATTGTGGGCGAGTGGAGCCAACTGGGCAACAAGTTCCCGCTCACTCTCACTTTTGGGGAACCGCCCAAGCCACGCCGACCCCAAGAACCTCAGCCACCCTTCCCCTATCGTATGGAAGAGGTGCGCGTGATGAATCGCACCGCCCGCATCGAGCTGGCGGGCACGCTCACCCTGCCCGAAGGGAAGCCCCCGTTCCCTGGCGTGGTCTTCTTCACGGGTTCGGGCGCGCAGAACCGCGACCAAGAGGTCTTCGGGCATAAGCCGTTCTTGGTGTTGGCAGACCACCTCACGCGCAGTGGGTTCGCCACCTTGCGAATGGACGACCGTGGGGTCGGTGACTCTCAAGGCGATATGCGAACCGCCACCACGCTCGATTTCGTGACCGATTTGCTTGCAGGGGTGAGCTACCTGCGCTCTCGGCGTGAGATCGACCGTCGCCGTGTGGGAGTGTTGGGACACAGCGAGGGTGCGCTGGTAGCGACGATTGCCAGTGCCCGTGCCCCACGCGACATTGCGTTCGCAATCCTGATGGCGCCAACCGGTGTGCCCGGCGAGCAGATTCTCTATCGTCAAGCCGAGCTGATAGCGCGCAAGTCGGGCGTGAGTGAGGCGCTCATCGAAAGCAACCGCAAACTCCAAGAGCGCGTGTTCGAGATTCTCAAGCGCGAACGGGATAACACAAAGGCGAAGCAGGCGATTGTGGACGAACTCCTCAAGATGCTAGGAAACACTGCCCCCTCTGAGAACCAGCGCGCTAACCTTGAAGCGCAGGCAGAAAGCTACACCCTGCCGTGGTTCCGCACCTTCGTTCAGTTAGACCCTGCGCCCCACTTTCGGCGGGTACGCTGTCCTGTGCTGATTCTGAACGGCACGCTTGATCTTCAGGTAGACCCCGACCAGAACCTGCCTGTGATTGAGCAAGCTCTGCGTACAGGGCGCAACCGACGCTACACCATTCGGCGATTGGAGGGTCTAAACCACCTGTTCCAGCGCGCCCGCACAGGACTGATCACCGAGTACGCCCAGATTGAAGAGACCATCAACCCCACCGTGCTGGAGATTATCACCGACTGGCTCAAGCAGGTGGCGAAGTGAAAGTCAGTAGCACAGGCATTCCTGCCTGTGCTACTGTGCCTCACAACTCGATCACACTGATTGAGAGGGGTGGGAACGATTGGCGCCCGATGTTGTTCCGAATGGTAATCGTGCGGGTGACGGGCGCCTTGCGCTGACGATCTTGCATGGGGGTGTATTGGGTCATCTGCGCGCTCGAACGAACCGTCGCTCCCTGAACCCGAATGTCGGCGTTCAGGGTGGTAGTGCGCGCCTTGTTCACCACCAAGAGGCGCACGCGTCCGTTGGGCGTGCGCACCGCATAGACCGAAAGCAGAGGGTGACTATTCTGTACTTGCACCAGCACATCGTTCGGCTTGGCAAATCGGTTCATCAGCACGAACGCATGGTAGGTCGGGTAGGGTGTGTTGAGCGGGTCGCCCACTCCCGAAGGATAGCCCGACGACACCACCCCATAGTCGCCCCACTGACGCCAGCCGTATAGGAGTGGTGAGTTGTTGTTATTCACCTCGGTACTGTTGTGCATATCCCACCACACGAACGCTTCCGCACCATTCAGAACCGCTTGGAAGAGCGAATCGACCGCATAGACAGCGTTCACGATGCTGGTGGTCTGCTTGCCCGGATTGTATGCGACCGAGTTGTTCTCGGTGATGAAGATAGGAATCGTATCACCTGCGCTTCCGAAGTAGTCGCGTAACATCTGACGAGCGCGGGTCATGATGTCTTGCCAGTTGCGGACGGAGTGGAGCAGACCTGCATCATCCTCGCGACCGGGGTTCTGCGGGTAGTAGTGGATGTCGTAGAAGTCAGGTACAACCCCCAAGTCGCTGAGCGTCTTGAGCAGGACGGCAGACCAACCGTTCACGCTCTGTCCTGTGCGTGGGCTGGTCACGCTCATTCGCTGGGGGAAATCGGTTTCCAGCCAAGTGCCCACCACGCCCACTTTGATGGTGGGGTCGACCGCCTTCATCAACTGGATTGCATCGCGCGTGAAGTGGGCGTAGGTGTGGGCGTCGTGGCGGTGGGGATAGGTGTCGTATTCCCAAGTGCCGTAGTTCTCGTTGCCGATTGCCCAGTAGCGTACATTCCCACCGAGCGTAATGTTCGCATATTGCACCCAGTCGCGCGCTTCTTGGGGCGTGCCTGAGCCGTAGTTGACGCAAATCATTTTCTCTGCGCCAATCGTGTTCGCCACATTCAAGAAGCCCTGTGTGTCCGTGCCGTAGTTGCCTCCTGTGCGTCGATTGCGATTGTTGCGCCAGTCGTATTCGTTCGAGATGGAGCCTCCGGGATACCTCAGCACGCCGAAGCCTGCCGCCTTCATCAAACTCACTCGCTGAGATTGGGTCAGGAACCAGTCCCAGCACGCCACATTCATTCCGAACTTAAGCCGAGTCATCGTGGTCAAGGTTTGGTTAGCGTTCACCTGCACGCTCACACTGGTACTGGGCACGGGACGGGTGAAGCGGATGTCATCCAGATAGAAGGTCGGTTCGGTGACACCGCGTCGGTCGATGAAGTAGAGGTCGCTGATGCGATTGCCGGGCGACACGCCCAGCGCAGTGAGCGGGATTTCCACTCGTACCCACTGGTTGGCAGGGATGGAGCTCACATAGTCCGTGACGGGCACAGGTGCGCGGTCGACGCCATCGATTGCCACCATCACCGAAAACCGTTGCCCACCTTGCGAACCGCCGTGAACCCAGAACTCCAAGTGGGTGAAGCCTGTCGGGTCAAATCGTTCCACGCTGTGGAAGCGCACTGCCGACCAAGAGTACAAATCAGCACGAATCGAGTACTGCCCTGAGCGCACAGGGCTGGTATTGCGCATCTCGCGGTTCGCCCACGACCAATCGTCCCACCTGCCTGTCGGATAGTCGCGATAGACAGGCACGAATAGATGCTCATCGGCGTAGGCGTTGACGAGTAGTAAGCCGAGCGCGAGAATCACGCTCCACCATAGCCCAGCACTTCGCTTTTGCCGTCGCATACGCCTATTATACACCAAATTTTGAAAGGTTTCAAGACCCGCGCTTGCTCATCGATAGTCGCCCACCAGCACGAACCCGCTCCAGTGGTACGGATGGGCATGTTGCTGAGAGCGTATCAAACCGAGCTGCGCAGAGCGCAGGGCTTCGTCTTTAGACTTGCCTTCGCGCAGGTGTCGGTGGAAACTGACCATCAGCTCTGCTGTGCTGGTGTCCTTCACTTCCCAGAGAGAGACGACCACGCTGCGTGCGCCTGCTCCCAGAAATGCCCAGCTTAGCCCGACGACGCCCTCGTGTTTTATCTCGGCTCCGCGCCCTGTCTCGCAGGCACTCAACACGACCAAGTCCGTTCCCAACGGCACGCCCCCAAGCACTTGATAGGCGCGTAGGAAGCCATCATCGTCGCCACTCGGCGTGAACACCAACGCCGAACCCAGCGGGTCTTGATTGTCCAACAGCCCATGACACGCCAAGTGCACCACGCGAGACTTAGGAATATCGCTCAGCACGGCAGAAACCGTCGCCTCCTTGTCCACGACCACGCGCGCACCACTGCCATACAGTTGAGCGAGTGCTTCCACTTCCTTGCGCGTTTCAGGGAGCCGTTGCAGACGCAATCCACGCTTTTGAAGGCTCTCGGTTTTCTCCCCTGATTGTGTGCTGAGTTCAGGATAGGCGGGGTCGCCCACTGCCAGCAGGGTATATGCCCACTCGCGCTCACGCAGGTACGACCTCACCAGTCGATAAGTGCCGATAGACGGAACTGTGTGGATGGGCAGTTTCTCAATCAGGTAGGTTGGCTTGTCGCCAGCCTGTACCACCAACGCCCCGAACGGCAGGCGGTTTAGTACGCCGTCGGCTATCACCAGCAGGCGTTTCGCTCCTTGCCACTCGGCTTGGGCGGGTTGGAGAAGCAGGTCGTACAACGCCTTACCCTTCTCGCCAATCGTCTTGATGTCCGATTTCGGGCGGTTCAGACTGTCGCGCTCCATCAGCAGGGCGCGGTACTCTAACACGAGCCTGCGCACCTCGCGCTCCGAGCGGTTGAGGGGGTAGACGCGCAGGCTCTGGCGGGTGGCAGTAATCGGCCACGACTGCTTTTCGCCCAGCACATAGGTCGCCAACAGCGTGCCTTCGTCAAGGCTCGCTTGAATCTGTTGCAGGCTCAGCGGTTCGGGGAACTGAAGTTGGGCGTAGCGGGGCGAGGCACGGCGCAGGTCGGCGTTCAGGGCGCGCTGTTCAGCCGAGATGGACTTGAGCTCCTCGCGCCAGCGGGTCGTTTCCGCTTCGGTGGCTTGTTGGAGTTGGCGGTAAGCGCGGGAGCGTCGGGCGTCCAGTTGTTGTTGGCGTTGGCGCAGGTCGTCGGGCACATCGGGGGCGATGCGCCACTCCCGCTCGCTGATGAGCTCCACAAGGGTGCGGGCACGGGCACGCTCCAGTGTCTCAAACGCCAGAGCTGGCTGGTCTGTGCCGAGCAAAACTTGTACATAAACGCCATAAGGGTCTGAATATCGACGCGTGAAATTAAGTCGGGACTCGGGGTTGGGGATTTGCTTGCGCTGGGTCTCCATAATCTCGATAGCACGGCGGAGATACTGCTGGGCAGTCTGCCAATCGTGACGCTCCATCGCAATCTGAGCCAAATGAGTGAGGCTAAGCGCAGTCTCTATTGAGTCAGGTGCAATCCGCTCCCGAATCGCCAAAGCGCGCTTATGATACTCCTCAGCTTGTGTCAGGTTTGCGCGCGCATAGGCGACGACTCCCAAGTTATTCAGGCTCCGCGCAACATCCAACGACTCAGGTGCAATCTGTTCACGAAGCGATAGGGCGCGCGAATGATATTGTTCCGCTTTTTCGAACTCCTGCTTCTCGATGCACAACGAGCCAAGACTACTCAGGCATACTCCCATCGCAGAGGACTGGGGTGCTAAAGCCTCGAAGAGACTCACCGCTCGCGGGAGATATACCTCCGCCTCTGTCAACTTACCCTGCATCAGGGCAACCGAACCCAGGTTGTTCAGACTGATGGCGACATCTAAGGAGTTGGGAGCAAGGCGTTCGAACAGGGCTAATGCCTGCTTGTGATAATATTCAGACTGTGCCCAATCGCCTTGGTCTGCAAAGAGCGCGCCCAAGTTGCTGAGGCTTCCTGCAACCCCAATCGAGTCTGGGGCTGTTGATTGGCGCAGGGCCAGCGCCCTTTTGAGCGACCTTTCTGCTTGCACCCAATCGTGTCGGTCTGCATAGATAACACCGAGATTCTCATACAAACTCGCCAGAAGGGGTGAGTTCGGGTCTATCCTGTCCAGCAATTTTAATCCACGCTGGTAGTACATCTCGGCTTTCAGCAGGTTTCCTTTTTCGTGTGCTATCACGCCGAGATTGCTTATGACGCGAACGACATTCGTCGACTCGGGCTGATGTCGTTCGAATAAGACGAGCGCGCGTTCGAAGAGCTCTTCGGCTTGCCCTAAGTTGCCCAGACGAGTAGCGACCACTCCCAAGTTGAGCCGACAGTTCGCTTCCTCCAACGATTCGGGAGCGATGTTTATAATGATTGAGAGAGCTTCCGAAAGATAGGCTCCTGCTTGACGCAAGTTCCCTCGGTTGATGGCGACGATTCCCAGGTTGTTGAGCGTATCGACGACGATTTTTGTGTCAGGGACAAACTGTTTCCTCAGGTGAAGTGCCCCTATCCAAATCTGTTCGGTGGTTGCGAGTTCGTTTGCTCGGAAGAAGTCCACGCCTCGTTCGTGGAGGAGGTTCGCCATCGCCAGCGGACGCTGTTGTTCCTTACTTGCCAACTCCAACGCCTGCGCAACAAGCCGTTCGGATTGTTCTTTTTCGTTGCGATAGAGCAGCACCGCCTGCGAGAGGAGTGCCTCCACCTGTCCCACGCGGTCACCTGCTTTGGCAAACGCTTCTTCTGCCTTCTGCCATAGCTCCAGCGCCTGTGCAGAGTTCAGCTTCGCCTGCTCACGGTACACATAGCCCTGACCCACCCAGTCCGACTTCTCTTGGGCGAGTTTCAGCGCGTGTTCCAGTGTCTTCAGGGCGTCGTCGGTACGCTTGGCATCAAGATGCGCTCGCGCCTCGTCCAGAAGCGTCTTTACCTCCACTGTCGGCTGGGGCGGGGGCATGTCTTGGTGGGGCGATGTCTCTTGGGGAGAAACCAAGAACCCCCAACCCATCAACACGAACAGAGATACCTGCCAAAACTTTCCTTTGAGAGTCATCGTGGCATAAAGATACTCAGCGATTTCTCACTTTCCTGCTTTCTTCGGGAAAATGACACAAAAAAAGAGGCTCCTTTCGGAGCCTCATGTTTGGCAGGCTGAACCCTGTGTCCCTCTACCGTTTGGGAGGTTGTAAGGTTCGAGAGTCCTATAGTTTTTACAGGGTGCGTTTGTGACAGAGATTCGGGCGGATAGGGCAAAAAAAGGGGTAAACTTTTGCCGATGGCTTGTTGGGAACTCCAAGCGACCGTGGTAGAACATCGTCAGCGTGCCCCCAATCAGTATGAGCTGATTTTGCATGCGCCTCCGATTGCGCAGACGGCTCAGCCGGGGCAGTTTCTGATGGTGCGCCCGATGGCGACGCTCGCACCCCTGTGGCGTCGTCCTTACAGTATCTTGCGCGCCAACCCCGACAAGGGCGTCGTGAGTATCTTCTACTCGGTCATGAGCCAGTTCACTGAATTGCTTTCGCTGAAGCCGTTAGGTTCTACTGTGAGCCTGCTCGGTCCGCTGGGGCGGGGGTTCCAGCGTGAGCGGGGTGTTCGACGCCATATTCTGGTCGCTGGCGGGTTCGGTGCGCCTCCGCTGAGTTTCTTCGCCTCACGCTTGGTGAGCGGGCTATTCCCTGAAGAGCAGATTCTGATTCTGGCAGGCGCACGCCGACGCGACCTGCTGGTGGGGCTGGACGAGTTTCGCGCGCTGGGAGCGGAGGTGCGAATCGCCACCGAAGACGGCTCGCAGGGCTATGCAGGGCGGGTGACCGATTTGCTTTGTGATGCCCTCAACGAAACGCTCCCGACCGCGGTGTACGCCTGCGGACCGAACCGAATGCTCCAAGTGGTCAGCGAACTTTGTATCGAGAAGCGTGTTCCCTGTCAAGTCTCGGTCTCGACGCCGATGCCGTGTGGAGTGGGGGCGTGCCTCGGCTGTGCGGTCAAGGTACGCGGACTGGATGGTGCGGTCTGGTACAAGCGCGCTTGCGTGGACGGCCCTGTGTTCGGTGCGGAGGAGGTCGCTTGGGAATGAGCGATTTGAGTATCCATCTCGGGCGGTTGCGCCTTGCGAACCCGATTATGGTCGCATCGGGCACTTTCGGCTACGGGCTGGAATACGAGCGTCTGGTCGACCTGAATCGGCTGGGCGCGCTGGTGGTGAAGAGCCTCACACTCCAGCCACGCATCGGTAATCCGCCCCCGCGCGTCGCCGAAACTCCTGCAGGGATGCTCAACTCGATCGGTCTGCAGAACGAAGGGGTGGAAGCGTTTATCGTGGAGACCCTCTCACGCCTACGCGCCTATACCGTTCCGATTATCGTGAGTATCGCTGGGGAGACGCCCGAAGAATACGCTCAAGTCGCGCGACATCTTCAGCGGACGTCGGGGATTGCAGGGCTGGAAATCAACCTCTCGTGCCCCAATCAGGTGCGCGGTGGGATGGAGTTCGGCATAGACCCCGCGCTCACTGCCGAAGTGGTGCGCCAAGTGCGTGCCGAGACCAGTCTGCCCCTCTTTGCCAAGCTCTCGCCGAATGTCACCGACCTCGTGCCGATTGCCGAGTCGGCAGTCAAAGCGGGCGCGGACGGCTTGACGCTCATCAACAGCGTCGTGGGGGTAGCGGTAGACCCCCATACTCGTCGGTTCCGCCTGTCAACGCGTACGGGCGGACTCACGGGACCTGCCATCAAGCCGATTGCGCTTCATTGGGTCTACCGTGTGCATCGTGCGCTCCCCGAAGTGCCCCTGATTGGCGTGGGAGGTATCACCTCGCTGGACGATGTGCTGGAGTTCTTGCTGGTGGGCGCGAGTGCGGTGCAGGTCGGCACAGGCAACTATCTCAAAGCCAACCTCAGCACCGACCTCATCGACGAGTTAGCCGACTATCTCACCCGGTACGAAATCGCCTCTGTGCGCGAACTTATCGGGGCGGTGCAGGACGCGGTGTAGGTACAATCTTGGGCGAGGATGACCTGGTTCGATAATCAACCCTTGAGTGAACGCCCGCATATTGCGGTGCTGTTTTATGATGCGTTGGGCGACTTCGTGATTATCACGCCCCTCCTGCGCGGATTGAAGGAGAAGTACCCGAACTGCACGCTGGACTATTTCAGTGGCGAACGCACGCGCGAGCTGGAGGAGGCACTGCCTTACATCGACTCGCGCTTCTCGGTGTTCGGCAATCCGGGGGGCACGCCAGCCCTGTTGGAGTACATCGCTCGGCGGCGCGCAGAAGCGGGCGAGTATGAACTGGTCATCAACTGCGATTTTCATCCGACTTTGGCGTTCGTGGCGCACTTGCTCCAGCCAAACTATGTGGTCGGGCGGTGCTTTCGGGACGACCTGCGCGAGGAAGTGCCCCGTGCCGAAGGCAAACGCCACCAACTTTATGAAGAGTACTGGTCGGCGCCCGACCTGCTCCAACGCTACAGCGACATCCTGACCAGCACCTATATCGGTGAAATCTGGTGCCGAATGGCGTTCGTGGAGACCGACTTTTTCCGAACCGAAGTGCCCACCCAAGACCCCGAACGCCCTATCCCCGACATCCTGATTGCAACGGGGGGACGACGCTCTGCCAAACTCTGGAGCCGAGACTATTGGCGCGAGGTGATTGAGTGGTGTGTAGGGCAAGGGCTGAGCGTGGGACTGCTGGGCGACAAACCCCAACGCCAGAGCGCAGTCTACCACACGGGCGATACCGAATCGTACCTGTTGGAGACGACCCCACTGAGAGACCTGCGCGGTCAGTTCACTCTGCCCCAAGTAGCGGGAGCGATTGCGCGTGCCCGTGCCTGCATCTCGGTGGACAATGGCATTATGCACATTGGCTACAGTGTCGGCACGCCCACGATTGCGCTGTTTGGTGCCAGCCCGTGGTGGCTCTGGACACCGCCCGTGCCCCACCTCTATCGGGTATTGCCAGAGGAACCGTGTAGCAAGTGCTACGAGAACCGCTTCCGCAACGCCGACTGCCTGTTGCCCGTTCACCAGTGCATGCTCAGCGTGCGTCCCCAGCGCGTGATTGAGGTTTTGAAAGGAGTGTTGGGGTAGCACAGGCGTCCTACCCGTGTGCGAAATAGGCAAGATGCCCAAGCCACAGGTAAGGCTCCCCTGTCCCACAGCGTGCTTACTGCACGACACTTTTTTGAGGGAGAATAGAGAATGGGCGCACATGGGGGTGCGCCCCTACACAACCGCCTTATCCGTAGGGGCAGACCCCCGTGTCTGCCCTTCTAAATGGAAGCCCACCTCAGGCACAAGTTCGGAAAACTGTCATGCAGTAAGCACAGCGTGGGAGGGGTTGGGGGTGAGGGCTGAAATCGCACGCAGTGCGGAAGGAACCAATCTACCCCGCCTGATAGGGGTACACGGTTTGAGTTCAACTTCCAAGCCACTTGTCTCCTTTTCCAAGAGCTAAACCTCACCCCCCCAGCCCCCCTCTCCGCAAGCAGAGAGGGGGGAGTCGTTCGTGATTCCCCCTCTCCGTTTACGGAGAGGGGGCAAGGGGGTGAGGTTCGCTCCCCTCTCCCGAAGCTTCGGGAGAGGGGCTGGGGGTGAGGGCTATTTACCCCTCAGAAATCACCGCCACCGCGTCCGCCACGACCGCCACCTGGTCCAGGCACTCCGCCCTGTTGCTGTTGCTGGTTAGGACGCGCAGGGCCGCGACGCAGGCTGTTGTCCACATAGATACCCCAGCTGTAGCGCACGGTGTTGCCTGCCCAGTCGGTAGCGACAATCGTCATCGTGTGGCGTCCGTCGGGCAGAGGCTTCGCAGTACCGCCCGACCGCAGGCTCACGGTAATCTCGCCCAGTGAAGGCTCATACTCGGCAGGCAGAGGCTCTTCGTTCAGGAGCCACTGCACCGAATCGGGGCGGATTCCCGAACCGTCGTCGCGAATGCGCGCGGTGAAGTCCAACGGCAACTGCCCCGACATCATCTCGCCAATCCCAGGCACGGTACGCAAAACCTGAGGCGCAGTTCGATCGACCCAATCCATCGTGAAGGCGGTGAGGTTGCCTTCGCCCGTCGCAATCAGCACGCCGTTAGGGGTGAACACGGGCTTGCCCACAATCGCAAGGTAGGCGATACGGCGGTTGTTCGCATCCAGTGTGCCCTCGGGGGGGCGCATCGTGTAGAGCCACTTGAGCTGCCCATCGGGAATCGAGTAGACCAACACCGTGCCCCGACGCGTGACGACCCACAGGTCGCCATTATGCAACACGGGGGCGTTCAGCGGTTCGTAGCGCAGTTGGATTGGCTCGCGCCCCCCTGCCAAGATACGCCCGTTGTGGTCGAACACCACAATCTGGTTCTCGCGCGTGGTGACCACAATATGCTCTTCGTCAGCAGCGGGGGCGAGCCGAATCTCGGTGTTGAACTTGCGTGTCCAGCGCGCTGCACCGCTGTTGGGGTTGAGCGCAATCAGCAGGTCGTTGGAGGTCACATAGACGCTGTTGTTGGCATAGACGGGCTGAGCGTCGTAGTTGGGGGCGGGCAGTCGGAACACCCAGCGTCGGCTTCCCCCTGCCGTTGTGATAGCGTGAACCTGCCCGTTGTTTGTACCGAAGAAGAGCGTATTCTCGGCAAGCACCAGTGCGCCTGCGATGAAGTCGCCCGCTCGATAGGGTTCGCGCCAGAGCGGTTCGCCCGAACGGGGGTTGAGTGCATAGACCTCCCCGCGCCCTGTGCCGATGTAGAGTGCTTCATCGGTCAACACAGGGCGTGCAGTGGGTGCGCTATCGGCGGTGAACACCCAGCGCAGGCTCCCTGTCTGCATGTCCAACGCCAGCACATTCCCGTCGCTTGCACCGATATAGACCAGCCCATCGCCTTCTACAGGTTGCCCCAGAATCGTGGCGTTGAGCGGAGCATCGGCAGGGTACTGCCACTTCAGGGAACCCGTCTCCCTATCCACCGCGTAGAGGCGGTTGCCACACGCGTAGTAGATGGTCTGCTTGCCCACGCCGGGCAGGGCAGGGTTATTCGGGGCGGGGTTGCCGAAGAAACGCCAGGTCGCTGTGGGGGTCTGAGCCACCGCCACAGCCGTCATCAGCCCGAGAAGCCACACCAAAATTCGTTTTTGCATTCCTACCTCCACAAAAGATAACCATTCGTCTTCGCGTTGGCTATTCCTGCCGTGCGCCTTAGATGCTGAACGAGGTTCCGCACCCACAACCGCGCTTGGCGTTCGGATTCTGGAATTGGAACCCTCCGCCGATGAGTTGTCCTGTATAATCGACGATTGTACCGTCTAAGATTTTCGCGCTCTTGGGGTCAATAACCACTCGGACGCCCTCGAACTCGGCGATGAGGTCATCGGGTCGGGGTTGGGGCGTGGGCCTCATCACATACTCGAAGCCCGAACAACCACCCGAACGCACCCCCACGCGCAGGTAGGCGTCGGTTTGCCCTTGCCGTGCTAATACACTCTGGATACGCTTCAACGCGCGCTCGGTGAACTGCACAGGGAAAGCGGTCTTCTCCATCAACTCTCACCGAAGTCGATTATACCTTGTGAAGGCACTGGAACGGTCGTGCAGGGGTTTGTGGTATAATGAAACAAGATGGCAACTCTTACAGTTCGTGAAGCGGCTCAGCGGTTGGGAGTATCCGAAGCGAAGGTCCTGTCGTGGATAGAGCGGGGGGTACTCCCAGCAAGCGTGGCTCCCTTGGCGCTTTCTGGCACTTGGGAGGATGTTCTTGCTTCTCACACCCGTTCGTCTGGCACTCTGCAGGAGGTTCTCCTGCTTGATGAAGAGGATGTTGAGGAGTTCGCTGAAGAGCTGGCGTGGTTGCGCGCCTCCCAGTCGGCTTGGGATGACGCTAAAATAGGTTAGCCCTGAGTGAACGACTCAGGCTTGCGATGAGGCTGTAGCTCCCTGTAAGGAGATTTTCTCAAAACAGGTATACTCTTCCTGCTATGGGTCGCATTGTTGATGTTCCTCTGATTTACGAGCGTAGTGTGCCCGGCAGGCTCGGTGTGCGTCCCCCTGTATGTGATGTGCCAACCCGCCCCTTAGCCGACCTGCTTGGCGTGGAGAACCTGCGCGAAGAGCCTCCACACCTGCCTGAAGTAAGTGAGTTAGACACGGTGCGCCACTACACCCGCCTCTCCCAACGCAACTATGGCATCGATGTCGGCTTCTATCCGCTCGGCTCCTGCACGATGAAGTATAACCCGCGCATCAACGAGAAGGTGGCGAACTTATCCGGATTCACCCATGCACATCCGCTTCAGCCCGAATCGCTCTCGCAGGGCGCGCTTCAACTTATGTATGAGCTACAGGAAGACCTGAAGGCAATCACGGGCTTCCACGCTATCACCCTGCAGAATGTGGCAGGCGCGCACGGCGAACTGCTGAGCCTGATGCTCATCAAGGCGTATCACGAGTCGCGTGGTGAAGGCGCAACCCGCAAGGTGATTCTGGTGCCCGACTCGGCGCACGGCACGAACCCCGCTTCCGCCGCGCTCTGCGGTTTCAGCGTACGCTCTATCCCGACCGACGCCAACGGCAACACCGACTTGGACGCCGTCAAGCAAGCACTGGACGAACTGGGCGAGCAGGTCGCAGGCATGATGCTCACTAACCCCAGCACGCTCGGACTGTTCGACCAGAACGCTCAAGCGGTATGTGCCCTTTTACACGAGGCGGGCGCGCTCGTCTTCTGTGATGGGGCAAATATGAACGCGCTAGTCGGCGTGGTCAAACCTGCCGAGGTGGGCTTCGACTGTATGCACCTGAACCTACACAAGACTTTCTCCACTCCCCACGGGGGCGGTGGTCCGGGCGCAGGTGCGGTGGGCGTTGCCGAGTGTCTGGAGCCGTTTCTGCCCACCCCGCGTATCGTGCGCACTGACGATGGGTGCTATGCGCTGGCGTACGACTTTCCCCATTCTATCGGGCGCGTGCATGCCTTCTACGGCAACTTCCTGAACCTGGTGCGCGCCTACACCTACATCCGCGCTTACGGTGGGGAGAACCTGCGCAACATCGGCGAGTTCGCTGTGCTGAATGCGAACTATGTGCTGGCGCGTATCCGCCACGCCTTCCCGCCCGCAGTGGATCGGCTCTGTATGCACGAGTGCGTGGTGACGGCGCAGGCATACAAGCAGTATGGCGTGCGCGCGTTCGATATCGCCAAGCGACTGCTGGACTACGGCTTCCATCCGCCCACGATGTACTTCCCGCTCATCGTGCCCGAATGTCTGATGATCGAGCCGACCGAAACCGAAAGCAAGCAGACGCTCGATATGTTTGCGAACGCTCTGCTGGAGATTGCGCACGAGGCGATGGAACAGCCCGACCTGCTCAAGAACGCTCCGCACAGTACCCCTGTGCGTCGGCTGGATGAAGCGGGCGCGGCGAAACAGTTGGTGCTGAGATGGCAGGGCGAGGTGGTCTATCCACAGGAAGTGCCCGCCTGCGCGTGCTGAGCGAGGGCGCAGGCGACCCCGCCCAACAGATGGCGACCGATAGCGCCCTGTTGGAAGCGTTTCTGGCAGGGCGCATTGCTCCTACCTTGCGCTTGTACAAGTGGGCATCGCCTGCAATCACCTACGGTCTCAATCAGCATCTACCTGAGAGGCTCGTCCGAGAGGCAGAAAGGCTGGGGATACCGCTCTTTCGACGCCCGACAGGGGGCAAGGCGGTTCTGCACGGGCACGACCTGACCGTTGCGCTGGTGTGGGATTCGGGCGCACGCTTCCCCCGCCAAGCCTACGCGCAGGCACTGCCCCTGCTCATCGAAGCGTTCGCACGAGTGGGCATTCCTGCGACGGTAGGGAATGCGCCTCCTGCTTCGCCCATCGCTACGGACGACGGGGGCGACTGCTTTGCCATCCCCAGTACAAGCGATATTGTCCACGCCGAGTCTGGGCAGAAGTTGATGGGCTGTGCGCTTCGAGTGGTGCAGGGAGGCACTCTGCTTCAAGCGTCTATCCCGCTCCACAAGCCGAGCGTGCCGACCGAGATACTCTTTGGCTGGGCACACCCCGAACCGCCACCCCTTGACGAGGAGGCACTCGCCAGCGCGCTGATTGGTTGCTTGAGCGAGTTGGTGGATGTAGAGGAGGAGAGTAAACTCTAACCGCGGCTTGGGCATCTTTGCCATTCAGCACACGGGCGAGACGCCCGTGCTACCCTGTGGCTTGGGCATCCTGCCCATCGCGCACACACCCGCGCCACCCTGAAAAAATCGGCGAAAAAGCCGATAATTTCCCCGATTTCGAGGGCAAACCCCTTGACAAACCCGAAATTTTTTGTTATAATGTGGGGGATGCGCACGGAAGGGCATCAAATAGGCACGATGAACGACCGAAAGGCGTTCTGCCACCCAGTCGCAGGAGGCGAGAGACTGATTTGCAGGATGTTGCGGTGTCGGGTGGAACTCTCGGAGAGTGTCAAGCGTATAACCCTATGAATGGGCAACCTATGAACAGGGCTATGGGGTAGTTTGTGAAACCGTTCACAAACTCCCAACCGACTATCGGAGGTGACGAAATTGCCGATATTGGATGAAGAGATGGATATTTTGATGGAGTCGCAGGCAGGCACGCGCTTCAGCAAGGCGGGGCGCGATGCATCCCTTTACACCGACCCACTGGGCTTAGAGATGGACACTGCAGACTTAGAAGAGCTGGAGCCTATCGACGACGAGCTCAACGCAATTGGGCTGGGCGGTCTCGATTTAGGCGATGAAATCGAAGCGGAAGAGGAAGAGATCGATTTCTGGGGCGGGGTTGGCGAGGAAATCCCCCACGAGGAAGATAGCGTCGAAATCGAACTCTGGATGCTGCAGAGCCGACGCTCGCAACTGTTGACACCTGAAGAGGAAATCCGCTATGCACATCAGGTGCAAGAGGGTGAGCGACTGTACAAAATCCGAAAAGACCTTGCTAATAAGCGTAAGGTCTCTATAGATGAAATTAGTGAAGAGGCTTGGGCAGAAGCAGCGGGAATGCCCCCCTATGAGCTGGCGTTCCGCTTAGAAGAGGCAGAGGAAGCGAAGCGCCGACTCATCGAGTCGAACCTGCGACTCGTGGTGAGCGTCGCCAAGCGCTACGCTTCGCGCGGGATTTCGCTTGCCGACCTGATTCAGGAAGGCAACTTGGGGCTTATCCGCGCCGTCGAGAAGTTCGACCCAGAGCGCGGGTTCCGCTTCAGCACCTACGCCACTTGGTGGATTCGACGTGCCATCGCACGCGCCGTCATCAACAACAGCCGAACTATCCGAATCCCCGTCTATGTGGCGGAGCTTATTAATAAGGTCATCAAGACCGAGATGCGACTCCAGCAAATCCTACAGCGTGAGCCGACCGATGAGGAGATTGCCCAAGAGACGCGCATGTCGGTCGAGCGGGTGCGCGAGATTCGGCGCGCTGCCGTGGAGCCAATCTCCATCGAAAGCCCTGTGGGCGAGCGCGACAACGCCACACTCGGCGAGTTCATCCCGTCGAGCGATATCGTGCCCACCCCAGAAGATGTGACGCGCCAGATGATCCTGCGCGAAGAGCTGGACATGATTCTGCAGAAGCTCCAGCCACGCGAGCGAGATGTAGTGCGCCTGCGATTCGGGCTGGACGACGGCTACCAGCGCACGCTCGAAGAGGTCGGCGCAGAGCTCAAAATCACGCGCGAGCGTGTCCGCCAACTCGAACTGCGTGCGATGCGCAAACTCCGACTCATCGGTGAGCGCATCGAAGACCTGCGCAAGAATCAAGGGCTGGAACTCGAAGAGGCGCTTGCCCTCATCGAAGAAATCCAGTAAACCGCCTCAACCTATCCCCTCTCCTTCCAACAGGAGAGGGGATACGACTCTCTCAGGTTTAGGATGGGGCGGAAAAGTAGTATCGTTGGAGAGGGAGCATGGTAGAGACCCATGTGCCGACGCCGACCTTAGAGAGGCTGGCGACCTATTTGCGTGTGTTGCTGGATGCGCAAGAGGCAGGAATCGAAACCATCTCGTCCCAAGAGATGGAGCAACATTCTGGCATTAGCGCAGCACAATTTCGCAAAGACCTCTCCTACTTCGGTGAGTTTGGCAAGCCGGGTGTCGGCTACTCGGTCGAGCAGCTGATACGCTGTATCGAGCGCATCCTTCACTTAGACCACGACCAGCCGATGATTTTAGTGGGGGCGGGCAACTTGGGCGCCGCTCTGGTCGGCTACCCTAACTTTTCGGCACATCGCCTGCGTATCGCAGCGGTGCTGGACAACGACTTCGTCAAAATCGGGCGACTGTTTGGCGGGCTGGTGGTGGAAGACATTGCCCGTGCCCGTGAGGTGAACGAGCGTGTCGGAGCAAAGATTGCGATTATCGCCGTGCCTGCCAGTAGTGCCCAGAAAGTGGCGGACCTGCTCATTGAGGCGGGCATCACAGGCATCCTGAACTTCGCGCCGACCGTCCTGCGCGTGCCCCCCTATGTGCATGTGCGCAATGTATCGTTCCTGCAGGAGTTGGCGGTGCTGTCATATCACATCGCCGAGTCGGAGCCACTGCTGAAACCTTGCGAAACCGAACCGATAGGAGGCGGGAACGGGCGTGCAACATTATGACTTTCTCGTACTGGGCAGTGGTATCGCAGGGCTGACCTTCGCTCTGCATACCGCCGAGCACGGCATGGTCGCTATCCTTACCAAAAAACGACGCTCCGAATCGAACACGAACTATGCACAGGGGGGTATCGCCGCAGCGATGGGCGCAAACGACTCGTGGCGCATCCATATGCAGGATACCCTCACCGCAGGGGCTGGGCTGTGCGAGACTGAAGCGGTCAAGGTGCTGACCCAAAACGGCGCGCGTCTCATCCACTGGCTAGTGGAGATTGGGGCGCATTTCGACCACCACCCCGACGGCGCAATCGCGCTCGGACGCGAGGGCGGACATTCACGCAACCGAATCGTCCACGCAGCCGACCACACAGGCTACGAAATTGAGCGCGCGCTCCTGATCGCCGTGCGCAACACGCCCAACATCAGCCTGCTGGAGCATTATCAGGTGCTGGATTTGGTGATAGAGGAGGGCGAGTGTCGGGGCGCGCAGGTGCTGGACACGCTCACGGGCGACCTGTTCGAGATTCGGGCGCGCGCGGTGCTGTTGGCAACGGGTGGGTGCGGTCAGGTCTACCTGCACACCAGCAACCCCCCGATTGCGACGGGCGACGGGATTGCGATGGCATGGCGTGCGGGCGCCGTGATTGCGAATATGGAGTTCATCCAGTTCCATCCGACCACGCTTTATCATCCCGAAGCGCGCTCGTTCCTGATTTCGGAGGCGGTGCGTGGGGAAGGGGGGATACTCAAGCGTGCCGATGGCTATCGCTTTATGCCCGACTACGACCCGCGCGCCGAACTTGCGCCCCGCGACATTGTCGCCCGTGCCATCGACGCCGAACTCAAGAAGACGGGCGACCCTTGCGTCTATCTCGACATCACGCACCTTGACCCCGACTTCGTGCGCCACCGCTTCCCCACGATTTATAGCACCTGCTTGGAGTACTCGATCGACATCACGCGCGAACCTATCCCTGTTGTGCCCGCTGCGCACTACACCTGTGGCGGGGTCTGGACGGACTTGTGGGGACGCACGACCGTACCAAGGCTTTATGCCTGTGGTGAGGTCGCTTACACGGGCGTGCACGGCGCGAACCGACTGGCGAGCAATTCGCTGTTGGAAGCGTTGGTCTTTGCGGAGCGCTCGGCCCAGCACGCCACCACCTGCTTAGAGGAACCGCCCCCCACGCCCGATTACCCCTGCGTGCCCCACGAACCGTTTGCGCCTGTCTTGGAATGGGAAGATGGCATACCGTTCAACTGGGCGCAGGCACAGCAGGCGATTCGAATGCTGATGCAGAAGCGCGTGGGGATAGTGCGCCAGCGTGCCGAGCTGGAAGAGGCAGAGCGCGAACTGTATGCGCTCGCACGCCAGATTGAGGCCGCCTACCGCCAC
>FWPU01002074.1_pt1 | contig 35523 bp, 31 predicted proteins | sample 2228361 | NCBI WGS metagenome assembly FWPU01 (sample SAMEA103939777, study PRJEB20133) | metagenome
ACTAAGCGAGTCGTGGCGGACGTGGGCGCCTGTGCCCTTCTGTCAACGAATGACTAACGAATAAACGCATGCGGCGAGCGGGTGCGTTGTGGCGGACATGGGCGCCTGTGCCCTTCTGTCAACGAATGACCAACGAATAAACGCATGCGGCGAGCGGGTGCGTCCTTCTGTCAACGAATGACTAACGAATAAACGAATGCGGCAAGCGGGTGCGTCCTTCTGTCAACGAATGACTAACGAATAAACGCATGCGGCGAGCGGGTGCGTCGTGGCGGACGTGGGCGCCCGTACCTGGCACAATCGTCGCGGATACCCGTGACCTGCGGGCAGCGGGTCATTCGTGTATTCGTTCCATATTTGTTGACCGCTGGCGCCCGGCACAATCGTCGCGAATACCTGTGACCTGCGGGCAGCGGGTCATTCGTGTATTCGTTCCATATTCGTTGACCGCTGGCGCCCGGCGCAATCGTCGCGGATACCCGTGACCTGCGGGCAGCGGGTCATTCGTGTATTCGTTCCATATTCGTTGACCGCTGGCGCCCGGCACAATCGTCGCGGATACCCGTGACCTGCGGGCAGCGGGTTATTCGTTTATTCGTTCCATATTCGTTGACTGCTGGACCCTTTCTGTCAACGAATGACTAACGAATAAACGCATGCGGCGAGCGGGTGCGTTGTGGCGGACGTGGGCGCCTGTGCCCTTCTGTCAACGAATGACTAACGAATAAACGCATGCGGCGAGCGGGTGCGTCCTTCTGTCAACGAATGACTAACGAATAAACGCATGCGGCGAGCGGGTGCGTCGTGGCGGACGTGGGCGCCCGTACCTGGCACAATCGTCGCGGATACCCGTGACCTGCGGGCAGCGGGTCATTCGTGTATTCGTTCCATATTTGTTGACCGCTGGCGCCCGTTGGTCAACGAATGGACAACGAAGAAACGCATACTGTGGCGCGCAGCGGCGGCCGGCCAACGCCCGGCGCGTGGGCGCCCCGCAGGCGCGGTTTCAACCGCCAGCTTCAATTATACCGATTGGAATTGAACAAGCCGCATGCGCACACTCATCAGAGCGCATCACAACGCTATCGCAGCAATCTCCAATCCAAAATCTGCAATCTAAAATGGTATTATCCCACCATCACTCCCTCGCGGAACTGGAGGGCGTAGAGGCGTGCATACAGCCCCTGGTTCGCCAGCAATTCCTCGTGGGTTCCCTGTTCGACGATGCGCCCATGGTTGAGCACGATGATCCGGTGGGCAATCGATACAGTGCTGAGACGGTGCGCGATAATGACCGATGTGCGCCCGCGCATCAGGCGCTCGAATGCTTCCTGCACCAGCGCCTCCGATTCGCTGTCGAGCGAACTTGTGGCTTCGTCGAGGAGCAGGATGCGCGGGTTCTTCAGCATCACGCGCGCAATCGCGATACGCTGGCGCTGTCCGCCGCTCAGTTTGATGCCGCGCTCACCAACCAGCGTCTCGTAGCCACGCGGCATCATCATGATGAAGTCGTGCGCATTCGCCGCCTTTGCAGCGGCAATGATTTCCTCGTCGCTGGCGTCCAGTTTGCCATAAGCGATATTTTCGCGGATCGTTCCGCCAAAGAGCATCGTTTCCTGCGGCACCAGACCAATCTGTTCCCGCAGACTGCGCTGGGTAATGCTGCGCACATCGTATCCGTCGATCAGAACGCGCCCGGATGTCGGGTCGTAGAAGCGCGGGATCAGGTTGAACAGTGTGCTCTTGCCGGCGCCGCTCGGTCCTACCAGCGCCACGATTTCGCCCGGTTGCACAGTCAGCGAAATGTCGTGCAACACGCCCTGCCCGATTTCGTACTCGAACGATACCCGCTCGAACGTGATCTCGCCGCGCACCGGCGGCAGATCGCGCGCATCCGGCGCATCGCTGATGGTCGGCTGCGTGTCGAGGATCTCGAACACGCGCCGCACCGCGCCGACCGCTTCGCGGAACTGTCCATACAACCCGGAGAGTTGCGCCAGGCTGGCGCCGATGGTGATGGCATAGATCAGAAACCCGCTGATCGTTGCAAACGACATGCGTCCCGCCAGCACCTCGCTGCCGCTGAACCAGAGAATCGCTGCGATGCCGCTGAATCCGAGAAACGCCATCAGACCGCCAAACCCGGATCGCAACAGCGCCAGGCGCAACGCCGCCTTCAGTGTGCGCTGCATCGTGCGCTCGTAGCGTTCAATCTCATACGACTCCCGGACGAAACTCTTGACCACCCGCACTCCCTGCAATCCCTCCTCGACCGCGACGGTTGCATCTGCCAGTTCATCCTGGACGCGGGTGCTGAAGCGCTGCAGCCAGCGTCCAAAGATTGCTGCAACGGCGACGACGCTGATCGCCAGCGCCAGCACGAACCCCACCAGTCGCGGGTTGAGCAAAAACACAATAATGATCGCGCCGATCAGTGCAACGATGCTCGACAGGAACTGGGTGACATTGTTCGTCAGGATGGCGCGCACCTGCGTCACATCGCTGGAAATGCGCGATACAAGTTCGCCGACGCGCCGGTTGGCGAAGAAACTCAACGACAGCGCGTGCAGATGGCGATACAATTGCACCCGCATATCGAGAACGATCCGCTCGCCGACGATGTTCAGAATGTATCCCTGCAGGAATGTCAGCAATGCCTGGATGAAGAAGAGCGCAATCAGCGCCAGCGTCAGGTTGGTCAGAAGCGTCTGATCGCCCTGTTGCAGCACCGCTTCCAGCAACTGCACAATGACGAGCGGGAAACCGAGATTGATAGCGCTGGCGCCTGCAAGCGCCAGCAGCGCGCCGACCATGTGCCGTCGATAGGGAACCAAATAGGTCAGCAAACGGCGCCAGTCCACGGCGCGAACAGGAAGCGTTTCGGCAGGATTGAAGTTGCGCGCACGCCGGTTGATCATCATACGTCAGGTCTGCCTGTCTATAAGCGACTGTCGCGTGAGGCTCCAGTATAGCACAGGCTTCAGCGAAGCGGCTTTTGAGATTCGCTGTAAGTTACTGTGCCGGCTATACTGTCCATAATTTCCAGAAGAGCAATAGAAGCCTGAAGGAGCGCTATGAACTCGATAGATACGGTGGTTGCCTGTGCTATTGCGGAGATCGAGGCGTGCCACGCTGCGCGCGAGCGTGCATTGACCCTGGCGCGCGCGCTGACGCGCCAGTGCGCCAATACTATTCGTGCGGCGCATCGCCGTGAGTTTACCGAAGCTGCCGCGCTGCTGGCGGATGCCGGCGCGTCAGCGCGCGCGCTGCGCGAGAGCCTCGTCGATCATCCGGATCTGTTGTATGCTGGTTATTCGCAGGATGCGCTCAAGGAGTATGCTGAGGCTGCGCTGGTGTATGCATTCCTCCACGGCGACGCGCCGCCGGATGCGCGGTCGCTCGGCGTTGATGCAGCAGCGTACCTCAACGGGCTGGCTGAGGCGGCGTCGGAATTGCGCCGCGCCATTCTCGACAGCCTGCGCGCAGGCGCAACGTCCCGCGGCGTCGCATTGCTGTCGGTGATGGAAGATGTCTACAGCCTGCTGATCACGGTTGACTACCCCGAAGCTGTGACCGGCGGTCTGCGGCGTACCACCGATGCCCTGCGCGCCGTCCTTGAACGCACCCGCGGCGATGTTACTGCTGCGATCCGGCAGGATCATCTGATTGCGGCGCTGGAAGCGTTCGAGCAACGGTTTGACCGGCGTGCCGTCGCCGGGTCGGGTTCTGTCAGCGATGCCGTCTCGCCTGACCAGTCTGGTGCGCCCTGAGGGAGTAAGGAATGCCACATGAACACGGTACTCAACATAGTGCTCCTGGGTCCTCCAGGCGCCGGGAAGAGCACAATTGCTGAGGAACTTGTCCATCAGTTGCCGCTGGTTCCGATCTCCACCGGGGCGCTGCTGCGCGCCGAGATCAACGCTCGCACGCGCGTTGGGCGCGAAGTGGCGCCGCTGCTCGAGCGCGGCGACCTGGCGCCCGACTCGCTCATGGATCGGGTGCTGCGCACCCGTCTGGAAGCGCTCGACCCGGCTCAGGGGATTTTGCTCGACGGTTACCCGCGCACCATGCGCCAGGCGCTTGGTCTTGCTGCAATGCTTGCCGACTATGATCGCGTGTTGCACATGGTTCTTGCCATTGAAGTCGCCGATGATGAGGTGGTGCGTCGCCTGAGCGGACGGCGCATCTGTGAAGGCGCCGGCGAACCGTTCCCGGTGCACGTCGATGACCTGGCAAGCATCATGCGCTGCCGCGAGCGCGGCGGGCGGCTGGTGCAGCGCGACGACGACCGTCCTGATGTAGTGCGGCAGCGCCTGATCGCGTACCACCAGCAGACTGCGCCGTTAATTGCCTACTATGACGACCAGCGGATTCTGCGCCGTATCGATGGCGCCGGCACGCCTGCCGATGTTGCGCGTCGAACGCTGGCGGTGATTGGAGCGCAGTATGGCGTTGAAGCGCATCTGAATGCCGTGCCCGATAGAACATAGCTGATACGTTTATTCGATTTCATCAATGTACCCCTTCAAATGGAGAACAAATGACCAGCACTCTTTCATGCGACATTGCGATCATCGGCGGCAGTCTGGGTGGTGTGGCGGCGGCGCTCACCGCCTGTGAGAACGGCGCCTCAGTCGTGCTCACCGAAGCCACCGACTGGCCCGGCGGTCAGGCGACCAGTCAGGGGGTCAGTGCGCTTGATGAGCATAGCTACATCGAAACGTTCGGCGCGACCCCCAGGTATGCGGCGTTTCGCGAGGCGATCCGCGAACGCTATCGGCGTCGTTATGGCGTTGCCGCAATGCCCGACGGCGCGCCGCTCAACCCCGGCGATGGGTGGGTTTCAGCACTCTGCTTCGAGCCGCGAGTCGGTGTGGCGGTCATTGAGGATATGCTGGCGCCGCACGTTGCCAGTGGACGGCTGACGATTCTCTACAATCATACTCCAGTTTCCGCCACGGTTCAGGGCGATACAATCACCAGCGTCACTGTGACCGGCGCCGGCGACAAGGCGACGATCACGGCGCGCTTCTTTCTCGATGCGACCGACCTCGGCGACCTGTTGCCGCTTGTGGGTGCGCCCTGGGTGACGGGCGCAGAGTCGCGCGATGACACCGGTGAAGCCGATGCGCCAGAGGAAGCGCGTCCTGGCGAGGTACAGGGGTTTACCTTCTGCTTCGCCGTTGAATACTGCCCCGGCGAAGACCACACAATTCCCAAACCGGAGGGGTATGAGCGTTTGCGCGATGCTCAGCCGTTCACCCTGACCCTCACGGCATCCGATGGCGCCCCACGCCCGTTCCGCGTGTTTGAGACCGGACCGACTGGACTGCCGCCGTTCTGGACCTACCGCCGTTTGCTGTCAGGTCGTCTGTTCGATCCGTCGGGCAATCTGCGGGATATTGCGATGATCAACTGGAACTCAAATGATTACCATCACGCCGACCTGATCAGCGCAACTCCTGAAGAACGGGTGCGGATCCTGGACGAAGCAAAACGTCTGTCGCTGTCGTTTCTCTACTGGCTGCAAACCGAAGCGCCGCGCGACGACGGCAGCGGCTATGGCTACCCCGGTCTGCGTCTGCTGCCTGATGTGATGGGAACCGCCGATGGTTTGTCGAAAGCGCCGTACATTCGTGAGTCGCGGCGCATTCGAGCATTGCAGCGCGTGACCGCCGGCGATATTCTGGCGGCAGGACGCACGACGGCGCGGGCGGCGCACTGTTTCGATTCGTGTGGTGTCGGCTGGTATTTTATGGATCTCCATCCGGCGGTTGGGAATCCAAAGAGCATGTTCGAGCCGACGCTGCCGTTCCAGATTCCGCTCGGCGCGCTTATTCCGCAGCGTCCCGTCAATCTGCTGGCGGCGTGCAAGAACATCGGCACAACCCATCTCTCGAACGGTTCGTATCGGCTCCACCCGGTGGAATGGAACATCGGCGAGGCGGCGGGCATGCTGGCAGCGTGGCGCCTGGCGCGTGGCGTGTATCCGCGTGAGGTGTGGGGAGGACCGCTCTTGCGCATGTTTCAACGCCATCTGCTGGATCAGAGTGTGCCGCTGGAATGGACAATCGACATTCCTCCCGGTCATCCGCACTTCCTCCCAACGCAACTGCTGCTGCTCGAAGGGGCGCTGGAGGGAAACGGACCACGCGCTGCAACGCTGGCGATTGCCCCGGATCAACCGGTTGACCGCACTGAGGCGACTGCAGTGCTCCGCGCGCTCTTGCGCGTTGCCGGGTCTTCCGCCGAACCGCAGACCGACCCGGCGCGCGCGCGCGAGCCGCTCAGTCGCGCGGAGGTTGAGACAACCCTGGCGCTCGCCGGGTTGCCTGCAAGCGGTTTGGGCGACCCTCCCACCTGGAGTGATCTGTGCGCGGTTATGCGTCCGCTCCTCTGAACCGCGCCGGATTGAAGAGGGCGATCGAGTGACGGGTGCTGCCGGTGATTGCCAGGTCAGCCAGGATTTCACCGATGACGCTGGCGAATTTGTACCCGTGCCCAGAACAGGGTGACGCGATAATGACCTGCGGCATGTGCGGATGCGGCGCAATGATGAAATGGTGGTCGGGGGCGAGGGTGTAGAGACAGGTTGCTGTCGCAACCAGCGGCCCGTTCAACGCCGGGATGCGCTGCGCCAGCGCTGCCCGCATTTCGGCGACTTCTTCCGGGCGCACCTCCCGATCCACCCGATCCGGGTCGGTCGGATGCCCGCGGTAGAAGAACGCGACCTTCACACCGCCGGGGGGTCCGTCCTGTGCAGGAAAGCCGTAGAGCGCGTCGCCGCTCGCGTCTTCCCAGATGTAGATCGGAAAGCGCCCGACGCTGAAAGGTTCGCGTCCGCCAACCGGTTCAAACCAGTAGAGCACCTGGCGCTCGACGGTCAGCGGCAGCGCCAGATCGGCAAACAGGCGCGGCGCCCACGCACCCGGGGCGATGACCGCACGATCGGCTTCGTAAGTCCCCTGCGGGGTGGTGACCCGCACACCGCCGCCGGGTGTCGCTTTCCAGGCAATGACCGGTTCGTTGAAGCGCAGCTCGGCGCCGAAGCGTGCTGCCTGATCGAGATGCGCCCGAATCGTCGCTTCGGGATCGAGGAAACCGGCGCGTGTTTCGTACAGTGCAATCTCGTCGTCACTGACATTGAAGAGCGGGAAGCGGCGGCGAATGTCGGCGGCATCGAGCAGTTCGTGGGGCAGGTTGTGCATCTGAGCGCTGCGTAGCGCGCCACCGACCACTGCGCTCTCCGCCCGACCGATCATCAGACCGCCGGTGATGGTGAGCAGCGGGTCGTTGCTCGCGCGCTGCAGTTCTTCCCACAGTTCATATGCGCGCAGCAGCAGCGGCACATACGCCGGGTCCTCGAAGTACGCCTGACGAATGATCCGCGATCGTCCATGACTCGATCCGAGGTTGTGCGGCGGGGTAAAGCGCTCCAGCCCAAGCACCCGCTGCCCGCGACGCGCCAGATGGTACGCAGCTGCACTGCCCATCCCGCCAAGCCCGACGACGATCACATCTCCCACAGCCAGTCCTCCTGTTTAGAGCCTATCCGAACAACGCAGGATACCGAAAAACCGCATCCTGAGTAGCGCGCAGCGCCCCCGTACGCCCCCGTACGGGGGTACGGGGGCAGCGCGTATCGAAGGGGCGGTTTTTCGGATAGGCTCTTACCCGCACGCCAGCGCGAGCGCCTGTTGCAGGCCGCGTTGCAGCGGTTCCTCGGTGTAACGCAGCGCATTCGCGCGACCACGACGGATCAGGTCGGCGCGCAGGGCGGCATTCTCCTTGATTTCGATAATGGCGTCGGCGATGGTGCAGGCGCCGACGAAATGCTGCCATCCCCCGGAACTGTGGATGGCGCTGTCGATCGGTTCGAGCAGGTACGCCCCATCGCCGACGACCTCCGCCATGGCGCTGCGGTCATTCGTCACCGCCGAAGGCACGTTGCAGAGCGCCGCTTCGAGCGGGGCCAGCTCGAATGCGCCGGAGTAGGGAACATTCACGACCAGGTCGCACAGATTGAGCCGTTCGACATACGTGTAATTTACGGGAATGGTCGGGCGCTCCGGCGGCGCGTCACCTGCAGCAGGAACGTCGGCATCATAAGGAATGCCCGCCAGCTGCCGAAAATCCCCCTGCGGAAAGAGCGTCAGGTCGGACACGCCAAGGTGATCGGCGACGTGGATCAGGTTCCAGCTGTTGAGCCAGGGGTCTTCATTGACCGGCTGGCAGTGGAAGTAGGCGATCAGATCATCTGCCTGGCCACGCGCCCGCAATTGTTGCAGCGCCATCATGACGCGCGGTTGTTGTTTGCGCTCGGTGTTGCGTCCGAACACGCCGATGACGAAGCGCCCTTCGAGACCGGCAGCGCGACGCAGGGCATCACGGTGCGGCAACGGACGAAACAGCCGGGCATCGACCGGGTGCGGCGCGGCGATGACGTTGGGGATGCCAAGCGACGCCGCGTAGTTTGCTGCGGCGTATGTTGGCGTCAATGCCGCGCGAAAGCTGCGCAGCGCCTGCATCAGGTCGCGATCGAACGGGATCGTGTCGATGACGAAGTGGCAGATCATCGGACCCGACCAGTTTGCAGCATGCACAGCGGCGGCAAAGCGGGAAACGGCGCCGAGATCGTAATGAATGAACACCAGGTCTGGCTGTTCCACTTCCAGGAAGCCGGGAAGCAGCGGCAACGCATCCTTCTGATCGCGCGGCATCGGGACAATCCGACAGGGGTAGCGGGTTGGGTCGAATGGCTGCTCCGCAGCGCACACGCCAAACACAACCGTCTCGTGGCTCCATTCGGCGAGCAGGCGCGTCAGATGTCGGGCATGAACACCAAAACCGGTCGCCACCGACGGCGACTCGGAGAGAAGCGCAATTTTCATGACATCGGTACCCCTGGTATGGCGGCATCCGCCGCAGACACATAGTATACCGCAGAGGAGCGCCGGGAGGATCTCTCATCTTCCTCTGACGAGACTGTCGGGCGCATATACCATTTTAGATTTTAGATTGTGGATTGGAGATGATCGCGCAGGGCGTTCTGATGCGATTTGACGGAACTCCGTTTGCGGAGTATTCAAGTGGAATTGGTATTAGATTGGAGATGGTCGCGCACGGCGTCCTGGGCGCGCTTCGACGCGGCGTGTTCACGTGAAACTTCTCGCCCGCGTCGGCGGGCTTTGCCCGGTTGGGGCGCGGCGCTGCCGTGCCCCGACAGGGTTCTCTCCCGGAGCGCGCGGGCGTGCCAGGGGTGCGGGCTCGCCATGCTCCATGGCAGCAGGCATATATCGGGTTCATCGCTGAACGACCATTGATCGAGGCGTGCGCAACACGAAGCCGGTTGCTATAATGTGTTCGGAGCAGAAAGCGTTTCGTGTGGGCGGGCTACGTGTATGGACAACGAACCTGGCGCCAGTGCACCATCCAACCTGTCCAGGCTGGGGGAGGCTGCCCACGTTGAGCGGCGCGATGTCAACACCCAGGGCGGCGACTATGCAGAGGGTGGCATCGACAAACGGCAGAGCGTGTTTGTTGACGGACACTTCACCGGCGCCACGCTGAACATCACACCTGCCATCTACCAGGTTTCTCGTGAGACTCCTCCCGCATTCCAGATTCCCTGCCAGCCGATACCCCTGATTGGCCGTGATGCGGCTCTGGCTGAACTGGCGGAACTGCTGACGGGCGATGCGTCGGTAGCGGTGTCTCCCGCAGTCGTTGGGATGGGCGGAGTAGGCAAGACGCTGCCGGCGGCGACCTTCGCGCACCGCTACCAGGCCCACTTTCCGGGCGGGGTCTTCTGGTTGAATATGGAGCAGTCCGACCTGATCGCCGCTCAGGTGGCGGACTGCGCCGGTCCCGGCGGTCTGGACCTGCCAGACCATGCAGCCCGCTCATAAAGAAATTCCTTTAGGTGCGGAGACCCAGGAGCTTGAGCCCTGGGAGGAGCACCTGGCTTCAGCCCGCTTCAGCGCCGCTGGCACATGCGTTCGCATTGTGGTAGCATACAACTATGAGCACATCGTTTTCCACCCGAACCATCTGCTGCAAGCTGTCGCTTGACGCTGCTGCGATCGCCGCCATTCGCGCCACGGCGGAAGCGTTCAACGCGGCGGCAACCTTCTGCGCCTCGGTTGCGTGGGAGCAGCGCATCACGAACAAAAACAAACTGCACCGCATCGTCTACGGACCCACCCCCCCTCAATCCCCCCCCGCAGAGCGGGGGGGGATTGAGGGGGGGTGCGCGCAACTGGCCTGTTGCGCCAGGGATAAAGCGGCCGAGGCGGTGCGGGCGGCGCGGGCGAACGGGTCCGCGACCTGCCCCACCTTCACGCCGGACGGTTCGATCCGCTACGATGCGCGCACCTATCGTCTGATGCGCCTGGATCGGGTGAGCCTGAACACACTCACGGGACGGGTGGTGGGCCAGCTTGTCTTGGGCGAGTTCCAGCGCCGCCGCCTGGACGACACGAGTTGGGCGATCGGCGGGGCGCCCCCCCAGTCCCCCCCACGGAGTGGGGGGGGGCAGCGCGACGGTGCGTTTTACCTGCACATCACGCAGACGAAGGCGAACCCCGCCTCGGACGAACCGACCGGCGTCCTGGGGGTTGATCTGGGCATCGTCAACCTGGCGACCGACAGCGATGGCGAAACCTTCAGCGGCGCGCACGTCACGCGGGTGCGGGAACGCCGTTTTTGCCATCGTCAACGGCTTCAGCACGCGAACACCCGTCGCGCCCGCTGGCGGCTCAGGAAAAACGCCCGTCGTGAGGCGCGGTTCCAGCGGGATGTCAACCACTGCATCAGCAAGAAACTGGTTGCCAAGGCGCGCGCGGCCCGTAAGGCACTCGCGCTGGAGGATCTGACCGGGATCCGCGAGCGAGGGACGGTTCGACGGGCGCAGCGTCGTGCGCGCCACACTTGGGCGTTTCGCCAACTTCGGAGCTGTATCGCGTACAAGGCGGCCCAGGCCGGCGTGCGCGTGATCCTGGTCGATCCGCGGAACACGAGCCGCACCTGTGCCGTATGTGGTCACTGCGCGAAGGCGAACCGGGTCGATCAAGCCCATTTCAGGTGTCTCCGGTGCGGCCATACCGCTGCCGCCGACACGAACGCTGCCGTGACTATCGCCGTGCGGGCCGCATGTCAGACGGCCTATGGTGCTGCGCCGCCATATCCCTCCCCCCACGTCGTGGGGGGATAGAGGGGGGTGGTGGAGGAGCGAGCACAAGCCCACCCGCTTCAGCGGTGGGTGTCTGACTCGAAGAGCGGATCGCCTGTGTGCAGGCGGCGTGGAACAGCCCGGTGCGGCGATTGCTCGTCTTCGACAATCTGGAAGAACCGTCCCTGCTCAGGCGCTGGCAGCCGACCGGCAGCGGCGCCTGCGTGCTGATCACCACCCGGCGCGATGACTGGCTGCGCCAGGTGCAGCGCCTGCGGCTGCCAACGCTGCTCCGTCCACACAGCATCGAACTGCTGCTCGGCGCCCGCGCCAGCGACCAGGGCGTTGCGGTTGAACAACTGCTCGCCAGCAACGCTGAGCGCACTGCTGCCGATGCGATCTGCGACTTGCTCGGCGATCTGTCGCTGGCGCTGGCGATTGCGGCGGCGTTGCAGCTCAACCCCAGCCTGCGCCTGCACGAATTTCACGGCAGAATGCCGGGCAGAGCCTGGCGCTCGTGCCGCACCTGGAGAGCGTGCCGACCCACCAGGCGGACGCGCTCGGCGCGGAGCACCCCGACACGCTCCGCACGGCGCACAGCCTGGCTGTCAGGCTGGCTGAGCAGGGGTATGCGGCGGCGCGGGTGCGCTACGAGGCGGTGCTGGATGCGCGCACCCGCGTGCTCAGCGCGGAGCACCCCGACACGCTCAGCGTGGCGTACAACCTGGCCACGACGCTGGAACACATCGGTCGCTGGCAGGACGCTGCACGTTTGCATACGCAGGTTGTCAGGAACAGCGAGAAGCGGCCCGGTATCGCACATCCAGACGCAGTGCGATACCCGGTTTCGCTGAGCCGCAACCTGGGCGCGCACGGCTATCAGCGAGCGGCGCGGCAGTTGCTCAAGGCGCGAATCGAACAGATGCCTGAGGGTATCTGGCGAAGTGTTGTGCATTCTACACTGGTCTTTGCCCGTGCGCGAGCAGTGCTCGCTGCCATGCTGCTCGGATGGATCGCCAGCGGCCTCGTGACGTACACCGGCGGAGGTCTGCTGCTCCAGGTTCTTGTGGTCGGCAGCGCCGTGCTCAGCTACTGGTCACGCCTGGCGCTGATCGCCCTCTTCAGATGAAGAAAGGAGAGCAACGATGTCCATTACCTTAGAAGCCGTGCAACAACTGGTTGATCAACTTTCGCCCCTCGATCAGGTTCGACTCATCGCCTATCTCACCCAGCGGATGGCTCCCGCGCTGGAGACGGTTCAGGCGCCTGCTTCGACAGCAGAACAGGCAAGACGATGCGTGGACGAACCTCGAATCCTTCTGGCAAGAGATCGAACATCTTGGGACGTCCGCATCGAGTGCAACCGAACAACTCCTGGCTGATCGACGCAATCGCCAGAATGCAATAGAAGGTTCCGATCATGCTTCCTCTTGATGCCAGTGTGTTTCTGCGACGAGCCAGCCCGAATGATCCGGGTTATGGAGTATGTAGCGAGTTGTTGGAGATCATTACCACGTATGTTCCCATCGACACTGAGTTCACTCGCGAGGCGGAAGAACTGGCGGCAGATTATTTTCTCCGTGGCGCTGATGCCACATACGCGGTTGTCGCCCGGCGCTATGGGGCTACACTGGTGAGTCTGGATGATGAGCACTACCGAAACCTGTCCGGCATCCTGACTGTCCAGACGCCAGCAGAAGCGCTGGCGACAATTACTTCCGGCGCGTCTTGATCACACTGTTGCTCAAGGTAAAAGCAGGACCTTCCCCTGCCAATGCGAATGTCGTCGCCATGGCGCTGCGCAACCTGTGGTTCTGCGCCTGCCCGTCCCGGCAGGTTCATGCTGCTCAGCGGCGCCGTTGCGAGCTGCGCGGGTGTCCTGGCGGCGTGGGTCGGAGAGGGTGCTACGGTTTCCGTTTTCCGTGCCGGCCACAGCGAGAAAGGGCTATAATGAGTCAGGTGAAACCCGGATCACGGGAAAGGAGAAGCCCGGATATGAGCAATTCCCCCGATCAGGTTACGATTACAATCTCGCGGCATGAATTGGAAACACTGTTGCGCCGGATCGTGCGCGAAGAGTTGACTCGTCTGCTTGAAGCGAAGCAGCCGTCGTTGCTCGACTCGTGGAGTCATGAAGGTCCCGATGACCCGGATGGCGATGCTGCGCTGCTGGCGGATGTACTGGCCCAGATCGAACGTGAAGCGGACACACCGACATCGCGCATTAACTGGGCTGAGGCCAGAGCAGAGCTGGCACGCGCGGAGGCCGCTGGTGAGTTACCGGATTGAATTGCACCGTGAGGCGCTCTTCGAACTCAAGGCGCTGCCGGCCCATATCCGGGCCCAGGCGATTGAACTGATCGACCTGCTGGCTGTCACGCCGCGCCCTCCTCGCGCGAAAGAGCTTCGTGACAAACCAGGCATCTATCGCATCTGGCTGGCCAGGCGCTGGCGCATTGCCTATGAGATAGATGATGAGCAACAAACAGTTATTGTCAGGCGAATCCGGCGCAAAACTGACATTGACTATGGCAGCCTGTAGCCATGCCTTGTAACCAGGGAGTCTGTCCATACTCTTCCCCACCGCCCACGCCCTGCTGATCGGCATTGGCAGCCACGTCTGCGAATCGCAGCGCAATGTGCTGCGCAACCTGTGGTTCTGCGCCTGCCCGCCCGGGCCGGTTCATGCTGCTCAGCGGCGCCGTTGCGAGCCGCGCGGGTGTCCTGGCGGCGCGGGTCGGAGAGGGTGATACAATCTTTACGTTGATTGCCAGTGAGCGTTCTAACTGCTGAAGCCTTGCTTCAGCAGTCCATACCGTTCAGGGATCACCTTTAGCTCGAAGCCGGCATTCGCGCAGGCGTAGACTGATGGATGTCAACGAGCAATCAGGGTAATCTTTGTCTTCCATGCCTGTTGGTGCACAGCGCCGTTGTGCCCCGACGGTATCAGGCGCACAACGGATTAATGTTTGAAAGACCCTGCGTGTGCAGGCCAGGTATTCCACCAGCTGGAACAAGGAAACGTGAGCGCAACAATGCAACGAATCACCGATGGTCAGGCGAACGATCAGTTGCTCTACTTTACCAGTCCATCCCTTACTGCCGACGACAGCATACTGGTGTTCATCAGTGATCGCGACTGTCGCATTGCCAAAGCGTCCGATCCGGCGGCAACCGTCAACCTCTATGCGCTGGAACGAGCATCAGGGCGAGTGTGTCGTCTGACCGATAACGAAGACGGTTATCTGCGGTCATACGTCTATTTTGAAGGATTGCCCTATCGCGGTCTGGGGCTTGCCAGCCCATGCCTGCATGCCGCCAGCGGCGATGTCTACTATCTGCAGGGCCGCGCCATTCGCTGCGTGAATGCCTGTTCCGGCACGATACGCACGCTGGCCGAACTCCCCGCCGACCAGCTGACCGGCTTCACCCACGTCAGCGATGACAATACGCGCCTCTGCATCCCGACAATCCACGAGTCAGCCTTTACCAATATTCACGCGATTGACGCAACCGTGCAGCGCCTGGGACTCTCCAGTCATTTGCGCATCTTCGACACTGCAACCGGTGAACAGGTCGCCGATATTCCCATCGCGCGCGGTTGGGTGACGCATGTCCAGTTTCGCCCCGGCAGCAACAGCGAGATTCTGTATAATAATCATGAGTGGCCCGCTGACTGCGGCATCCGACGGCTCTGGTTATGGGATGGGATGCAGTCACGGGCGCTGCGCGACGAAGGGCGCAATCCTGACGGTTCGGTGCGCTCGCGCGCCGATTGGGTCTGTCATGAAGTCTGGACGCGCGACGGCGAGTGGATTCTCTACCACGGCGCATACGGCGGCCATACTGCCGGGCGCAGTTTCGTGGGGCGCGTCCGTCCCGATGGCTCAGAGCGCGTTGAAGTGCCATTCGCGCCGCACTACCGGCGCTATGGGCACTTTACGCCCGGCGCAGACCATCAGCGCCTGGTGAGCGACGGCTATTATGAGCCGGACGGCAGCGCTGGCGACGACGTCGGCGATCCCGCGCTCACCGGCCGACCCGGCGGCGGCGAATGGATCAGCCTGCTCGATGTCGATTGGGAAAACGGCACGATCGCCTGGCGCCCGCTGTGCCGTCATGGCAGTTCGTGGAGCAGCCAGGACGCACACCCGCACCCGATCTTCAGTCATCGCGGCGATGAAGTGCTCTTCACCAGCGATAGCGAGGGCTGCCGCGCGGTCTATACTGTGGCGGTCGGGTCATCGTAGCAGGCTGTCGCAGGTATGCGTCCACCCCACTTCCCCGGAGCGCATGGGCGTGCCAGGGGTGCGGCACGCCATGTCTTGACGATCACAACAAGGACTGCGCGGGCCCAAAAGGACGCGCCGTCGGACTTTGCGACCTGGTCGAGGCATGGACATCCACAGCTATGATGCTTCTGGTGCAGCGACGAGTCGCTGATCCTATTCCTCCACAGCGCGCATGCGACGCAGCGTATGCGCCAGCACGATCATCGCATCGCGCCGAAAGCCATTGATGTTTGAGTCTTCCTTCAATTCCAGCCGTTCATAAATTGCATCGGTATATTTGCGCACCGTCATGACAGTGAGCCCGAGTTGCTGCGCAATGATGTCGGTGGTGCAGGTCATGCGTTCCGCCACTTCGCGCTGGCGCGGCGTCAGCTCTGCGAAACGCGCTGCGATCTGTTCGATCACTGGCGCGAGTTCCGGTCCCAGCGCTTTCAGGAACATGGCATCGGCCGGTTCGGGGTGCGCCATCACGATGCTGTGATGCAGATACACATCGTGGCTGAGGGCGCGCGTGATCGCTTCGTTCAACGCCGATTCCGGGCTGCCTTTGGCCACACAGGCAAGACCGGTATAACCGCGGGTCAGCAACGGCAGAATACGCGCCACGCCATCAAAATAGGCCGTCCAGATCACAATCGCGATCTGGGGATAAAGGCGCTTCAGCGTATGCACCAGTTCGATGCCGTAGGCGTCGCGTATTGCCGGAACGCTCTCGTCGGTCTCACGCAGCGCCAGGTCTACAATACCCAGGAGTGGAGGCGGCGCCTGGCTGGCAATCAACCGGCGCGCTTCGGCATAGGTGGTTGCGGAAATGACGTTGAACTGTTTTGCCTCCAGGTATTGCCGCAGTGCGAACTGAGCGAACGGGTCATCCTCGATTACGAGTGCTGTAGCAGGGTTCCAGGCATCCGCCTGCATACGATTTCTCCGTTCGTCATATGAGCGCCAGCGAAAGGTTTGCAAATATGAACCGCTTTTTTCTCTATGGCAATAGCACCATATGGCAATGGGCAACATTGTCACAGGTGAATGCCTCTTTTTGGGAATATGTTGCACGATCTTTTCTATCCTGCACTCATTCGCGGACATGACATCAGGAACAATCGAGTCCACTTATGGTGGCGCCGTGAACGGCGTTTGGGCGTAGACGCAGCGCAGGGTGACAGTGAGTCATCCGCCGTTCGTGCGTACGATCAAGGGGAACTGTGCACAATCGGGGATTTGGGGGAGGCCTCTGAGAAACGGTGGTATGGGTTTCGCAGACGTGACAGAATGTTGCCCTGCCGACGCACCAGCGCATGATAACGAGAACACGACTGAACAGAAATACCCGCAGTCGTGGTACTATACCGCGAACATTGTACAGAAACATACCCGGCCGATCATGACCGTGATGGTCTGCGATCTGATACCGGCTGGAATTGAACAAGCCGCGTGCGCACGCTGACCAGAGTGTACCGCGATGCCGTCACAGTAATCGACAATCTAGAATGGTATGAAAGGGCACACCGATGAGTCTTGCTGAATACCTGGAAGACTGCGCCGCCCGCTATAATCCCGATATGCGCATGCTGGGCGTCGCCTGGCATGGGCCGGGATACCATACCCGCGTGCCGAACGGCACGTGGGCCCACCCGACCCGTGAGTCGCTCGATTACGCGCTGGGGCTGCTCCAATCAGGCGCGCCCGATCATGCCGCACGCGCCGCTGATATCATTCGCGCTGTCCTGGCGCTGCAGGATGTCGATCCAACCAATCGCACCTATGGCATCTGGCCCTGGCTTGGTGAAGAGCCGCTCAGCGAGATGTCTCCGCCGGACTGGAATTGGGCCGATTTCTGCGGTGCGCGTCTGGCGCAGATGCTCGCCGATCATGGTGCGTTGTTACCTGCCGACCTGGTATGGGCGATGCGCGCGGCATTAGGACATGCCGCCTGGTCGATCTTCCGTCGCAATGTCGGTCCCGGGTATACCAATATCGCCATCATGGGCGCGGGTGTCGCTCTGGCAGCCGGGGAACTGCTCGATGAGCCGCGCCTGGCGGAGTATGGCCGCGCTCGTTTACGCCGTTTCATCGAGCATACCGCCTATCATGGCGGACTGAATGAATATAACAGCCCAACCTATACCATTATCGTGCTGCATGAATGCGAACGGATTCTGCATCTGGTTCGCGATCCGCAGGCCCGCGCCGATACCGAGGCTATCCGGCGCATCGCCTGGGAAACGATTGCTGACCACTTTCACCCGCCAACCCAACAATGGGCTGGCCCGCATAGTCGGGTCTATCGCGACCGACTTGACGCCAGCACGACGGCGTATCTGGCAGCGCAAACCGGCGTCGCGATCACGCCGCATCCTGTTGCAGCCCCCAGCAGCCGCACCGGTCCAACCCACATACCGGCTCTGCCCTGTCCGGCGGATCTGGTCGAACGGTTTCGCCAACTGCCGGCGTCGCCGATTGAGATCCGTCGGCGTTTCATCCGCCGCGCCGATGGTGAAGCCTCGCTCGAAGGAACCACCTGGATGGATGAGGTGGTATGCCTTGGCTCGGTCAACCAGGAAAGTTTCTGGACTCAGCGCCGTCCGCTGCTGGCTTACTGGCGCACTGCCGACGATCCGGCAGTGGCATTGCGAGCGCGGTTCTTACGCGATGGCAGGGATTTCGCGACTGCGGCCATCCATTGCGTGCAGCAAGGAGCGCGTGTGCTGGGCGCGATTGGCCTCTACACTGATCGCGGCGATTATCATCTGCATCTCGATCGTCCTGCAGATGGGCGATTTCCGCCCGCCGATCTGCGGTTACGCTTTGAGTTGTGCGGTACTGGCGTGCAGGGATGGCAAATCGCACCAGAACGCTATGAACTTGCAGCCGGCGACCGGCGTGTCGCGCTGCATACGCTGCCAGGAAGGTTCGGCGTCAGTCCAGTGCGCTGGGAACTGACCGAACTGCCGGATGGTGTCGCCATCGATGCCGTCTGCGCCAGCGCCGATGATGGGTTCTTCGACCCGGCGGCAACCAGTGTGCACCTGGCGTTCGGGCTGGAAATCCTGACGCCTGGCGAGGCGCCGGCGCCGTCGCCGCGCCTGAACAATCGCACGACAGTTCCCGAGGCTGAGTGGCATGGCATGCGGCTCAATCTGCCGGTGCGAGCTGGACCGTACCCCTGGTGAGTTCGGAAGGGGTATCGATGGCTGGGCGCCTGTATAGCCTGCCAAAGGTGAGCGTAAGCGCTGAACTATTGAGCGTCAAATACCTGGTCGACGCTGACACTGAAGCCGTCGAGCAGTTTTGAACGAGCGTGCTCGCCGCGATGAAAGACGCCGTATGTCGCATATGCTTCGTCTGCAAGCGTCAGTACGGTAATCGTCTCATTCAGCGGATTGACGATCCAGTATTCGGGGATGCCAGCCCCCGCATAGTCCCGTGGTTTTTCTTCGGTATCGCGTGCGGGATTGTCCGGACTCACAATCTCGACGACCAGATCAGCACCCGTCCAGAATTCATTCTGAGCGCGGGGATCGTTGCGATCACGCACCAGTAAGAGATCCGGTTCGCGAAATGCGCCTGGACGAACCTGCAAGCGCAATGGCGCATAGAAGATATCACCGCCAATACGTTCCATCACGGCAAAAAAAGCCAGAAAGAGGAGTCTTGAGATTGCCTGATGGCGCCTGGTTGGCATGGGTAAGACCTCTATGACTCCATCCGTGTATTCCAGCAGGCGATTTGTCTGGTCGGTAAGCCGGAGATACTGGGCAACACTCCACAAACCCTGGAGTGGCGACAGATCGATATCGGCGGCGTCGCCGTCAAGGCGTAGTTGCATGCCTGGAACACGCATATCCAGCGCCATGATTATTATCTCTTCCGCGTCGTTATATCTCGATTATTGCAATCTCAGTATATCATGGTTGGAGAGCGTCTATCCGTCTCATTCCACTCGACTTTGCTTTCGTCGTGCGTTCGAGGGCAAGACGCCCTCACTCACAGAAGACGGATGAACACAGACATACCTCTCGGCAGCGGTCTGGCTTCCAGGTGCGCCAGAGCGTGTCGCTCCGCCGATGCAAAATTCATATGGTTACGAACAATGTGAATACACACATACTTTGTGCCATTTGACACAAAGCCCGCGTGGTGGTAGAGTACACGTGAGATATGCGTCACACTGGACGTATGCCGATGTCGGCGCTGGAAAGCGAGTTATCTGCCTATGCCTCCGCTTGCCGAGCATATCGTTCTCCGCGATCTGGACATCGAAAACATCGCTGATTTCGAGGTCTATCTGCAGCATGGCGGTTACGAGGCGTTTCGCGTTGCGGTCACCGAACGCACTCCTGTTGATATTGTTCAAACCGTGAAGGACGCAGGGTTGCGCGGTCGCGGCGGTGCAGGGTTTCCCACCGGCGTCAAATGGGGCTTCCTGCCTAAAGGAGTCTACCCGCGGTACCTGCTCTGCAACTGCGACGAAAGTGAACCGGGTACGTTCAATAATCATCAGATCATCGACCGTAATCCGCACCAGCTGATCGAGGGGATTGCAATTTCCGCCTACGCGATTGAGGCGAACCTGGCGTACATCTACATTCGCGGCGAGTTCGCCGCCGCTGCACGTCGTCTGGAACGCGCGATTGCGCAGGCGTATGAGCGCGGCTTCCTTGGCAGGAATATCTTCGGCAAAGGGTATGACCTCGACATCTATGTGCATCGTGGTGCGGGGGCGTACATCTGCGGCGAAGAAACGGCGCTCATGGAGTCGCTCGAAGGGAAGATTGGGCAACCGCGGCTTCGCCCCCCCTTCCCGGCAGTCGCCGGTCTGTATGGCAAACCGACGATCATCAATAACGTCGAGACGCTGACGAATGTGCCGATGATCGTTCGCCACGGCGCTGCCTGGTACCGTCAGTTCGGCACCGAGAAAAGCCCGGGCACGAAGGTGTTCTCGATCTCCGGTCATGTGAAACGTCCCGGCAATTACGAGGCGCCATTCGGCACGCCACTGCGCGAGTTGATCTTTTCGCCCGACTATTGCCAGGGCATGCGCAGCAACCGCAATGTCAAGATCGTGGTGCCCGGCGGCGCGTCGGCAGGGTGGCTCACGGCTGACGATCTTGATGTGACGATGGACTATGAGGCGCTCGCGGCCAAAGGAAGCATGCTCGGCTCCGGCGGCGTGATCGTTCTCGATGAGAGCGTTAGCGCCGTTGAAGTGGCGTATAAAATGGATGAGTTCTTCACACACGAGTCGTGCGGTAAGTGTACGCCATGCCGCGAAGGAACCTACTTCCTGGTCAAGGTGCTGCACCGTATCACCCACGGCCATGGTCGCAAAGACGATATTCCGCTGCTCCACGATGTGTACAATCAGATGGCAGGAAATTGCTTCTGCTTGCTTGGCGAAAGTGCGGTCGTGCCGATCCGCAGTGCATTGCGCCTCTTTCCGCACGAGTTCGAGCAGGCGATTGCGCAGTCCGGCAACGGTCACCGCGACATCCGGTTGATGTCAACGCATTGAGGCTCTCTCATGATGACGGTTCCATGCCGGGCAATTGATATCGTGGAGGCGCTGCTGCAGCTGGAAGGCAGACGGTATCATCGTATCGACGGAAAACCGTGGATGCGCCGCTCCGCAGCTCCGGCGCCGGTTCGCTGGATCGTTGACCGGCGCATGATGGTCGATGGCTTCCGCTGCAAATGTGCGACGATCCAGCGCATGGCGACGCTCCAGCCCGGCAACGCGATCATTTCTCCGCTGCTCCCCGGTTTTTCCTGCACAACTGGACGTTATTCTGCGGTATGATATCCTGCCCGCCATCATGCGGTGCGAGAGGTGTGCATATGCCCGATGTAACCCTGGTCATCGATGGACAGACGGTAACCGTCCCCGCCGGAACGAACATCGTCGATGCCGCCCGCACGGCCGGCATTGCCATTCCGGTCTTCTGCTACCATCCCAAACTCAAGCCGGTCGGCATGTGCCGGATGTGTCTGGTTGAGGTCTGGACGCCAAAGATCGACCCGGCGACGCGCCAGGTGGTGATCGGTGAGGATGGGAAACCGGTTCTGGCGCTGATGATGGGGAAACTGCAGCCCGGCTGTGTAACGCCGGTCAGCGATGGTATGGAGGTGCGCACGACCACCAGCAAGGTGCAGTTTGCGCAGAAAGGTCAGCTCGAGTTCCTGCTGACCTCTCATCCGCTCGATTGCCCGGTGTGCGACAAAGGCGGCGAGTGCCCGCTGCAGAACCTGACGATGCAGTTCGGTCCGAGCACCTCGCGCTTCGACTATGCCGACAAGATTCATTTCGAGAAGCCAATCCCGCTTGGCGATCTGATCTACCTCGACCGCGAACGCTGCATTCTTTGCTCACGGTGCGTCCGTTTCCAGGACGATATCGCCGGCGACCCGGTGCTGGGTTTCGATCATCGCGGTCGCGCCTGGGAAATCATCTCGAAGTCCGATCCGCCGTTCGACTCGAAGTTTTCCGGCAATACAACCGATATCTGCCCCGTTGGCGCGCTGACGACCGCTGATTTTCGCTTCAAGGCGCGCGTCTGGGAATTGCGCCCAACGCCCAGTATCTGTCCGCACTGTCCGGTGGGCTGCAATATCTCGCTCGACATGCGTTACGATCGCATCATGCGTGTGATGCCGCGCGAGAATGAGTACGTGAATGAAATCTGGATCTGTGACAAAGGGCGGTTCGGTATGCGCTTCATCGAAAGTCCGGAGCGCCTGCGCCAGCCGCTTATTCGCAAAGGCGATACGCTGACGCCGGCGACATGGGACGAAGCGATCACGTTGATCGCCGAGAAACTGAGCGCTATCCGCACCCATGCCGGAGCTGCGGCGCTTGGCGGGCTGGCAAGCCCCGACCTCCCCAATGAAGACCTCTATCTGTTCCAGAAACTGTTCCGCCGGGTGTTGGGGTCGCCGAACCTCGACGTTCGCGCCGGCGCTCCGGGCGAACCGGAGATCATCGATATCGGCGCGACGCTTGGCGTTGGCAAAGGAACGAACCTGTCCAGCCTCGGCGCGGGAACGGCAGTCCTGGTGGTAGGGGCGGATCCCGAAGAGGAAGCGCCCCTCTATGTGCTGCGGCTACGTGGCATCGTTGCGCGCGGCGGCGATCTGACAGTCATCAATCCGTACCCGACAAAACTGGATCGCACACCGGCGCGGGTTCTTCGTCCTCGCGCCGGTGCTGAGGCGTTTGTTGCTCTGGCGCTCCTGAAGACCCTGATTGAGGAGCAACTGATCGCCGCCGACTTCGTGGCGCGCCGTGTGCAGGGACTCGACAATCTGACGGCGCGGCTGCGCGACCACAGTGTTGCGTCGCTCTGCGCGACCGCCGGTGTTGCAGAGGAGGGGGTGCGTGCGGCGGCGCGCGCGTTTGCCCGGGCCGACAACGGGATTGTGATGTATGGACGGGTAGCGCTGGCGATTGGGGCGGATCTGATCGATGCGCTCGCCGATCTGACATTGCTGACCGGACACGCTGGCAAACCCAATAATGGCGTGATTCCGCTCCTGCCGGGCGCCAACGCACGTGGCGCGCTCGACGTGGGGGTGCATCCTGGCGCGGGGAAGAAACGCGGCTTGAATGCGCGTGAGATGTGGACGGCGGCGCGCGAGGGGCGTCTGCGCGGTATGATCATTGCCGGGATGAACCCGGTGCGCGACAACCCGGCGGCGGCTGAGGCGCTCGATGCACTGGAGTTTCTGGTGGTGCAGGATATCTTCCTTACCGAGACGGCGCAACGCGCCGATGTTGTGCTGCCAACCGCATCGATCGCGGGTCGGGAGGGGACGTTCACCAATGCCGAGCGGCGGGTGCAGCGTTTCCGTCAGGCGCGTATTCCTGAATACAACACCCCGGCGGGTTGGGATGTCGCTCAACGGATTGCGCGCGCGCTGATCGCTATCGGTGGGACATCGGTTGCTCCCGATGGTCAGGGGGATGGTCGCAATCCGCAGCGCGCGCCGGCAAAAACGAAACCCGCGGCATCCCTCGATCAGTGGGATTATGTGGTTGCCGGTGATGTGGCGGACGAGATTGCAGCGACGGTGCGCGGCTATGCCGATACAACCTACGAAAGCCTGGGATTGACGCGCAAGCCGCAGTGGGGGCGCCAGCCGAACGAGGCGGTTTTTTACGACGGCACTTCCTATGAAAACACGGAAGGTGTCGGTGTTCAAATTGCTGCCGAAGCCGATCATCCGAACACTGTGTTTTCGCTTCGCACACGGGCGCCGCAACTGGCTGATGTCAGTGATGACCGTTGCATCTTGCTGGCGACGCCGCGCGCCTATGATGGACGCGCGTGGGGGCGCGACTCGAAACTGCTGCCGCGGATGGTCGCGCCGCACCTTGTTCTGAGCGCGGAGGACGCTGCTGCGCTCGAGATCGCTCCTGGTCGCCTGGTGCGGATTGCATCTGAGACCGGCAGCGCTGTGCTTCCTGCACAGATCGACCGCAACCTGCCGCGCGGGCTGGCGCTGATGCCCGATGTCGATGGTGCACCGTTGAGCAGGGTGCAAACCGGTCCACTCACACGCATTACGATAACGGCGCATATCGATGAGACGGTAGGAGCCCGATGACCTGGATCGATTTCGTCATTCTGCTTGTCAAGTGCATTGTGTTGTCGCTGGCGGCGACGACTATCTTCGCCTACTTTACACTGTTCGAGCGGCGAACGCTGGCGCGCCTGCAGAACCGCGTCGGACCGAACCGCGCCGGACCTGGCGGGTTTCTTCAGCCGCTCGCTGACGCAGTGAAGTTGTTTTTCAAAGAAGATGTCACACCGCTGCTGGCGGATCGCTGGGTCTACCTGGTGTCGCCGGCCTTTGCACTCATTCCTGCCATTATCATCTGGGCCACCATTCCGGTCGGCATGTGGCCCGATGGGCAGGGCGGCAACTGGCTGCAACTCGCCGAAATCAGTGTTGGCATCCTCTACCTGCTGGCAGTCACATCGGTCGGCGTGTATGGCATCGCGATTGCGGGATGGGCGTCGAACAACAAATACTCGATGATCGGCGGCATTCGCGCTTCGGCGCAGGTTATTTCATATGAACTTGCGCTGGGATTGACCGTGTTGGGCGCAGTGATGCAGGCGCAAAGTTTCAGCACGGCAGAAATTGTCGAACGGCAGACCCAGATGTGGAACATCGTTCCGCAGTTTCTGGGGTTTGTGGTGTTCATTATCGCTGCCACCGCTGAAGTTGTGCGTGCGCCGTTCGATCTGGTTGAAGCCGAGCAGGAACTTGTTGGCGGGTACAACACCGAGTACAGTTCGATGAAATTCGCGCTGTTCTTTATGTCGGAATACGTCAAACTGGTGGCGATGAATGCCATTGCCGTCACCCTGTTCCTTGGCGGATGGCAGTTCCCTGGACTGCAGACGTTGACTGTGTTTGTTACGCAACAGTTCGGCTCGACGGTTGGCAATGCAGTGCTTGGGTTGACATCGCTTGGCGCATTTTTGCTCAAGGTGTTACTGCTGTCGTTCGTTTCGGTCTGGATCCGCGCCACACTGCCGCGGGTGCGGTATGATCAGTTGATGAGCCTTGGCTGGAAGGTGTTGCTGCCGCTCTCATTGATCAACGTCGCCGTCACTGCGGTGCTGAATGTTCTGCTGCCGGATACGCCAACCCTTACGGCTCTTATCGGTCTGGTTGTTGGCGTCATCGTTCTCGCGGTGACGGCAATTGTCGGCAGACCGGGCAAGGAAAAACGAACGGTGAAGATGGTCGAGATCGGCGCCTGAAGGACTGGCGCAGATGCGTGGCGGCTGCTCGACAGTATTTGTCTTAGCGAAGTGAGATGCTCATATGATTGGCGCTCTGTTCAAAGGTCTTGGCACAACTCTCCGGTATCTGTTCCGCAAGCCGGTGACGGTGGAGTACCCTGAAGTCAAACGTCCGGTGCGCGAACGGTTTCGTGGCCGGCACCAGCTGAAGCGCTTTGCCAACGGTATGGAGCGCTGCATCGGTTGTTCGTTGTGTGCGGCAGCCTGCCCGGCGGATGCCATTCTGGTCGTACCGGCGGAGAACGATCCCGCAGCGCCAAACTCGCCAGGTGAACGGTATGCGGCGCGCTACGAAATCAATATGCTGCGCTGTATTTTCTGCGGGTACTGCGAAGATGCCTGCCCGACCAACGCGATTGTCCTCGAACATCAGTATGAACTCTCGTTCTATGACCGCCGAAGTTCAATCCTCACCAAAGACGATCTCCTGGTTCCACCCGATAAGGGACATGGCGAGATTCCACCGATCCTGCAACAGTTGAATCGCCGTCCCAGTCCGCCAGCTCAGATCGATCTGTAGTCAGAACGAGGCAGCAATGGAATTCGTTATTTTCCTGATCACGGCAGCTGTCGCGATCACAGGCGCAGTGGCGATGCTGCTCAGTCCAAACGCTATTCATAGCGCTATCTTCCTGCTGATTAACTTTGTTGCGATTTCGGTGCTCTACGTGCTTCTGTATGCGCCATTTCTCTTCGTCATCCAGCTCATTGTGTACGCAGGCGCGATCATCGTCCTGTTCCTCTTCGTGGTCATGCTCCTTGGCGCCGAGCGCGCCGAGGATACCCGCGAACGGTTTGCCTGGCAACGTCCGCTGGGATTGACGCTCGCGGCGATTCTGCTTGGCCTGATCGGGTATATTGCCCTGCGCGGTCCGGCGCCTGAGTCGGCAATTGTCGATCAGCAGTTCGCTGCCCCGGAACGTATTGCAGAAGCGCTTTTCACGACGTATCTGCTGCCGTTCGAGATTACGGCGTTTCTGTTGCTCGCTGCAGTGGTCGGCGTCATCGTGTTGCATACGTCGGAAAACCACAAAACCGGAGAACCGAGCGCGAAGAACTGATACTATTTTGAATTGTGGAGTACTATGCCTGGCATCACAAAGCCTGCAACTACATGCGGCAATGCGGCATGCTTTACACTGGACGGTATGGACTGCTGAAGCAAGACTTCAGCGATCCATAGAACACTCACCGGCATAGCTGTCATAATCAACGGGAATCGGTATGCAAACCAGGAACCAGGAACAGATGACTGAAACCGAACGTCGTGGAACAAATCTGCAAAGTGGAGCAAAAATCAGAAAATGAAGAGGTCAGGGATAGAGATTCGGATACTCGGAATGGGAAACTGGAACATAAAAACCAAAGGATCAGATTTGAGAGCTGGCGGTCCGGAATAGAAAACTGAACATCAAAGAATCAAAAGATCAGGGTCGAGAGTTGACAGTCCAGAATAGAAAACTGAACATCAAAAATGAGAAACTAAGAACCAGACATCAGGAAAAATCAAAAATCGCACAATCACATAATCACGCAATCACGTAATCACACAATCACACACCAGAACAGGAACAGAGGCACATGGTACCGGCAAGTTACTACATTCTGCTCAGCGGGCTGCTGTTCACCCTTGGCGTCGTCGGCGTTCTCACAAGGCGTAATGCGCTGGTGATCTTTATGTCGGTCGAGTTGATGCTGAACTCGGCCAATCTGGCGCTGGTCACCTTCGCGATGACACGGCAGGATGTCGCCGGTCAGATCGTCGTTTTCTTCGTGATCGTGGTGGCAGCAGCAGAAGTTGCGGTTGGACTTGCGCTGCTGGTGGCGATTTTCCGCACCAAACATACAACCGATGTGGATGAGATTCGTGCGTTGAACGGGTGAGTGAGCGTGAAGAGCGCAGGTTCAGGACAATGATGCGCTTTTCGCTCTTCGCCTGACAGGACATGTTCCACAATGGACTGGATCATCTGGTTAATCCCTGCTTTCCCACTCCTGGGGTTTCTGCTCAACGCGCTGGTTGTGCGCCGGGAACGTGATGCCGGCATCCTCGCCTCGGTTATGGTCGGGTTGTCGTTCATTGCAACGATCGTGGCGATGGTGCTGCTCCAACAGGCGCCTGCCGAAGCGAAGCGACTGACCTGGACGTTGTGGGGGTGGATCGCTATCGCCGATTTTCGGGTGGCGTTCGGTTTGTTGTTCGACCCGCTCACGGCCGTAATGGCGCTCTTGATCACCGGCGTCGGCGGGCTGATCCACATCTACTCGATCGGGTACATACACGGCGACGTGCGCCCGGTGCGCTTCTTCGCCTTTATGAACCTGTTCGTCTTTGCCATGCTGATGCTGGTGATGGCGGATAATCTATTACTGCTGTTCCTCGGCTGGGAAGGCGTCGGGTTGTGTTCGTTCCTGCTCATCGGGCACTATTTCGATCGACGCGTTGTGCCGCCGGGCATCAATCCGTCCGATGCAGCAGTAAAAGCGTTCGTTGTCAACCGGATCGGCGACGCGGCAATGCTGGCGGCATTGTTTGCGATCTTCACCAACTTTGGCACCCTGTCGTTCTACGATAATCCGCAGCTTGGCATTGGCGGCTATCTGGATCAGACATTCGTTGTTGCGGGTGAAACCGTCGCTCTCGGCGCGTTTGGTCGGCTGCCGCTCATTGCGGGGATCACCCTGCTCATGCTGGTCGCCGTTGCGGGTAAATCGGCGCAACTGCCGCTCTACACCTGGTTGCCCGATGCGATGGCTGGCCCTACGCCAGTGTCGGCGCTGATCCACGCGGCAACGATGGTGACCTCCGGGGTCTACCTGATTGTGCGCAACCATACGCTGTTTGACGAGCCAGCATCGGCAGCGCCATGGGTTCTGGTGATCGGCGTGATGACGGCGTTCATAGGTGCGACGGCTGCCGTGGCGCAGCTCGATATCAAGCGTGTGCTGGCGTATTCGACGATCTCGCAACTCGGCTATATGGTTGCAGCCGTGGGTATGGGAGCGTATGTCGCAGGCATGTATCACCTGCTGACCCACGGGCTGTTCAAGGCGCTGCTCTTCCTGGCGGCCGGCTCGGTCATCCACGGGTGCGGCGGGCAGCAGGATATGCGACGGATGGGCGGGTTGCGCGACAGTATGCCAGCCACGTTTCGCCTGTATCTCATCGGCGCGCTGGCATTGAGCGGCATCTTCCCGCTGGCAGGGTTCTGGAGCAAGGACGAAATTATCGCTCATGCCTGGTTTGACGCACGCAGTCCGCTGGCAGCCATTCTGCTGATCCTTACCTCAGCAATCACGGCGTTCTATATGGGTCGCCAGATCGGGATGGTCTTCTTCGGACGACCGCGCGACCCGGCGCTGCACGCGCACGAGAGCGGCTCCACAATGCGCTGGCCCATGATCGCTCTGGTCGGCGGTGCAATCATCGGCGGTCTGATCAATTTCCCGGGATTGCACTGGCTGAACAGTTATCTGCGTCCTGTGCTTCAGGAACCCGAGGTCATCTATACGCTCGGCATGGGCGTTCTGGCTGCAATCACCACCCTGGTGAGCGCAGGCACGGGGTACCTGGGCTGGAAAACCTATGCCCGCGACCTCGAGCCGCGCATCCGTATCGGCAAGGACGATCCGGCGTTTCGTTACCTTGGCGATCTGTGGCGCGGCATGGAGATTGGTTGGGGGCTCGACTGGCTCTATCAGCGGGTATTTGTTCGCCCCTATCGCGCCGCATCGATCTTCCTCAGTCAGGTGGTCGACCGTGAGGGCATCGATGGCGTCCTGGTCGATGGCACGGCGCATGGGCTGACCCGGCTGGCACGCGGGTTGCGCCTGCTGCAGACGGGGTATGTTCGCACATATGCCCTGATGTTTCTGGTCGGCGTGATCATTGTTGTCGCATTCTTCACTCTGCGCGGTTAGATGTATGAATGGTGCACCGCTTCTTTCCATGACAATCTGGCTGCCGGCGCTGGGGGCGCTGGTTGTGCTGGCGTTGCCGCGCGAAAACGTTGCTGCACAGCGCAGCGTGTCGCTGGGCGCTGCACTGCTGGCGCTGGCAGCGGCGCTGGGGGTGGCGCTGCTCTTCGATCCGGCGCGCGCCGGTTTTCAACTGGTCGAGAGTGTGGCATGGGTGCCGTCATGGGGTATCAGTTATACCGTCTCCGTTGACGGAATCAGTCTGTGGCTGGTATTGTTGACCGCATTCCTGACCCCGGTTGCGCTGATGGCCAGCTGGGGGACGGTTGAACGCCAGGAGCGCGCGTTTCACGCGCTGGCGCTGTTCCTGGCGAGCGGTTTGTTTGGCGTCTTTACAGCGCAGGACATGCTGCTCTTCTATGTCTTCTTCGAGTTTACGCTGATTCCCACGGCGCTGCTGATCGGCATCTGGGGCGGTGCGGAGCGTCGCTATGCTGCGATCAAGTTCTTCGCCTACACCTTCAGCGGTTCGGTCTTTCTGTTGCTGGGGATCATCGGGCTGTACCTGCTCCACGGGCAATCGACCGGCGTCTATACCTTCGACACGGCGACGATCCTGGCGAGCCTGCAACTCGGCACCCTGCAACTCGATGCTGACGCCGAACGACTCCTCTTCGGCCTGTTCTTCATCGGCTTTGCGGTCAAGGCGCCGATCTGGCCGTTCCATACCTGGATGACAACCGCGCACGCCGAAGCGCCATCGTCGGGCGTAGTCGATATCATCGGGTTGTTGATCAAGATTGGTGCGTATGGTCTGATCCGCTACAATGTGCAACTCTTCCCGGCTGCCGCTGCCTGGGCGGCGCCGGCGATCGGCGTACTGGCAGTCATCGGCATTCTGTACGCGGCATGGATTGCGTACCAGCAGACCGATATGAAGCGCCTGCTGGCGTATGCGTCGGTCAGTCACCTGGGGTTGATTGTGTTGGGCATCTTTGCGCTCAACGCTCAGGGGATCGCGGGTGCAGTGGCGCATATGGTCAACAGCGCCCTGACAACCGGTGCATTGTTTCTGGTGGTAGGGATGCTCGTAGCGCGGCGTGGCTCACGGGAACTGAAGTCGTTCGGCGGGTTGTGGAAGACGACGCCATGGCTTGGCAGCCTGACGCTGTTGCTGGCGCTTGGCTCGATCGGGTTGCCTGGGCTGAATGGCTTCATCAGCGAATTCACGGTGCTGCAGGGTTCGTGGCGTTCGCCGGGGCTTGGCTGGCGCTATGCCCTGCCCGCTATTCTCGGCATCGTGCTGGCAGCCGTCTATCTGCTGCATATGTATCGGACGGCGTTTATGGGCGACACGCCGCCGGAACTGGTTCAGGCGCCTGACGCGCGACCGCGTGAACTTGCATTGCTGGTTATGATGGCGACGCCGGTGGTTGTGTTCGGGCTGTACCCCAATCTGTTGTTCGGTCCCATGCAGCAGTCGGTGACGCAGATTGCGCAGGGGACGCTGCCGTTTCTGGCGAGCCGTTGAACGTGCGAACGTGGGAACGTGGGAACGTTGAACGTGCAAACGTAGAATGTTATCCAGATGACAGAAATAACCATTCCTCCAATCGACTGGCGTGTGGCAGCACAGCCCGGCATCATCTTCGGCTGGGCGTCGGTGTTGCTCGTGATCGCCCTGTTTGTGCCGCGTTCACGCACCCGGATCGTCGGGTACCTGGCGATTGCGGGAGCAATTGTCGCCGCAGCGGCTGGCGTTCCGCTATGGGGCGTCACCGCTGAGACCTTCAGCGGCATGCTACGCCTGGACGCCTATAGTCTGACGTTAAACTGGATGTTTCTGGCAGCGGCGACCATAACCATCGTTCTCTCACTCGACTATCTGCCGCGCCAGGGGATCGAGCGAAGCGAGTATTACGTTCTGGTGCTGTTTGCAACAGGCGGCATGATGCTGCTGGCGCAGGGTTCGGACCTGATCATGCTCTTCCTGGGGCTGGAACTGCTGTCGATTGTCCTGTATGTGCTGACGGGCTTCGCCTACCCGCGCAACGCCTCGGAAGAAGCAGGCATGAAATATCTGCTGATCGGCGCATTTGCCGGCGGTTTCGTTGTGTTCGGCATCGCACTGTTGTATGGGGCAACTGGCAGCATGAACCTGCGCGCTATTGGTGAGATCCTGGTGCAACAGACGCTGACACTCGAGGAACGCACCTATCTGCTGGCAGGCGCGGCGCTGGTTGTGGTCGGTTTTGGCTATAAGATCGCTATGGCGCCATTTCATATGTGGGCGCCGGATGTCTACGAAGGTGCGCCGACGCCGATTGCCGGGCTGCTCTCGGTTGGCAGCAAAGCAGCAGGATTCGCGGCGCTCCTGCGATTCCTGGTCGAGGCGCTGACGGTTGAATGGCAGATCTGGGCGCCGGTGCTGGCAGCGCTGGCGATTGCAACGCTGGCAGCAGGGAATATCGGCGCGCTGACGCAGCGCAATGTCAAGCGCATGCTGGCGTATTCGAGCATCGGTCACGCCGGGTATATCCTGTTTGGCGTGATCGCCGCCGGGGCGCCGGGCGGGATTGCGGGGCAGCGCGGTCTCGAAGGCGTTCTGCTCTATCTGATTGCATACACGTTCACGAACCTTGGCGCATTTGGCGTTCTGATCGCCCTCGAGCATCGCGGTGAAGCGGCATGGGACATGAGCGATCTGGCGGGACTGTGGAACCGTCGCCCCTGGCTGGCTGTCGCAATGGCGGTGTGCATGCTCTCGCTGGCTGGCGTCCCGCCGACTGGCGGTTTCTGGGGGAAGTTTTACGTGTTTACTGCCGCCTGGCTGGCTGGCATGGGGTGGATCACGGTCATTGGCGTCATTATTGCCGCAATTGCGGCATTCTACTATCTCCGCATCGTTGCGCAGATGTTCATGGCGGAACCGGCGCGTGAGGCGCCGCTGCCCGTTGACCGCGCCCTGCAGGTGGGGCTTGCACTGGCGACGCTTGGTGTGCTGATCCTGGGGTTCCTTCCGACGCCTGCCATCGATCTGGTGCAGCGCGTGGCGCTCGCAGCAGCAGGGAATGGTCAGCCATAATGGGCGCAGGCTTTGACAGGTGCAGCCTGCCCATCTGCGTCCTCCACGATTACTCCCTGCGGGTGATCGTAGGCCATAATGGGCGCAGGCTTCGACAGGTGCAGCCTGCGCCAAACGTATCAGCGGGTCTTATTTGGCACCCTTCAGCGTGTAGACGACAATTCCCGATCCACCAAACTTCGAGGCATCGATTGCCCCGATGACCAGCGCGGTTGTGCCGTGCTCATATCCATCGAGCAGCACATCGCCCTGCAGCCCGGGCATACGCTTCAAGTGCCACCAACCTTCCTGCGTCAGGGCAGCGTAATGATTGTGCACATCTTCCAGCGATCCATCCTTGATAATGAAAATCGCTTCGACCAGCGACTCTTCTTTGACGGCATCGTTGCGCATTTCCTCGATTGCCACACTCTTCCACGCCTCAATGATTTGATCGATCTTTGAACTGCCGCTACTCTCGAACGGCTGTGCATTCGGCGGCGGCGGAACGCTGACATCACCTCCACCGCATGCGGTAAGCGTCAGCAATGACAGCATGACAATTGCAATGACTCGTATCTTGTGCATAGGTAAGCCTCGTTTGTATGTTACCAGACTCAGCAACAGGATGGAAGTATACCACACCCGTCTTCAGCGTGACGCGCTGTTGCCGGATACTTCATCAAGGAACTGCTTCAACACTGCATTTACGGCTTCGGGTTCTTCCACAGTAGCGGTGTGTCCCGCACCGGGAATCACAACAAGTTTCGAGGTGCGAATACGTTCATGGATGCGCCTGGCTTTATCGGGTGGCGTCGCCACATCCTGGTCCCCGACAATAATCAGGGTGGGCACATCAATCCGATCAATCGAATCATGCACCCCCTGCCGTTCAATAACACCCTGAACAGCGCGTGATATTCCGATACGATTGTTGCTCCATTGACCCGAATGTCAGGCATCGGCGCCCTCCTCAGTCGCCCTGGCGATCATACTGCCTTGATGCACGATCACAACGACGTTGTAGTGCAACGTCGCTACGTGAATTCTCTTACCCCAAATCTGAACACTTCGGAGTTCCTCTGGACTCAACGTCTCATCCGTTCACGTCCATACGCCTCAATCTCGCCGAGAAAGCGTGATGGACGGGACGTTTTGCCGCGCACCCGGTTCGCTGCCCACGAAAGATACAATTGTTCACCGGCGCGAGTCAGCGCAACATAGCAGAGGCGACGTTCCTCCTCCATGCCATCAGGCGTTGCCAGGCTGTGTTCGTGCGGTAAGGCTCCCTCCTCCAGCCCTGCAACAAACACGACGGGCCATTCCAGACCTTTGGCAGCGTGGATGGTGGATAACTGCACCCGATCGCGATCATCATCATCGTCATCGGCGCTCGTCAGCAGTGCCACTTCCTGCAAAAAAGCATTGAGCGCAGTGTGCTCGGCGGCGGCATTCACCAGTTCCTGCAGATGCGCACGCGCATCTGGCAGTTCCTCCGGTTCCAGGCGCTGCTCCAGCCACGCCTGATAGCCAGTGCGTTCGAGCACATCGGCGAGCAGGTGATCAGGTGACATCCCGCCTTCCCCCAGGCGCCGCCAGCGCGTGATGAGCGCCGCCAGTTGTCGCGCGCCTTCCGCTGCTTTTGGCGGTAGCAATGCACATGCCTCAGGATGCATCAGCGCTTCAGAAAGGAGCATGCCCTGTTGTGCAGCGAATGCAGACAGTGTTGCCAGTGCGCCTGTACCTAATCCGCGCGGAGGCACATTGATGATTCGATTGAGACTCAGACTATCGGCAGGATTGTTGATAACGCGCAGATATGCCAGGGCATCACGCACGACAGCGCGATCGAAGAAGCCGGTCGAGCCGCGCAGCGCATACGGTACACGCGCATGGCGCAGTGCCGACTCAAATGCACGGCTCATGTGGCGCGAGCGGTAGAGGATTGCCATCTCGCGCGGACGGCGTCCGCGTCGGAGGAGATCGGCGATGCTGCGTGCAACGTGCGCAGCTTCGTCACGTGCATCTTTTGCGTCCACGATCTGGAGTGGCGGAACATGCCCGGCGCCGCCTGGCGGCTCTGGTTTTGTGGCGCGCAGCGCCATCGGTCGCACCTCCCGACTATGGCGAATGACCGCGTAGGCGGCGTCCAGGATTGGTTGACGGCTACGGTAGTTTGTCATCAATTCGATTACCTGCGCTTCAGGAAAATCGCGCTCGAACCGTGCAATGATCGTATGGTCAGCGTTACGGAAGCCGTAGATCGCCTGCATTCCATCGCCGACGGCAAAGAGTGAGCGCACGTGACCATTTGCGGGTGATGGACGTGTCAACAATTCCACCAGTGCATACTGTGCCGGGTCAGTATCCTGGTACTCATCGATCAAAACATGCCGCCAGCGCGCCTGACAGGAATCCAGCACATCGGAGTGTTCAGTGAGGAGCTGATGCGTCAGGAGGATCAGATCATCGAAATCGAGCGCATTGGCGCGTTCCAGGCTGCGCTGATAGCGCTGATAACACCCGGCGACGAAACGCGCCAGATCATCACCGGCAAAGCGGGCTGCCAGGCGTGGCGTGAGCAAACGACTCTTCGCGCGCGAAATCCGACGAAGCAGGTCAGAGGGATCGAGGAGCAGCGGAGGACGTTCTCGTGCTGCATCAAGTGCTGCTGCCGCCAGTTGCAGCTGTTCGTCTTCGGCATAAATGGTGAAATCGGAGGTGTACCTGCCGATGCGTCCGGCGATATGTTCGCGCAGGAGCGCAGCACAGACGGAATGAAACGTACCAGCAGTAAGACCACGGATCGATACGCCGGGCAGATCGCGTAACCGTTGCCGCATTTCACGCGCGGCTTTGTTGGTGAACGTTAATGCCAGGATCTGCGTCGGCGACACCCTATGTTCTGTTATCAGGAGCGCAATGCGCAACGTTAACACCCGTGTCTTGCCGCTGCCAGCTCCGGCGCGCACCAGAACCGGACCGAAAGGTGCAGTAACAGCTGCCCGTTGCTCAGGGTTGAGCGAAACCAGCAGCGATCCATTATGCCGCGTCATCCGGATCAACTCCCAGTGCGCGCAATCGCGCGGCTAAGCGGGCTGCGCGGTCCTCGGCTTCCTGCGCGCGCGTCTCTGCAGCGGCCCGCGCCTCCGCTTCCGCCTGTGCGCGCACTTCGGCTTCCTGGCGCGCCTGCGCCAGTTCCTCGAACGTCAGAAACGGGCGTCCGTCGGGATACCACAGGCGCACCTCGCCCGCGCCGAC
>FWPU01003983.1_pt1 | contig 35518 bp, 27 predicted proteins | sample 2228361 | NCBI WGS metagenome assembly FWPU01 (sample SAMEA103939777, study PRJEB20133) | metagenome
AGATCCCACCGCCTTTGTGCTCCGCAGGCTGGAGGCCATGCTGGCCACCCACGTGGATGCGGCGCAGGTGGCCGCGGTGGTCGTGGAGCCCGTTCTGGGCGAGGGAGGCTTCATCTTCCCCCCGCCGGACTTCCTCCCCGCCCTGCGGGACCTCTGCGACCGGATCGGCACGCTGCTGGTGGTGGACGAGGTGCAGACGGGATTCGGCCGCACCGGGAGGTTCTTTGCCGTCGAATACGCCGGTATCGAGCCGGATATCCTCGTGGTAGGCAAGTCGCTGGCGGCGGGGCTCCCCCTTTCGGGGATCATCGGCCGGGAGGAGGTATTCGCGTCGGTGCACGCCGGGGCGCTGGGAGGCACCTATCCGGGGAACCCGCTGGCCTGTGCAGCTGCGCTGGCGGTCCTGGAGGTGATGGAGGAGGAGCGGCTGGTGGAGCGGGCGCAGCGCCTGGGACGGATCCTGCGCGACCGTCTTGAGGCCACGGCCCGGCGCTACCCACTGGTCGGCGACGTGCGGGGGCTGGGGGCCATGGTGGCGCTGGAACTGGTGACGGATCGGGAGAGGAAGACTCCGGCGGCCGCGGAGGCCTCGGCGGTGCTGGCGCACGCCCTGGCCCAGGGTGTCCTGTTGCTGCGCGCCGGTGTCCGGGGAAACGTCATCCGCTTCCTCATGCCGCTGGTGATCTCCGACGCCCTCCTGGAAGAGGGGCTGCAGGTGCTGGATCGGTCGCTGGCCGCGGTCCAGGAGCAGGGGGCCACCGCCGTGCTAGCCGCCGTGGGGGGCGAGTAAGATGGCGGAGCGGTGGGACGGTCTTGCCGAGCGGGCTGTGGACGCGGCCGTCGCTGCGGGGGCGGAGTATGTCGATGTGCGCGTGGTCCGCAGCGAGACGCTGAGCCTCAGCGTGAAGAACGGCCGCCCCGAGGCGGTGGTGGCCGACGACGACGAAGGACTGGGGGTTCGGGTCCTGGCAGACGGCAGCTGGGGGTTCGCCTGCACCCCGCGCCCGGAGCCGGAGGCGGTGGCGCAGGCCGCTCTGCAGGCGGTAGAGGTCGCCCGGGCATCGCGCCTGCTGGGCGGGCCACCGGTGCGCCTGGCGCCGCAGGAGCCGGTGCGGGCTACGTGGGCCAATCCCGTGCGCCGCGACCCCTGGGGTGTGCCGCAGGAGGATATGCTGGCCCTGCTGGCTGAAGCCACGGAGGCCATGCTGCGTGTCCAGGGTGTGCGTGTGGCCGAGGGCTTCATGGACTTCTGGCGGACCACGAAGCGCTTCCGCAGCAGCGAGGGGGCAGCCATCGACCAGGTCATCACCGAGAGCGGCGGCGGTATCTCCGCCGTGGCGGTGCGCGACGGCGAGGTGCAGCGCCGCTCCTACCCGGCGTCTTTCCGCGGGGACTTTGGCACCGGGGGATACGAGCTGGTGGAGGCCCTGGACCTGGCGGGCCACGCCCGACAGACCGCCGAGGAGGCGGCGGCGCTCCTGGTGGCGCCGCCCTGTCCGGATGCTGTGACCACGCTGATTCTGGACGGCGACCAGACGGCGCTGCAGATCCACGAGTCCGTCGGCCATGCCATCGAGTTCGACCGCATCCTGGGCATGGAAGCCGCCTACGCCGGGACCAGCTTCATCACACCGGGGGACATAGGCAGCCTGCGCTACGGCTCGGAGGCGATGCACATCGTCGCCGACGCCACCATTCCCGGTGCCCTGGGAACCTTCGGTTTCGACGACGAGGGAGTGCCGGCCCAGCGGGTGGTCATCGTGGAGGCCGGTGTCCTGCGCCACGTCCTCACCAGCCGGGAGACCGCTCCGCTGCTGGGGCAGCGCAGCAACGGGACGGCGCGCGCCTCCTCCTGGAACCGCATCCCCCTGGTGCGCATGACCAACGTGGGACTGCTGCCGGGTTCCGGGACGCTGGAGGACCTCATCGCCGACACCGACGAGGGTGTGCTCATGTGCACCAACAAGTCGTGGTCCATCGACGACCGGCGGCTGAACTTCCAGTTCGGCTGCGAGATCGCCTGGGAGATCCGCCGCGGCCGGCGCGGACGCATCCTCAAGCAGCCGGTCTACAGCGGGATCACGCCCCTCTTCTGGGCGTCGCTGGACAGGGTCGCTGGCCCGGCCGAGTTCCGCATCCGGGGCACCCCCAACTGCGGCAAGGGGCAGCCTGCGCAGGTGGCGCACACCGGCCACCCCGCCGGTCCCACCCGCTTCAGCGGCGTGCAGGTGGGTTCCCGGTGAGCCGCGACATACCGCCCGGCCCGGAGGCGGCCTTTCGCCTGCTGGAGGAAGTCGTCGGCGGTTCCTCCGCCGACCAGACCGAAGGGGTGCTGGTGGCGCGCCGCGCCGGGCTCACCCGCTTCGCCGGCTCGCGCATCCACCAGAACGTGGTCGAGGAGGACGCCCACCTGCTGCTGCGCGTCGTCGTGGACGGCCGCGTGGCCGGGCTGCGCACCAACCGGCTTGGTCAGGCGGAGGTGGAGGAGGCGCTGGCGCGCGCCGTGGCCATCGCCCGCCAGACCCCAGCGGACCCGGACTTCCCCGGCCTGCCCGCGCCGGCGGGCGGATCGCTGGTGTACGAGAGCGACGTGCCGGCCACGGCGGAGGCGACCCCGAAGCGCCGCGCCGAGGCGGTGCTCCGCTTCGTCGAGGCCTGTGGCGGCGCCCGGGCCGCGGGTGCCCTGGAGACCGAGGTCTTTGCCGTGGCGGTGGTCAACTCGAGGGGGGTGCGGGCCTACGGCCGCCGCTCGCGGTCCAGCCTGGTGGCGGTGGTGCAGGAGGAGGAGGGCAGCGGCTACGTCCAGGCCGTCGACGCCGATCTGGACCGCCTGGACCTCACCTCCCTGGGGGCGGGCGCCGCCGCCAGGGCGCGGGCCGCCCGCCGCCCCGTGGACCTGGAGCCGGGGACGTACCCGGTGATCCTGGAACCGCCCGCCGTGGGACTGATGCTCGCATATCTGGCCATGACCACTTTCAACGGGAAGGCGGTGCTGGAAGGACGCAGCGCCCTGGCCACGCGCCTGGGACAGCAGGTGATGGACCCGCGGGTGCAGATCTGGGATGACGCCGCCGACCCGCGGACCATCGGCCTGCCCTTCGACTTTGAGGGGGTCCCGAAGCGCCGCCTCGACCTGGTGCGCGACGGGGTGGCCGTGGGTGTGGCCTATGACAGCCGGACCGCCCACCGGGCTGGGGTGCCCAACACCGCCCACGCCCTCCCCCAGCCCAACCCCTTCGGCCCGCTGCCCACCAACATGCTCATGGCCCCCGGGCAGCGCTCGCTGGAGGAGCTGGTGGCGGCCACGCAGCGCGGCGTGCTGGTCAGCCGTTTCCACTACGTGCGCGTGGTGCATCCCACGCGCACGCTGATCACGGGGATGACGCGGGACGGGACCTTCCTGGTGGAGGGCGGGCGGATCATCCGGGCGCTGCGCAACCTGCGTTTCAACGTTTCCGTGCTGGAGGTCTTCGCCGCCGTGGAGGACATCGGCGCGGAGGGCCGGCTGGTGGGCGAGGAGCTGGCCGTCTTCGCGCCGCCCCTTTGCGCCCGCCAGTTCACCTTCACAGGCGGCACGGCGTTCTGAGCCCTGCTCCCGCCGGACCGTCGCCCCGTCCCGCCCGCGGAGACCCGGTGGCCCGGGAGGGGCTTCCAGCAGTAAACTCTGGAAGAGGATCCGGGGATGCCTGACCCGTTCGTTCACTGCCACCTGCACACGGAGTACTCGCTGCTCGACGGCCACAGCCGCATCCGTCCCCTGATGGAGGAGGCGGTGCGGCTGGGCATGCCCGCCATCGCCCTGACCGACCACGGGGCGATGTACGGCGCCATCGAGTTCTTTCTGGCGGCGCGGGAGTACGGTCTGACCCCCATCCTGGGTGTGGAGGCCTACGTCGCCCCGCGGCGGCTCTCCGACCGGGACCCCAAGCTGGACGCCAACCCCGCCCACCTGATCCTGCTGGCCACCTCCACCGAGGGGTACCGCAACCTCATGGCCCTGACCACCGTGGCTCACCTGGAAGGCTTCTACTACAAGCCGCGGATCGATCGCGAGGTCCTGGCCCGCCACGTCCGGGGATTGGTGGGCTCCTCCGCCTGCGTGCAGGGGGAGGTGGCGCGGGCGATTCTGCGCGACGACCTGGCGGGCGCGCGGGAGATCGCCGCCGCCTACCGGGGAACTTCTTCCTGGAGGTGCAGGACCACGGTCTGCCCGAGGAGGCCCGCGTGATCCAGGGGATGCTGCGCCTGGCCCGGGAGCTGAACCTGCCGCTGCTGGCGACCAACGACGTGCACTACGTGCGCCCGGAGGAGGCCGACGCGCAGGACGCCCTCATGTGCATCCAGATGAACATCGGCCTGGAGCAGACGGACAAGCCGCGCATGGGGAACGTGCCCCAGTTCTACCTGAAGAGCGCCGAGGAGATGAGCCGTCTCTTCGCCGAGATCCCTCAGGCGCTGCGCACGCCGCTGGAGATCGCGGAGCGCACCCACGTGGAGATCGAGATGGGGCGGCTGCGCCTGCCCCACTTCCCCGTGCCGGAGGGTGAGACCGCCGACAGCTACCTGCGCAGCCTCTGCGAGTCCGGGCTGCACCGCCTCTTTGGCCGCATAACCCCCGAGGTGCAGGCGCGCCTGGACCATGAGCTGGAGATCATCGCCCGCACCGGCTACGCCGCCTACTTCCTCATCGTCCAGGATTTCGTCAACTTCGCCCGCCGCCGGGGCATCCTCACCACCGTGCGCGGGTCGGCCGCCGGCAGCCTGGTCCTCTACGCCCTGGGCGTCACCGACGTGGACCCCCTGCAGTACCGCCTCCCCTTCGAGCGTTTCCTGAACCTGGAGCGGGTCACCCCGCCGGACATCGACGTGGACTTCATGGACAGCCGGCGCGACGAGGTCATCCGCTACGTCATCGAGCGCTACGGCATCGACCACGTGGCCCAGATCATCACATTCGGCACCATGGGAGCGCGGCAGGCGGTGCGGGACGTGGGGCGGGTGATGGGGCTCCCCTATGGGGAGGTGGACCGCATCGCCAAGCTCATCCCCTTCCACGCCTCCATCGACGAGGCCCTGCGCGCCGACCCCGAGCTGGCCCGGAACGCTCAAGAGAACCCCCAGGTGCGGCGCCTGCTGGACCTGGCCCAGAAGCTGGAGGGGGTCGCCCGCCACGCCAGCACCCATGCCGCCGGCGTCATCATCTCCCGCGAACCGCTCACCGAGCACGTCCCCCTGCAGAAGTCCACCAAGGGCGACCTGGTGATGACCCAATACGACATGAATGCGGTGGAGAAGATCGGCCTGCTGAAGATGGACTTCCTGGGGCTGATCAACCTCACCATCCTGGACACCGCCCTGCGCATCATCGCCCGCACCCGCGGAGTGCACATCGATCTCAAGGCCATCCCCCTGGACGACCAGAAGACCTACGACCTCCTCTCCGCCGGAGAGACGGTGGGGGTCTTCCAGCTGGAGGGGGCTGGGATGACCCGCTACCTGAAGGAGCTGCGTCCCTCGCGCATCGAGGACATCATGGCCATGGTGGCCCTCTTCCGCCCCGGGCCCATGGCCAACATCCCCGCCTACATCCGGCGCAAGCACGGCCGCGAGCCCATCACCTACCTGCACCCCTCGCTGGAGCCGGTGCTCCGCGAGACCTACGGGGTGATGGTCTACCAGGAAGACGTGATGGCGGTGGCCCAGGCGGCGGCGGGATACACCCTGGCCGAGGCGGACGTCCTGCGGTACGCCGTGGGCAAGAAGATCAAGGACAAGCTGGAGGCGCAGCGGGAGAAGTTCATAGCCGGGTGCCGCCGCCGCGGCATCCCCAGGCGCACGGCCGACCAGCTGTGGGAGCAGTTCGAGCCCTTTGCCCGCTACGGCTTCAACCGGGCGCACGCCGCCTGCTACGGCCTGATCGCCTACTATACCGCCTACCTCAAGGCTAACTACCCGGTGGAGTACATGACCGCGGTGCTCACCCACGAGGCGCAGGGCCAGGACTGGATGAGCAAGGTGGCGCTGGCCGTGGCGGAGGCGCGGCGCATGGGCATCCGCGTCCTCCCTCCGGACGTGAACGCCTCGGAGGAGAACTTCTCGGTGGAGGGGGAGGCCATCCGGTTCGGCCTCAGTGCGGTGAAGCACGTGGGAGCGGGCGCCGTGCAGGAAATCATCCGTGCGCGCCAGGAGGGCCCCTTCAGCTCCCTGGCCGATCTGTGTGCCCGGGTGGACGGGCGGCTGGTGAACAAGCGCGTCCTAGAGAGCCTGATCAAGGCGGGGGCGCTGGACTCCCTGGGCCAGCCTCGGGCGCAGCTGCTGGCCAGCCTGGATCAGGCCCTGGCGGCGGCGCAGCGGGCGCAGCGGCTGCGCGACTCCCCGCAGCAGGGCCTCTTCGCCCTGGACGGGCCTGCGGTCGAAACCCCGCCGCTCCTCCCGGTGGAGGAGTTCAGCGACCAGGAGCGCCTGGCCATGGAGAAGGAGATGCTGGGCCTGTACATCTCCGACCACCCGCTGGCCCACCTGCAGGAGGACCTGGCGGCGCGGGTCAGCCTGCCCATCGGCCAGCTCTCCGAAGTGCGCGATCGGACCACCGTCACCGTGGGCGGCATCGTCACCGCGCTCAAGCGCACCACCACCAGGAGCGGGTCGGTGATGGCCTTCCTCACCCTGGAAGACCTTACCGGGGCGGTGGAGGTGATCGTCTTCCCCAAGACCTACGAGCAAAGCGCCTTCCTCCTGAAGAAGGACGCGGTCCTGGTGGTGCGCGGCCGGGCAGATGTGGCGGAGCAGCAGGTCAAGGTCCTGGCGGAGAGCCTCTTCCCGCTGGCGGAGGCTCCGGCGGCGGAACCGATGACGGAGGCTGAGCCGCTGCTGCCGGAGGGTGAGGCCGGCCCGGAGGGGGACGGCGGGCCGGTCCTGCCGGCTGCGGATGAGACGTCCCCGGAGGCGCCGGAAGGCCGGGCTCTCCATGTCCGCCTCCCGGCCCACCTTGGCGAGGAGGCGTTGGAGCGGCTGCGGGCGGCCCTGGAGCGGAACCCCGGGCGCCACCCGCTGGTCCTGCACCTGGTGCGGGAGGACCGGGAGACGGTCGTACGCTCCCGGGAGGTCCGCGTGCGGGCCGACCCCGCGGTGGCGGCGGACCTCGAGTTGGAGTTCGGCGCGGGGGCGGCCTGGGTGGAGGAGGGTGATCGATGAGCCGGGGGCGGCGCCTGCTACTCAGCGCCCTGGTGGGGCTCCTGGCCGGTGGAGGGATCGCCTACCTGCTGGTCCGTCCCGCGACCTCTCCCGCTCAGAATCCCCCGGCGCTTCGTTCCAGTCCGGTGGTCCCGGGACCGGGCCGCTCGCCCGCTCGGCCGCTGCCGGCGGGACGTCCGGCTCCCGACTTCACCCTACCTTCCCTGCGGGGCGGCCAGCTCCGCCTCAGCGACTTTCGGGGGAAGGTGGTCCTGATGAACTTCTTCGCCTCCTGGTGCGCCCCGTGCGCGGCGGAAGCGCCCGAGCTGCGGGCGACGTACGAACGCTACCGCAGCCGGGACGTTGTCTTTATCGGTGTCGCCGTCCTGGACGAGGCGGAGGCGGCGCGTGCCTTCCTGCAACGCCACGGCCTGTCCTACCCGGCGGTCTTTGACCAAAGCGGCAAGCTGATGGAGCTGTACCGGGTCACGGGGCTGCCCACCTCGATCTTCATCGACCCATCGGGCATGGTCGTCGACCGGTTCGTGGGTCCATTCATCGGACCCGCGGGGGTGGCCGAGCTGGAGCGGCGGTTGGTCCGGGCCGGCGCCAGGGGGGCGCCCTGACGGGCGCGGCAGGAGGGATCACCCTGCCATGGCTCGACCCGCGGTGACCCGTCCCCTGGCTCTCCCCGTGCTGCAGGCTCTGGCCGCACTGCTGTTGCTGGCGTTAGGATTCCTCGTTGTCATCCAGTCCCGGGCCGGTCGCTCCCTGGTGGAGCAGCCCGAGGTACCCACGAGAAATGTCTACGCCCTGGCCACGCTGCTGCGGGAGGAGCGGGAGGCGAATGTGGCCCTGGAGGCGCAGGTCGCCGCGCTGCGCCGGCAGTTGGAGGCGTACGAACGGAGCTCGGCGGAGGGGCAGAGCCTGACCGCCGCCATGTCCAGGGAGCTGGAGGCGCTGCGCGCCGCGGTGGGCCTGAAGGCCATGGAAGGGCCCGGGGTCACTGTGACCATGAAGGACGCGCCCACACGGCCGGCAGGCAGCAACCCGGTGGTGGTCACGTACCAGGACATCGTCGGAGTCGTCAACGAGCTGTGGGCGGCGGGTGCGGAGGCGGTGGCCGTCAACGGCTACCGGGTGACGGCGATGACGGGGTTCGGCCAGGTGGGCGGGACCGTGGTGGCAGACCTGCAGCGTCTGCAGGGTCCCTTCGTCATCACCGCCCTGGGTGACCCCGCTACGCTGGAGGGTGCCCTCAACATCCGGGGCGGGCTGGTGGAGGCCCTGCGCACCATCGGCCTGAGCGTGACCGTCGACCGCCACGACCGTCTGCGCGTCCCGGCCATCTCCCGGCCGGTGCGGTTCGAGCACGCCCGGCCGCTGCCGTAGTACGAGGATCGCGGTGCACCACCCCGTCCTCATCGCCGGGGCCAGCTTCGCCGGTCTGGCCGCCGCCCGAGTCCTCGGCCCCGCGGCGCTGCTTCTGGACAGGGCACCCCTCGGCGCGGGGCAGACCTCCGCGTGTGCGGCGCCTGCGGCGCTGGTGGATCGCGCGGGGGCGGGGGAGGCCATCCTGCAGCGGCACGATCATCTGCACATCGTCGTGGGGGAGGAGGTGGTGCGCTGGCCGCTCCCCGAGCCCTTCTGCACCTTCGACTACGCGGCCTACTGCCGGCTGGCCTTCGCCGCCAGCGGGGCGCACTTTCTTCGGGCGTCCGTGCTGCAGATCCAGGACGGCTGCGTGCACACCACGGCCGGCACATTTTCCGCCCGCGCGGTCGTGGACGCCACCGGCCCCCGCTCTGCGCTGGCCGCCGCGGCGCGGGGGAGGCGGCTTGCCTTCGGCCTGGAGACGGAAATCCCCGCCCCCCTTCGCACCGGGCTGTGGTTCTACTTCCTGCCGGAGGTCCGCGACGGCTACGCCTGGGCCTTCCCCTGCGGAGGGGTGACGCGTTTCGGCGTGCTCAGCTACGGGGGCAAGACGAGGCTGCTGTCCTCTCTGCGCCGCTTCCTCTGCCGCTTCGGTCTCGCCCCCGGCCGCCTGCACGGGGGATTCCTCGCCACCGGCCTGTCCCCGACGGTCGTCGGCCGCACCTTCGTCGCCGGCGACGCGGCGGGCCAGTGCCTCCCGCTGACGGGGGAGGGGATCCGCACCGCCGTGCGGGCCGGGGAACTCTGCGGCCACGTGCTGCAGGGTGTGCTGCAGGGGCGCTGGCCCCTGGAGGAGGCCGCAGCACACTACCGCTCGGTGGTGCAGCGGGAGCGCCGCTCCTTCCAGGCTCTGCTGTGGGCCAACGCCGCGGTGCTGCTCCTGCCGCGCCCCCTCCTGCGGTTCCTGCTTCGGACGGTGAGCCGTCCGGAGATCCTTCGGATGTTCTTCCGGCACTACCTGGCCATTCTGGCGAGGCCATCTGCCGTAGGGGATGCCTGTGAGGATTGGAAGAGTGCAGGATGACGTGTTGCACCACGCTAAGGTTGCGTACTCTTGGGATGGCGAAATTCCCCGGGATCACCCTTCAGGAAAGTCTCAGCCACGGCGCGTTTGCGGGGCAGACACGGAACGTCAGGTGCGTAGTACATCCAGCGCAGGAGGGCGATAGAGTCCCGCTTTCCGAACTTGAGCACATGCAGCGGCGCTGTTTGCTGAGCACGACGGCGGAGTACATTCAGGTGGCCTCGCCTCCCGCTGAGTCTGTGGATAGACGTCTGCAGCCACTCCATGTGTGCTCCACTGACAGAGATGAAGCGGAGGAAGAGGCGTTGGTAGACATAACTCGGGGATAGATGAGTATTGGACCGATCGACGTAGGCTGAAATGGAGCCATCTCCATCGAGGTGGCCTCGGAGGAAGTCCCCGAACAGGTCATCGGGTATGTTCAGAGAACCCATGGTGTACGTCTTTCGTGGATCGAGGCCGATGCTGACCAGCCATTCGTAGAACAGGCGGTCGCCGAAGGTCAGCTGGTAAACTGGCTGGCGCGTGTAGCCTCCAAGCTTGGTCCCGATGCGATTGGTGAGTTTGAGAATCTCCGCGACCGTTTGAAGAAGCTGGAGGTCGCGTGAGACAACAAGGATGTGCCGCCCATCAGGGGAAAGGTTTCCGTCGGTCGCCAGCAACCCGACCACATAGGCGAGTTCCGGCCTCCACGTGCGGCGGTGCTCCGGTCCGCGCGGTGTGCACGGCATCGTCCTTACTAGTGATCGGCACGACGACGTAGTTTTCTGGAGAGCTGCGAGATAAGAGAAAGCACCGTATGGTGCCGGGGGCGGGACTCGAACCCGCACGGGGTTTCCCCCATCGGTTTTTGAGACCGAGTCGTCTTCCTGTTCCGACACCCCGGCACAGCCAGTTGACGATGGCTCGGTCACTACGCATCCTAGCACGAGACCCTGAGGGGCTCAAGGTACCGCGTGGCGCGTCACCTGAGCCCGCTGTCGTGGCCCGGGGTGAGGATGCAGGCCGCCGGAACTTTGTCGCCGCGGGTGCGTTCTATGAAGCGGATGTGTGCGACGAGGGCACAGATGGCCGCAGAGGGGTGGCCCACGGAAGCCGCAGCCGGTGAGCCGCCCGCGCAGGCGGATCTGGCGGAAGGGGCGCTGATCGAGCGCAGCCGCCACGGCGACCTGGACGCCTTCGACCGCTTGGTGGCCGCTCACCAGGACCGCGTCTACCACACCGCCTACCGCATCACCGGGAACGCCGACGACGCCCACGATGCGGCGCAGGAGACCTTCGTCAAGGCCTTCCGCGCCCTGCCCCGCTACCGCCACGAAGCCGCATTCGGCACCTGGCTGCACCGCATCGCCGTGAACGCGGCCCTGGACATCGTGCGCCGCCGGCCGCAGTCACAGCCTGTCCCTCTGGAGGACGTGACGCTGCCGGCCAGCGCCCACAACCCCGACCGCGAGGCGGAGCGGCGGGAGGTACAGCAGCGCGTGCACCGGGCGCTGCAGCAGCTCACCCCCGACCACCGCGTGATCATCGTGCTGCGCGACCTGCAGGGGCTGGCCTACGAGGAGATAGCCGCCGTCCTGCGCATCCCCCTGGGCACGGTGCGCTCCCGGCTGAGCCGGGCGCGCGACTCGCTGCGCCGGGTGCTGCGGGATCTGGCGCCCGGGGAACCGTTGGAGGAAGGATGATGAAGGCTCACCTGCCGCTGGAACGGCTCTCGGTGTACCTGGACGGGCGGACCGACCCCGCAGAGCGGCGCAAGGTGGAGGCCCACCTGGAGGCATGCGCCGCCTGCCGCAGGACCCTCGCCGGGCTGCGGCGCACCGTGGCGCTGCTGCGCCGGGTGGAGGCGGTGCGCGCTCCTGCCGGCCTCCGCGCCGCCGTGCGCCAGCGGCTGGAGGCGGAACAGGCCCGTCCCGTCCGCCCCCACCTCCGGCTCTCTGGCCTGACGCTGCCGGGGGGCGCTCCCTGGCGCGTAGGGCTTGCGGCGGCCGCAGTGGCGCTGGTCGCCCTCTCCGCCGTCAACCTCTGGCCGGACCTTCTGCCCACGCGCAGGCAGGCGGCGGAGGAACAGCAGGGAGCGCGCGCCGGGCTGCCGGTGCAGACGGTGGACAGCGGGAGGGGCGGCGGGGGGCTTGGCCAGGCCCGTCGGGTGGGGATTCCCGCCGTGCCGCCCCGGGCGCAGGTCTCGGAGGCTCCCCGCCTGACCTTCGAGCGGCAGGTGGTCCGCCGGGCCGAGCTGACGGTGGAGGTGGCCAGCTTCGAGGACGCTTCCGCCTCTCTGGTACGCATCGCCGAGGCCAGCGGCGGCTTCGTCGCAGACTCGACCGCCTCGCAGGGGGAACCACCGCAGGGGACGTTTGTGCTGCGCGTGCCCGCTCAGGCCTTCTCCCGCACGCTGGAGCAGGTCGAAGCGCTGGGCGAGGTCAGGGGGCGTCGGGTCACCGGGCAGGATGTCACCGAGGAGTTGGTGGACCTGCAGGCGCGCATCCGTAACCTGGAGAGGCACGAACGGCAGCTCCTCATCTTCATGGAGCGGGTGACGCGGGTGGCCGACCTGCTGGCCATCGAGCAGGAACTCTCCCGCGTCCGCGGGGATATCGAGAGGTTGAGCGGGCGGCTGCGCTTCCTGGCCCACCGCGCGGAGCTGGCCGCGGTGGAGGTGACGCTGCGCGAGAAGCCCAAGCGCGGTTCGGGGGTCTTCTGGGACTTCACCGGCCGAGGGGTCGCCCGCCGCTACCTGCGCCGCGGCGCCGCCTGAGGATCCCGCCTGAGGGCCCCGCACCCTGCAGGGCGCGGGCCCCCCGAGTCCGTCCCCCTGCAGCCGGTTGCTATACTGGTCCGGGTGATTTTCCCGTGGCCGAGAAGCTGGTCCTGCTGGATACCAACGGCCTGGTCTACCGCGCCTTCTTCGCCCTGCCCTACTTCACCACCAGCGACGGCCGGCCGACCAACGCGGTCTACGGCTTCGCCACCATGCTCCTCAAGGTGCTGGAGGAGGAGCAGCCGGACTACGCCGCAGCGGCCTTCGACAAGCCCGTCCCCACCTTCCGCCACAGGGCCTACGCAGCCTACAAGGCGCAGCGCGAGCGCATGCCCGACGACCTGCGGCCCCAGCTGGCGCTGAGCAAGGAGATCCTCAAGGTCCTGCGCATCCCCATGTTCGAGATGGAGGGCTACGAGGCGGAAGACGTGATCGCCACCCTGGCGCGGCGCGCCGCGGCCGAGGGACTCGACGTCCTCATCGTCAGCGGCGACCTGGACCTGCTGCAGATCGTGCGGCCGGGCATCCGCGTCATGATCACCAGCCGTGGCATCACGGAGACCACCGTCTACGACGAGGCCGCCGTTCGCCAGCGCTTCGGCTTCGCCCCCGCCCAGCTGCCGGACTTCAAGGCGCTGAAGGGGGATGCCACGGACAACATCCCCGGGGTGCCCGGCGTGGGCGAGAAGAGCGCCAGCGCGCTGGTGGCCCAGTTCGGTTCCGTGGAGGCGCTGCTGGAGCGCCTGGAGGAGGCGCCGCCCCGGCTGCGGGAGCGGCTGGCCGCGCACGCCGCCCAGATCCAGCAAAGCAAGCAGCTGGCCACTGTGGTGGAGGTACCGCTGGCCTGGAGCTGGGAGGAGCTGCGGCGGCATCCGCCGGACCGGGAGCGGATTGTGGCGCTCTTCCGCGACCTGGAGTTCAAGACCCTGCTGGAGCGCCTGGGCACGACGCTGCCGGAGGCGCCGCCGCGGGGGGAATACGGGGTGGTCGACCACCCGGCCGGGCTGCTGGAGGAGGTGCGCCAGCGGGGGGAGGCCGGCGTGGTTCTGGTGCGCACTCCCGAGCACCCTATCACCGCCACGCTCACGGGGATCGCCGTCGCCGGGCGGGAAGGGCGGGCGCGCTTCCTGCCCCTCGACGGCCGCATCCCCCCCGAGCTGGCGGCCTGGCTGGCCGACCCCTCGGTGCGCAAGATCAGCGGCGACGCCAAGGCCGACTACCACCTGCTGGTGCGCCAGGGCGTGCGGCCGGGAGGGTGGAACTTCGATGTGGCCCTGGCCGCCTACCTGCTCAACCCCGGGAAGCGGGCCCACACCCTGGAGAGCGCAGCCTGGGAGTACCTGCACTGGCGGCTGGACGGGGAGGGGGAGGGGGCGCTGCCGCTGCAGGGTGCGGAGCCGGCCTGCCGGGCGGCGGATGCCCTGCTGCGCCTGCGGCCCCTCCTGGAGGAGCGGCTGCGGGAGCGGGAGATCACCGGGTTGTTCCGGCACATCGAGATGCCGCTGACCGTGGTCCTGGCGGAGATGGAGCGCGCCGGGGTAAGGGTGGACATCCCCTGCCTCCAGGAGCTGGATCGGGAGCTGGTGCGGCAGATCGACGGCCTGGCCGCCGAGATCTACCGGCTGGCCGGGATGGAGTTCAACATCAGCAGCCCCAAGCAGCTGGCCTTCGTCCTCTTCCAGCGGCTTCAGCTGCCGGCGCTGAAGAAGACCAAGACGGGCCTCTCCACCGACCAGGAGGTGCTGGAGTACCTGGCCGCCCAGCACGAGATCGCCGCGAAGGTCGTGGAGTACCGCGAGCTGGTCAAGCTGAAGAACACCTACGTGGACGTCCTGCCGCGGCTGGCCGACCCGCGCACCGGCCGCGTCCACACCACCTTCAACCAGACCCTGGCCGCCACCGGACGCCTTTCCAGCACCGAGCCCAACCTGCAGAACATCCCCATCCGCACCGAGGTCGGGCGGCGGATCCGCCGCGCCATCATCCCCGATGACGGCGCCCTGCTGCTGGGCGTTGACTACTCCCAGATCGACCTGCGCGTCCTGGCCCACATCACCGAGGATCCGGGGCTGCTGGCTGCCTTCGCCCGCGACGACGACGTGCACGCCGTGACGGCGGCCGAGGTGTTCAACGTGCCGCGGGAGGAGGTCACCCCCGACCTGCGGCGGCGGGCCAAGACCATCGTCTTCGGCGTGGCCTACGGCATGAGCGAGTTCGGGCTGGCGGCGCAGCTGGGGATAAGCAAGGCCGAGGCCAGGCAGTACATCGAGCGATACTACGCCCGCTATCCGCAGGTGCGGGCGTATATGACGCGCATCGTGGAGCAGGCGCGACGCGACGGCTACGTAACCACCCTGCTGAACCGCCGCCGCTACCTCCCCGATCTCTTCTCCCGCAACCGCGTGGTGCGCGAGGCGGCCGAGCGCACGGCCATCAACACCCCCATTCAGGGCAGCAGCGCCGACATCATCAAGAAGGCCATGGTGGAGATCGCCCGGGAGGTGCTGCCCCGGTACCCGGCGGTGCGCATGATCCTGCAGATCCACGACGAGCTGCTCTTCGAGGTGCCGGCGGAGGAGGCACGGGAGGCCGCCCGGGCCATCCAGGACGTGATGAGCCAGGCCTACCCGCTGAAGGTGCCCTTGAAGACCGAGGCCAGGGTCGGCCCCAACTGGCGGGACATGACACCGCTGCCTCCCTGATGGCCAGGGTCATCGGGCTCACCGGCGGGCTGGCCAGCGGCAAGAGCACCGTCGCCGCCATCTTCCGCCAGCTGGGGGCGGTGGTCATCAGCGCCGACGCCCTGGCCCGCGAGGTCATGGAGCCGGGGATGGAGGCGTACCGGGAGGTGGTGGCCGCCTTCGGCCCGGAGGTGCTGCAGCCCGACGGGCGGATCGACCGCGCCCGCCTGGCCTCCCGGATCTACGCCGACCCGTCGGCGCGCCGCCGCCTCAACGAGATCACCCACCCCCGCATCCGCGCCCTGCTGCGCCGCGAGGTGGCCCGCCTGCAGCGGTGGCTGCCCGCGGATGCGATCATCGTCCTGGACATCCCCTTGCTGCTGGACACCGCGCCCCGGGACGCCTTTCCCCTGGAAGGTGTGATCGTCGTCGCCGTGGACGAGGCCACGCAGCTCGCCCGGCTGCGCCACCGTGAGGGCATCGGTGAGGAGGAAGCCCGCCGCCGCCTGGCCGCGCAGCGGCCGCTGCGGGAGAAGGCGGCGGAGGCCGACTGGGTCATCGACAACAGCGGCACGCCGGAGCAGACCCGCCGTCAGGTGGAGGAGCTCTGGCAGCGGCTCCGGGGGGAGGTCCGCTAGCTCCTACGCCGGGCCTGCGCCGCCTCCCAAGCCCAGGCCACGGCCTCGTGCGGGTCCTGCGTCCGGCGGATGGGGTCGGCAGGCATGCCTTCCCGGCGTACCTGCCAGGTGTCCAGCCCGATCACGGGCACGCCCAGGTTCAACGCATGCCCGATCTCCGAGAGGGTTCCGTACGCGCCACCTACGGCAATGACTGCTTCGGCAGCGCGCACGATGAGCACGTTGCGTGCTTCGCCCATGCCCGTAGGGATTGGAATCGTCAGGTAGGGGTTACCCTCCTCCGCGGAGGCGGTGGGCAGGATGCCGACGACCACCCCGCCTGCTGCGGCGGCCCCCCGCGCCGCCGCCTCCATCACCCCCGTCATCCCGCCGCAGATGAGCACGCCGCCCCGCCTGGCAATCTCCCGGCCGATGACTTCGGCCGCCTCAGCCAGAGGGGCGGACGCCTGCCGCTCCCCGATCACGGCGATGCGGATCGGGCGGTGCGGACGACCCTGCATCAGTTCCCGGAGGGGAAACTAGATCGGGCGGACGTTCGCGGCCTGAGGTCCCTTCTGTCCCTGTGTGATCTCGTACTCTACCTTCTGCCCTTCCGAAAGGGTGCGATACCCCTCCATCTGAATGGCCGAGTGGTGCACGAAGACGTCCTTTCCGCCCTCATCGGGCGTGATGAACCCGTACCCCTTCTCGGCGTTGAACCACTTCACGGTTCCTCGCGGCATACCTCTCCTCCGTCCTTTCCCGGACAGTCGATCGTCCGGCCCCCTATGTTTCGCCAGGGGAGGGGGCCAACCCTACCTGCGGGCAAGGCTTCTGTGGGGAGCGCCCCGGCGGCGGAAGAAGCCCCGAACCCCGCTCCGGACTCCTTCCGGCCTGACCCAGGAGCGCCGGTCCGGGTCCCCGCCGGGTTCAGGTCCAGCCATCCGGGCCGGTGGGTCGTCCCCCAAGCATCGTTCCCCACCCCCCAGGCGTCCGGCAGGTCCTGGCGCGGGCAGAGTCTCGGTATCCGGGAAGAAGCAGTCTTGGAATTCCCGGAAAGTCCCGGAGGAGCGCCCCGCCCGGGTGCGCGGTGCGGTGATAGAATACTAGTATGCCCATGTTCAGGATGATCACCGAGATGCGGCCCCGCGGCGACCAGCCCAAGGCCATTGAAGAGCTGGTGGCCAGCCTGCAGGCGGGAAATCGCTACCAGACGCTGCTGGGGGTGACGGGATCGGGAAAAACTTACACCATGGCCCGTGTGATCGAGCGGCTGCAGCGGCCCACTCTGGTCATAGCCCACAACAAGACCCTGGCCGCGCAGCTCTACAGCGAGTTCCGCCAGTTCTTCCCGGAGAACGCCGTCCGCTACTTCGTCTCCTACTACGACTACTACCAGCCGGAGGCCTACGTTCCGCAGACGGACCTCTACATCGCCAAGGATGCCTCCATTAATGATGAGATCGACCGGCTGCGGCACGCCGCCACCAAGGCGCTGATGGAGCGGCGCGACGTCATCGTCGTGGCATCCGTCTCCTGCATCTACGGCCTGGGCCGGCCCGAGGACTACAAGGAGGTGATGCTGCTGCTCCGCCGCGGCGAGCGGCGGACGCGGGAGGACATCCTGCGTCGGCTGGTGGACATCCAGTACGAGCGCAACGACATAGACTTCGCCCGCGGCCGCTTCCGCGTGCGCGGCGACGTCATCGAGATCCACCCCGCCTACGAAGAGCGGGCGGTGCGCGTGGAGCTCTTCGGCGACGAGGTGGACCGCATCATGGAGGTCGACCCCCTCACCGGAGAGGTCCTGGAAGAGAAGCCGGTGGTGGCCATCTGGCCGGCCAGGCACTGGGTGACCACGGAGGAGCGGCTGGAGCGCGCCCTGGCCACCATCGAGGCGGAACTGCAGGAGCGGCTGGCCTGGTTCCGGGCCCAGGGAAAGCTGCTGGAGGCGCAGCGGCTGGAGTTCCGGACCCGCTACGACATGGAGCTGCTGCGGGAGACCGGCACCTGCCCCGGGATCGAGAACTACTCGCGGCACCTGGACGGACGGGCGCCGGGGGAGCGGCCTGGATGCCTCCTCGACTACTTCCCCCGGGACTTCCTCATGTTCATCGACGAGAGCCACGTCACCGTGCCGCAGATCAAGGGGATGCTGGAGGGAGACCGCTCCCGCAAGTACAACCTGGTGGACTACGGCTTCCGCCTTCCCTCCGCCCTGGACAACCGACCCCTCTCCTGGGGGGAGTTCGACGCGCTGATCAACCAGGTGGTTTTCGTCTCGGCCACCCCCGGACCGTTCGAATACGAGGTCAGCCAGAAGGTCGTGGAGCAGATCGTCCGCCCCACCGGGCTGGTGGACCCCTACGTGGAGGTGCGGCCCGCCCGCGGCCAGATCGACGACCTGATGGCCGAGATCAAGGCCCAGGTGGAGAAAGGGGAGCGTACGCTGGTCACCACGCTGACCAAGCGGATGGCCGAAGACCTCTCCGCCTACCTGCAGGAGATGGGTCTGAAGGTGCACTACCTGCACTCCGAGGTGGAGACGCTGGAGAGGGTGCAGATCCTCAAGGACCTGCGCCTGGGGACCTACGACGTCCTGGTGGGGATCAACCTGCTGCGGGAGGGGCTGGACCTGCCCGAGGTGTCGCTGGTGGCCATCCTGGACGCCGACCGGGAGGGCTTCCTCCGCTCCGAGACCTCGCTGATCCAGACCATGGGGAGGGCGGCGCGCCACATCTCCGGCCGGGTGCTCCTCTACGCCGACGAGGTCACCGAGTCCATGCAGAGGGCCATCGCCGAGACCAACCGCCGCCGGGAGATCCAGGTGCGCTACAACCAGGAGCACGGGATCACCCCGCAGTCCATCAGCAAGCCGATCCGCGACCTGATCGACATCCAGCAGGTGGCCGAGGAGATCGAGAGCTACCAGCCCTCCACGGAGGTGCTCACCGCTCAGGAGCTGATCAAGCTGGCGGAGAGCCAGCGGGCCAAGGTGCCCTGGGACGTGGCCCGCCTGCTGATGCTCTCCCCCCAGGAGCTGGAGCAGACCATCGAGGCGCTGGAGCGGGAGATGCGCCGGGCGGCCGCCAACCTGGAGTTCGAGAAAGCGGCGGCGCTGCGCGATCAGGTCGTCGAGCTGCGCCGCGGGTTGGGAGAGCCTTTCTTCGCCACCGGGCGCCGCGGGGCGGGGCGGCGGACTGGGGCGCGGGGCGGACGGCGGGGATCCCCGCGGCGGTAGCGGCCCGCCCGGGGGACGGCCATGGGGCATCAGACTCCCTCTGCCCAGCGCCCATCCCGGGGTGGAGCGCCGGGGTCAGGGGAGGCGGTACGGGGAGAGGTCGCGGCCCAGGCCCAGGGCGAAGCGGTCGCGGGCGCGTCGCAGCTCCTGCAGCCCCGCACGGAGGACCTCCCGGGCCCCGTCATGCGCCAGGGGTTGCAGGTCCCGGCTGCCCCCGGGGAAGGTGACCGTTTCCACCGTCCCTTCCCACCATCCGTCCACGCCCAAGCGAAGGACCGTCGTCCTGTTGGCCGACTCGCCGAATATCTCCCACGTGATCGCCAGATGGTCCGGCGCCACCTCCAGGCGCCACCGCTCGGCAGCGCGGGTCACCTCCAGGCTCTCCGGCGCCGGGGGCGGGGGGACGCGTTCGCTGCCCAGGGAGACGTCCCAGAAGGCGGCGGCCCCGCCCGTCCGGATGACCAGAGCCGCCGCGTCCGTCGGCCGCCGCATGCGGGCCTCGACCATGTCGGCGCCCACCAGCGTGAGCCCCACGTCCACGAACTCCGCCTCCAGGCACACCCAGCAGGCCAGCGTGAATTGCTGCTCCTGCGGGGGCCGCAGCAGGTAGGTGACCTCGTACCCCTCGGGTTCGAGGACGGCGGCCTGGCGGGCCTCCAACAGCCCCAGGCGCGAGGGGTCCACCAGGATGGTGAGGGGAGCGGCGTGACCGGATGCGCCGAGCAGGACAGCCAGCACCAGGGCCGGGAGGACGCGCCGCATGGGGTGGTCTGCACAGCAGTTCGTCCGCGCGCCGAGAGGGTCCTGCCGCGGCGGAGCGCAGGCGGCTGCCAGCCGGGTGCCACGGAAGTGGGGGAGTACGGGCAGGGGGTTCTGCACGGCCGCCGCCGGGGCCCTGAGACCCGACTGGACGGCGGCCTCACAAACTTGAGAAGATACTAGATTGAGTTCTCATCCAGAGCCGTAGAGCGCCGAGGGGCCCATGCCGCTGGACCGGATCATCGTGCGCGGGGCGCGCGAGCACAACCTGAAGAACATCACCGTGGAGATCCCGCGGGACAAGTTCGTGGTGCTGACCGGCATCTCCGGTTCGGGCAAGTCCTCCCTGGCCTTCGACACCATCTACGCGGAGGGGCAGCGCAAGTACGTGGAATCCCTCTCCGCCTACGCCCGGCAGTTCCTGGGGCTGATGGAGAAGCCGGAGGTGGACTACATCGAGGGCCTCTCCCCTGCGGTTTCCATCGACCAGAAGGGCGCGCCGCGCAACCCGCGCTCCACCGTGGGAACCGTCACCGAGATCTACGACTACCTGAGGCTGCTCTACGCCCGCATAGGCCAGCCCCACTGCCCCCGCTGCGGCCGCCCCATCGCCCGGCAGAGCCGGGAGCAGATCGTGGACCGGGTTCTGGGGCTGCCGGAAAGGACGCGGATCCAGGTCCTGGGCCCCATCGTCCGCGGCCGCAAGGGCGAGTACCGGCAGCTCTTCGAGGACCTGCGCCGCCAGGGGTTCGTGCGCGTCCGCGTGGACGGCAGCGTCTACGACCTGAACGAGGAGATTCCCCTGGACAAGAACCGCAAGCACAGCATCGAGGTCGTCGTCGACCGCATCGTCATCCACCCCGAGGTGAAGACCCGTCTTGCGGATTCGGTCGAGACCGCCCTGAAGCTGGGACAGGGGATTGTCTACGTCCACGTCCTCGGTGACGGGGGGGGAGCAGGCCCGACGGCGGGTCAGGAGGTCCTCGACGCGGGAGGGCGTCCCTCCGTCTCTTCCCGCGACGGCGACCAGCTGCTGGTCTTCAGCCAGCAGTTCGCCTGCCCCGAGCACGGTACGGTCCTGCCGGAGATCGAGCCGCGGATCTTCTCCTTCAACAGCCCCTACGGGGCGTGCCCCACGTGCTCGGGGCTGGGCTTCAGGCAGGAGATCGACCCGGACCTGGTGCTGGACCGGGACCGCTCCCTGCTGGACGGAGCGGTGGTCCCCTGGGCCGACTCCAGCAGCGACTACTACACCGAGCTGCTGCAGTCCCTGGCCGCCCACTACCGGGTGGACATGAAGACCCCCCTGCGCCGCCTGCCCAAAGCCTTCATCGAGGTCCTGCTCCGTGGATCGGAGGAGCCCATCCGCGTGCGCTACCACAACAGATGGGGTGCCCTGCGCGTCTACGACACCTACTTCGAGGGCGTGATCAACCAGCTGGAACGGCGGTACAAGGAGACCGACTCCGAGTACGTGCGCGAGGAGATAGAGCGGTTCATGACCACGCAGCCCTGCCCCACCTGCCGCGGCACCCGGCTGAAGGCCGAGTCGCTGGCGGTGCGCGTGGGAGGGCTGAACATCGCCCAGCTCACGGCGCTGACCATCCGTCAGGCGCAGCAGTTCTTCGCCGGTTTGACGCTCAGCGAGCGGGAGCAGCTCATCGCCCACCAGATCCTCAAGGAAATCCGCGCCCGCCTGGGCTTCTTGGTGAATGTGGGGCTGGACTACCTGACGCTGGACCGCACAGCCAACACCCTCTCGGGCGGGGAGGCGCAGCGCATCCGCCTGGCCACCCAGATCGGCTCGGGGCTGATGGGGGTCCTCTACGTGCTGGATGAGCCCAGCGTGGGCCTGCACCAGCGGGACAACAAGCGCCTTATCGCCACCCTGAAGGCCCTGCGCGACCTGGGCAACACCATCCTGGTGGTGGAGCACGACGAGGAGACCATCCGCTCCGCGGACTGGGTGGTGGACATCGGGCCGGGCGCGGGGGCGGAAGGCGGCCACATCGTCGTCAGCGGCACGCCCGAGGACGTGGCCCGCCACCCCCACTCCATCACCGGCCTGTACCTCTCCGGGCGGCGGAGGATTCCCGTCCCCGCGCGCCGCCGCCCGCGGAGCGGAGGCGAGCTCGTGGTGCGGGGGGCGCGGGAGCATAACCTGAAGAACATCGACGTGCGCATCCCGCTTGGCCTCTTCGTCTGCATCACCGGCGTCTCCGGGTCGGGCAAGTCCACTCTCGTCGACGACATCCTCTACCGGGCGGCTGCGCACGCCCTGCACGGGACGCGGCTGCGCGCCGGGGCCCACGAGCGCATCGACGGGCTGGAGCTGATCGACAAGGTGATAAACATCGACCAGTCGCCCATCGGCCGCACGCCACGCAGCAACCCGGCGACGTACACCAAGACCTTCGACCTGATCCGCGACCTGTTCGCCCAGACGCCAGACGCGCGCATGCGCGGCTACAAGCCGGGTCGCTTCTCCTTCAACCTGCGCGGAGGCCGCTGCGAGGCCTGCGAGGGCGACGGGATCGTGCGCATCGAGATGCACTTCCTCCCCGACGTCTACGTCCCCTGCGAGGTCTGTCACGGCAGGCGCTACAACCGCGAGACGCTGGAGGTGCTCTACCGCGGCCGCAGCATCGCCGACATTTTGGACATGTCGGTGGACGAAGCTCTCGTCTTCTTCGAGCACGTGCCGCGGATCCGGCGGAAGCTGCAGACCCTGCACGATGTGGGCCTGGGCTATATCAAGCTGGGCCAGCCGGCCACCACCCTGTCTGGCGGCGAGGCGCAGCGGGTGAAGCTGGCGGCGGAGCTATCCCGCCGTGACACGGGCAGGACCCTGTACATCCTCGATGAGCCCACGGTGGGGCTGCACTTTGCCGACGTGGAGCGGCTCCTCCAGGTGCTGCACCGGCTGGTCGACGCGGGCAACACCGTGGTGGTCATCGAGCACAACCTGGATGTGATCAAGACGGCGGACTGGATTGTGGACCTGGGTCCGGAGGGAGGGGAGCTGGGCGGCGAGATCGTTGCGGAGGGGACCCCTGAGGAGGTGGCGGCGGTTCCCCACTCCTACACGGGCCAGTTCCTGCAGCGCGTGCTGGGTGTGGGGGCGTCCCCACCCGCACTCCGCCGGCAGCCGGCGGAGGGGGCGCGGGTGCGCCGTTCGGCGGCGGCCGCCCGCGGCCAGTCCGGCTAGCCCGGCCCGGGTTGTCCGCGGGCAGGAGGTCCTCGACACCCTTATGCACATGCGGGAGGGAGCGGTAGCGGATGCCCCTTGAGCCCTTCGCCATGGAGCGCTGGCAGTCCACCTACGAGACGGAGGTGGCGTACAACCTCAGCGAGAGCGGGGTCATGCCCGTCACGCTGGCCTCGCTGGTGGATCACTCCTGGGTGCGGGAGGTGCTGGCGCGGCAGGCGCTGGGCTACGGCCATACGCAGGGCAGCCCGGAACTGCGCGAGGCCATCGCCGCCCTCTACCCCGGTGCCACCGCCGAGAACATCCTGGTGACCAGCGGCACCGCCGAGGCCAACTTCCTGGTGACCTGGTGGCTGGTCACACCGGGGGACGAGGTCGTCCTCCTGCTGCCCAATTACATGCAGATCCCCGGGCTGGTGCACGGGTTCGGCGGGCAGGTGCACGCCTGCTGGCTGCAGGCGAACCGCGGGTGGCGGCCCGACCTCTCCGCGCTGGAGGCGGCGGTCGGCCCGCGGACCAAGGCGGTGGTCGTCTGCAATCCCAACAACCCCAGCGGTGCCGTCCTCACCGCCGAGGAGATGGACGCGGTGGTGCGGGCCGCCGGCCGCGTGGGGGCCTGGCTGGTCGCCGACGAGGTCTACCGCGGGGCCGAGGTGGTGGGCCCCCTCACCCCCACCTTCTGGGGGCGGTACGAGCGGGTGCTGGTCACCTGCGGCCTCTCCAAGGCCTACGGCCTCCCCGGCCTGCGCATCGGCTGGATCGTCGGCCCGCCGGAGGCCATCGCCGGCCTGTGGGCGCGGCATGACTACACCACCATCGGCCCGGCCTACCTGAGCGACATGCTGGCCCGCGTGGCCCTCTCGCCGCGCGTCCACTCCCGGCTGGCCCAGCGGACGCGGCTGACGCTCCAGTCCAACCTGGGGCTGTTGACGGCCTGGGTGGCCGAGCAGGAGGGACGCGTGGCCTGGACGCCGCCGGAGGCCGGCGCCATCGCCATGCTCCGCTACCGCGCGCCGGTCAACTCCACCGCGCTGGCCGAGCGCCTGCGCAGCGAGCAGGACGTCCTGGTGGTGCCAGGCGACCACTTCGGCCTGGACGGGTACATCCGCGTCGGCTACGGCATGGACGCTCCCGTGCTCACCGAGGGTCTGCGCCGCATCGGCGCGCTGCTGGCCGCCTACTGATATCATCAGGGCGTGGAGCCGTCCGTCGTCGCGGAAAAGCTGAGGCTGTTGCCGGCGCAGCCGGGGGTCTACCTGCTGAAGGACTCCCTGGGCCGTGTGCTCTATGTGGGGAAGGCGGCGTCCCTGCGCAGCCGCGTGCGGCAGTACTTCCAGGACAGCGCCTCCCGCGTCAGCCCGCGCGTGGAGCACCTGGTCGCCCGCGTCGCCGACATCGATTACGTGGCCACCGACAACGAGGTGGAGGCGCTGATCCTGGAGGTGAGCCTGATCAAGCGCCACCGTCCCCCCTACAACGTGCGCATGGCCGATGACAAGGCGTATCCCTACATCAAGCTGACCAACGAGCCCTTCCCTCGCATCGTCATGACCCGGCGCGTGGTGCGGGACGGCGGTCGCTATTTCGGTCCCTACCCCTACCACGAGCCCAAGCTGGTGGGACGCACGATCCGCACCATCCGGAAGCTGTTCAAGCTGCGCACCTGCGCCATCGAGATCACCCGGTCGCTGCCCCGCCCCTGCCTCGACTACTACATCGGCCAGTGCACGGCGCCGTGCGTGGCCTGGGGCGCGGGGCCGGGGGAGTACGCCGCCCAGGTGCACCGGGCCGCCGCCTTCCTGGAGGGCAAGCAGCAGGACCTGCTGGAGGACCTGCGGCGTCAGATGCAGGAGGCGGCGGAGCGGAGGGAGTTCGAGCGGGCAGCGCAGCTGCGCGACCAGATCCAGGCCATGGAGGCGGTCTACGCACGGCAGCGTATCGCCTCTGCCGGCCTGGAGGACCGCGACGTGGCCGCGGTGGCCCAGTCCGGGGATGCGGCCTGCGTCCAGATGTTCTTCATCCGCGGCGGGCGCGTCCAGGGCCAGGAGCACTTCCTGCTGAGCGGGACGCAGGGCCTGTCCCGGGGGCAGATCCTCTCCCAGTTCCTCAAGCAGTACTACGAGGACGCGCCCAGCCTGCCGCGGGAGGTCCTGCTGCAGGAGCCGGTGGAGGACCAGGAGGTGCTGGCGCAGTGGCTGGCACGGCGCCGCGGGGGGTCGGTGAGCGTCGAGGTGCCGCAGAGGGGCGAACGGCGGCGGCTGGTGGAGCTGGCAGCGGAGAACGCCGCCCTCTTCCTGCACCAGGAGCGCGCCCGCGGCGTTGGGGGGCCGGAAGGGGTGGCCCTGAAGGAGCTGCAGGAGCTCCTCCGCCTGGAGACCATGCCTTTCCGCATAGAGGCCTACGACATCAGCAACTTCCAGGCGGGGGAAGCGGTGGGCTCGCTCATCACCTTCGAAGGCGGTCGGCCGAAGAAGAGCGACTACCGGCGTTTTCGCATGAAGTGGACCGAGGGGCCCAACGACTACGCCATGCTGGCGGAGTTACTGCGGCGGCGCTTCGCCCGGGCGCGCCAGGAGCAGGAGCGGCTTGACCGGGACGAGCCGCTGCGGCCCAAGTGGTCGGTGCTGCCCGACCTCCTGGTGATCGACGGAGGACGTGGGCAGCTGAGCGCCGCCTGCGAGGTGCTCTTCGAGTACAACCAGGCTATCCCGGCCATCGGCCTGGCCAAGCAGCAGGAGCTGGTCTTCACGCCGGACCGTCCCGAGCCTCTGGTGCTGCCCCGCGACAGCCAGGCGCTGCGCCTGCTGCAGCGCGTGCGCGACGAGGCGCACCGCTTCGCCCGGGCCTACCACCAGAAGCTGCGGGAGCGGCGGGTGGTCTTCTCCCTGCTCGACGAGATCCCCGGCATCGGGGAGAAGCGCAAGCGCGACCTCATCCGCCACTTCGGCTCGGTGCGCCGCATCCGGGAGGCTCCGCTGGAGGAGATCGCTGCGGTGGTCGGGCCCAAGATGGCCGCGCGGGTGGCCGCCTACCTCCAGGCGCATCCGGACGTGCGCGTACGCGACGAGGCGCTGCGGTGATGCCGGCGCACCCCGCACCGGCGGTTGCCCTGCGCGCCCTGACCAAGCGCTTTCCCGCCCGCACGCGGGACGGAGCGGCCGCCTCCCAGGTGGTGGCCGTCGACCGCGCCACGCTCGAAGTGGCTCCGGGGGAGCGCCTGGGGCTGCTCGGGCCCAACGGCGCCGGCAAGACCACCACCATCCTCCTGCTGAGCACGCTCCTGGCACCTTCGGAGGGGACCGCGCTGGTTGAGGGGTTCGACGTGCGGCTGCAGCCGCAGGCGGTGCGGCGGCGGATCGGGGTGCTTCTGGCGGGCGACCGCGCCGTCTACCGCCGCCTCACGGGGCGGGAGAACCTGCTCTACTTCGCCGAGCTCTACGGCCTTCCGGGGGCGGAGGCGCGGGCGCGTGCCGCCGCCCTGCTGGACCTGGTGGGCCTGGCGGAGCGCGCCGACGACCTGGCGGCCCGCTACAGCTCGGGGATGTGCCTGCGCCTGGCCCTGGCGCGGACCGTCCTGCACAATCCCTCCGTCCTCCTGCTGGACGAGCCCACCCTCGGCCTGGACCCGCACGGGGCCCGCCTGGTGCACGACCTGATCCTCTCCCTGAGCCGCGAGGGCAAGACGGTCCTGCTGGCCACCCACGACATGGCGGAGGCGGAGCGGCTCTGCGACCGCGTGGCCGTCATCGACCGGGGCCGCCTCGTCGCCGTGGACACCCCCGGGAGGCTGAAGGCCGCCGTGGACGGAGCGGAGGGGAGGCCGGTCACCCTCGAGGACGTCTTCTTCGCGCTGACCCGGCGGCGACAGTGATCGCCCGGCGGCGGGCCCGGCCGCTCCCAGTGCTGGTGGTCTTGACGGCGCTGCTTGGGCTCTCAGCCGTGGTCGGGGTGGCCGTGGGGTCTGTAGCCGTCGACCCGCGCACGGCGGGGGCGGTGCTGCTGCGGGCGGCCGGCATCCCCGTCCCGGTGACCTGGCCTCCCGAGACGGCGGCCATCATCCTGGCTCTCCGCCTGCCCCGCGTGGTCATGGCTGCCGTGGTGGGGGTGAGCCTGGCCGGGGCGGGCACGGTGTTCCAGGGGCTGTTCCGCAACCCCCTCGCCGACCCCTACATCATCGGGGTCTCCGCCGGCGCGGCTTTAGGCGCCACGCTGACCATCGTGCGCGGCGGGGGCGCCGGGCCCGCGGTCATCGGCACCGTCCCCATCGCCGCCTTCCTGGGAGCGCTGGCCGTCTCCTACGGCGTCTACCGCCTGGCCCGCCGCGGCAGCGACGTGCCCATGGAGGACCTCCTGCTGGCGGGGATCGCCATCGGCGCCTTCCTCTCCGCGATCATCTCCCTCCTGCAGTTGGCCGGGGGAGAGAGCCTGCAGCGCGTCATCTTCTGGGTGATGGGCGGGTTCGCCGGGCGCACCTGGGCCCACGTCATCATGGCCGCGCCCTATGCGGCGGTGGGCCTGCTGGTGGCCTGGCTCTACGGCCGCGACCTGAACGTGCTGCAGGTGGGGGAGGAGGGGGCGCTGCGGCTGGGCGTGGACGTTCCCCGGGTGAAGCGCATCCTGCTGGCCTGCGGCTCGCTGATGGCCGCGGCCGCGGTGGCCACCAGCGGGCTGATCGGGTTCGTCGGCCTGGTCGTCCCGCACCTGATGCGCCTGGTGGTAGGTCCCGACCACCGCGTCCTGCTCCCGGCCGCCGCCCTGGCCGGCGCCGTCACCCTGGTGTTGGCCGACCTCCTGGCGCGGACCTTGGTCGCGCCGGGGGAGATTCCGGTGGGCGTGGTGACAGCACTGCTGGGGGCGCCTTTCTTTCTCTACCTGCTCCTGCGGAGCCGCCGCCCCACGGCTTAACCTCCACGCCCCCCACGAACGCCGCACACCCCCGGGCGATGGCCGCTCCCAGCGCGGCGTGGGTCTGCGGGCTGGCCAGCAGCTCCCGCTCCTCCGGGTTCGAGAGGAAGAAGCCCTCCACAAGGCAACCCGGCCGGGGCTGACGCAGCACGGCCAGCGCCGCGGTCTTGATGCCGCGGTTGCGCCGCTCCGGGAAGCGCTCCGCGATCGCCTCCAGGATCGCCAGCGCCAGCTCCCGGCTGGCCGGGTCGTGCTCCGGGCGGACCAGGACCTCGTACCCCTGAGCCTGGGGGTGCCCCGCCGCGTTGACGTGGACCGAGACGAAGAGGTCCGCCCCGGCCTCGGCGGCGACGCGGCGCCGTTCCGCCAGGGTGAGGGTGCGGTCGCGCTCGCGGGTCAGCACCACGCGGTGCGCTTCCCGCAGCGCCGCGGCCGCCGCCAGCGCCACCTGCAGGGCGATCTCCTTCTCCGCGAGGCCTTCGCGCACTGCGCCGGGGTCTTTGCCGCCGTGCCCGGGGTCGAGACAGATGGTGCTCACGGTTTCAGCCCTTCCCGCCCCCGGCGGCTGTTCCTTCGCCCGTTTGGGGGAGCGCCGGTGCGCTACGGGATTTGCGGGCGCCCGGGACCCCGGCTATAATCGGAACAGGTCTGCGGGAGTAGCTCAGCAGGTAGAGCATCTCCTTGCCAAGGAGAAGGCCGCGGGTTCAAGTCCCGTCTCCCGCTCCAGATCTATCAAGGGGTAGCCTTCGCGCTCGCCTCCGCGCCCGGGTCAACCAGCGTACTTTCTGTCGTCGCTATGGCTCTTCTGCCACGTCCCGCGGATCCTCGAAGGCTAGATGGCGAAGGACCTTCTCTCTCACTTCTAATCGAATCGCAGGATCCGCGAGCCTTCCGTACAGCCTGCACACTCTCATCGCCGAGACTGTCCGGATTTGGTGGGGGAGGATGATGGAATCCACCGGATTGCCGGCCGCGCCGGCTGGGAGGAGGACCTCATAGGGTCGTGGCGCTCTGGCGGGTTTCACGGAGGTGAGGGGGAGCACTGTCAGCAGTCCCGAGATGCGGTTGAACGGCTCGTTGCTTATAACTAGGGCAGGCCTGGCAAATCCCTGCTCGTGACCTGTGGGTTCCCCCAGGTCCACCTCGATCAGGGACCATCGCCTTGGAGTCATGTGTCGATAAGCCTGGCCGTCTCCGCATCGGCACGGGCGAACTGCCTGAGGATTTCCTCCTGCTCGGCGCGGTACACGGGATCCGCGAAAGCCTCACGGTACTCTTCCATGGCCTGCTGCTCCCGGAGTTCGCGCCGTCGCCTCCGCAGTGCCTCGTCTACCAGCCGTTCGACGAGGGCGTTTTTACTGGGAGCGTACCCGGATCGTACCAGTTCCTCGATCCCATCCACGGCAGGGATGTGGAGACGAAACGTAACTCGCTTTGCCTGTGTCCGCATGGTCACCACCTGCTGCGTTTCACCGCAGGTACCATTTTAGCGCTCAAACTTTGCGTGTCAATCGTGTACGCTATCGTAGAACCACCTCAACAGCGCTGCCACGGTAGCAAGCCCCCGCGCCCTGGCCCGCACCGGGCTCCGGTGCCGGCTCCTCTCCCGCGGCCTTCCTGCCCCGCACGTGGGGCTGGACGAAAGCTAGCGGCGCTCGACTATGGCTGCAGGGAATCCCTTGGCCGCGGCCAGCCGGGCGAGGCGTAGGGCGCGGTCGCGCTCGCGGAAGGCGCCGACACGCACGGCGTATCCCCCGTCCACCGGAACCAGATAGGGCTCGAAGCCCGCCCCCCGCAGCCGGTCGCTGAGGCGGCCTGCAGCTTCGCGCGAGGGGAGGACCGCAATTTGCACGATATGCAGGACGACAGCCGGCGAGGGGCGGCGCGCAGGCCGCGGCTCAGCGGGCGGTGAGGGGGAGCGGCTCGGCCGGGGAGGGGGATGCGGCGTCTCTCCCACCATCGGCGGCGTTTCAGCGGGGACCGGGGCGGCGGCTGGCTGCGTGGCTTTCGGGGGCCCCGTGGGGGGGACCGTCGGGGGGAGTTCCTGGAGCGGTTGAGGCACCGGGGCGGGGACCGGGGGAGGTGCCAGCGGGCCGATCAGAGGCCTGATGGCGATGGCGATGAGGATTCCCAGGAAGATGGCGATGAGGGCCTGGAGGACGGTGCGCATCGTGGACCTCTTCGGTCCGGCGGACGGAAGAGCCTGCCCGGTCCACTTCAGCGGACGCTTAGTCCGCTCGGACAGGTGACCGGGCGGTCAGGCCGGGTGCGTGTGGGCGACCGGGAGAGGCCGGGCCGGCCGGTTGACACCTGAAAAGGCCGTGGCGTACCATCTTCTCGCGAGGAGGGCGGTGCGTGGCACCGTGCTCCCCCAGGCGAGGCGGCGTAGCCAAGAGGCAAGGCAGGGGTCTGCAAAACCCCGATTCCCCGGTTCGAATCCGGGCGCCGCCTCCATCGTCTTCTCTGCCGGTGGGCTGGTTGGCGGGCGGGTGTCGGAACAGGCAGACGATGCGGACTTAAAATCCGCTGGCGCCGAAGCGCCGTGTGGGTTCGACCCCCACCCCGCCCACCACGACGCCTGCCGGACTCAGCTTCCCTGCAGGTATCGGGCAAACCAGGTCAGCGTCCGCCGCCAGGCCTCCTGCGCCGCCTGCGCATTGTAGTTCGCCCCCGTGTCGTTGAAGAAGGCGTGGCCTGCACCCGGGTAGACGACGATCTCGTGCACGACGCCCGCCCGCTGCAGGGCCTCGCGGATCGCGGGAATTCCGGCGTTGATGCGGGTGTCCAGCTCCCCGTAGATGGCCAGCACCGCGGCCCTTATCCGGGGCACATCCTCCAGCGGAGGGTTCGGCCCGTAGTAGGGGACGACCGCCCGCAGGTCGGCGTTGGAAGTGGCCAGCCGCCAGGCCATCCCTCCGCCGAAGCAGTAGCCCATGGCGCCGACGCGCTCGCGGCGGACGCCGCTCTGCTCCTGAAGAAAGCGCACGCCCGCGTTGAGCAGGGCCAGGTGCTGCGCCGGAGGGGTCTGCCCTAGGTATGCGGTGACCTGCGCCAGGTCGCTGAACCGGGCCGTCCCCCCGATGGGTGAGGCCAGGTCCACCGCCAGGGCGGCGAATCCGGCCTTGGCCAGGCGGCGCGCCACGTCACGAAAGTGTTCCAGCAGGCCGCGGTTCTCGTGGATGACCAGCACGCCGGGGACCGGCGCGCCGCTCCGCGGTATGGCCAGGTACCCCTGCACCTGGACGCTTCCGGAGGGAAATGTGACGTCGCGCACGGCGATCGCCGGATCGTCGGCGGGGACGGTCACCCCTGGCGCCTGCGCGGCCGGCGCGGCGGGGGCCGCCGCCGCCTGGGCCACCTCCTCCGCCGAGGCGGCGACACCCAGCGTGTGAAGGATAGGGAGGGCCAGGGCAACACCTCCGGACATCAGAGCCACCCGGCGCAGGAACTCCCGCCGTCCCATCGTCCCTCGCGTGTACTCTTCGGCCCATTCCTCCAGGATGTAGCGCTGCAGATCCACCATCCCCGCCTCCTCCTCGGTGCGTCCTCCGTGCTGTGTGGGAGCCGCGCGGCCGACAGAGGGTCCCCCGCCGGCAACGTGGAGCTCATTATACCCCAGGCGGTCACGAGTTGGCGCGTAGGGGGGTGGTGACGCTGAAGAGCCAAGCAGCAGAGACCGGGAGCGAGGGGGGGACCTGATAGATCAGGGCGCGCCGAAGGTGTTCTCCGGGCCGAGGGGCTCCGCCTGATCACCGGCGAGATCTCCCGGCTCTTCCGCCATCGGCTCGGGCAGGACGTTCAGCTCCCGAAAGACCACACGGCCCTTGCCGGCCCGTTTCGCCTCCAGAAGCGCGGCGTCGGCGTGCTGGAGCAGGGCGCCGGTGGGGACGTTGCCGTGCACCTCGGGGTCATAGGTGGAGGCGCCGACACTGACGGTCACCCGAAGGGGCACCCGCGTGGTAACCACTTCCAGTTCGCCGATGGCGCGCAGCAGCCAGTTGCCCAGCTCCACCGCCGCCGCCTGGTTCGCCCCGGGCAGCAGCCAGACGAATTCCTCGCCGCCGTAGCGCGCCGCCAGGTCGGTGCGCCGCTTCCGCCCCATGAGCACCCGGCCTATCTGCCGCAGCACCTCGTCGCCGGCCTGGTGCCCGTGGATGTCGTTTATCTCCTTGAAGTCGTCGATGTCGAAGATCAGGCAGGAGAGCGGCTGGTTGTTCCGCCGTGCGCGCTCCATCTCCGTGAAGACCTGCTCATCGAAGGTGCGCCGGTTGGGCAGCCCGGTGAGGGGGTCGCTGGTGGCCAGCTGCTGCAGCATCTTGTTCTTCTCGGTCAGCTCGTCCTGCAGCGCCTTCACCCGCAGCGCGGCCCGGATGCGGGCCAGCAGCTCGACGGTGTTGAACGGCTTCGTCACGTAGTCGTGCGCTCCCAGGTCCAGCCCCAGCACACGGCTGTCCAACTCATCCCTCGCCGTCATGAAGATCACGGGGATCTGTCGCGTGGCTTCCTCCTCCTTGAGGGCCCGGATCACCTCGAAGCCGTCCAGGTCGGGCATCATGATGTCCAGCAGGATGAGGTCCGGATTCTGGGCGCGGGCCACGGGGAGGGCGTCGGCGCCCCGCAGGACTGGGATCACGGCGGCGCCCATGGACTCCAGGCGCAGGCGTACCATCTCCAGGATGGAGGGCTCGTCGTCCACCACCATGATGCGGGGAGCGCGGGTGCCGATGAGCAGCTCCGGGGGGGAGGCGGCGGGGGCGCGCGCGGTGGGCATAACTCAAACGGAGGTGGACGCTCCCGGGGGCGTCAGCGGGAGCGCGTACCATGTGTGGTATAATTCGGGCCAAATAGCATACCGGCCTGCATCGGAGCGCATCTTCGTGCCTGTATTCACCCCCTCGTTGCTGCTGCTCATAGGTATCCTCGAGATCCTCCTGGGGACGGGGGTGCTGGCCGTGCCCCTTCCCCGGGACTGGGGCCTGCCTGTGGCCCCTCCTCCCGTCCTCACCGCCTACGGCACCGCCCTTGTGTTCTTCGGTGTTTGCGCCTTCATCCTGTACGTGACCCAGGCGGCGCTGACGCGGCCGTGGCGGGTGGCGGGAATTCTGTTCGTCACCCTTCCCCTGCTGGACCTCGCCCGGACGGCCTTCACCCTCGGGACAGTCCTGGCGGGCACCGCCTACGCCGCGCTGGGGTTGGTGAACCTGGCCTTCGCCGGGCTGGGCCATCCCGGCGATCGCCGCGACGACCGCCCCGCTGTGGACGGCGTGCTGGTCGGGGTGCTCCTGTTCGAGGCCGCCGCCGGCACCCTGCTCCTGACGGCTCCCTCCATATTCCGTGTACCCATCTACCGCGATCTTCTGACCTACCACCGGCCCGCCGCGGTCCTGCTGTTGCTGGGGGCGGCGGCCCTCCTGGGATCCCTCTTCACCCGCCGGCCGGCCCTGCGCTTCTCCGCCAGGGTGCTGGCCGCTGCGCCTCTGGCCCTTATCACCGCGCGCCTGATCCGGGTGCTGGGCCTGTGGCCGGGATTGTTCATCTACCCGACCCTGGCCGCCTTCCTGGTGGCCCACCCCTGGCTGGAACGGGCTGCCGCGGCGCAGGCCCGCGCGCGGAGTGAGCGGCCGGCGGCGGACTCGTTCGAGCGGACCGCGGAGGGTGTGGTCTGGGCGGTGATCCTCCTGGTGACCGTGGCCGGGAACGTCCAGCCGGCCGCGGCGAACCGCGCGGCCCTACACCTGCTGGCGCTTGGGACCAGCCTGTTCACCCTGGTGTGGTTCCGCCTGCCACCCGGCCCCCGGCCGCAGCGGCGCACCCTCTGGGGGACGGTGGTCTATACGCTGCTTGCCGGGGCGGTCGTCCACCTCACGGGTGGGGTGCGCGCCCCGCTGATCTTCCTCCTCATATTGCCCATCCTGGCGGCGGCCTGGGCCCTCCCGCCGCAAGCCATCATCGCCCCCACCGTGCTGGCCCTGGCCGTGGTGGGGGTGGAGGCGGGGCTGCACCTTCGGCGCGGGGAGGCCGCCGGCGAGATCCTCACCATCACACTCTTCCGCGGCAGCGGCCTGCTCTTCGTGGCGGCCTTCGCCTACCTGCTGTCGCTGCGGGCGGCCGAGCAGCGCGCCCTGCTGCGGCGCGAGAAGGAGAAGCTGGAGACCATTGTCGCCAGCCTGGAGGAGGGGCTGATCGTCCTGGACGGAGACGGGCGCATCCAGTTCTGCAACCGGTCAGCCGCGGAACTCCTGGGCGGCGGCGCCGCCGCGCTGGTCGGCCGGCCGCTGCATGAGGTGGCGGAGATCCGCCGACAGGACGGTCTCCCCTACCGGGAGGGCGACGACCCCGTCACGGCGGCGCTGCGGCGGGGGGAGGCCAGCCGCTGCCGCGTCCTGGTGGAAGCCGGCGGCTGCGCCTCTCCCCGTCCCTTCGCCCTCACCGTAGCCCCCATCCGCACCGCCGGCCCCTCCGCGGGCGTCATCTGCAGCCTGCGCGACGTGGCCCCGGAGCTGGAGATGGAGCGCCTGCGCGAGGATTTCTTCAACATCGCCTCCCACGAGATCCGCACCCCGCTCACGGTGATCAAGGGCCATGCGGAGTTGCTGCTGGACGGGGCGGTGGGCGCTATGGGGGAGACGGCACGCCACGTTCTGGGGGAGATCCACACCGCCACCGCCCGGCTCATCCGCATGGTCAACGACTTCCTGGACGCGGCGCGCGTGGAGCAGGGACGGATCACCGTGCAGATTGACCGCGGCCACCTCCCGGCGCTGGTGGAGCAGGCAGTGGCCACCCTGGCACCCGACGCGCGGCGAAAGGGGCTGACGCTGACCTACCACCTGCCCGATCCGGCCGCGGTGCCCCCCGTGCTCATGGACGCGGGGAAGGCGCTGCAGGTCCTGATCAACCTCATCGACAACGGCATCAAGTTCACCGCCCGCGGCGGCGTCGAGATCTGGCACGAGGTGGAAGACGGTACGGTGGCCACCTACGTGCGGGACAGCGGGGCGGGCATCCGCCCGGAGGAGCGCCACCGCCTCTTCGAGCGGTTCAGCCAGCTGGAGCGGGGGCTGCGGAGGGATACCGGCGGCAGCGGGCTGGGGCTGTACATCTGCCGCCGGCTGGCGGAACACATGAACGGGACGGTCGCCCTAAAGGAGAGCGTGCCGGGCGCCGGCAGCACCTTTGTCTTCGTCCTGCCCAGGGCCGCGGAGGCCTCCCCTTCAGAGGGGCCGCTCAGCCCGCAAGGAACAGAAACCAGATCACCGCGGCCAGGAGCAGGTAGAACAGCCAGTCCATCGTGACCTCCCTCGTCTGGTCACTGTTCGGGCTAATTGGCCCTCGCCCCGCCGCTTCCTGCCGGGGTCGCGGGAGGGGCCGGGGCAGCGGCTTTGGCGCCGGTGAGGCTACGCTCGGTGAGGAGGTGCCGCCCTTGTGAAATGGCGTTGTCCGCGTGGTATAATCACGCCGAATCACCGCCCACGTAGCTCAGGCGGCAGAGCGTGTCCTTGGTAAGGACAAGGTCACCGGTTCGAATCCGGTCGTGGGCTCCAGATGTGGAGGGTTAAGGGTCCAGACCCTTAACCCTCTTTGAGCGGAGGGACCTCTTCCCCGCCCGCCGGGTGGCAGCGGGTCAGGCGGCGCGGCGGGGATGGATGACGGAGGACGGAGATGGCCAAGCCGAGGTTTGAGCGGACGAAGCCGCACGTGAACGTGGGAACCAT
>FWPU01003660.1_pt1 | contig 35515 bp, 39 predicted proteins | sample 2228361 | NCBI WGS metagenome assembly FWPU01 (sample SAMEA103939777, study PRJEB20133) | metagenome
GGCCTTTTTCTAATATCTTTTTTGCATTTAAAACCGTTTGCTCTTGATACTCGAATCTTTTAAAATCTTGTGGCAGATATCTTGTAAAAATCTCATCAGTCCTGCTCAATTCATCCCTAAAGTATTCATATAAAAATTTAAGATAGAGTTAATAAGGGGTAATATTTGGATTAAGCCATGTTCTTTCATTTATTGTCTGAATACATTCTTCACTAACATCTACAGCATTTTCCCATAATTCCTCAAATTTTTTGCAAATTCGTAATCAGCATGATTCTTTAACTCAACATTAAATTCAAGGTTATCCACAAGACCAGATTGAGTAAAATTGCTTGAGCCTGTGATAACTCTATTTATATCCCAATCGCCTCCTCTAAAAGTCATAATATATAGTTTTGCATGAATATTCTGTGATAAATAAGCCCTTATTTGTAGTTTTTTGTTTTTTATCCATTCAAGAAACTTTTGAACTCTTTCTTCAACACATTGTTTGTCCTCAGAATCAGTTAGCTCATTTATTACAATGTTTTCAAATTTCTTCTTTTGTTTCAAAATGAGAAAGCGAAGATGAATTTTGATTATCACCTTCGACAGTCTTTTTCAAATCGTATGTTTTTTTGTCGTGCCAATACCGATAAGAATTCTTATTTTTTCAGTCTTTTCCAATAATTTTTATATGGTATGAAACCCACTTACATAGAAATAAGCAACAAGACAATCAAAGAACTTACAGTCTATTATTAGTTGCTCGAATCTATCTTTGAGTGTTTTAGCTGGTTCGTTTACTATAGATGTTAATTCTAAAGGTAGTTTGTCCTTTTCATGCCAGTTACAAATTGTTTTTTGAGATTCATTCTTTTCCATTGCCATAAAATATAACCTCACTTTTGAAAAACAAGGATATCCTCAACACCTATCTTTCCTTTATCAGCCTTTGATAATCCATGTTCAATAACATCAACCAATTTAAATCCTGCTGGCTTCCCTAAATCTCCTAATATTGGCGATGTTTCAATGACTTCTTATTTTCCATTTATTATCCAGGAATGGCAAAGTTCTCTTTTCATTTATCACAGTGATAGTAAATTGTGCTATTACCATCAAAATATTAATCATTATCTACAACAATTTCTTCCCAAAATCTAATGGACAGGAACATATTTTAAATTCTTTTATCATCTCGATCTTTACTTCTTTTTCAGAGAATCGAATAAATTTGCAACATCAACTTGAAAAGTTCTGATTCGCTTCTCTGCTAACCTCACATACTTCTCATTTATATCATATCCAACATAGTGACGCTTTGTTTTTATTGCGGCAATTGCCGTCTGTCCGCTACTTATAAATGGATCTAAAATCACATCTCCCTCAAAAGTGTAAAGTTGAATTAGTCTATACGGCAACTCTACTGGGAAAGGTGCAGGGTGCCCTACTTTTGTCGCAGGCTCTGCAGAAAATGTCCACACGCTTTTGGTAAATTCAAGAAATTCTTCTTTGGAAATTGTGCTTTTTTTCTAAGATTTTCTCTTGCAAACATCCCTTTGGAAAACACCAGAATATATTCATGAATATCTCTCAATATTGGATTTTTAGCGGAAAGCCAACTACCCCATGCAGTAGAAGGACTACCACTTGAGGCTTTATTCCATATTATTTCACCACGCATCAAAAATCCTAAATCAAGCATGTCTTCAATAATAAAAGCATGAAGAGGAATATAGGGCTTCCTCCCTAAATTAGCAATATTTATGCAAACTCTGCCCCCAGGAACAAGAACTCTTTTAACCTCGCTCCACACCCTTTTCAAAAATGCCCTGTATTCATTGAGTGTAAGATTTTCATCATATTCCTTCCCCACATTGTAAGGAGGGGATGTGACCATTAGATGAATGCTACTCTCCGGTAATTCCTCCATCTTTTCGCTTGATTTACAAAAAATCCTATCCAGATACTGAGGTAGAATTGGGTTTTCTATATATTTTACAAATTCTTCTTTTGGTAGCCCTTCATATAATCTGCTCGTATAAAAGGGAGTAGAATCATGATTGATTCTACCAGGAGAGCCAAATGCACTTGTTTTTGTTCCATCTTTCCTTCGGTAACCCATTTAGTCATCCCTCCAGAGATCAACCCATCTTTTATATTGATTGAATTCAATCTTTATTCTTCGCCAATTTATCATAATTCTCCTCGTTTCCTTATTTTCCACCAAACTTGATAATGCCTCTTAGTAATTTTGACGCCTCTGGGATTTGTTCCGGGTTTAGGTAATTTGATGTAATTCTGTCTTCCTATTTTCTCGAAGAGCTGTTTCTGTGCTTGTAGTGGGATATAATAAAATCCTCCAGTATCATTCCAGTTGATTTGAACAAGCAAAATATCACAATAGGGATAATAACTTTCACAAAACTCTTTTGCTTTTTGAGCATCCACTGTCCATATAAGTTTCACACCACCCAAACTTCTGCCTGTGATTGTTTTTATAGATACTGGCTCTCCAAACAATTTTGCATCTACTTTTGGCTCCGTAATTTGGATTTAGTTTTAACATTTGCCTCGCCAAACTTATAGATGAGCAAAGCAACTATTATCCTCTCCCGAACAGAACCTACTTCCATACCGGTTTTACCTGCTCTTGAACTCTCCAATTCTGCAAGTTGGAACAAATATGACAGATGTCTTTTGATTTTCTCTACAAGTTTTTCATCCTTAAATATTTCAATCAAATGACTGGACATTTTTTACTCCAGTTAGCAGATTAGCCTCCTCTGCTCTTTAAAATATCTGATACCACAAGAATTTTATTTTTTTAAAGAAATTTATAATTTTATCTCTTAAATTTTCTGGTAATTCATCAAAAAACATCCTTCTTTTGTCTCTTAAAGTTTTATTTCCTATAATCTCAGGATGAACATGTGGCTTAATTTCACCCGTAAACAATTTCAGACCAAGTGCAATATCATCATCAAATTTCCACATCTCTTTGTACGAATCCACCCTTCTCTTGTCCACTTGATTATAGTCTGCATCTGAGTTTGCCTTTTTTAATGATAGATTTTATATTTTTATAATTTTAACAATTGTAATAATTATTCTTATTTGTGCATCTGTCCTTTTAAATTTCATCAATTCCTCAAAATTTTCTCTTATATCGAACTTTTCCATATCCTCTTTTTTTATACGAGTTGGTATTGGAATCGCCTCAACTTAAGCTATAGATTTAATGTCATGTCCCATAATTTTAAGCCATATTTGTGCTTCAATATCTTTTTTCCAGTTATTAAACTTCCTGCAAATATCCTTCTCATTTGCGAAACCATTTTTAGCATACGACTTTATGTTCTATATTCTAAAGACTCTTTACTAATTTATCAATAACATAAAACAACAATAAATTGGTTTAGGAAAACCTGAGTCTGATAATATTATTTTCAAAAACTCAGCATATAAATAAGCCCTGTTTATTGTGTTGTCTCTTCATTAGCAAAACAAAGCTTGAAACTTAATTGTGTTCTTTATTTCATTTTTTAAGTGATATTTCATATTTTTGGAAAACGCTTGGCAAGTCACAAAATCAGGGTATATAATATTGCATATAATGGGACTAAATAGTAAGGATTTGGCAATTGAAATATTTTATTCTGCCATAAAGGCTGTTGATCCTTATAATGCAGTAAAACCTTATACTAATAAAATCCTCTCAATCTATCAAAAAGAAAGACTCAAAAAACTCATCGTCATAGGCATTGGTAAGGCAGCATGCAATATGGCAAGAGCTATAGAGGATGATTTATCGGATCTGATAGATTCGGGAATTGTGATTACCAAATATGGACATTGCGAGGCTCAAAAGTCAGGAATTAAGGCTCAAGGATCAAAAATAGAGATCTTTGAGGCTGGTCATCCAATCCCTGATAAAAATGGATTAAAAGGCACAGAAAAGATAATAAAACTCCTTAAAGGTGCAGACGAAAATACCCTTGTAGTATGCCTTATTTCTGGCGGAGGTTCCGCACTCCTCGTCTCTCCATATGAAGGCATTTCCCTTGTAGAGAAACAGAAGGTCACTCAGTTACTCCTTAGTGCTGGTGCGAATATATACGAACTCAATACAGTAAGAAAGCACATCTCACGGGTAAAAGGCGGAAGGCTCGCTGAAATCGCATATCCAGGAAAGATACTCTCTCTGATTTTATCAGATGTTATAGGTGACAGGCTCAATGTCATTGCATCAGGACCAACAGCACCAGATGATACGACATTTAACGAAGCCTTAGAGGTTTTAAAAAAATACAATCTTATAGATAAAACACCAAAAAAAGTCATAGAGATTTTGCAAAAAGGAGTGAAAGGTTTAAGAGGTGAGACGCCAAAAAGGGATAGTACAATCTTTGATAATGTAGAAAACATCATCATCGGCAGTAACAGAAAGGCACTGGAAGCTGCAAAGAAAAAGGCAGAGTCTTTTGGATTAAAGACAGAGATTATATCGTCTGAGATTACAGGTGAAGCAAGAGAGGTTGGAGGATGGCTTGCTGATATTGCCCGTTCAAAGCGTTCAAACTGTTTAATATCAGGAGGGGAAACAACGGTCTTCATTAAAGGCAATGGCGCAGGCGGAAGGAATATGGAACTTGCTCTATCATTTGCAATTAAGATTGAAGGTATTAATGGAATCACTCTTCTTTCTGCAGGGACAGATGGGACAGACGGACCTACAGATGCAGCAGGAGCTATCGTGGATGGAAAAACAGTCAAGGAGGCAAAGGCTATCGGACTCGACCCCATAAAATATCTGAATAACAACGACTCTTATAACTTCTTTAAAAAGATAAATGCCCTCTTCGTTACAGGACCTACTGGCACAAATGTCATGGATATACAGATTATAATTTTAAATAAAGGGGGTTGAAATACTCATAGATAGAGTACACAAAAGAATCGTCTATGCAGGCTTATGTTAAGTCACTCATCGAGATTCTTGTTATCGGTGGAATCGCAATGGCATTTTATAAATTTCTGGGATTAATCCTATGAAAAAATTAATCATATTCACTGACCTTGACGGCACACTCCTTGATACTAAATACTCTTTTGAAAAGGCATTGCCTGTACTAAAATTACTAAAAGAAAAATATATCCCCCTCATAATCTGTTCAAGCAAGACAAGAAAGGAAATAGAGTATTACAGGAGAAAACTTGCCAATCATCATCCCTTTATATCAGAAAACGGAGGAGGAATATTTATACCAAAGGATTATTTTGAGTTCAGAGTTCTGAGTTCAGAGTTAGCAATTCAAGATGAGGGCGATTATTATATTATCGGTCTCGGTGCAAAATATTCTGACTTAAGAGATGCGATAAAAGAATTACAAAAAGAGGGTTTTGATATTAAAGGCTTCGGAGATATGACGGCAGAAGAAATTGCTGTCTTAACAGATTTGAGTATCGAAGAGGCAGAGATGGCTAAGGAAAGAAATTTTGATGAGCCATTTATATTCAAAGGGGATGATCTGGAATTAAAGAGACTCTTTGAATCTATTAAGGCAAAAGGCTTTAATTACACACAGGCTAGATTTCTCCACATCCTTGGTAACAACGATAAAGGAAAGGCTGTATCGATCTTGATCGATTTATACAGAAGAAAATTTGGCGATATTATAACAATTGCTATCGGAGATAGCCTAAACGATATGCCCATGCTCGAAAGGGTCGATCATCCTATAGTTGTTCAGAGGCATGATGGAAGTTACGATAATAGAATAAAAATGCCAAATTTGATAAAAGCAGATGGTATTGGACCTGAGGGATGGTGTAAGGCTATTATAAGACTTATATAAATATGGACATCCATAAATAAATGTATAACAAAAAACATTTTTTCTTTAAAAATTCGTAGGAGGGCATTAAGGCTTTATTTCGATTCTCAACAAAGACTGATTAATATACATTCAAAAAAGTTATGACCTTTCTTATCTCCTTTCATCTCTTAAATAGACCGTTCTATGAGGAAATGGTATCTCTATACCCTCCTCACTAAATCTCTTAAATATCCTCTTTCTCAATTCGTGCTGGACATAATACTGATCAACAAATTCTCGCACATGACATATAAGTGTAAAATCTAAAGAACTCTCTCCGAAACCAGGTATAAATCTTACAAATGGCTCAGGCTCTCCTAATAGTCCATCAATTTTGCCCACTGCCTTCCTTGCTTCATCAACAAGAATCTTCTCAACCCTCTCGGGATCGGATGAATAACTAACACTGACAGGAATTAACAAGGACATTCTCTTTTCTGGAAGATAATAATTTGTCACGATTGTCTGGGCAAGTTTGTTATTCGGTATGATTATCATATTATTAGGAAGCATCCTTATCCTTGTTGTTCTCCATGATATATCCTCGACATATCCCTCCTGTCCATTCTCGAGCCTCACAAAGTCTCCAACCCTTATTGATCTTTCAAGGAGAATATGTATTCCTGCAAAGAGATTTGAGAGTGTATCTTGTAGTGCCAGGGCAACAGCAAGACTTCCAACTCCAAGGGCTGTAATAATAGGTGTTATAGAAATCCCGAGAAATGTCAATGCCACGAGAATACCAACTACTATTATTATTCCCTTTATAGTACCATTCACAAGGCCTGTTGAAGGCAGTGGTATTTCCATCTTTGAGATATAATACTTGAATATCCTGCTTGACAGGCTTGCGAGTGTAAATGTGATTGAGAGTATTATTAATATATGGATTGTTCTGTTTAGATAAAATGCATAATTCTGTGGGATCTTCGAAAAGACTATGCCCATATAAAGACCTATGGCAATACACCAGTAGATGGAAGGAGTCTTGAAGGAATGGATAATAATATCATCAAATTTTATACCCGTTCTTTGAGCCCATTTGTGCAGTATCTTGAATACTGTACTTCTTATAAGAAGCAATACAATGGTAACACCAATGGCTATTGAGAGAGGAATCAATATAAGCTTTACATTAGGACTCATGCTTCACTCACTCTTCCTTTTAAGCATCTTACCACCTCGAGGGATTACAGCAATACCTGATGAATCGATATGGCATAAAAATCGATCCCTTCTAGGATCGAAACCAATGCTTTCACCCCCTGGTATCACATTTAATTTATCTACTATTACCTTTTTCAATCTTACATTCTTCTTAATGACCACATCATCCATTATAATGGAATCCTCTATCTGAACTCCGTCCTCTATAATCACTCCCTTTCTTATAATAGAATTTTTTATCCTCGCCCCATTTATAATAGTGCCTTCTGCTATTATAGAATTAGTGATCTCCCCCTTCAGGATCTTTGCACTAGGCTCATCAGTAGAGATTGGATGTATGGGCCACATCTTATTATTCAAGTCAAATAATGGCTCTTCACCCAAAAGATCCATATTGGCATCAAAGTATGCCTTTATCTTTCCCACATCACGCCAGTATCCTTTCTCCTCATATGGCTTTGTATCAGGGATAGTATTTTCACCAAAATTATATGCAAATAACCTTCCTGTCTCGACAAGGTCAGGTATTATATGTGCACCAAAGTCATGCTGTTTTTTTCTCTCTGCCCTTCGAAGGGCATTAAGAAGCACATCCATGTTAAATATATAATTTCCCATTGAGACATATGCCTTTGAAGGGTCATCGGGCATAGGAATGGGTTTTTTCGGTTTTTCCTGAAAACCTGTAATCCTCCTTTCATCATCTGTAATAATGACTCCAAACTGGCTTGCCTCTTCAAGAGGAACAGGCCTCGCCGCAACTGTTACATATGCATTACTTTGAAGATGAAAGTCAATCATCTGCCTTATATCCATCCTGTATATGTGGTCTGCACCAAATATGAGAATGAGTTCAGGAGAGTGTTGATGAATCAGGTTCACATTCTGAAAGACTGCATCTGCAGTTCCCTGAAACCACTCAGGTCCCATCCTCATCTGAGGTGGAACCACAGTGACATAGTGCTCCTTGATAAGGGGTGATAATACCCAGTTCTGTCTTATATGTTCTATAAGAGACTGTGATTTATACTGAACAAGAAGATATATAGAATAGATATGGGAATTGATCATGTTACTTAAGACAAAGTCCACTATTCTGTACCTTCCTCCGAATGGCACAGATGGCTTCGAACGGAATGATGTCAGTGGAAATAGCCTCTCACCCTTCCCACCTGCAAGTATGAATGCGAGCAATTTTGGATGTGCCATAAAAAATTATAACATTTATTTTTTTAAAAATTAAAATTCCATATCTTCAAGAAATGGATAATCTTTTCTAATCTCATTGACCTTTGAGGTATCTATTACCGCGATCAAAAGATCCTCATTTTCACTAGCAGATATTACCTTGTCTCCCCATGGATCGAATATTGAAGAGCCACCATGATAGTATATATTATTACCATCAACCCCTGTTCGATTAACTCCCACTACAAAACATAAATTCTCTATCGCCCTTGCCCTAAGGAGTGTCTTCCAGTGTTCCATCCTCGTAGATGGCCAATTTGCGATAACAAATATGACCTTTACATCTTTTGCCACCTTTCTGAAAAGTTCAGGAAATCTCAGGTCATAACATATAAAGACGCTCGCTGGAATATCCTCTATTGTGAATATTATGGGCTCTGAACCCCTTTCATAACATCTGTCCTCTTTCGCGAGTGAAAATGGTTTTATCTTCGTGTATCTGGCAACACAATCTCCATGTCTGTCATATATAGATGCCACATTCAGTCCTTTACTCTTACCTCTTCTCACATATCCAGCGATTATATTGACTCGAAAATCCCTTGCCATATTAGAAAGAAACTCATCAGTTATGGAATTCTCACTCACTGTCAAATCAGTCTCCATCGAAAATCCTGTGGTAAACATCTCTGGAAATACTATAACATCACATCCACGCTGGGCAGACATCTTGATAAATTCTTCTGCCTTTCTAAGGTTCTTATCGACAGAATGCCATATAGTATTTATCTGGGCAAGACCTATCTTCAATGGACGATAAACTAAATACTTCTCTTCAGACATTTTCTCTATTCTTTTTTTATAAATAATATCATATCATACAGGTTTATTCACAGGACTTTCTTATGATCTTTATCATTGTCCCATTAAGAAAATACTTAATAATATATTACAATATGCAAAAGAACAGACGTTCTAATCTTAGATATCTGAGATATGTAATACAGTGGGTGGTATTTTTTAGTGTTCTGTATGCAGGATATAAATTTTATATCTTTGTGAAAATACTCGAAGATGGACTGATACCATCCATAAAGAGACCGCCATCTGTGGAGGGTTTTATGCCAATAGGCGCACTGATGGCACTCAAGTTATTTATTGTTGAAGGAATATTCGATACGGTTCACCCTGCAGGACTGGTCATATTTATATCCGTGCTTATGATATCCATCCTCTTTAAAAAATCTTTCTGTGGGTGGATATGTCCTGTAGGAACATTAAGTGAAGTCACATGGAAGATGGGTAGACTTTTATTTAAAAAGAATTTTATTTTACCCATATATATCGATTATCCATTAAGAAGCATAAAGTATCTTTTGATGGCATTCTTTCTTTATGTAATTCTCATCAAGATGTCGTCAAATGAAATAATCTCATTTTTGAATTCTCCATACTGGAAGGTAGCAGATATAAAATTGTTAAAATTCTTTATAGATATATCAACCACCACATTAATAACACTCCTTTCTCTATTTGTACTCTCCTTCCTTTATAAGAACTTCTGGTGTAGATACTTGTGTCCCTATGGTGCACTTCTTGGACTACTAAGTATCATGAGTCCATTTAAGATAAAAAGAAACATATCATCATGCATCAACTGCGGTAGTTGTGCCAGAAACTGCCCATCCCTTATTGCAGTCGATAAAAAGAAAAGTATCTATTCTCCTGAATGCAGTGGTTGTATGACATGTCTGAGTTATTGTCCTGAGAAAGGTGTGCTCGATTTTGGAATTGGAAATCTAAGGGTGTCTCCATATCTATTTATTATAAGCGTCTTGATAATCTTTTACGGACTCATAATATATGCAAAGATAATAGACAGATGGCAATCATCTGTCACGGTATATGAGTTATTAAATCTCATGCCATATCTTGATCTCTTTGTTCACCCATAGCTGCTGAATATTTTATAATAAAAAAATGCCACAATGCATACTATGTAACAATTCCTCTCAATATATCTCGAAAGAGATCAAGATATGCCTGAATTGTATAAGAAAATTTCCTGACGATGCCATAAGAATTGCTCAAAAAGCACACCAAAAAAGTAGAAAAGAATATGGTTTGCCCATTGAGCCTCCACACTCACCTCATGGTCTTCAGTGCAATATATGCATGAATGAATGCAGTATCTCTAAAGGTGAAATTGGGTATTGTGGTTTGAGGAAAAATGAAGATGGAAGGATTGTTGGCCCTACCAGAGAGAAAGGCAAACTCTCGTGGTACCATGATCCACTACCCACAAATTGCGTTGCAGACTGGGTATGCCCTGGTGGAGCAGGCTCGGGTTATCCCGTATATGCATACAGAGATGGACCTGAATATGAATATAAAAACCTGGCTGTCTTCTTCCATGCATGCTCATTCAACTGCCTTTACTGTCAGAACTGGTACTTTAAAGAAACGACATTAACCGAACATACCACATCGGTAGAAAGTCTACTCGATGCTATTGATAATAAGACATCATGTATATGCTACTTTGGTGGCGACCCATCACCTCAACTACCATTTGCAATACATGCCTCGAAAATTGCACTTAAAAAAAATAAAGGAAGGATTCTAAGGATCTGCTGGGAAACCAATGGTTCTATGAATAAAGCACTGCTTAATGAGATGATCGAATTATCAATCATCTCAGGTGGATGTATAAAGTTCGACATCAAGGCATGGGATGAAGATCTCCATATGATCCTCACAGGAGTAACAAACAGAAGGACTTTAGAAAATTTTAAATTGGCAGGAGAATGGTCACATATAAGAAAAAGCCCCCCTCTTCTTGTGGCAAGTACACTCCTTGTCCCTGAATATATAGATGAGATAGAGATCAAAAATATTGCCAGATTTATTGCCTCAATAAATCCAGAGATACCATATGCCCTCCTCGCATTCTATCCCCACTTTTATATGTCTGACATGCCACTAACGAGCAAAAGAGTCGCAGAAAGGTGTCTTGAAGTTGCGATTGAAGAAGGTCTTAAGAATGTGAGAATAGGGAATGTACATTTATTGAAAGATTAATAAAATTAAAATGCTAAGCGTAATAGTCTATTTTCATAAAGTGTAAATCACCCTCAATCTGTTTTATAGATCCTTCTTTTCCGTCACTGCGAACCATTTAATGGTGGCAATTGAGATTGATACGCTCCTTCCAATCTAAGAAAATAGGGCCTCCTACTAATGAGAGTGACAACTCAGGAGTCAAAAGTCCCTACACTATAAATTTATCTATTCTTTTTTGCCTTCGAGATAGTATTCTGTACCCTGCTATAATAAAAATCCTCAAGCACCTTTATCTGAGAAGGATATCTCTCGAATATCTCTTCGAGTAATAGTCTCGTAAACTCAATGACCTCTACATCCTCCAGAGTTATAATAGATGCTGCTCTTGGTCTTCCTGTAATGAATGCGACCTCACCAAAGATATCTCCCTTTCCAAGTATCGCAAGTTCAAGGCTCTTTCCCATAAGGTGGGTCACCACCTTAACACTTCCAGAAGTGATAAAGAATATAGAATCCCCTGAGTCACCTTCTTCTATTACAGTAGTGCCTTTTGAGAAAGTTCTTCTCTCTCCTCTCTTCATAAAATCCATACATTCAGCACGAGGAATACCAGCGAGAAATGGAGGAAAGGTCTCCTGATAGATCTCCGAGACATGAGAGACCATCTCCATTGTAGTGAATTCCACACGCTCTTCATGAGCCTTCGTCTCTTCCTCTGTCTTCTCCTTCTTTGATTCAATACTGAATATAATCTCCCTTGAGATTCTCAATGCCTCTTCATTATCAGGATCGAGCCTCAGTATGATCTTATAAAGAGCAAGTGCCTTCTGTTTAAAGCCCTGACTAAGAAACAACCATGCAGATTGATGATAGACCGATATGGCATCCTGTATCCTTCCCATCCTCTGGTAAACATCTCCCATCTTAAGATACACCTGTGGATTCGAGCCTTCTTTTTCAAGAATCATCTGTAAAGACTCGAGAGCCCTTTTCCAGTCTCCCTTTTTTACTGCCTCAAAATATCCCTGCCACATATATCTTTTAATATTATAACTTATTTTTGTATGCCCAGTATCAGTGCAGAACCGAAAAAACCTCTATTCTTTAAGGTTTCAGAAAGATATTTCACGAGTTATTAACAATTTCTTAAATCTGGAAAACTCCTTATCCAATATAACCTTTAAAACATATTTATTCAATAACTTCATTCGCATGCATCTTTACACCTTTATTGGCAAAATTCAGACTTGTCGAGTAATTCCAAAAGATTACCTGCTGACGATCTATATCCATATGGTAAAATTTAAGATATGAGATATTTAATAATCTTTCTTAACCTCTTTATAATATTCTTATACCCTCAAAGTGCTCTTTCATTCTGTTATGAAGAGGCAGGTGATTTATATGGCATCAATCCTAAACTTCTCAGAGCAATAGCCATCGCTGAAACAGGAGAGAATCCATCATTAATAAATAAAAATAAAGATGGTTCATACGATATAGGTCTCATGCAGATAAATTCATACTGGATAGAAAGAATACCTTTCGATCTGAATGCCCTTCTCAGTGATCCGTGCTATAATGTAAAGGCAGGTGCGATGGTGATGAAAAACTGTATAGAAATGTATGGATACACATGGGATGCAGTTGGATGTTATAATGCCAGGAGTAAAATAAAGAAGGTTAGATATTCATGGAAGGTCTACAAGATATTAAAAGGCCTTAAAGGGAAAAACAATGAGTCTTATTAGAGACCTCCTTATAGCGCCAAAGAGGGATAAGGAACTGAGGGGTGTCGCACCAGGGATAGATGCAGTAATAAAAAATAAAAGAAACCTCAAAAGGAGAATAGTGCTCTTTTCATCAGCGATACTTCTTATATTCATATCAGGAGTCCTCATCTCCATTTATATCGGTTCATATAGGGAGAGAGGGCATGGATATAAAGATTCTACAAAGACCACAGAGACCCTAATCACAAAAAAGGATAATACCATGGGTACCATTAAAAATAATATGGTGGACCGACCTCCCCAGCCTCCATCTTTTGAAAAAGAAGAAACGATAAAGGAAGATCTTGAGAATAGGGTTTATGCAGATAATACTATCAAGAAAGTTAAAAAGATGGGTGATAAAAAAGTGGCACAGAAGATTACAGAAAAAAGATCCATGATAAAAGTGGATGAGAAAGTGGATAAGAATGAGAATTCTGCTATACAGACTCAGCATGGAATCACAACAGTAAATGAGATAAAGAGGACATCCTTATACTATAAAGCAATGAACTGCGAGGAAAGAAAAGATTATGCATGTGCGATAGAAAACTATAAAAAGATTCTCCTCTTAAATCCAGGTGACCACAAAATGCTGAATCAACTAGGTTACCTCTATCTCAGAATAAATATACCTGAGAAGGCAATGGACTATCTCAGAGAAGCACTAAATATAACACCCGAATATGTTCCTGCGATCGTAAATCTCTCGATTGCCTATATGAAAACAGGAAAGGATGATTCTGCCCTCAAGATACTCATTGATGCATTAGAGACAAAACCGCAGGAGAGGAATCTCCTCTACAATATAGGACTCTTATATGAAAGAATGGGGAAAAAGGATGAAGCCCTTCATTACTACAGAAGACTCATGGCTTTAAATGACCCAAGGGGAAGGGATGGAGTTATAAGGCTTGAAGGAGGTCAATAAAGACCATTTAATTTCGAGACCAGATACTCAAGAAATCTGTAGCCCAATATAAAAGAGAGGATCACAAGGAGTAAATAAAGAACTATTCTCTTTTTCCTCTCATTTTTGTCTATGATTTCCAATGCATTACATGCCATCCTTACATGACTCTTCTTGATCATATTATCGGATGTGAGGGATGCCACCATGAGTGCCCTCGAACCGACAAGGTTTATGAGTCTAGGATTTCCATCTGTCACCCTGTATATCTCCTTCATTGAAGATTCATCGAACCTCAGATTTCCACTTCCTGCCTTCATGGTCCTGTAATTTATATATCTAATTGTCTCATCCATATTTAAATGCCTTAACTCATACCTTACAGATATCCTCTGGTCAAGCTGTCTCAACCTTCTTCCCCTTAATCTCTCTTTGAGTTCAGGCTGTCCTATGAGTATAATCTGTAAGAGTTTTTCTGTATTCGTCTCTATGTTCGACAGAAGTCTTAACTCCTCAAGGGCATCATCAGAGAGATCATGAGCCTCATCTATGATTATAAAGACTGATCTCTTCATGGAGAGTCTTTCAAGAAGAAAGTCCTTGAGTCTCTTTATTATGTCATTCTTATTCAGATTCTTTGATTCAATACCAAATTCATCGAGTATAGCCCTGAAGAGTTCTTCAGATGAAAGCTGGGGTGTGAGTATGAGTGCTATATCTGCCCTATCTTTCCATTCATCGAGGAATGTCCTTATAAGTGTAGTCTTTCCTGTTCCAGGCTCACCTGTAATAAGGCAGAAGCCTTCCTTATTCTCAGCAATATACTCAAGACATCTGAGTGCTGTAAAGTGGGTCTCAGAAGAAAAGAAAAAAGAAGGGTCAGGAGTGAGTCTGAAAGGGTCATCCCTGAGATTGAATAGATCGAGATAGCCCATATCAGAACTTACCGAGTTTCGAGACTATCTCGTATATAGGACCGATGAGCCCGATGACAATGAATGCGAACATAGCACCTACTATCAGTATAACAATGGGCTCTATCATCCTTTGGAGTCTCTGGGAGATATCATCAAGCCTTGCTATATAAAAATTAGACAGAAAATGAAGTTGTTCATCGAGATTACCCGTGCCCTCACCAACCCTTACCATCCTCGTCATCAGCTGTGGGAAGATACTCTCCTTTGCCATCTCATCAGATATGCTTCCTCCTGCCATCACTCCTTCTTTCATTCTCGAGATCGCCCTCTTAAATACAGTATTATCCATCACCTCCATCATCATATCGAAGATCCTGTCGAAGGTGATGCCTGATATTATGAGGATCCTCATCTGTTCTGAAAATATGGCGAGGAGTTTATTATAAACTATATGTTTTATGATGGGTATCCTGAGTTTCAGCTTATCGAGATAGTATGCTGTAGATTCACGGAGTTTAATAAATCTCAGGAGAATGAATATCAACAATACTGTGATAGGTATAACATACCAGAAACTCCTCGTAATATCACTCATTGCCATGAGCATCCTTGTTGTGAGTGGAAGTTCTATCTTCATCTCCTTAAAGACATTCATTATTTTAGGAAGGACATAGATGAGCCAGAAGAGCATAGCACCAATGGTTGCGGTTATTGCAAAGATGGGATAGAGCATCGCCCTCTTCATAGCAGTATAAAGATCATCCATTCTCTTTAAGTGTTCTGCTATCTCACGGAAGCTCTCATCAAGCCTTCCTGTCTCCTCACCCACCTTTACGAGATTCACAAAGACAGGTGGAAAATAATCCCTGTACAAGGCTATTGCATTGGATAGACCAGAACCGAGTTCCACCTGCCTCAGTATTCCCCTTAGGATATCCCTGAAAAATGGATTCTGTTCTGTCTCTCCCAGTTCCCTCAAACCGTCAATGATCGGGATACCAGCCTTGTAAACTATGGACATATTACTCGAAAATTCAATAAGAGACCTTCTTTTAATTCTCAGGATCTTAAGTCTTCTCCAGAACCTCCACAGTGCAATCTTTCTCGAGATCCTTACTGGATAAAGACCTGAAGTGTGAAGGAGATTAAGGAGTGTCACCTCATCCTGAGCCTCCATCGTTGCCTTTATAATCCTTCCATCCCTGTCTATTGCTGTATATATAAACTCTCTCACAGACCCATCACCCTCCTCAATTCATAAATCGATGTTATACCCCTCAAGACCTTATCGATTCCGTCCTCGGTCATAAATATAGTTCCCTTCCTCCTTGCAGCCTCCTTGAAACTCACAATAGATGCACCCTGAGCAATCATATCCCTCAATTCGTCATCAATCACGATAATCTCGCCTATCGCTGTCCTTCCAGTATATCCTGTATTGTGGCAGTAATCGCACCCATGCGGTTTAAAGATCTCCACAGGTTCCTTGAGATGAAGGATATGAAGTTCCTCCATCTCAGGTCTGTACCTCTCTTTACATCTTGGACAGAGTCTCCTTAAAAGTCTCTGTGCCACAATACCAAGAATGGAAGATGAGAGGAGGAATCTATCGACTCCAAGTTCAAGGAGTCTTGGAATAGCAGTAACCGCATCATTGGTATGGAGTGTGCTCAGAACAAGGTGTCCTGTAATGGATGCCCTTATAGCGATCCTTGCTGTCTCTTCATCCCTTATCTCTCCAAGAAATATAACATCAGGATCCTGCCTCAGAAAGTTTCTTCCAACAAGAACAAAATCGAGCCCTATCTTTTCATTAACCTGAACCTGCCTCACAAAACTCATCCTGTACTCAACAGGATCCTCAACGCTCAAGACATTTCTCTGGAGAAGGTCAAGTTCCCTCATTGCAGCATATATCGTGGTTGTCTTGCCTGAACCTGTTGGTCCGCATACGAGGATGATGCCATGGGGCTTCGAAAAAAGTTTTTTGAGTTTATCTATATTATCCCTTGAGAAACCAAGGTTATCAAGTTTCAGAAGCGTCCCACTGAATCCAAGTATCCTTATGACGACATTCTCACCATATATAGTCGGCACAACAGAGACCCTCATCTCGAGTGTCTTGTCGAGAAACTGGAACATAAATGAACCATCCTGGGGAAGCCTCTGTTCTGTAATGTCGAGTTTTGCAAGAACCTTTATTCTCGATATCATCGGTCCCTGCGCTATCCTTGGAACACAAAATCCATGCTGAAGGATTCCATCTACCCTATAAAAGATATCGACTGAATCGTATGAACTAGATATATGTATATCAGTCGCCCTTTTCCTTATTCCATCCATTATCAGAAGTTCGACCATCTGCGAAATGGACTGAACAGGCGCAGTCTCTGTAGAGCGCATATCATCTATTATCGATAATATCTTTGCCTCAACAGGATTCTCAACAAAGTAGTACGCACTCTCAAGGACATCCCTGAATATCTCTGGATCAACTATCACGACATGGGGAGTCTCACCTGTAAGCCTCGTAACTGAATCGATGGCTGTTACATTCCCTGGATTTCTTATCCCTATAACGAGTCCTCCATTCCTTTTTTCGATTGGTAAAAACTCGAATCTCTCTGCGATACTCTTTGGTATAGATCTCAATGCATCCTCTGATACAGGATAGATGCTGAGATCTATAAATTCCAGACCTGCCTGCTCTGCAAGGCACTGGGCAATATCCATTGATGAGACAAAGCCCAATCTGATAAGGATTTCACCAATAAGTCCTCCTGTTACACGCTGGTGCTTGAGAGCAACCTCGAGCCTCTCTTTTGTGAGAAGTCCCTTTTCTATTAAGAGTTCACCGAGAAGTCTTCTCATTATTATCTCCAGGCTTTTCGCTAACTATCACTGGTCTCAGCATTATTACGAGTTCTTTTCTCTCCTTTACCTTCTCCATGCTCTTGAAGAGATAACCAAGAAGAGGTATCCTTCCAAGAAAAGGAACCCTGTTTTCCTTGATTGTATCTTTCTCCTGTATCAATCCACCTATTATGATCGTCTCTCCATCCTTCACCTTCACAATGGTGCTCATCTCTCTGAGATCGACTGTGGGAAGGGATATCTGGATTATATTCTGACCGACCTCTCCGATTGTCTTATCCACCATAGACACAAGGTCTGATATTACAGGTGTGATTGTCATCGATATCTCACCATTCGCCTCGATGTAGGGTATAACACCAAGCATAATTCCTGAAAGAAGACTGGATGTCGTAACAGTGAATGTCGTTGTTGGCGCTGTTCCTGTGGTTGTGGTAGATGTCTCGACCCTCGAGATAAATGAGAAGTTCCTACCAACACTCAAAAGTGCTATCTGGCCATTCATTATATTAACCTTCGGATTCGAAAGGACATTCACCTTTCCCTGTGTCTCGAGGGCATTGAGGATGGAATTAAGATTTGCTCCTGTGACACCGATACTGAATTTGGGAGTAGAAACTACATCCTTGAATCCCGTTGTCCCCAGGGTTATATCTCCCACACCCCTCCATTGATCAAGGAATGTCCAGTCTATGCCATATTTTATACCTTCATCGAGTTGGACCTCTGCGATCCTCGCCTCTATGATGACCTGCCTTTTCAAGGTATCATTCAATCTTTTAATGAATCCCTCAACCCTTGCTATATCTCTCCTTCCAGCTGTCACGAAGACCGTCCCTGTAATCCTGTTTATACTAAATGAAGGCTTGATTTTTGATGTGGATGCATCGAGTATCTTCTTTAATGACTCTTCAAGGGATGGCCAGAAGTTATATGCTGTGCGCTCTGACTCGATCTTCTGAGTAATGTTACCCTTTATATTTCCTGTTCCATATGGTGCTCCTGTCGCTTGAGTTACCTGACCGCCTAGTATATCACCGCCAAGGTCTATATTGAGACTCTGCGATACAGGAGGCAGGGGAATCTCAAACATCATGGTCTTTACAGGAGTTATCTTGAGTATATTGTTTTTTACACTATAAAAGTAATCTGTGCTTTCCATGACCGCATTAAGGGCATCCTCAACAGTTACATCCTTTAGGGTTATGGTTATCATTGTATCAGGATCAACACCATCCTCTATAATAAGATTCAATCCTGCCCTTTGAGATATGAGATAAAGGATATTGCTTAGAGACTCATTCCTTGCTAAAAGGTTCTCAAGGATTATCTCTCTAAGAGGTGATATCTCCTCTCGTATAGGTTCTGGTTCGGGTATCACCTGTGGTGGAGTCACAAGGACTTCCTGAGATGGAGGTGATGTCTGGGCCTCCTCTTTCTTTATACTCTCAACCCCTCCACATGATAATAGAAAGATTGAGAGAAAAACCAAAAAAATTATCTTCATCTATCTCCTCCTTTTTATCTAATAATCCTTATATTCCTCTCCTCAGGCATCTCTATGAACTTATCCTCTCCACCATGAGATATCAGCAATCCCTTTTCAGTTATCCTGAGGACCCTCTTATCACCAAAAATATCTCCCTCTTTTATGACAAGACCATTAATAATAGCAAATCTTATATCAGGACCTATCATTATTAGACTCAGATGATGTTTTTTCTCTAAAGGAGGCGCAATCTCCTTAAGTGGTACAGATGGATATACGACTATCCTTTTTTCAGGAAAAGGTGATCTAAGCGTCTCTGTTACCAGTGGTGACCTCCTAATACTAAAATCCATCTCGTAATGTTCAATATGCGGTATTCCCTCTATGTGGATATAGCTCTTTATAAGGGTTGAGATGAAAAAAGGAAGTATAATTACAAGACCGACCATAAGGTATGGTATTGAGATTAAGATAAAAAACTTTCCCTCCCTCAAATATCCCCTCCCTTGTCGATCACAGGTATTCTAACCTCACCACCTATATGGACATTCGTTAATTTATCTTCCGTAACATCTATCCTTATTGTATTAATCCTCACTGATGGTATGATCCTGTTCTCAATCTGATTTAGACCCTTCACAAAAGAGGTATAACTCTGGAGTTCACCGTTTATCCTAAATGGAATGGACATTATAAAATCTCCTGTGGAAAAATCCTCTACAGTAAGTATAAATCCAGGAAAACCTTTCTTTATATCATCGATAGTCTTGAGTAACTGATAATCATACCTACGATCATCATAATTGGAAGGCAAAAGAGACCTCACCTCCTCAATCCTTTTTTTGAGCATATCGTTTTCCTTCTTCAACACCCTCATCGTTGTGAGAGAATTTCTCAAACTCGATAATGCACCCTCTTCTATAGTATAGATTTTTGTGCTCAGGATGAATGTGAATAAAAAGATAGCAAGCATAATACCACATAACCCATAGATGAAGAGAGATCTCTTGAGATAGTTCAAGAATATCATCTAAACCTCACATCAACATTAAATGTTCCATCAGTCGGTCTGAACCCCTTCGATATAATCTCACTATTATCTAAATCTTTCAGTCCCTTAATAAAATTATTATATGATTCAAGCATAACTGTATAATCCTGTGCCCTTACCTTTCCAAGGATTCTCACCTTTATTGTATCACCACTTAGGTCCATCTCGAAATTCGAGAATTCTATATTATCGAGTCTCAATCTTGAAAGCCCTTTGAATATCGATGAAGGAAAGAGCCTCTTCTCCTTAAGAAAATTCAATACTGGCTCAAGAGACCTTGCCTCTGAAACTCTTTCTCTGTACTCTCTTATGATTCCTCTCAATCTCCTCTCTTCTTCTTCAAGAGAATGTCTCTCATTTCTGATAGATAATATCTCCTTTATGTTATAGATGGACATAAGCATAAAGAAGACTGAAAGAGAAGCAAAAATTATTATTGATATCCTGAAAATGCTCTTCATGAGGCTAAAGGATTTATAATCATCTGTAGAGATGTCTTCGTCCTTTAAACATAATATTGAGCCAATGGGTATAAGGTATTCAGGTTGTACATCATCTATATTGATTCTGCTAATTCCCTTCACTGAACTTACAGGCAGTCCCTTTATTGAGTCAGGCAATCTCTCTTCTGTATCTCCGATAATTATCACACCTTCGGGTTGTACCCTCAGTGCCTGCTGGGAGTGTGTTATGGACATCTCGATCCCCTTTATATCGATATCGCTCAACCCTTTATTAAAACTCGTGAGTCTCCTGAAAAAAAATGGTTTGCCATTCTTCACTAAAAATATATTCTTTTCGATATTTCCACTCATAGTACCTGACTCGAAAACACAGAGAAGTGTCCTTTTATCATTTCTCAAAAGAGCAAGGGCTGGTTGAAGACTTGTATAGATATATTTTATGCTCTTTTTAGATCTCAGAAATCTCTCGATCAGGTCATTTATCTCCTTTTTATTCACCATGGTAATGGAGATATCCCTTACTTTTCTCTGCTCCATAATCCTCTCGCCAAGGTCATAATAGACATATGCATAATCCCTTCCCTCAGAGAGTTTCTGCACCTCAAGCGATATAATCCTGTGAAGATATTTCCTGTTAACTGAAGGAATGGTTATTATCTCATGTCTTAGATCCCTGAAGTTACATGTAACTATAAAGTCATCATACCCTGTTACAGAAAGGAATGAATCGAGTTCACTCAATGGAATCGTGAATGCCTTTTCGAGCTTTACATCAGGAGTATCACCCCTCAGTTCAACAATACTCACTCCCTCACCATCAATATAAAGGCAAACCCTCTTCATTACTTTATTTTTTACCAGAAAACTTATTAAAAATCAAGGAAAATCTGTATGTAGAAAAAGAGATTCGAGATGAAAGACTTTCGGCAAATTACACCACAAATCTATCTCTATTTCACAATACCTTTTTGAATAGCAAACCTTATGAGTCCAGCCCTTGTATGGATATTAAGTTTATTGCAGGTGGAAGTCTGATGGGCTATAACTGTCTTTACGCTGATCTTGAGTATATCCGCAATATCCTTGTGTGTATAACCCTCTGCAATGAGTCTGAGAACCTGTTTTTCCCTGTCTGTAAGCAGTTCATAGGGATCGCTCTCTTTTTTAACGCCTCCATGAAGATAGTCTGTAACAACCTCCTTTGCAATGGAAGGATATAGATAAAGATCACCCCTTGCAACAGCCCTTATTGCTGTAACAAGTTCACTACCAACTGCTTTTTTCAGTAGATAACCAGACACCCCTGCTCTGAGGAATCTCAATATATACTCCATGTCCTCATACTGTGTAAGGACAAGGATCTTTGTATCAGGAGATTTCTTCTTTATCTCAATGGTCGCCTCAAGTCCACCGAGCCTCGGCATATTTATGTCCATCAGAATGATATCAGGCTTCAGCTTTTCAGTCATCTCAAGAGCCTCAACACCATCAGATGCCTCACCAACAACCATAATATCGTCACAAAGTTTCAGGAATGCTATTATTCCTTCCCTCACAAGGGCATGATCATCCGCTATTAGTATCTTAATCTTAAACATGACCTTCAATCTTTAAACTCAAAGGAAGCCTTAGACTTATTCTTGTCCCATTTTTAGGTGATGAACATATATCGAGACTTCCACCTATGAGTTTTGCCCTCTCCTTCATTCCAATAAGACCAAGCCCTCTTCCATTCTTTGAATATATGAGGCTTTCCTTGAATACCTCCTGAGGTTCGAAACCTTCTCCATCATCCTCAATATCCACACATACAAGGTCCTCACATATTCTTAAATTCACAAATGCATTCTCTGCCCTCGAATGCTTTGCAATATTTAATATAGCCTCCTGAATGATCCTAAAAAGAATCGTCTCCACCTCTGGAGGAAATCTCCTTTCTTGCTGTCCATTTATACTCAAATAATAGTTGATCCCCTTTTTTCCAAGGTGGGTTACAAGCAACCACTTTATTGCAGACTCAAGTCCGAGATCGTCAAGAACAGATGGTCTCAAATCCTGAACAATCGTATATATACCATCGAGAGTCTTTAGAATTATATTCCTTATCTCCTCAATCTTCTCTTCCGAGATCCTCTGAGTCATCCTGCACATATCGACCCTCATGAGAAGGGCTGAGAGATCTTGTAATGTTTCATCATGGAGTTCCCTCGCTATCCTCTTCCTTTCCTCTTCCTGTGATGTAATTACCTTCTTCAGAAGATTTCCGATCTGTTTCTTTGATTCTGAAAGTGCCATTGTCCTTTCCCTCACTTTTTCTTCGAGTTCAACGGAATAATTCTTTATCTTCTCCATGTATTCAAGCAATCTCAATCTCATCCTTTCAAAACTTGCACTAAGTATACCGAGTTCATCCCTTCCTGATGGAAAGATTGATTTAGAAAGATCACCCTTCGAAATCCTTTCTGTCGCCTTTATCAATTCCTGAATAGGATTCACTATACTCTGACTTATTCCTATGGTTATGAGCAGAAATATTCCTGAAAATATAATTCCAAGGATAAAGAATGTCTTCTTCAGTTCATTAACAGAAGAGAATACCACGCCTTCAGGTTCCTGTATAACGACCGCCCATGGTGCTGTCTCAAGAGGAACCATGGCTATTATATTCGTTATCTTTTTATCCCTGAAATGGCATTCATGGCACTTATATATTCCCTCCTTCTTCTGGGATATCATCTTATGGAAGAAATTTTCTTTATTACAGTTACTAAGAATCCTTTCCTCATCAGAAGATGAAATTACTATACCATTCATATCAACCAGATCAACATGAATATCCTTTTTGTACTTTATCTGTTTTAAGACAAGCATTAAAAAGGGATCTACTGGATTCATCTCTCCAGCAATAATGCCTGCATGATTTCCGTTTCTGTCCCTTAGTGGAACGAGTGCGAAGATAACCTTTTTCCCTGATAATTCATGTGTATATATATTTGAGACAACAGGTCTGCCAAGTTGGACCATCCTGTTTACTGGCTCTATACTCACAAGATTGAGAGATGCATAGTCCATCTTTTCTGGATATGTGAGTAAAACATTGCCATTCTTATCGAGGAGCAAAACACCATCCCTGAACATAGAATACTGATATGCCATCATGAGAGCTTTCTTTTCTGGAATGACATTACCATCCACGAGATCAATATTCCCGCTAAGGGAAACATCATAAAGTCTCTTGAGATTATCAGAGATGATATTATCTATATTATTCTTTATAAGCCTGGCAAGGAGAAGTCTGTGCTGAAGAGAGTGTTCAATATTATTCTTTACTATATAATAAGCGACCCCTCCAAAACACACAAGCATACATACCAACCCTGCCATCATGAGGGTTATTATGCGCCTTTTAAAACTGCCTCCTCTATCCCCCATATTTAATTATACATCTTTAAATACTTCTTTCGCCTGTACTGACCTTATCCCTAAGTTCTTCCAGTATCTCGTCAACTGTTTTTCCTTCCATCGTTGCTAGCTCGAGCGGATGTTCCCTTACCATTCTACTTCTCGATATATAACCAGTGAAGATGCTTCTGTTGAATGGAAAGACACCAGGGCTGAATATGGAGTTGTATATGTGCCATGACACTATGATACTCATCACCACCGCATGATTCGTGTGTATCATCTTTGCAATTGGAATACACTGACCGCTGAAGAAATCTGTAGATTGAGAAGGAAACCGAAGGATCAACCCACTCATAACCATGAGCATTGTACCTGTGATGATACCCCAGTACTCAAACTTCTGTTTATATGTGTATCTTCCACAGAGGGCAGGCAGGTGCTCCATGCCGATATAATATCTTAGATTCTGGATAATATCATCGAAATCTTTCCTTGTAATCATGATATCCCTTCCACCTCCCCTGTAAATGATTATCATACCAGTAATTAAGTGAACAACCGTAAAGACAGCAAAGATGAGACCAGTGTATCTGTGAATAATTCTTACAGAATCTATACCTCCAAGATAGAATATAAACCTTTCCGATAAAGAGAAAGTATAGAATTTCTGTGATAGTCCTGTAAGGATGAGTATAGAAAATAAAATTATGGCAAGGAGATGTTCAATTATCCTAAAACTGGAATATCTTCTAACTTTTATCTCTTCCATCACTTCCTCCTATCTATTAACAGAATACCTCCAGATATGAAGGATTATCTGGAGAAAAAGGCCAATAATAATAGATGGAATGAATATTCTGTAAAGCATCTCAATAATAAATAATACAGGATACTTTTTTATGTCAGGTATGTAGTGTGAGATCCATGCCTCTGGAAAATCCACAGGTGCACTGACATGGCACCTCTGGCATTTTTTCGAAAGATTTGACTTTATATCTTCAGTTCTGCCACTTTTGAAACTCCTTATGTCGTGTGTACCATGACAATCAGTACATGTTGCCATTGCCTTATTCAAAGGTACAGGAGAGATATCCTTCTGTTTTTTATAAAATTCAAGTGTCACACCATGAAAATCGCTGAGATATGTCATTACCACATTAGGTGAGAGTCCATACATGGACATAAGTTTTTCATCAGAATGGCAGTTACCGCATATGGAAGGAATCTTTTCTCTATAATCCGATGTTAAAGGATCCTCTATGGTATGGGATGTATGACAATCTATACATAGCGGTACATCAGTGTTTTTTTCGTTTATGAGGGCATCACCATGAACACTCATCTTATATGTTTCGAATATTTCAGAATGGCAGAAAGAACACCTCGCCACAATCAATCTCCTTTCATTCTTTATGCTTTTTATATAATGAGAACCATGACAATCTATACATACAGGTGCCTTAAAATTTCCCTTGCCGATCTCACGAAAATGTATGCTGTCAATGAACTTTATGTATTTATCAAAGTGACATCTCCTGCATGCCTCTGAATGGGTTATCCTGAAATCCTTGAGAGTTCTGAATTTTCTCTGAGGATGCTCATCCCTTGTAAAACCAAAATGGCAGTCTGAACAACTGAGATTTCTGTGGACAGAACCCATAATGTCAGCAATATGAACAACAATGGATATACTCTCTCCATTTAAAAATCTCATATTGATATTCTTTATATGGCATCCTGCACAAAACCTTTCCTCTTCTCTTAGAATATTTTTTACATTAATCCTCAATGTACCATGAGCGCTATGACAGTTGGTACATAGATGTGTTCCATCTTCTTTGAGAACAGACATATGGATCGGACTTCCTCTTAACTCCTTTTCATGACATCTTTTGCATGAAATATTCATCCTTGTCCTAAAATGATCCCTGCATTTATATACCTTTTCAGGATGTCTCCCGCCTTCATATCCATAATGGCAATCCTTGCACTCCATGTTTTTATGAACGGATCTGTTCAGATCTTCAAAAGATACAAAAACCTCCATAGTTTCATTATTCTCGAATCTCTTCATCACTCCTCTCTGTGAATGGCACTCCATACACCTTTCGACATCAGCACAATATGCAATAACACAATAGATAAAACTCTGTATATATATGCTGATAAAAATTATTCTTATCAATCTATCAAGATGCACCATTTTCCTCCTTAGAGGGGAGGATTCCTCCCCTCTAAAAATGGTTTAATGCATCTTACTGTATTCATGTTCTTCCCTCGTAACAGGCATCCTGTTGACTATCCATCTGAATACAAGGATATGGATCATAACTATCGTGAGAACCATCATAACCTCCTGCCATGGCGGTATTATGTGATGCAGATGGTCAGGCAGATTCCAGTTGAATGTTATAACAGATACATTCAATCTGTTAAGGATCACCCCTATCACTGAGTAAAATGCACCAAATCTAACTATACTCACCGACCCCTTTCTTACTCCATATGTAAGAATGAAAACAGGAATAAGAACAAATCCTATGACCTCAACAAGAAACCAGTATCCATATGGAGTAAAAAGAAGGTTCCAGTTATCATCATGGGCAACCCCTATAATCTTAAGGACGAAATAAACATACATACCTATGCATGCACCCATACCGAGACCGAGTGTCAATCTATCGAGATTATTGATAAAATTACTATCAGTGGCATGTCTCATATACCTCGATATAAGTGTGCTCACCACTATCACCATAACGAGAGCAGCATAAACAGCGGATGCAAGGAAAAGGTGCGGCAGGTATGGCGTGTACCAGAGTGGATGTAATTTGCCAGGGGCAAGAAGAAAAAGCGCACCGAGGGCAGACTGGTGGAGTGTTGAGAGTATTATTCCTGCTATGGTCATTGCTATGGTGATCATTGTTGCCCATTTATATACCCTCCTTGACCTCAACCATTCAAGGATGGCAGGGCTGAACTCAAGAAACTGAACAGTGAGATAAAGCGCCACATGCCATGCAACCAGAAAAAGCACGGATGCGGTTCCAAAACCCATCACCATGGGATAGTAGATCCTCCATGGTCTCCCAAGATCGGTGAGAAGATACACGACAGCAAAAAAATATCCCATGAAGCCTGTGAGAACTCCCAGCCTGACAAGAGGTTTATAACCTTTATATCCCAGGATATAGTATGCAGTTGCCATCACAAATCCTGTTGCTGAAAGTGGAACCCCTCCAAAGAGTCCCCATCCAAGAATAATACCCCATGGATAGTCATTCGATGCATGCGTGACAGATGCAAGTCCATATAGGTACCTCATTGCTATAACAGGAAGACCTACTGCTAAAATCATCGCAGCAACGATATTGAATGGTGTTATGAGACTTTTACTATATTCCTGCCATGATTTTCCAAGAAGGAGTTTATTCAAAAACCAATCTTTAAAATTCTTCTCATGTATCACATGATTGCTCATTTCTTCACCTCCTTCTCTATCTCATCCCTATGTCTCAATGCAGCATATATACCTCCAAAGAGGGCAGGCCATACTGTAAGCACAACTGGCACCGCTCCAAGAAATCCCTGCACATTCTCTATAAGAGGTTTTCGGGGTAGATTTACGGGAAAACCCAGGGCTTCAAATGGTACATGAGATATATACAGCCAGCCCGTTCCACCAATTTCGTGCTCTCCATATATATAATCAATATATTTATCCGGATTCTTCACAATCCTTTCCCTCGCTACCTTTAACAATTCACTTCTCTTCCCAAATATTATTGCCTCCTGAGGACATTGAGACGCACAGGCAGGGATCATTCCCTTTAATATCCTTCCATGACACATAGTACACTTAACAATCTTAGGTTCAAGAGCACTCTCATACTTATAGGCAGGAACATAAAATGGACATGCTATCATGCAGTACCTACATCCAAAACAGAGATCCGGGTTGTAGATCACAGGTCCTTCAGGAGTCTTTGTATATGCATGTATGGGACATGCAGACGCACAGGCAGGTTCATTGCAGTGATTACATTGAATCTTCCTGAATACAAACTTTGATGGATCAAGAGGGTTTCTGTATCGATTAACGACCGTGTATGCCTTTGAGGTTGGTCTCCTGAGTTCATTAAACACCCCTGAGTCGTCAAATGGTCTCTCGGGAGAAGGCAGTTTATTCGCTTCGTTACATGCCCTCTCGCAACTTCTACAACCCACACAGAGGGAAATGTCCGTAAGCATTCCGTAACGATCTGGCCAGCCTTCAAACTCCTTCTTTGCATAAAGATCTCCTGGCTTATTGAGAATTACTGTACTGCCTGTAAAAAGAATGGCCTTCAGAAAGTCTCTCCTTCCTATTTCTGCCATAATATCCTCCTTTCTGTGTGGCATGATTTTGTGCAATTCAGAGGATTTCCTGCCACATCATGGCAGGTGAAACATTTTCTGTGATATGCCGCCTTGAGGCCTGGCATATTGAGAATTCCTGACTCGGATGATGACATCGGAGGATGACAGTTCCTACAACCCGTGAACATAGAAAAATCCACTGACCTTCTAAATTCCTGCTCATTCATTTTGTGGCAATTCCTACAATCTATCTTTGCACCTGAACCTGTTCCATGCTGATGATGACATGTTGAACAACCTGTCATCGCCTTATGTTTTTCGTGATCAAAAATTACTGCACTATATTTATCTGAAATAATATCAAGTTTAAAGATAGAACCTCCCTCAGAAAGGAGAGGGAGACAGAGGGCAATCCCTACCAGAAGTGGAATAATTTCTCTCATCTCTTCCTCCTCTTTTTCAGTCTTTCTTCTCGCTTTCCTCTTTCTTTATTCTTCTTTTTTTACCTACAAGATATGCCTCTGTGGGTCTCCATCCAAATATGGCAATTCTTCCAAGGAGGCTCACCACACCATTGACCATTACACCACCAAGAGCAAAAAGAAAGGCAAATGGCAGAATCACTATATAAGCGAGCCCAATAAATGGCGCTGAAATGACCTTACCAAGTGTGCCAACAACCTCTCTGTACCCCCTCTGTTTCAGGTGGTTCAGATCATCCCTTCCTGTTTCTATCAATCCTTTGAAAGGTTTCGGTTTAAGAATCTCTGCATACAGAATATAACCTGTTATGAAGAGGATCGCAAGTATGTACTCAATTCCTTTAATGTGTGTAACAAAATCAAATAATGTCTTCATACAAACCTCCTTTCTATTGTTATATTATTTCCTTTTCTTCCTTCCACTGAGGTATGCCTCCATTGGCCTCCATCCAAATGCAGCAATACCCCTTAAGAGATGGAAGAGAGTAATAAGGACCTTTTTTGTTATGAGGTATACGAGAGTTCCCATGCTTATGAACGGGAAGGCAATAACATAAAGAAGACCTATTACCGGTCCACCAACGAGAACAAGACCTGGAGGAAACCTTCCTGAACCCTTACTTCCTTCCATTGGCTTCATATCCCTCACCTCCTTTCTGATTTCAGAATACTACACCTCAGGAAGGAATGGAATTGGAAGAATTTCCTATTCTGGAAGGAAAAATATCCTATAACAGAGGAAAATAAATCTCGATTTTATTAATTCAGCCCATCACACCTGGCTCACGGTAGCATACTCTCTGCAATCCTCACCAGAACAAAGGGAGGAGAAAGAATAAAGAGTTTTATCCATAACCCATTCTCCCTCCATATTATCTCACTGCACGATTCAGTCTTTCTACATGTCCCCACTCTCAAAATAGCCTCCCTTCCTTTGAGATCATATCGTAACTCATCTTTTACATTTTCTATACTGCTTTTCTTGACTATACTGTATCTTTCAGTCTCATAGATTACAAGGCGAATATTACTGCTACTCTCATCCTTGAAACTCATGATCATCAACACATAAGGTCTTTTCTGTGCATATATATGAGATGGAGGCCATGATATTGATTCAGGAAAGTACTTTGGAGTGAGTATATATCTCAGACCGAGAGTCCTTCTCATCTCCTCCACGCTTCTGTATTCCTTTATGGTATCTTTACTGAAAAGTTGTGGAATCATGTTAAGCACCTTAATGGAGAGGATTAAAAGAGATACCATAAACGAAAATATAAGAAATCTATAAAACATCTTCTTCATACCAATCATACAATATAATAATTTATAACCAGAGTTGCAATAACAGTGATAACAAAAACAATACCACATCCATCATACCCCCGTGACCTCCCGGTTTCGAGTCTCCTGATCCTTTCTTCAAGTATAATATTCTGACTGTACTCCTCTATGCGATAGAGATTTATATCCTTTTCTCCTGTCTCATCTGATGTCCTGAATCTTTTGAGGACATTTATGAGAGATTGAGGATTTCCTGTCATCGACACTGCCATATCATCACATATCATCTCCTCTTCCTGGGTAATCTTTCTGAACTCTATAAGAACAGCAGGATTAAAGAACATAACGACCCTGATCAAAAAGACTATTATGAGAACAGGTCTTTTATTTCTTTCGATGTGTGCCACTTCGTGGGCTATAGCACTTTTGAGTTCATCCTTGTTAAGGGATTCAAAAAGTCCTTTAGAGATTACTATGGAATGTTCCTTCTTCGAGGTCGAGTAAAGCAAAGGTTCATCATCATCCACAACAGTCATATCCACACTAGAAGGAAATCTATCAGACTCAGAAAGAGTTAAATGATAATTTTTCACATCGTTCAGAATCTCTTTTTCCCTGAAGTTTTTGATTACAGGAATAAATTCCTGAAAGAGAAATACGAATGCTGTAAGTATTATAAGAGTGATGAATATATGACCCGTTGATACTCCATAAAAAATATCAATATGGAGCCATCTATCGCTATCAAAAAGCGCCTTCATTCTCCATATTGGATATGATCTTGAAGGCTCTATGACCTGATAAAGAGGAAATGAAAATACCGCAATGAACAGGGGGATAAACCTGAATCTCTGTCTCCAGATGGGATCAGTTATTTTAAAATATCTTATACCCATATTCGTGACTATCGATGAGACAGTAGCATGAAGGACTGACTGCACAATATACAAACTGGGTACATCAGTCAATAATTCTGTTAACATTCCTCAGATTGCCTTCACACTCTTAAGGCCATATATGAAGTTTTCCACCAGAACAGGATTAAAATCCTTCCCGCTTAATTTCAAAAGGAGGTCAATAACCTCTTTTATATTTACATCCTTTTTATATGCCCTCCTTGTCCTCATGGCATCAAAGAAGTCAGCAATAGCCACAATCTGACTTATAAGGTGCTGTGTCCTTTGAAATCTCTTGGTTTCAGGATAACCACTTCCATCAAATTTCATGTGGTGTTCAAATGCCGCTATTACAGCGAGTTTTGGTATTTGTGGAAGAGATGAGAGATAGAGTGCACCATAAACTGGATGTTTCTTCATCTCATTCCATTCAGAAGGGGTAAGGCTACCCTTCTTTTCGAGAATCTCCTTTGGTATCATCATCTTTCCTGAATCGTGAAGAAGTCCTGCAAGTCCTGCCTCGTGAAGTATCTCATCTCCAAAACCGAGGAGTTCTGCCTGGAAGATGGTGAGTATGGCAACATTTGTGATATGTACATATGTGTACTCACTGTGAGATTTTACAGGACTTATAACATTAAGGATATTTTTCTCCCTTTTTATGGATGAGATAAACCCGGCAACAGCATCCTCGAGACTCACTATATCGAGCCTCTTTAATCTTGATATGCCCTCATAAGCCTCCTTCACCTTTGTAACATTTTCGTCTATCAGATTTTTTAAATCCAGACCATCTGCTTTATACTTCACCTCAACTATCCCTATGGATATATTCTTTGTCGATGTAAGAGGACCGGTGGATATAAGGGATGATATAAACCTTTTCAGTTCTTCGAGTTCCAAACCCTTCTTTATTACTATTTTTTCGATACCCTTTCTCTTCACCTTTCTTACAAAATTAAAGATATGTGGTGATGTCTCGCTGAGTGCTGAATCATTTATGAGAAGTGTATTTCCAATAATGGTGATGGTAAATATACCATCAACAAGCATCTCCTCTATTATCTTCCTTACTTTTTCAGAATATTCAGTAACGAGGGGGTGTTCTGATGAATAAAGAGAGGAGTTTGATATTGCAACTGTCATATAAGATATGAGTTCAGACCTTTTGTCTTCAGGCATCGCCACCTCCTTCTCTTAAGAGATTCTCGCAAATCGATACTATCTCCTTATTTTTCGATTTTACGCCCATCTCAAGAAGAGGTCTTATCACTTCTTTCTTATATCTGTGGATGGTCCTGAATATCTCGAGCTTTAATTCCTCCAGAGAGGAACGATAAAGAAGAGACTTCGAATTATACACATTAATCAGATGTTTAATGGAGGATGGGTCTCCAATCTCAGAGAGTGCCTTCACAATAGGTATCTTATAGTAAGACTCTGTACCTAAAATATCCTTCTTTTCAAGAAGTTTATGAAGAACAGGCAGAACCTCCTTCACCTTAAAAATACCTGCAAGTCTTATCGCCTCTGTTCTTATATCAGGATTATCATCCTTCAAAAGAAGTTTGAGGTGTGAAATGGCATCAACTGAATTAAAATGAAGAAGCGTCCTTATTGCCTCAAGAGCAACCTTTACATTCTCATGTCTTGCAAAAGGTTTAATCTTTTTCAGATAAATCTTTCCACCAGTCTCTCTAATAAGGATTAACATATTCCTTATTACATACCAGCGATTATCATCGAGTCTTTTTGACGCCTCATCCGAAACATCACTGCCAAGCAGCGTAAGTATATTAAGAAAGAGTTTCCTTATAGAAGAATCCTTCTCATCGTTAAGTGCATCTATGAGGAGAGGTATCAATCGATGCCTCAATGTCCTTGCCAGTCTTATCAATCCCTCCATATCTATTTTCCCCCACAATCTTATGGCATCTATAAACCTGAGTATAAATTGTTCTGATCTGAAATAATACTCAATCATATTCAACGTCTCTTCCTTAAACCTTCCATTGAATGAATATGAATATATGGCATTATATATAGTAGATATCTCAGAAAACCTCCCTGTATCCATAAACTCATTCACGATATCCGAAAGTCTTGTAAGAAGGGTAAGGAAGTGAGTCTTTCCCATAAAATCTGATTCAAGTAACTCAAGCATTATCTCTGTAACCTTCCTGTCCACAGGTATTTCATCACATGCTTTCATGAACTCTTCGAATTCTTTCTTCTTTTTAATACTCACCCCTTTCATCATCTCATTAAGAGACCTCTGATAATCTTCAGAAACAAACGCAGAATAGTGGTCTTCTGTAAAGAGAGATGAGATCCCCTCATCAAATTCTATATCATGGAGTATTGATGTATTCTCTGTAAACATATCGAAGAAAGAACTCTCCTTTTTTGTGTCATAAAGTTTTTCAAGTAGATTCAGTAAACTTTCAGGAATCACCATCCTGCTTTCCTTAAAGAGATTAATCATGCTCTCAATATCTTCAGGAGTCAATTCCTTCATTATATGATTTAAGTCATCTTTTTTGAGTCTCTCTTCTGTGAACGCCTTTTTAAGAAACTCTTTCTTTAATTCTGGAGAAAGATTCTCAAGCAGGGTAATAAATCTATTGAATACATCAGGCCTGACCTTCTGACCTTCTTTTTTTCTGAGATAGGTCGTTATCACCCGCTCATATGTCTCCTCAGGTTCATCTCCTTTCAGTTTTTCATTGATTATCTCTGCCATGTATTCTGGTGGAACCGAGAGTATCATACCCTCAGAATCACCATCAGCGAGTCTTCCCTCAAGTAAACCAAGAACATAATCTTCCCAGATGGCTGTATCTGTTCCTCTCTCCCTTGTCCTTTGCTCAACGAATTGAAACTTTGATACATCTATAAGAGAAAACCTTATATGACTCAATCCCTTCTTGCCTGCCTCCTCAAGAAGTGTCTGACCTGATTTATCCTTAGATGTAATTAACTCATTAAATGCATATAACTCATCCTTTGTGAGACCCGAATAAAATGAGACTGTGGCTATTCCCTTACTGTGAAGTGTAAGACCAAATTCTCTGAAGACCGGATTTCTTCTATCAAGGGTATATTCATCTATTACGAGTGTATCCTTTGCCACACCCAGAGTTATCGATGGTCTTATCTCAAACAATCTCTTCAGGTATAAGTACGCCCTCTCAAGTGAATTCCTGGTTACAGGATGATCTCTCGGGTAGAGTGATACACTTCTTCTCGTTATGTTGAATTCAATTATGGCATCAGACAGGAGTTTTGCATCTATGGGAACCTTTTCCTTATCTGTCTTATCCATAATATAAGTTTATCATTAAAATATACAATTTAAAAAGGATTGCAAGAAATAACTATATTCTGGTATCTTATTTTCTATGAACAGGAATCTCTTTGAGGAATCAAAAAAAGAAGGGTCTATTGAGGAAAGATTCAGAGAACTCTCAGAAAAGATTGCAGGGTTTATCGAGAAGGCTAAAAACCTGAAGGACGAAAACAATAAACTCAAGACAATGGTGAAAGAACTTCAGGATATTGTAGAAAGGCAAAAAGAAGAGATAAATCGTCTTAAAAACGACAGGGCATTTCTAAGAAAAGAGATAGAACAGATTATCAATGAGATCAGCTCTATCGACATATGAAGAGTACTGATATCTATATTCTGGGACAGAAATACACCATAAGGGGTGATGCCTCTGAAGAATACATGAAGAGACTAGCAGATTTTGTTGATGAAAAGATAAGAGAGGTATTAAAACACTCACCCACACTTCCACCCATTAAGGCAACCATCATAGCATCCATCAATATAACAGATGAGCTATTTAAATTAAAGATGAAGGAAAAAGAATTATTAAATCTTCTTGAAGAAAAGACGAGTGCAATCCATTCTATATTTGATTGAAAATCTTTATATAACAGGTGAGACAAAAGACCGAAATTCATGAATTGTATTGTGTCTTGTATCACTTCTATGGGTTCAGATAGTGTAGAGGGCAATAGAATCTTGAAAAAGATTTTGTACTGATAACGGTCCATATCCCTACAATAATTTAAGATCCTATCAACCATTCTCTGTAAATTCTTATAATGGCTTTATCTTCAATAATAAAAAATTGTTCAATCAAGGTTTCATTTAGACTTCTGTTAAGGCAATTTTAGAGACCGTCTTTTTTTTAAAATAAAATCTCTTTGAAATTAGATTAAGATTAAGCATTATTAAACTTCCTGAGTTTGTTTTCATAAACAAGGGAGAGTTCTTCACTCAATCGTTCAATCTCCCTTGAGAGGCTCACAATATCTATATGTT
>FWPU01003984.1_pt1 | contig 35513 bp, 39 predicted proteins | sample 2228361 | NCBI WGS metagenome assembly FWPU01 (sample SAMEA103939777, study PRJEB20133) | metagenome
CGGCCAGAACGGCTGGGTCTTTGGGGAGTTGGTGACCGCGGAGAACGCCGAGAGCGTCGCGGTGGCGGCCAACATCCCCGCGCCGCCGCCCCCGACCCCCACGCCGGTGCCGCCACCGCCCACGTCTACGCCAGAACCCCAACCCACGGCGCCGCCCCAGCCAACCTATGAGTTCAACCGGGCCATCCTGCAGAAGTGCGAGCCCAATGCCGGCGTGACCTACGTGGAAGGCACCACCTACAAGAACGGCCAGCCGGTCAACGGCTACCGGGTCGCCTTCAGCTACGCGCCGGACGGTCCCATCGTGGCCACGGTCCAGTCCGGCCCCCACGAGGGGTATCCTGGCTGGCGTACCGGCTTCTATTCCCACATCCTCCAGGCCGATGGCCCCCGGGAGGGCGACTGGTACTTCTGGATCGTAGACGCCAACGGCAACCGCATTTCCCAGATCGCCCACGTCCACACCGACGGCGAGGCGGGAGAGGGCAAGTGCCAGCAGGCAGTCGTCGACTTCGACTCGTAGGGCAGCCTGGCGCTAAAACCATGGCCGAAATTCGGCCCCAGTGACCCAGTAAATCCCGGCAGAAATTCGCCGATGGTTTCCACCAGAGGGAGCGCGCCCAGAGGGCACCCGGAATTTCTGCCATGGTATTTACGCCAGACTGTACTGGCTCCCGCATCTTGGCACGACCGAATTGCCGGGAACGCTGATGATGAAGAACGCGGTCAAACAGACGACCATCCTGTGGGTCAGCCTGCTCCTCCTGGGTGGGCTGACCCTTTTGATCCTCCGGCTGCCGCCGGTGCGGGCCTGGCTCTGGTCCCAGACCGGTGAGGAAGCGTTCGCCGCACAGGTCAAGGGATTGACCGACCTGGCGGGAGCCTGGCTGCGACCTCCGCTGGCCCTGGCGCCCGATACCCCCATGGAACACGCCGACGTCAACCCCTTCGGCGTCAACGTCTTCCTGGAACAGGAGGTGGAGCCGGCCAAGCGGGAGCAGGCCGTGGCCATGGCTGCCGCCGCTGGTTACCACTGGCTACGCCAGGAGTTCCCCTGGGAAGACATCGAGATCCACGGCAAGGGCGACTTCCAGGACCGACGCCACCAGCCCTACCGTTCTGCCTGGGAGAAGTACGACCACATCGTGGCGCTGGCGGAAAAATACCACCTGGAGCTCATCGTCCGCCTGAGCAACCCGCCGGCCTGGACCCGGGCCGCAGGGGACGCGGTGGGGACCTACGCGCCGCCGGACGACGTCCAGGACTTTGCCGACTTCGTCCACGCGGTGGTGAGTCGCTACAAGGGCCGGATCCGCTATTACCAGCTCTGGAACGAGCCCAACATCTATCCCGAATGGGGCGAACAGCCCGTCAGCCCGGAAGCGTACGCCGAGCTGCTGAAGGCCGGGGCCACGGCAGCCCGCGCGGCCGACCCGAACGTGGTGATCATCGCCGGCGCGCTGGCCGCCACCATCGACCTGGACGGCACCGTCCAGGCTGGCCGCAATTTCAGCGATCTCCTCTTCCTTCAGCGCATGTATGACGCGGGCGCTGCGCCCTATTTCGACATCATGGCCGTCCAGGGGTACGGGCTCTGGTCCGGCCCCACCGACCGGCGCATGCACCCCCGGGTCATCAACGTCAGCCGCCACCTCTACATCCGGGACCTGATGGTCAAGAACGGAGACGCCCACAAACCCATCTGGATCTCGGAAATGAACTGGAACGCGGCCCCCCCGGACGTGGAGCCCCGCTACGGCCGGGTCAGCCTGGAGCAGCAGGCCCGCTACCTGCCCCTGGCCTATCGTCGGGTGATCCGGGAGTGGCCCTGGATCGGCGTGGCCGCCACCTGGTATCTCAAACGGGCCGACGATGACTGGCTGGCCAACCGCCAGCCGGAGGCCTACTTCCAGCTTCTGGCCCCGGACTTTACCCTCCAGCCCGTCTACCAGGCCATGAAGGACTTTATCCACAACGGCACGGTGCCCGATGGCTGAGATGCGAGCCCGGGCCGGCCGGTCCTGCCCATGGCTGGCCTGGTTAGAACCCACCCTGCCGGCCCTTTTGCTGCTGTTGGGCGCCGGCCTGCGCTTCTATCGCCTGGATGCTTCCAGCCTGTGGAGTGATGAAGGCAACACCTGGGCCCTCATGGGGCGCAGTTTTGCCCGCATCGCCCAGGACGCCGCCGCGGACATCCACCCGCCGGGCTACTATTGGCTGCTCAAACTGTGGACCCTGGCCTTTGGGACGGACGTGATCGGCCTGCGCAGCTTTTCCGCGCTGGCGGGGACGCTCCTGCTCTACGGGATCTACCGGATTGGCGCGCAGCTGCTGGATCGCCGCCTGGGGCTGCTGGCTCTCCTTTTGGCCACGCTGAACCCTTTTCTGGTCTATTACAGCCAGGAAGCCCGCATGTACATGGTCCTGGCCCTGGCCGGCACCGGACTGTTTTGGGCACTCTTTGCGCTGATGGACTCCTCTATGCGCGGGGTCTTTCCCCGGGCCGCGGCCGTGGGGTACGTGGCCGCCGGCAGTGCGGGGCTGTGGCTGCACTACAGCTTCCCTGTGCTCCTGGCTGCGGCCGGCCTGGCCTACCTCTGGCACTGGTGGCGAGGGGCGCCCCGGCGGCGCTGGCACGATCTGGCCTGTTTTGCCGGGCTGAACGCCCTGGTCCTGCTCCTCTACCTGCCCTGGCTGCCCACAGCCCTGGCCCGGATCCGCCAGTGGCCCAAGGGCGGTGTGCCCGTCGGCCTGGGCGAGGGCTTGCAGATGCTGCTGGAGTCCTTGCTGTTTGGTCCCCTGCGCCAGACGCAGGAACCCACCTGGCCCTGGCTCCTTGTGGCCGGTCTCCTGCCCCTTCTGGGGCTGTGGGCCCTCCGACGGCGGGAGCAGGCCGTGGCCCTGGGCCTCTGGCTGGTGGCACCACCGGCGTTGATGTTTGGGCTGGGGCTATTCAGCCAGGCCTTTCTGAAGTTCCTCCTCACCATGGCACCGGCCTGGTGTCTGTTGGCCGCGTCGGCAGCCTGGTTCTTGCCCCGCCGACCTGGACCGGGGATGGCCCTGCTGGCTGCCGGTGGGCTGGTCCTGGCCGTCCTCATTCTGCCCGGCTACTACCGTGACCCCATGGTCCGGGACAACTATGCGGGCGTGGCCCGCTATGTGGCCGCCCTGGGCGATCCAGCCCAGGATCTGGTCCTGCTGGACGCGCCTGGCCAGCAGGAGGTGTGGTCCTACTATGACCCGGGCTTTCCCGTGTTGGCCCTGCCCCAGCAGCGTCCACCGGACCCTGAAGCCACCCTGGCCACCCTGGCGGAGGCCGTGGCGGCTCGCCGCCGGGTCTTTGCCCTCTTCTGGGCCACCGACGAGGCCGACCCCGAAGGCCTGGTGGAGCGCTGGCTGGATCAACAGGCGTTCAAAGGGCTGGAGAGCTGGCAGGGCAACCTGCGCTTCGCCGTCTACACCCTGCCCAACCGGCTGGCCTGTACCCCCCTGCAGCCGCCCCCACGCCTGGAAGACGGCATCACGCTGATGGCCCTCTGCCAGCCCCAGGTCCCCCAGCAGGTGGCCGCCGGGGACGTGGCGTTGGTGGGGCTGCGCTGGCAGGTCGAAGCGCCGCCCGCGACCCGCTACAAGGTGACGGTCCAGCTCCTGGACGCGCGCAGCCAGGTCATTGCCCAGCATGACAGCGAACCGGCCGGCGGCTCTCAGCCCACCGACACCTGGCAACCGGGCACCACCTACGTGGACAACCACGGCCTGACCATCCCGCTGGGGACGCCGCCAGGGGTCTATCGGCTCATCTTGGCCATGTATGACCCGGAGACGGGCCGGCGGCTGGCCGGCCCTCAGGGCGATCACGTGGCGCTGGGCGAGGTCCATGTGCAGCGGGCGGCCCGACCCATCCCGTCGGATATCCTGCCGGTGCAACATCGCAGCGACATCGTCCTGGGCCCCGTCCGGCTGGTGGGCTATGGCTTGCACCGCAAGGGCTTCTCCCACCAGCCGGAGACGCCCATCCAGTCGGGGGATCTGGTGCACTTTACGTTTCTCTGGCAGGCGCCTTCGCCCCTCCCGGCAGACTGGCCGGCGGACCTCCAGTTCACCCTTCGGCTCGGGGAGCAGGTGTTGACCGCGCCCCTGGCCGGCGGCCTGTATCCCACCGGCCGATGGCAGGCCGGGGAGCTGGTGCGCGGGGAGTTCGACCTGCTCTACGATGGCAGCCGGGAACGTCCCATCCTGACCGTGGCCGGCGACACCTACCGGTTGAGCCCCCTGCCCCGCTGAACCGTCTGGCGGTTGAATGGGCAGGGAGTGCGCTTCAGTTTGACATAGTACTACGTTTGATATAGCATATTTTCTGGAGCGTGTTTCGAATCAGAGATGTTGGGTAAACGAGGGCTGACGTGGCGACATCAGAAGTGGCAACATCAAACGACAGGACAACCATGCAGGCCGGGATCGACGGCTGCCAGGGAAGCGAATTGCAAGAAGAGCCCATGCCGTGCCCGGTAGACGAGGCGGCACGGATCATCGGCCAGAAGTGGATGTTACAGATCGTCCACCACCTGTTGGACTGTGAGCCCCGGCGCTTCTGCGAGCTTCAGGAGGCGCTGGGCGGGGTCAACCCCAGCACCCTGAGCAGCCGCCTCAAGATGTTGGAGGAGGAAGGCCTGGTGCGGCGGATCCAGGTGAGTGCCATCCCGCCCCACGTGGAGTACAGCCTCACCGAAATGGGCTGTGAGTTGCGGGAGGTGATCCGGGCCATCATCGACTGGAGCAACCGCTGGCTCTGTGGGCCGGAGAGCCGTCGCGCCCGGGCTTCTGCAACCGTTTCATCCGTCGCCGTACCTGCCGAGGATTGCAACCAACCATGATCGTCAAAGGACTCACCGTTGGCCTGTTGCAGGAAAACTGCTACATTCTGGGCTGTGAGAAGACCCACCGCGGCGTGATTGTGGACCCGGGCGACAACGCTCGGGCGATTTTACGTCTGGTCCGGGAAGCGGGCCTGACCATCGAGAAGATCATCAACACCCACGCCCATCTGGACCACGTGCTGGCCGTGGACCCGGTGCGGGAGGCCACCGGCGCTCCCTTCTACCTTCACCAGGCCGACCTGCCGGTGTTGCGGGATGTGCCGGAGCGGGCTCGCCTCTGGCTGGACTCGGAGGTGGACCCCATCGGCGATCCCAACGGGTTTCTGGAACATGGCCAGCTCATCGAATTTGGCGAAGAGCAGTTAGAAGTACGCTTCACCCCTGGCCACTCGCCCGGCCATGTGGTCTTCGTGGACCACAAGAACCGGCAGGTCTTCGCGGGCGACACCCTCTTTCAGGGCAGCATCGGCCGCTATGACCTGCCCGGCGCTGATGGCCCCACCCTCTTCCGGAGCATCCGGGAACAGCTTCTGACCCTCCCGGACGACTACACCGTCTACCCGGGCCACGGCCCCGCGACCACCATCGGAACCGAGCGAGTTTTCAATCCGTTTGTGGGAGAAAAAGCGTTTCATTCATAGTCCGGCCGGCCCGCCCCTGCCCGGCGTCAGGCCGCGGTTTTGGCGCGCCGGGAATCGGCCCCACGTAGAAGGATCATGAGCATGTTGACATCGTACTATCATCGTCGCAACCACAACATCCATCGCCGCATCCACCGCTCCCTGAGCGTCCTCCTCGTCGCGGCCATGGCGCTCTTGCTGGGGGGATGCGGCCTGGGCGTTCGGGAACCCCTGGCCACGCCCACGGCGATCCCGACCCTGGCCTTCCCTGAATCAAATGCCCTGAACCCGAACTCCGAGGCGACGTCCACGGCCCTGTCTGCCCAGGATGCCGACCACGAGAACGAGGCCGCATCTGAATCTACCGAGGCGTCGACCCCGGAGGCGACGGCCACCCCTGAAGCAGCCACGGGGCGGGTTTTCTTCGTGGAACCGGCCGACCACGCCGTCGTGCCCCAGACGTTCACCGTGGTGATGGGGGTGGAGGGGCTGGAGGTCCAGCCTGCGGGCGAGGTGGTGCCGGGCGCCGGCCACATGCACATCCTGATCGACACCGACTTCATCCCGGCGGGGGAAGTGATCCCCAGCGATGACCACCATCTCCACTTCGGAGATGGCTCCCTGGAGGCGGAGCTGACCCTGGAGCCAGGTGAACACGTGCTGCGCCTCCAGTTCGCCGACGGCGCCCACCGGGCGCTGGAGGGCGAGCAATACCGGGACGAGATCACTGTCACCGTTGAGTAGGACTGTTGAGTAGCGGGTTGTCGACCGGACAACCCATGGGCACGGTGCGCAGCCCCAGTGGACCCCCTCCTGGGGCTGCCCATGTGAGGGTGGGAGTGGATACAAAAGCCATGGCCACAGATGCGGGGTTCTTCTCCGGGTGGTTGCAAAAATTGCGCCAGGGATGGCAAAGGCCGGCAGCCTCCCTGGATACCGAGGAAACGGCCGGCACCACTACCGGGGGTGGCTCGGAGCAGGAGCCGGTGGTGGTCTGGGAGGCTGCCAACCGCATGGAAGCCCAGGTGGTCCAGGGGCGTCTGGAGAGCGAGGGCATCCCGGCCATCATCCGGGGTGAGGCCCTGGGGACCATCTACGGCCTGACCACGGGGGAGCTAGCGGCCAGCCAGGTGCTGGTGCCTGCACCCCTGGCCGAGCGGGCCCGCTCCATCCTGGAGGAGGAGAGCGCCTGGGACGAGGGGGGCGATGGCCGCGTCGACCTCTAGCGGCCAGGGTGCCGCTCCCCTGATCCAGGTGCGCAACCTCCACAAACGCTTTGGTCGCAAGGCCGTCCTGCGGGGTGTGGACCTGTCGGTGGCCGAGGGCGAGGTCATGGCCCTGCTGGGCGCCAACGGCGCAGGCAAGACCACCCTCATGCGCATCGTCAGCGGCCTGGCCAAACCGGAACGGGGCGAGGTGATCCTGGGTGGCGTCTCCCTGCGCCAGGCCGGCCACGAGTTGCGGCGCTACATCGGCCTGGTCACCCATGCGCCCCTTCTCTACGAACACCTGAGCGGCGAGGAAAACCTGGCGTTCTTCGCCCGCATGTACGACTTGCTCCAGCCCGCCGAGCGCATCGAGGCCGTGTTGCGGGCCGTGGACCTCTGGCCCCGGCGGCGGGATCCGGTGCGCACCTACAGCCGGGGCATGGTCCAGCGGCTGGCCATCGGCCGGGCCATCCTCCACGATCCCCCGGTGCTCTTGTTGGACGAGCCGGATACCGGCCTTGACCAGGAGAGCGCCCAGATGCTCCAGAGCCTGATTCGGCGCCTGGGCGCCACCAATCGGGCCATCCTCCTTTCCACCCATAACCTGGACCGCGCGGTGGAGTGGGCCGATTCTGTCAGCCTGCTGGCCGGTGGTAAAATTGTGCTCCAGGAATCGACCGCTGCATTGGACGGGGCCAGGCTCCGGCATCTGTACCGGCGTGCCCACCAGATATCATGAACGTATCTGCACCGCTTCAGCCAACCCACCCCGAGGTGACCTCCCAGGCCACAGTCACCCTGCGTCCGGTCCAGATGCGGGTCGGTGGTGGCGTGGCGGCGTACTGGCGCAAGGTCTGGGCCATTGCCCACAAGGATCTGCGGGCAGAGGTGCGGGCCAAGGAGATCTTCAGCACCATGTCGGCCTTCAGTGTGCTGGCCGTGCTGGTTTTCGGCCTGGCCTTTGACCTGCGCGTGCCCCAAGCGGAGATGGTGGTGCCGGGCGTGTTGTGGGGCGTGCTCCTGTTCGGGGGGGTGCTGGGGTTGCATCGCAGCTTTGGCAGCGAGGTGGATCGGGGAAATCTGGCCGGGCTGCTGCTGGCGCCGGTGGACCGGAGCGCCATCTATTTCGGTAAGGTGCTGGCCCATCTGGCCTTTCTGCTGGCCACCGAAGGGATGCTCCTGCCGGTCATGCTGGTCATTTTCGACGTGAACCTGTTTCGGCCGGGCATCCTGGCCGGCCTGCTGCTGGGCACCCTGGGCTACGTGGCAGTGGGCATCCTCTTTGCCGCGCTGACGGCCAGCAGCCGTTCCCGGGAGACCATGCTGCCCATCCTGCTGCTGCCGGTGATGGTGCCGGTCTTTGTGGCCGGGGTGGGGGTGACCGTAGCCAGCCTGGACGGGCGCAGCTTTGCCGACTATCGACACTGGTTGGCCATTCTCGCCATCTACGATATGATATTTCTCACCCTTGCGTTTGTGGTCTTTGACCTGATCTGGGAGGATGCATAACCTGTGGGCACCGTCACCGCATCTGAAACCATGCGCCGCCGCCTGACCGGCTGGGATGTGGCGGCCCTGGTGCTGAACCTGACCGCCGTCGGCGCCATGGCCCTGGTCATGTGGGCGGCGCTGGTGTACGCTCGCCCGGCGGTCAACCTGGCCGGCGATGAACAGATCGCCCAGCGCATTTTTTACATCCACATGGGCTGCAACATCGGCGCCCTGGCCGGTTTTCTCTGCTCCCTGGTGGGCAGCGGGCTCTATCTCTTCACCCGCCACCTGGACTGGGACCGGGTGGCCCAGGCCGGGGTGGAGGTGGGGACCCTTTTCGGCTGTGGCACCATCCTGACGGGGATCTTCTGGGCGAAACCGGCCTGGAACACCTACTGGACCTGGGATCCACGGCTGACCACGGCGACCATCACGGTGTTGCTCTATGTAGCCTATCTGCTCTTCCGCAACGGCATTGACAACCGGCATACCCGGGCGCGCTTCGGCAGCATCTACGCCATCTTCGCCTTCCTTAGCGTGCCCCTCACCTACTACAGCACCCGCTGGTTTCGCTCCATCCATCCGGTGGTCTTCGGCGGCAGCAACCCCGAGGCCCAGGGTGATTTCGAGGCCATCGGCCCCACCATGTCCCAGGCCCTGAATATCGCCATGGTGGGTTTTTTAGTGTTGTACGTGGCCCTGATGTGGCTGCGCTGGCGTCAACTGCGGCTGGCGGATCGGCTGGAAGAACTACGGGAGGAATTGGAGACATGACCTACCTGGCGGCTGCCATGATTGGGGTCTGGCTGTTGGTCACCCTCTACCTGGTCTACGTGGGCCAGCGGCAACGGGCCCTGGAGGAAGAGCTGCGCCTGCTGGAGGAGCGCCTGGCCGAGGGACGACGAAACGCTCCTTCCGCCTGAGCCTGCCGGCGGATAGACGGCGCCGGGAGTCCCCCGGCCGTAGGGGGGCTTACGGCAGTGAAGCGGCAGGCGGGGTAGAGTGGCGGTGCAAGTATCAGCCGATGATTTCAATCATCGGTCCAAGGCTGTGGTTCTGTAGCGGAGCCAGGATAACGTGCGGCCTGGTGGTTGACAGAGGAGTATGGCATGGCACAGATTGTAACGGGACAGGGTCGAAGCGCTGAGGTGGCCGTGGAGCCGGCCGGTGCTCGTCCGATGGCGGGAGAGGGCCGTCGCCTGGTCGTCTTTTTTCACGCGGTGGCTTTTGTCCTGGGTTTTGGCGCGGTCTTCACCTTCCTGGGATCGGCTGCGGGTCTGCTGGGCTACGGCCTGGAGCCCTACATGCCCGGGATTGCCCGGCTGGGCGCGATCTTGTTGATGTTGTTCGGCCTGACCACCATCGGCTTTGTCAGCTGGCTGAGCCGTTTTATTCGCCAACGGGCGGACCTGGCCCAGAATCCGGCCGCCGCCGCCCTGGTCAGCCTGCTGGATGGCCTGAACACCCTGCTCTACAACGAGAAGCGCATTGCCGGTATGCACCAGGTGAATCCCCGCTGGGGCTATGCCAGTAGCCTGCTCCTGGGGGTGACCTTCAGCGCCGGCTGGGTGCCCTGCATCGGCCCTATCCTGGCCGGTATTCTGTTCCTGGCCGGGGACAGCGCCACGGTGGGGCAGGGGGCACTGCTCCTGGCCGTCTACAGCCTGGGGTTGGGCATCCCCTTTCTGGTGACGGGGGCCGCCTTCAGCTCGGCCACCCGGCTGCTGCGGCGCATCAATCGACATGCCAACGTGGTGAGTATTGCCAGTGGTCTCTTCCTCTTCTACGTGGCCTATCTGCTCTGGACCGACAGCCTGGTCCTGTTGACCACCCGCTTCACCTTCCTCAACGAATGGGTCTTCTCCCTGGAGGAACAGGTCTCGGCCTTTTCTGGCGTGGGGGGCAACATCATCGGGGCCAGCCTGTCGGTGGGGGTTCCCCTGGCCTTCGTGGCCGGCATCATCAGCTTCCTGAGCCCGTGCGTGTTGCCCCTGGTGCCGGCCTACATCGGCTACCTGAGCGGCGCCGCGGTGGGCGGCTCCCGCTCCTAGTTCGATCTGGGGAAAAGTATCTCTTCAATGCCTAATGGCCCAGGGCCGTCTCGTATGGGGGAGGCTTCACTCACAGCTATGCAAGTGTTCGTGTACAGCAAGCCGGACTGCCACCTCTGTGACGAGCTGATGGCCGAGTTGGCAGCGCTGCAGGCGGAGGTAGAGTTTGCGTGGGTGGAGCGCAATATCCTGGAGGATCCAGCGCTTTACGAGCGCTTCCGCTATCTGATCCCGGTGCTGGAAATCCCCAACGGTCCCCTCCTTTACCCGCCCCACGATCGCGGACAGCTCCGGGAGGCGCTGTTGGTCGCGCAGGAAAGTGGGAGCACACGGTGACTCTCCAGGACGAGTCCCCCGAACAGGCGGTGGCAGGGGCCCGGGAATCCCGTCTCGTCGTCACTGTGGAATGGCTGGTGGCGGCCATCGCCCGCCACTGGCTGGCCCTCTTCAACATGGCCTGGGGGCTTTATCTGGGGCTGGCGCTGTTGGCGCCGGTGTTGATGCACCTGGATCTGGTGGGGCCGGCCCAGTTCCTCTACAGCCTCTACTCTTTCGTCTGTCATCAGTTGCCCGACCACAGCTACTTCCTGTTCGGCACCCATCCCACGCCCCTGCTGCCCGAGCTCCAGGCTGGCGGCATGGCGCCGGATCTGAGCCTGTGGGAACGGCGTCGCTTCGTGGGCAATCCGGTGCTCGGCTACAAGGTGGCCATCTGTGAACGGGACGTGGCCATTTACGGGGCCATCTGGCTGGGCGGCCTGCTCTTTGCCCTGCTGCGCCGCCGGCTGGCGCCTCTGCCCTGGCGGGTCTATCTCCTGTTGATTGTCCCCATGGCCATCGACGGCCTGACCCAACTGGTTGGCCTGCGGGAGAGCAACTGGTGGCTGCGCACGGTGACCGGCGCGCTCTTTGGGGTGGCCACCGTGTGGCTGGCCTACCCGTACGTGGAGGAGGCCATGGCGGGGGTGGAGGAGCGCCCCGTTAACGCCGGGTGAACGCAGTCTTTTACACCCATGTACCCAGCAGTCCCCCCAACGTCAACCAATAGTAGACAATAAACGCCCCGGTCAGGACCAACAGCAGCGCGCTCGCGGGCTGAAGATACGGCAGGGCTTTGCGCACATACCGCACCATGGCCCCTTCGAACAGGGCCATGCTGGTAGTCAACAGGAAGAGTACCCACCCCATCCCCAATCCGTACAGAATGAACTGAAGAAACGCGCCGGCCAGGCCGCTCACCGCGACGGTGGTGCCCACCACCACCAGAAAGACGGGCAGGGTACAGCTCAGGGAGGCCAAGCCATAGCTCAGCCCGAAGAGAAAGTAGCCTTTCACACTGTTCTGTCGGGTATGGCCAATCCGGGCGGCCAGCTGGTCGCCCACGCCGGTATGCAGGTCGCCACCACCGAACACCCAGGCGCCGACCAGGATCAGCAGCAGGCCGATCAGGAGGCCGATCCAGGGAAAGATGTCGATTAAAACGCGTGCACCGGCACTGATGAGCAGGCCAACGGCGCCGAACAACAACACGAAACCGCAGGTGACCGCCAGGCTCACCAACAACGCCTGGCGCAGGCGTCGGCCCATGTAGCCCGCTTCGGCGTGCCTGTCGCTACTGCCCAGAAAGAGCCCGACATAGGCAGGCAACATGGCGAAGCCACAGGGGTTGACCGCCGCCACCATACCGGCGCCGAAGGCGTAGCCCAGGGGAAGCAGATCGCCCAGCCGCCCCAAAAGCGAGGTGGAAGCCGCGGAGAGTCTCTCCACACCACTGGTGAGGGTCGAAAGATTGGGGCCGGTGGCCAGGCTGGCCGCGAGGGACAAGGCCACCGCGATGAATGCCAGGGCTCCTGAGGCCAGCCAGCCACGCCATTGTCTCGCGGCTTTGTCCCGTTGGTTTTTAACGGTATTTCAACGGCACAGACAGGAAAGGGCCATCGACAGATGACGACGAAGCATTACGACTACGACATTTTGGTGATCGGCGCGGGCCAGGGCGGTTTGCCTGCGGCCCACATGGCGGCCAACCTGGGGGCCCGGGTGGCGCTGGTTGAGGAACGGCAGGTGGGCGGCACCTGAGTCAATGAAGGCTGCATTCCTACCAAGACCCTGATCTGGTCGGCGGAGGTGATGCACCTGGTCGCCCGGCGGGCGGCCGAATTCGGGGTGGAGATCGACGGCACGGTGCGCTTCGACCTGCGCCGGGCTGTCCAACGCAAGGATACCATCGTCCAGGGGATTCTGGACGGCATCTATCGAGGGCTCCAGGGGCAGGAAGCCATCACCTTCCTGCGAGGCCAGGCCCGTTTCCTCAATGACCACGAGGTCGACACAGGGGACAGGCGGCTCAGCTTCGCCAGGGCCATCATCGCCACGGGCGCCCGCCATGCGGTCCCCCCCATCCCGGGGCTGGCCCATGTGGATTACCTGACCAACCGCAGCGCGCTTCAGCTCCACGAGCTCCCCAATCACCTGATGGTGGTGGGCGGCGGCTACGTGGGCATCGAGTTTGCCCAGATGTACGCCCGTTTCGGGAGCCGGGTCACCCTGTTGGGGCGCAACCGCCAGCTTGCTCCGGGCGAGGAACCGGAACTGGCCCAGCTGCTGGCCGAGTATCTGTGGGAAGAGGGCGTCGAGGTTCACACCGACGCGCCTGTACTGCGGGTCCGCCAGGAGGGGAACGAGAAGGTGGTCACCGCCCGAATCGAGGGCCAGGAGCGGGACTTCCGGGGCGATGCCCTCCTCATCGCCACCGGGCGGGTCGGCAACACCGATGGCCTGCACCTGGATGCCGCCGGCGTAATCCGAGATGCAAAGACGGGCTTCGTTTCGGTGGATGAACAGCTTCGGACCTCCCAACCCCACATCTGGGCCATCGGCGATGTCAAGGGGGGCTGGATGTTCACCCATGTGGCCACTTACGACGGCCCCATCGCGGCCCTGAATGCGGTGAAGGAACTGGGCCGGACGGTGGATTACCGGGTGGTGCCCCGGGCCATTTTCAGCTCCCCCACCCTGGCCGCGGTGGGCCTCACCGAAGAGGAAGCCCGGGCCCAGGGCTACGAGGTGAAGGTGGGCTCGGTTCCCGCGGTGGGCGGCCGGGCCACTGCCATGGGGGATACCCGGGGCCGGCTGAAAGCCATCGTCAAGGCGGACGATGGTCAGATCCTGGGCTTTCACATCCTGGCGCCCCACGGCGATGACCTGCTCCACGAAGCGGTGGCCGCTATGTACGACCATGGTACCATCGACCGCATCGCCCGTTCCATCCACGTCCACCCCACCCTGAGCGAGCTGGTGAAGGCTGCCGCTCGTGCAGCCAGATGACAGTAGGCTCGGTTTCCATACCGGACAAGGGGTCACAGGGAGGAGCCGGGCCTGCTATGCCTCTTGCTAAGAGAATGGGTATTCGCTTCTTCTGTCAGAGGAGGTTTGTGGACCATGTCCACCATCCGGCCACGTCGGTCCTTGCTGCCTACGACCTGGGGATGGGGGCAACGAGCGGCTCTACTGGTTGCCCTGTTGGCGCTTTTGTTCGCGGGGTGGCTTGTCTATCAGAGCAGTGTCCTGGGACCAACCTCGAGAAGGGTGGTAGCAAGGCTGCCCGCAAAGGTTGGAAATACACCGGTCGCGCAGCAGGTGGCAGCGGTTCCTACCCAGGGCTACATAGGTAACGGGTACAGGGTAGAGGCGACAACACAGCGGGCACGGAAACCGAGTGGAGCCCACGATCCGGAAAATATTGTCCGGAATGGGCGATTGGCCAGTTCTGCCTTTGGCCCTGGCTAAATTCGACAAATCATCCGGGCTAGGTTATACTTTTACGCTGTGATTACAGCCAATGGGGCATATTTACAGCCGCAGATTACACGGACTACACAGATGGGGCTGGATACAAATCTGTGTTCATCTGTGAGGTCTATGGCTCGGATCAAATTTGCAAAAGATAGTGCATATTGAAACTGGCTGGAGATAGAGAGCCGTTCAAGTTCTGTTTGGGGAGCGAATCTGGCATGGCCAATATTAAATCTGCTGAGAAACGAAATCGTCAGCGTCTGAAGCGGGAAGCCCGCAACCGGGTGATACGCGGCCGCGCGCGCACGGCTTTGAAGAAGGCTCGCCTCGCCATTGCCAATGGCGATCCCAACGCGGCGGAGCTGGTGCGCCTGGCCGAGCGGGCCCTGGATCGGGCCGCCGCCAAGGGCGTCATCCATCGCAACAACGCGGCCCGGCGCAAGAGCCGCCTCTATCGGGCCCTGCAGAAGGCGCTGGCCTGAGCGCGCCCTTGTGTCGCCCATCCACCATCAGCCAGGAAGATCCCGGCTTTGGCGTGGGCTTCTATCATCCAGAGCGCTGGTCTTTCCCGCCACCGTCCCCGTAGGTCGGTGGCTTTTTGTTTTGGCCTGAACGGGGCTCTTGGCCAGGAGGCGTGGGAGCCCAATCGCCCTCCCGGTTGTAATAGTCACACAGATCCTGGAGGGGGCAGATCTCGCAGCGGGGCTCCCGGGCATGGCAGATCTCTCGTCCATGCCGGATGAGGTTGAGGTGCAGGGTGTAGAAGGTCTCCGGCGGTAGCAGGGCTTCCCAATCGGCCTTTACCTTTTCGGCGCTGGCCTTGGGGCTACTGATGCCCAGGCGCCGGCTGATGCGCTGAACGTGGGTGTCCACTGGGAAGGTCGGCTTGTTGAAACAGAAGAGCAGAACAATGCTGGCCGTCTTGTGGCCGACACCGGGCAGGCTGGTCAGATAGGCCAGGGCCTCCTTCACATCCATCTCCGCCAGGGCGTCCAGCCGATACGCTCCCCAATCTTCCTTGATGCGGGTCAGGGTGGCCACGATGTTGGGCGCTTTCTGGTTGTACATGCCCGCCGGCCGGATGGCCTCCTTGATGGCCTCCAGGGGCGCGGTGCGGACGGCCTCCCAGTCCTCGCCGAAGGCGGCCTTAAGCCGGTCGAAGGCGCGGCCGCTGTTCACGTCGTTGGTGTTGGCGCTGAGGATGGTCCCGATGAGCTCGTCCACCGGGTCCCCATGGCACGACCACGTTCGTTCGCCGTAGACGTCCCGCAGCCGTTGGTAGACCTGCCGCGCCTTTTCCTGTCGCTCCATTGGGCTTTTCGCCTCCTGAATTCAAGAATCCACAATCTTTGCACTTTTTCAATTTACAGATGCAATCCACAATGGTCGTCCCGTCGTAGGCGCAGCTCGTAGCTGTGCAGGCGCCGCCGTCCCTGCACCCGCCGGGATGTGGTGACGGCGGGCGGGCACGGGGGCCCGCCCCTACCGCAAACCGGCGCTCTTTCATGGCTGGCGACAGCGGGCGGGCCAGAGGCCCGCCGTGGGTGGCTGTGAAATCTGTGGCGCCAATCCACTCAACCCACCAACACCCGGGGAACCCGGGCCAGGATGCGGCTGACCACGTCGTAGTTGATGGTGCCCAGCCGGCGGCCCACCTCCTCCGCGGTGAGCTCCTGTCCGCCCTGGCGGCCAATCAGGACCACCTCGTCTCCCTGGCGCACGGGACCATGGCGGGCCACGATCTCGGTCACGTCCACAATGGTCTGGTCCATGCAGACCCGCCCCAGGATGGGCGCGGGGGCGCCGTGGATGAGGACGTGGCGCCAGTGGAGGGGCGCACGAGGGAAGCCGTCCGCATAGCCCACGGGGATCACCGCGGCCACCATGGGCCGAGGGGCCACGAACTCGTGGCCATAGCTCACGCCATCGCCGGGTTGGAGGGCCATGACGTGGGCCACCTGGGCCTTCCAGCTCAGGGCCGGGTGGAAGCCCGGCGGCAGCGGGCATTCGTCCACATCAGGAGCCAGGCCGTAGAGCGCGATGCCGCAGCGCACCATGTCCAGATGCGCCTGGGGTAGGGTCAACGTGGCGGCGGAGTTGGCCGCGTGGGCCAGGGGAGGGCGTAGGCCCGCCGCTTCCAACTTGGCCAGCAGGCGCTGAAAGCGGTCCAATTGCTGGTAGGCCAAGGTTTTGTCCGCGGCATCCGCTGTGGCGAAATGGGTGAAGATGCCTTCCACCTCCAGGTGTTGACACGCCTCCAGCGCGGCCAGGAAGGGTGGAATTTCTTCCGGCAGCAGGCCCAGGCGGTTCATGCCGGTGTTCACCTTGATGTGGACCGGAGCTGGACGCCCCAGGGCGGCAGCGGCCTGGTCCAGCGCGCGGGCCGTCTCCAGGTCGTACACCGTGGCGGTCAGGTCCAGCCGTACGGCTGTTTCCGCCTGCCAGGCCGGGGTATAGCCCAGGATCAGGATGGGCACGGTCACCCCGGCCTGACGCAGGGTCGCGGCTTCGGCCAGGGTGGCCACAGCCAGGCGGTCGGCGCCGGCTTCCAGAAAGATGGGGGCCACCAGAATGGCGTCGTGGCCGTACGCGTTGGCCTTCACCACTGCCATGAGCAGGCGTTCCGGCCCAATGCGGTGGCGAATCTGGCGCACATTTTCGATCAGGGCTTTCCGCTCGATCTCGATCCATGTGGGCCGCCCCACGCCATCACCGAACCGGCTGACCTGTACGCCACCCTGCATCGGAGACTCTCCCTGTGCCACATTCATGTTCCCTGCCATCCTCGTCTACACCTACTTGACCTACTTGTTCACACCCACTGACTTGTTCACACCCACTGATCCACATTTCCCCCTGCTAACCTCCCGCCCAGATTGACGCGCCCGAATTCCCCAGTCACCCAATCATCCAACTCCCTCGCCACCCAATCCCCCCTCCGGCAGCAAGGATGGGCGCACCGCTACCCACTCCTCCCAGGTCAGGCCGGCCTGGCCGGGTTGGATGCCGGGTTTAGTCGTGCCGTGGTAGTCGCTGCCGCCTGTTTTGAGTAGACCCAGCTCATCGGCCAGGGCCTCGAAGCCCGCAATCAGGGCGGCCACCTGGGCCCCATCGGCACCCCGATGGCCCCGATTGTGGGCGTACGGATAGCGGATCTCCAGCCCATCCAGGCCGGCCTGATGCAGACGTCGGATCACCGACTCCACATCCCGGACCCGGGTGTAGCTGCCGGGGTGGGCCAGCACGGCCACACCCCCGGCAGCGTGGGCCAGCTCGATGGCCTCCTCCACCCGCAGGCTGAAGCTCCGGGGCACATAGGTGGGGTGGATGGCATCGCCGGAGAGGAACTGCTCAAAGACATCCTGGATGGTGCGGAAGCGTTCCGGGTGGTGGGCCAGGGCGACCCGGGCGATATGGACCCGGCCGGGCACGTCGCCGGCCAGCGCCAGTACCTCGTCCACCGGGACATTGAGAGCGTAAGCCGGCAGGCGTTCGATCTGTCGGATCTTCTGTTCCACCCGGCTGGCGATGATCTGCTCCAGCGCGGCCAGGAGGGCTGGATCCCGATGGCGAATGCCGTAGGCCAGGATGTTGATATCCAGGAAGTCCCGCTCCGCTTCGCCGGCCGTGCTGAATTCGATGGCGGGCACCACCGTCACCCCATGTTCCCGGCCAGCGGCCAGGGCCTCCTCCACCCCCAGGACGCTGTCGTGGTCGGTGAGGGCCAGGACGCGAATGCCCAGGCGGGCGCAGTGGCGTACCAGCTCCGTCGGCGTCTCGGTGCCGTCGGAACAGGTGCTGTGGAGCTGGAGATCCACCGGAAACGGGGCCGTGGCCCTTCCCTGTGTCGACATGGTACATACCCTTTCGTGCTCAGGTTTTTTCGGCTCCGCCTCACCTTGTGTTAGCATAGCCTTTTGTGCTTCCGCATCATACACGAATCGGGCGCCATGGGTGAAGTTGACGGGGAAATGACTGCCGTTGATACGGCCTGGCGGAATTGCATGGCGCCGGATCAGGGTGTTCGTGATATACTTGAAGCAGAAACAGGGAACTTTATGGCCACAACAGAGACACATATGAGCAAGTATATCTTCGTCACGGGTGGCGTCCTGTCCGGCCTGGGCAAGGGCGTGACCGTGGCCTCCATCGGGCGGATCCTCAAGGCCCGGGGGCTGCGGGTCGCCACCATGAAGCTGGACCCCTACCTCAACGTCGACCCCGGCACCATGTCCCCGTACCAACATGGCGAGGTCTTCGTCACCGAAGACGGCGCGGAGACCGACCTGGACCTGGGTCACTACGAGCGCTTTGTGGACGAGAACACCAGCAAGCTGAGCAATGTCACCAGCGGCCAGATCTATAACTACGTGCTCAACCAGGAGCGACGGGGCGACTATCTGGGCGGCACCATCCAGGTCATCCCCCATGTGACCAACGAGATCAAGCGGCGCATCGGGCTGCTGGCCCGCACCAACAACCCCGACGTGGTGCTGGTGGAGATCGGCGGCACGGTGGGCGACATCGAGGGCCTGCCCTTTCTGGAAGCCATCCGCCAGATGCGCAAGGATGTGGGGCGCCGCAACACCCTCTACGTCCACGTCACCTGGCTCCCCTACCTGGCCGCCAGCAAAGAGCTCAAGACCAAGCCCACCCAGCACAGCGTGCGGGAGCTGCGGGGCATCGGCATCCAGCCGGACGTCATCGCGCTGCGCAGCGACCACCCGGTGGACGAAGATGTGTTGGCCAAAGTAGCCCTCTTCTGCGACGTGGAGCAGGAAGCGGTCATCCCCCTGGTCACAGCGGACACCATCTACGCCGTGCCCCTCAGCCTGGAAGAGGCCGGCCTGGGCGACTGGCTGGTCCAGCAGCTGCAGTTGACTGTCACCCGGGATCCCAAGGCGGGCCTGGCCGACTGGGAGCGCTTCGTCCAGGAGGTCCGGCGGCCCAAGCCCAGCCTGCGCATCGGCCTGGTGGGCAAGTACGTGGAGCTGGAGGACGCCTACCTGAGCGTCAAGGAAGCGCTGCTCCACGCGGGCCTGGCCATCGGCTACGATGTCCACATCGAGTGGATCAGCTCCGAGGATCTGGAAAAGGGGCGCAACCTGGAGCGCCTGGAAACGGTGGACGGCATTGTGGTCCCCGGCGGCTTTGGGTACCGGGGCATCGAGGGCAAAATCATCGCCGCCCGCTATGCCCGGGAACACCGGGTCCCCTACCTGGGTCTCTGCCTGGGCATGCAGGTCATGTGCATTGAGCTGGCCCGGGCCGTGTTCAACAGCGATGAGCCCAACAGCACCGAATTCGACCTGAGCACCGAATACCCCGTCATCGATCTCATGCCGGACCAGCGGGATATCGCCGACATGGGCGGCACCATGCGCCTGGGCATCTATCCCTGCCAGCTCAAGCCCGGCACCCAGGCTGCCGAGGCCTACGCCGCCATGGGCTTTGGCCACGTGATTCAGGAGCGCCACCGCCACCGCTTCGAGTTCAACAACCACTACCGGGCGGACATGGAAGCCCACGGTATGGTCTTCAGCGGCCTCTCGCCGGACGGCCGGCTGGTGGAGATTGCGGAGCTGGCCGACCATCCCTTTATGGTGGGCAGCCAGTTCCACCCTGAATTCAAAAGCCGGCCCAACCGTCCCCACCCCCTGTTCCTGGCGTTGGTCAAGGCGGCCCGGCGCTACGCGGAGAGTCGCCGGGCTTCGGATCATCGGACGGATGGGCAGGAAGAAGCCACCACCGCCCAGGGAGACGCCTTTTCCGCCGCCCCATAGCCGCGCCCACTTCAGAGCATCCCCAGGGCCATCCGCCGCCGGCACGGGGATCCACCTTTATGGTAGCCCCATTGGGGTGCACACCCCTGGGATTCGGGGCAGTTGGCGGCGGGACATTTCTGTGCCATAATGGAGGCAGATGAACAGGCCGTTTGCAATCAGGAGTGTGAAAAGGTATGTCTGGTCATTCCAAATGGTCAACCATTAAGCGTAAAAAGGGCGCCAACGATGCGGCGCGCGGCAAGTTGTTCACCAAACTGGCCCGGGAAATCCAGGTAGCGGCCCGCAACGGCCCAGACCCCGCCACCAACTTCACCCTGCGCCTGGCGGTGGAACGGGCGCGGATGGAAAATATGCCCAAGGAAAATATCGAACGCGCCATCCGCCGGGGGGCCGGGCTGGAAAAAGAGGTGGACGATATCGAGGAGGTGACCTACGAAGGGTACGGCCCCCATGGTATCGCCATCCTGGTCAACTGTCTGACCGACAACCGGAACCGCACCATTGCCGAAGTCCGCCGTTGCTTCACCCGGGCCAACGGGAACCTGGGCGAACCGGGATCGGTGGCCTGGCAGTTTACGGAGATGGGCTATATCCTCTTCAACCGGCAGAACGAGGACGGCGAGCCGCGCGATCTGGACCCCGAGGCGATCTTCATGGCCGCGCTGGAGGCAGGCGCCGAGGACGTGGTGGTCAGCGAGGACGCGGTGGAGGTCTACACCGCGCGCAACGACCTGGCCCAGGTTAGCCAGGCATTGGCCGAGGAGGGCTTCGAGCCCGACGAATCCAAGCTCATCATGCGGCCCAACACCACCATCTCCCTGGGGCCAGAGGAAGCGACCACGGTTCTGAACCTGATCGAGGCCCTGGAAGAGCTGGACGACGTCAACAACGTCTACCACAACCTGGAGCTGACCGACGAAGTCATGGCCCAGCTGGCCTGACCCCGTTGGTTCTATCCCCATGGCGGCAAAGGCCCGACAGGCGGCGCAGGCCAACGAGATCCGGGGGGACTGGGAGCGGGTGGTCCTGGGTATCGACCCGGGCACGGCCACCACGGGCTACGGCGTGGTGGCCCAGTCACCCGACGGCGACCTGGTCCTCTTGGCCTGTGGTGTCATTCGCACCCAACCCGGCAGGCCCATGCATCTGCGCCTGTTGGAAATTTACGAGGATCTCCACAGCTTAATGGATGAGTTCTCGCCCGGCGAAATGGCGGTGGAGAAGCTCTTCTTCGGCCGCAATGTGACCAATGCCATTTCCGTGGGACAGGCCCGCGGGGCAGTCCTCCTGGCGGCCGCCAAGCGGGGACTGCCGGTGTGGGAGTACACGCCGGCCGAGATCAAACAGGCCATTGCCGGCTATGGCAACGCCGAGAAACGACAGATCCAGGAAATGGTTAAACGTCTGTTGGGCCTGGCCCAGGTCCCCCGGCCAGACGACGCCGCCGATGGCGTGGCGGTGGCCCTCTGTCACCTGCAGACGGTCCGGTATCAGGATCTCCTTCCCTCCCAGGAGGGATGAGCCTGCCCGGCCCAGGACTTCCGGTGCTTGGGACCTCTTTCTGGTGGCCTCTGTGCAATGCATCGGCCTCACCGCATGATAGCACCACACCCCATAGGCCGGTTCTCTGGATATGCCGATACGGTATGGGATTTATGAGATGGTTTTGGACGGCAGGGAACGATGACCAATGTACAGAATTATTCTTCGGAGATTCCCCAAGAGCGGAAACATGCCCGGATCCTGGTGGTCGATGACGAAGATGCCCTTTGCCACCTGCTGCGCATCTCCCTGGAAAAGATAGGCCACACGGTGGTCACCGCCACCAATGGCCGGGAGGCCCTGGAGCGTCTTGCAGAGGATTCAATCGATTTGGTGTTATTAGACATTATCATGCCAGGGATGGACGGCTTCGAGGTCTGCCGGGTGCTGCGGGAGCAGTCGGATGTGCCCATTGTCATGTTGACGGCCCTGAATCGCTCCGATGACGTGGTGCGTGGGTTTGGGTTGGGCGCGGATGATTACATCACCAAACCCTTCAGCTTTCGGGAGGTGCAGGTACGCATCGAGGCGATCCTGCGACGGGTCTACTGGCAGGATCGCAGTGTCGTGCCGTCCCGCCCGGAGACGGGCGACATCGTGTTGAACACCGATGCCCACGAAGCCCAGGTGCGGGGACGAACGGTCCAGCTGACGCCCATCGAATATCGGTTGCTGCGCTACATGATGGGAATGCCCAACCGAGCCGTGAGCAAGAGTGAGCTCTTCCGCCAGGTCTGGGGCTATGACATGGTGGGAAGTACCAACCTGGTGGAGGTGGCCGTGCGTCGCCTGCGGGAGAAGATTGAGGAAGATCCGTCCAACCCGGTCTATCTGGTCACCGTGCACGGTGTGGGGTACAAGTTTCACCCAAAGCCGGAGACGACCTCCAACCCGGCGTAGGCATACCTGGCGTACAGGGGCAGCGGGAGAGCATCTGATCCATGATTCGCCTGATCCGGGGCACGGTCATCGCCCACGGCAAGGACCATCTGGTGGTGGAGGTGGCCAATGCGGTGGGGCTCAAGATTTTTGTGCCTGAGCCCACCCGCGCCCAGGCTGCCTATGGGGCCACCATCGCCCTGCATACGTACCTGCAGGTACGGGAAGATGCCCTTAACCTCTTCGGCTTTGCCACTGAAGAGGAGCTGGAGATCTTCGAGCTGCTCCTGGGCGTGAGCGGCGTGGGCCCCAAGGTGGCCCTATCTACCCTGAGCGCCCTGGGCCCCGATGCCCTGCGGCTGGCGCTGGTCAACAATGAGCCGGCTGTCATCGCCCGGGTGCCGGGCATCGGTAAACGGACGGCGGAAAAGATCATCCTGGAGCTCAAGGACAAGGTGCGGGAGAGCCAGGCCGGCCTGGAGGCCCTGGCCGCGGTGGCCGATGTGGACGCGGAGGTCATCGAGGCCCTCATTGCCCTGGGCTACAGCGTGGTGGAAGCCCAGCGTGCCGTGCAGCGCCTGCCCAAGGAAGCCACCGGCGTGGAGGAGCGGCTGCGCCTGGCCCTGAGCCAGTTCAGCGCCTGACCTGCCCCGGCCCAGGATGGCCGCGGCCTGGAGCGTGTCTGATGACCTTTTTCTTTGACAGGCTCCCAGGCGGCACATATAATTTTGGCCGGTTTCTTTGTCGCTAAAAATTCAGGTGCGTGCCTCTGGTTGGGCATTTCACCCAAAACCATTCGGGACGGAATTTTATGGCAGAAGTACAAACCCTGCGTCGGGGAAACATTTACGAAGAAGATAATCAGCTCTGGCGGGTGCTGGATTATCAACACATCAAGATGGCTCGGGGCGGCGCTACCATCCGCCTGAAGGTGCGCAACGTGCGTACTGGCGCCACCGTGGAAAAGACCTACAACAGCGGCGCCCGGGTCCAGGACGTGCGGCTGGACAGCCGGCAGGTTCAATACCTGTACAATGACGGCCAGTTCTACTATTTCATGGACACCGACACCTTCGAGCAGATTGCCCTGCCGCCCGAAGCCCTGGAAGGGATTGTGGAGTACCTGGTGGACAACCAGGTGGTGACCCTGCTCTCCTACAACGGTGAACCCATCGAGGTGAGCCTGCCCACCACTGTGGACCTGAAGGTGGTCTGGGCGGAGGCAGCCGTGGCCGGCGATACGGCCAACGCGCCCACCAAGCAGGTGGAGCTGGAGACCGGGCTGCGCATGCAGGTGCCCATGTTCGTGAACGAAGGGGATATCATCCGGGTGGACACCCGGGACGGCAGCTACGTCACCCGGGTGCAGAAGTAGCGACCGGCCCTGGCGCCGACAGGGGGGCGACCCGCCGGGCCGCCCCCTGTTGCAGTCGCCAATGGTTGGGGAAAATTTGATCGTTTTCCCCCGATTGAGTATACTTACCACTGAGGATGCCGTTGTAGCTCAGTCGGTAGAGCAGCGCCCTCGTAATGCGCAGGTCATCGGTTCGAGTCCGATCAACGGCTCCAACAAGCAGGGGTTCGTGTCCGCTCGCCAAAGCGAACACGAACCCTTTTTCGTTTTCTTTACCCCTTTTTTCGTGTAACTGTTCATCCCCCTTCCACACCGGGGAAGGGGGAATGAGCGGGTGGATGGGGGTAACTTTTCGTTATTTTTCGACGCTGTGGACCGGCCCCACCAGCCCTGTGAAGGTGGCCAGATCGATGTTGGATCCACACACCAACACCCCCACATGCTTTCCCTGCAGCCGGGCCCGCAGCGGCCCCAGGAGCGCGGCCGTGGCCGCGGCACCGGCCGGCTCCACCGCCAGCTTCATGGCGCGGTAGAGCAGGTCCATGGCCCGACGCAGCTCGTCGTCGCTCACCAACACCAGGTCATCCACAAAGGTCCGGCACAACTGAAAGCTGTAGGGCGCGGCGTGGGGGGCACCCAGGCTGTCGGCGATGGTGCGCACCTGTCCGATGGCCTGGGGCGCGCCGGCGGCAAAGCTCCGGTGCATGGTGTCGGCTCCCTCGGGCTCCACACCGAAAACCTGGCAGTGGGGCCGCATCTGTTTGATGGCGGCAGCCACCCCCCCGCAGAGACCGCCACCCCCGATGGGGATGATCACCGCATCCAGGTCGGGCACCTGGGTGCCCAGCTCCAGGCCCAGGGTTCCCGTTCCCAGGGCCGTCAGGGGACCCTCAAAGGGGTGGACGAAGAAGCGTCCCTCCTCCGCCTCGATGGCCTGGGCCTGCTGAAAGGCCTGGTTCACATCGTCCGCCAGCACCACTTCCGCGCCATAGGCCCGGCAGCGTTCCACCCGAAAGGGATTGGCTGTGCGGGGCATGACCACCTTGGCGGTGGTGCCCAGAAGTCGGGCGGCAAAGGCGACGGCGATGGCATGGTTGCCGGCGCTGACTGCGGTGACGCCCCGGGCCAGTTGGGATGGCCCCAGGGCCAACATGACGGCCAGCGCGCCTCGGGGTTTGAAGGTCCCCGTGTGCTGAAAGAGTTCCAGCTTTAACGTGACCCGGGTCTCGGGCCCCAGTTGCTCCACCAGCTCCTGGGCTCGCCAGGGCCAAACAGGCGTTTCCAGGATCCAGGGGGCAAGCCGGGCTCGGGTGGCCCGGATGGCGGCCAGGGTCGGCCAGGGGAAGCCCCCGGCTTCGACGGACAAATCCTGGCGGACACTCGCCATGGTCGTCTCCTTGCGCCCTACTCGAACCAGGGCAACATGCCCCGTTCGTACATGGAATAGAGGCCGTATAAAAAGTAGATGGCAATCACGAAAACCAGGACTTTCAGTACCGTGTCCCGCTGGGAGTAGATGCGGCGGAATTCCTGCCACAGGCCGCGCGGTTTGTACACCAGCACCAGGAGCAAAATGAGCAGAAGCAGGAGCCAGCGCCGCATGTTCATGGCCAATACCCTGGAAAATCTGTGTTTATCAGTGAAATCTGGGGTGCCTGCAGTGGGCTCATAAATTGCCTCTGACAGCTTTTCGGTTACAATCAAGGCCATGTGGATCCAGACCTCTGCCCCAGAGTCCTTGCCGGACGTGCCGCAACAGACCTCCTCGTTTTGGGCTGCTGATCTCCTGGCGTTCATCCATCCCCAGGCGCCGGCCTTCTGGCTGCTGGCCGGCCTGGCCACCCTGCCGTTCCTTCCCTGGCTGGAGCGCCGTTCCCCGTCCGGCTGGCGATCCTGGATCCGGTCGGCCCACCACCTTCTGATCCCGTACGCTGGCCTGCTGTTGGGTGGCCTCTCCCCCCGGCTGATGGGCCTGAACGAGCTAGACTGGGCGACCAGCCTGGGCTTTGGCCTGCTCTTTATCTTCGTGGTGGGTGTGCTGTTGGTGGCCGCTCGCATTACCCTGGAAGCTGGCCACCCACCCCACAGGCGGCCGTCCATACATCCGGGGCGGGCCACCCCGCTGGCGGGCGAAGTGGCCGGGGAGGGAGGATGGCGTCGGCTGGGCAGGCTTCTCCTGGACAGCGGCTACGAAGAATTTTATCGTGTCTTCCTGCGAGGGGGGCTATGGGAACTGCTAGTGCGGTGGCCCACGCCGGTCCAGCTACCCGGTTACTGGGCCATCTGGCTGGCAACCCTACTCGTCCTGCCAGAAATCCTCTGGCGCCGGTGGTCGGCTTCCCAAAAACTCCTGGATGGGGTGATCCTGCTGACCACCTCCATCCTCTTTTTCTACACCCGCAACTTCTGGCTCTGCTGGATCCTGCACGGCGCCATCCGCCTGATCTTTGCCCCTTTGGCGGCTGAGCCGGTGGAGGGTGGCTCCAAACCCACCCGACAGCGGACGGCCTGAGGCCGGGGCGTTACAGGAGGTAGCCGACGCCCAGCATGGCCGCGAACAGGACAACCGAGACAATCACGAGTTCCCGCAGATCCCGGGCCACAAAGCGATACTCTTCCGCCCAATTGACCGTTTCCGATCCTTTTTCGGACCGTTTGGCGGTGTCAACCGCCGCGGCCGGGGTCGGGGTGGGCGTGGCCTGGGCCTCGCCCCGTTTTTCGGACTTCTGATAATACTGGCTGTAGCTGCGGGGTCGGGCCGTGCTCACGCTGCGCTTGCGACCGCGCCTCTTGCTGGTGGCCATGCTGGTCCTCCTGAATCTGACCTGAGTACCTCATTCCATAGAGACCATTGATGGAGTGTATTATACAGGCTGCCGGCAGCGGGAACCAAACAGCCGGGCTCCCCGGGATAGGTCAAGGAGGGCTCCACCGGCCTCACGGGCAGGCTCCCCGGCGGCCGACGACCCGCCGGACCACGGCCTCATACAGCATCTGGGCTTCGGCCATTCCCAGCCGCCGGAGCAGCAGCCCGTAGACCCCCAGGCCCGCCCCACCGGCCACCGTCAGCGCCAATAGATCCGCCACTGCCTGCCAGGGCCGGGCCAGGGAGAGCAGCGCCAGGGTCGCTGCCATGGCCAATGCCATTCCCCCGGCAGCCACCAAGATCCCGGCCAGGTCTTGGGCCAACCGCCGGGGCCACCGCCGGAGCTGCCAGCCCAGCAGGGCCACCATGATCAGGGCGTGGCTCGCCTGTTTGGCCGAATCCGCCCAGACCAGCCCCAGGAACCCGGCCCAGTCCACCAAGCTCAGGGCCACAACCAGGTAGATGCCCACGCTGGCTACACCTATCAGTGCCGGCAGCCAGGTGTTGTGCCGGGCATAGAACGCGTAGTTGAGGGGGAAGTCCACCGCAGCAAAGAGCATTCCCAGCACGTAGATGTTCAGCGCAGCCACCACCTGCCGGGTATCTTCCGGCGTGAAGCGATTTCGCTCAAAGAGGAGGCGGGCTAGGGGCTCTCCCAGCAGCCAGAGCCCCACGGCCGCGGGCACGATCAGGAGCAGGACCATCCGCAGCCCCCGGCCCAGGGTGTGGCGATAGGCTGCTTCGTCGCCGGCGGCAAAATGCTGGCTAAGGCGGGGGAGCGCGGCCAGGGAGATGGCCACGCTGATCAGGCCCAGGGGCATCTGTTGGAGGGTGGTGGCGTTGCTCATCCAGGCAATGCTCTGGGCGCCCGTCCCGCTGGCCAGGCGACGATCCACGGCCACCTGCAACAGGCTGACCACCAACCCGGCCGCAATGGGCAGGTAGAGGCGCAACATCCGGCCCAGGGCCGGGTGATACCAGTTTCGCCCCGGCAGCAGGGGAACGCCTGCCCGCCGCAGATCGCCGGCCAGCAGGGCAAGCTGCACCAGGCCGCCCACCAACATGCCCAGGGCCAGCGCGTAGATGCCAATGCGCGGCGCCAGCAGGGGCGCCATGGCCACGATCCCCAGGTTGTAGATGGCCGTGGCCAGGGCGGGGAAGGTGAAGCGCTGGAGGGCGTAGAGCATGCCGGTGAAGAGGCCCGCCATGCTCAAGAGCCAGACTGCCGGTGCAGCCAGCCGGATCAGCCGGGTGGTCAGGGTCAGCAGGGCCGGGTCCCATTCCCCCAGGCCCGCGGCCAGCAGCCAGGCCAGCCAGGGGGCCGCCAGCTCCAGGAACAGTACCAGCCCGACCAGGGCCACGGCAAAGACGCTGATCAACGCGCCGATCAGGGCGTAGAACTCGCTGCGGCGGCGTAGCCGGGCATATTCACTCAGGACGGGAACCAGCGCTGCACTGAGCATGCCGCCGATGAGGAAATCGTACAGCATGGTGGGCACCTGGCTGGCCACCCGGAAGGCGCTGACCTGGCCACTGGCGCCGAAGTAGTAGGCGATCACCATCTCCCGCACCAGGCCCAGGACGCGGCTGGCCGCATTGCCGACGGACAACAGGCCGGCGCTGCGGGCCAGGCCCTCCTGGGGCGTGCTCAGGCTGGCAGGCTCTTCCACGAGCAGGTCATCAGCAGACATGGCGCCATTGTAGCACAGGCCGGCGGGGATGGGAGCAACGACAGGTCGATGGCAGCATCATTGATTCGGGGGGGCGGGGGACCGGGACCTTCTCGGGCCAGTGCGGCTTAGCCAAATGGCCCACAAAAAAGCACGGCGCTCAACCACCAGAGCGCCGTGCTTCGTGTCGTTTTGGGGGCGGGTTGCCCGGTCAGGCGGGCGTCTGCACCGGCTGGCGGAACACCCGGGGATCCTTGAAGCCCGGGTAGCCGTTCTCCTCCAGCTCGGCCAGGAACTTCTCGGCCTGCATGGCTGCCGCACAGCCCTGCCCCACGCTGGTGGCCACCTGCTTGTAGACCTTGTCCATGATCTCGCCGGCGGCAAAGACGCCCGGCACGTTGGTTCGCATGAAGTGGTCTGTCACCAGGTGGCCGTCTTCGTCCATCTCCAGCTTGCCCTGGAAGAGTTCATTGTTGGGCAGATGCCCGATGAAGATGAAGACGCCGTCGGTATCCAGCTGGCCTTCCTCGCCGGTCACGGTGTTGCGGGTCTTTACCCCCACCACCTTGCCCTCCTGGCCCACGATTTCGGTCACCACCGTGTTCCAGACGAATTCGATCTTCTCGTTGTGGAAGGCCCGGTTTTGCAAGATCTTGCTGGCCCGCAGCTCATCCCGGCGGTGGATGATGCGCACCCGGTTGGCGAACTTGGTCAGGAAGATGCCCTCCTCCACCGCGCTGTCGCCGCCGCCGACCACCACCACGTCCTTCCCCCGAAAGAAGAAGCCGTCGCAGGTGGCGCAGTAGCTGACGCCCTTGCCGGTGTATTCCTTCTCGCCGGGCACTTCCAGGTAACGAGGGCGGGCCCCCGTGCACAGGATGAGGGCCTTGGTGGCATATTCCTGGCCGTTGGCCGTGCGCACCAGGAAGGGGTGGCGGTCGACGACGATCTCGTTCACGTAGTCAAACTCGATCTGGGTGCCGAACTTTTCGGCCTGTTGCTTCATCTTTTCCACCAGCTCGGGGCCGCTCACCCCCTCGGGGAAGCCCGGATAGTTCTCCACCTCATAGGTGAGGCTGACCTGGCCGCCATAATCGTTGCCGGTAATCAGGAGGGGGTTCAGGTTGGCCCGGGCCGCGTATAGGCCGGCGGTGAAGCCGGCGGGCCCGCTGCCCACGACGATGACGTTCTCCACCTCGGGCCTGGCGCCTTTCCCGGCACCGTTTCCAGACATCTGCACCGTAGTCATTGAATGCTCCTCATAACGTTTTTGACTGAACGTTTCTGGCTGAACGTTTCTAACTGGTTGCTAAATCTGTACTATAAAATCTATAGTGATTATACGCCCGCAGTATACACCCGTCAAACTGGGCAGAATGTAAGGAGCGTTTCAAGGTGCAGCCACAGGGGCTCAGCTGCCCAGTTCACCCCCGTGGGCCTGGATCACGGCCACGGCGGCCAGGGCAGCGGTTTCCGCCCGCAGGATCCGGGTACCCAGGGAGAGCACCTGCCAGCCCGCCGACCGGGCCAGGGCCACTTCTTCCGGCGTCAGGCCCCCTTCCGGGCCGACCAGCAAGCTGATGGCCGGGGGGGCTGCCTGCCCGGATCTCTGCAAAGTCGCCAGCAGGCCCGGATGTCCGGCTGCATCTTCCCAGGGCAGCAGCCGGAGCCCCTCCCCTGTGCGGACGGCTTCCTCCCAGGAGAGGGGGGCGGCCAGTTCTGGCAGGCGGCCCCGGCCGCTCTGCTCTGCCGCCTCCTGGATGATGCGCTGCCAGCGGGGATATTTTTTCTGCACGGCCGCAGCCGGGCGCACCACGCTACGCCGGGCGATGACCGGCACAAAGCGGGTGACTCCCAGCTCCACCCCTTTCTGCAGAATCCACTCGAACTTGTCGGCCTTCAGGGTACACTGGTAGAGGATGACCGGGCGCCTGGGCTCCCCGGCTGCGGGGCCGGCCTCCAGGACCTGGCCCCTGGCCTCGCCTGGGCCCAGCCGACGGACTTCCGTCAAGAATTCCTGGCCCCGGCCATCCAACAACAGGATTCGGGTCCCGGGCCGGGCCCGGAGCACCCGGCTCACCTGATGGGCAATGGGGGCCAGATCCACCGCTCGACCGGGTTCCAGGGGAGTATTGGGCAGGAAAAAGCGGTGCAGGGAGGCCATGACGCTGCGGTCAGCCGGCCTTTTGCACCACCAGAGCCACCCAGTCCTCCTCCTGTTTGCGGTCCACCAGATGGAGCCCGTGGCGGGCCGCGGCCTGGAGGACCATGGCGTCCTTTTCTGCCAGAATGCCAGAGAGGATCAGGTGGCCGCCGGTGGTCAGGGGAACGGCCAGCGGGACGTTGCCGTAGGTGCCGTCCAGCAGGCCCACCAGGACTTCAGCCAGGATGTTGGCCACCACGACCTGGAAGCGTCCTGCCAGACCATCCGGCACGCTCCCCTGGCGCACGTCCACTTCCAGGCCGGGGAACCCTTCCAGGCCGTTGCGGGCCAGGTTTTCCCGGGTGGCCTGGATGGCCAGGGGATCGATGTCGGTAGCCACAATGAAACGGGCGCCCAGCCGGGCGGCGGCAATGGCAAGGACACCGCTGCCGGTGCCCACGTCCAGCACCGCGTCCCCGGGCCGGATGCGCTCCTCCAGCGCAGCCAGGCAAAGGCGGGTGGTGGGGTGGAGCCCGGTGCCGAAGGCCATGCCCGGCTCCAGTTCGATGACCAGGTCATCCGGCTGGGGCTGGAACGCCTCCCAACTGGGCTTGAGGACCAGGCGTCGGCCCACCCGCAGGGGCTTGTAAAATTTCTTCCAGGCGTGGGCCCAATCTTCCTGGCGCAGGGTGCGGATCTGGGGCGCGGGGATGGGGTAAATCTGGCTCAGGTGCCACAGCCCCTCTTCGATCTGGCGCCGGATCTGGGCCCCGCGCCGCCCCGGTTTGATGTAGGTCTTCACCGTGAGGCGGAATTGGCCCTCGATGGGCTGGCCGAAGTCGTCGAAGCCGGTGGCCTCGATGACGGCACCACCGCCGCTGGCTTCTCCTTCGGCGCTGTCTGTGGCGTAGTTTCCGCCGTTAAAGCGGTTAAAAAGTTCGCTCACCGCCTCGGCTGCCTCGGTATCCACCGAGACCGCAATCTCGATCAATGTGTCCTCTGGGTCCATGGTCCCGTTTGCCCCGGTTGGGCGGAAGGGTGCCTGCGGGTCGCGGCCCTGATAGGCGGACGTGGATGGCACGGGCATGGGGCAGGCACCCTGTCCGGCTAATCGCTGCCGAAGATGCGGTCAAAGAACCCTTTGTGCTGTTCCGTGGTCTGGTCATCAAAGGTCTTAGCCAGGGCGCGGAACAGCTCCTTTTGTTCGTTGGTCAGGTTGGTGGGCACCACCACCCGGACGGTGATGATCATGTCCCCGCGGCCGCTACGCTGGAGGTGGGGAACCCCCAGGCCCCGTTTGCGGAAGGTGCGGCCGGTCTGGGTGCCGGGCGGGATCTCCAGGTCCACGGTATCCCCTTCCAGGGTGGGCACCTTCACCGTGGCGCCCAAGGCAGCCTGGGCCACGTTGATGGGCAACTCCAGGTGAATATCCGAGTCCTGGCGCACGAAAATCTTGTGGGGCTCCACGGACACGACCACGTAGAGGTTGCCGGGAGGCCCGCCCAGCTGGCCAGCTTCTCCCTCGCCCACCAGGCGAATCCGGGTGCCGTCATCCACGCCGGCCGGGATTTTCACGTTGAGCTTGCGGGAGACTCGCACCCGTTTGCTGCCGTGGCACTGGGTGCAGGGTGACGGGATCACCTCGCCGCTGCCGCCACAGCTGGGGCAGGTGGTGGCCGTGATGACCGTGCCGAAGAGGGGGCTTTGCTGGCGCCGCCGTACTTCGCCGCTGCCGCCACAGGTGGCGCAGGTTACGGGCGAGGTGGGTGGCTCGGCGCCGCTGCCACCGCAGTGGTCGCAGGTTTCGGTACGGGGGATCTCGATTTCCCGGTCGGTGCCGAAGACAGCCTCTTCAAAGCTCAGCCGGATGTCCACCCGCAGGTCTGCGCCACGGCGGGGTTGGTTGCGGGTGCGACGACCGCCCCCCATGCCCATGCCCATGGAGCCGAAAATTTCTTCGAAGATGCTGCCCAGGTCGCCAAAGCCGCCACTGAAGTCGTTGAAGCCGGCCGAGCCCTGCAGTCCATCATGGCCAAAGCGGTCGTAAATGGCCCGCTTCTGATCGTCGCTCAGCACCTGGTAGGCCTCGTTGATCTCCTTGAACATGGCCTCGGCTTCCGGCGACTTGTTCACGTCGGGATGGTATTTTTGGGCGAGCTTGCGAAAGGCTCGCTTCAGGGTGTCCTTGTCGGCCGTCCGGTCCACCCCCAGGACTTCGTAGTAATCACGTTTGCTCATAGCCCTCGAAACCTCTGTCCCGGCTGTTTCCCCTGGGCATGTGCCCCAGAGAAGGGGCAGTACCCTATTCCCAACTGATAATCCAGGCGCAGAGCCCGGCCAGTACCACCGTGGCCGCCACCAGAGCTGCCCACTGCCCGGGCAGGAAACCCACGTGCCGGGCGCTGAAGTAGAGGATCACGACCATGCCAACCGCCAGGATCAGCCAGTTGGAAAGCACAGGGTGACGGTTCCAGAAATGTTTCAATCCATTCATGAGTGCATTCACACTTCCGTTTTGCCCAGTCGCCCGGCATAGCGCCGGTGCAGGTCCTGCCAGAGGGCGTCCAACTGGGCGTACAGCTCCTCCAGGGTGCCGTCGTTGCGGATCACCCGGTCCGCCTGGTTGACTTTGGCCGCCTGGGGAGACTGCATCCGCATGCGCTGCCGGGCCTGGACCTCGTCCATGCCCCGCTTCTCCCGCAGGCGCCGCAGCTGCGCCTCCTCGCTGGATGTGACCACCCAGATCTCATCACACAGGGTAGCCATGGATTCGGCTTCCAGCAGTTTGACGGCTTCCAATATGACGATTTCGTGGGGAGCCTGTTCGATCTTCTGTCGAGTGAGCTGGTAGACGGCCGGGTGTACGATCTGTTCCAGCCGGCCCAGGGCCGCCGGGTCGGCGAAGACGATCTCGGCCAGGGCCTGGCGATTGACGGTGCCGTTCTCGGCCAGGATGTGACGGCCAAAGGTCTGGAGGATGGGCTCATAGGCTGGCCCGTCGGGTTCCATGACCTTGTGGGCCAGCTTGTCCGCATCGAGCACGTACGCGCCCTTGGCGGCCAGATATTCCAGGACGGTGCTTTTGCCGGTGGCGATGTTGCCGGTCAGGCCGATGATCAGCGATGTGGCAGACATGAATTCGGTTGCTTCGTCCTCGTACAGTCTGGCGTAAATACCACGGCAGAAATTCCGGGTGCCCTCTGGGCGCACGACCTCTGGTACGGAAACTATCGGCGAATTTCTGCCGGGATTTACTCGTTTCTGGGTTTGGTTCACACTGGCAGGCATTATACCACTTTTTTCGATTTTCCGATCATGTTGACAAATGTGGGCGCGTTTTCTATACTTGCGGATGCTGGCTGATTACCACCTTTGCCCGGCCTGGTCCGGGCCCACAGCGCCCATCCCGGCAGGGCAGACCCATCCTGTGGGAGGGGCACCTCATCCAACCGCTGCAGTAGTCTGAGAGTGTCATGCGCCAGGTTGTCGTAGTGGACCTTAACGTTGTCGACCTTACGTTGAAGCATGTTTGAAATGGCACAAGGAGAGAATCCATGCGCAAAGGAACGTCCTTATTGGTCACCATGTTGCTCCTCCTCAGCTTGATCCTGGCTGCGTGTGGTGGCGGCGCGGAGCCGACGCCGACGCCCACCACGGCCCCGGCGGCGGAACCTACCCCCACCGAGGCCCCGGCGGCGGAACCTACCCCCACCGAGGCGCCGGCTGAGGCCACGCCGACCGAGGAGCCCACCCCTGCTGAGGAGGCCACTCCGGAAGAGGCTGCCACTGAAGAGGCGCCCGCCGAGGAGGCGGCGGCCGAGATCTTTGCTGCCCAGCCGGTGAAGATCGGCGTCCTGATCCCCCTCACCGGTGCGCTGGCCGAGTTTGGCCCGGCCTTCCAGAACGCGGCCGAGCTGGCCCGCAAACACCTGGCTGAGGCCGGTTATGAAATTGAACTGGTCTTTGCCGATACGGAAACCGCGCCCCAGCCTGCAGTGGACGTGGCCAACCAGCTGGTCAGCGAAGGGGTCCACGCCCTGATCGGCGCGGCCGGCAGCGGCCAGTCCCAGGCTGTGGCAGAGTCGGTGGCGGTGCCCAACCAGATCCCCCAGATCTCCTACGCCTCCACCTCGCCCCTGTTGACCAGCCTGAACGACAACGACTTCTTCTTCCGCACCGTTCCGTCGGACGCCCTCCAGGGGCCGGTGTTGGCGGAAGTGGCCGCCGCCCTGGGCTATGAGACGGTCTCCATCTTCTACATCGACAACGCCTACGGCCAGGGGCTGGCTGAGTCCTTCAGCAACAGCTTCAGCGGCACGGTGGCGGCCTCTGTGCCCATCGCCGAGGAAGCGCCCAGCTACCAGGCGGAGCTGAGCCAGGCCGCGTCCGATGAGGCCCAGGCCCTGGTGGCCATCAGCTACCCGCGGCAGGCCGTCATCTACCTGCGGGAAGCCATCGAAGGCGGCTATTTCGACACCTTCCTGTTTGTGGACGGCACCAAGTCTGACAAGGATATTCCCGAGGCCCTGGGCGCGGAGGCCATCGAAGGCATGTACGGTACCGCCCCTGGCTCGGTGGAATCCGACTCCCTGACTATCTTCAACGAGAGCTACCAGGCCGAGTACGGCGAAGTGCCGCCCCTGCCCTTCATGACCAACGTCTATGACGGCGTGGTGATTGCCTCGCTGGCCGCCTTTGAGGCCCAGGTGGCCGGGGAAGAGCTGTCCGGCGTGGCCGTGCGGGATCACCTGCGCAGCGTGGCCGGCCCCGAAGGGGAAGTGGTGGGCGCCGGTGTGGATGGGCTGCGCCGGGCCCTGGAACTGCTGAGCGCTGGCGAGGACATCAACTACGAAGGCGCAGCCGGTTCCCAGGACTTCGACGAGAACGGCGATGTGGCCACGCCCATCGAGATCTGGCGCTATGAGAATGGCCGCCCGGTGACGGTTCAGTTGGTGAATCCGGGTGAACCCATCAGCCTGGAGCAGTAGGCCGGTCACTTCCATCCAATCGACGAACCATGTTTGCCAGCAAGGGCGGAGGCCTGGCCTCCGCCCTTGTGCTTGGATGTGAAATGCGCTTGTGGTGTGCCAGCCGATGATTTCAATCATCGGTCCAAGGCCGGTTTATTCCTGGCGTGAAACCTCTTCCGCCGGGGTGGCCGGCTGGGCCAGGCTGTGGATCAGGCCCGAAAAGATGAAGGCATGGGCCGGGTAGAGGCCGTACCAGTAGAG